>Ga0070733_10000840_pt1 | contig 23863 bp, 26 predicted proteins | sample Coa_R1_9_FD_66450 | JGI IMG/M metagenome (GOLD analysis project Ga0070733, IMG submission 66450) | Surface soil microbial communities from Centralia Pennsylvania, which are recovering from an underground coalmine fire - Coalmine... | ecosystem: Environmental > Terrestrial > Soil > Unclassified ...
GGGTGAAACCTTGCGGAATCACCCTTAAATATCATCAAAAAAAGGCTTGTAACCTTAAAATGCAGGTCCTGAGTATGGCAATAATGCCATAACACGGGATTTTCTAATTTCTTGAGAAATTGTACGTTGATGACGTGCACATGCACCTGAAATGCGTGAAGGTAATATTTTACCACGCTCAGTCAAAAACCCTTTGAGAAAGGTAGAATTTTTGTAGTCAATACCATACACTTGCTCTTTGTCAGAACAGAAACGACACATTTTTGGACGGTTGTTAGTGCCGCGACGTGAACGTTTTTTAACCAAACGTGCGCTGATTTTTAGTTTAATTTTCTTAGTCATTTATCTATCCTAAAGTTTCTATGGTTTTAGTCTTCATCAATATCGTCTTTATCATCATGGGATGAAAAGAAGTTAGACATTTTGTCTTTTGAAAAGTTTTCAGCTTCACGAGCTGGTGCTTCTTCAAGAGAGCGCGGTCTTTGGTAAGTCAGTGGATGTTTTGGGTTAAGGACGGAAATCATATCACGCATAACAACATTGTTAAGTTTTACTTTAAGTAATGTTTTTATATCATTAACGATTGTGGTGCCTTGTGGAACTTCAAAACGCACGAGGAAAAAGATACCATAATCATTTTTGTTGATATCGTATGCTAATTTGTATTTTCCCCAACGTTCAAAGGAAATGGTAGAACCTGTACCTGTCTTGATAGTTTTATCAAGTGTGGTTTCAAGGTGTTTTACTTCGTCACCGGTAATTTCCGGCACGGTAAGCAACAGAGCCTCGTATTGTCGCAACATGGATTGAACCTTTATATGATTTGGAAGTTATTATTATAACTATAAAGCTGATACCTCATAAGATAAGGATCGCTTTATTGAACTCAACAGATATTATTCGTGTAAAGCCCTATACAAATGATAATAGCAGAAAACCTGAGAAATACCAGGTTTTCTGCTATTTAATGATCCACTTGTGAGTTATTTCTTATGCAAACTTTTGGCTGCGTTGAATAATGCGACCAATTATTCTGAAATGATCTTTGCCACGCACTAACGCTATAGGAGGTTGCTTGTGGTTGACTGATTCAAGAACAATAAAATCTTCAGTGTAAGTAACTTGCATAACCGCTTTAACCGGCGTATCGTTGCCAAATTCAACGGCAGCGATATCACCTGAACGTGTCCATACTTCTGGAGAAACGATTAAATAGTCACCTTTGACAAATGTTGGTGCCATTGCGTTGTTTTCAACACAAAGAGCGAACATTGCATTGTCAGCTGAGTTAAATACTGGGACAAACACGTCTTTGTAGCCAGTGGTAACTTGCATCAATTGGTTGTTGTAAGGTGATGGGTTTGATGGTACTTCTCCAACAACAGGAACAACTTTAACCTGTAATTCAAGATCAGATTGTTCAGGCATGCTGACATTTTTATCAATGTCATCGGTGCGTTGGCGGTGTTCAGCAAACAAATCGATTGGGCTGATTTCAAACGCTTGAGATAATTTTCTCAATGAATCTTCATTCCAACGACGTGTGCCGTTTTTAATATGGGTTAAATAACTTTCAGACATACCAGTTTTTTCTGCTAAAATCTTAGTTGTCCAACCTTTTTCTCGTAAAAGTTCTTTGACTCGCAATTGAGTTGATACCGAAATCATCTTTATATCTCCTTAGAATGTGGTTACACTTATAATACTATTGAAACTACTGTATTATTTCTAATTGTACTCATGATGACAACTTTGTCAAATGGAAATGAAAATTTATGGTCAAAATCAGACAAACAGGCAATATAAAGAAGAATTCCTTCGAAATTGCCGCTTGGCAGCAGCAGGCTTTTGTTGTTGGGATTGATGAGGTTGGTAGGGGCTGTTTGGCCGGCCCAGTTGTTGCTGCGGCAGTTATTTTGCCCCTCAATAAAGCCCATCGCATGCTCAAAGATTCAAAGATTATGACCGCTGAAGAACGTGAGGCAGCTTTTGGCTGGATTATCAATAATTGCGGTTATGGCGTTGGTATTGTTCATCATCGGAGCATTGATAAGCATAATATTTATCAAGCAACGCTTATTGCCATGAAAAAGGCACTGGTGCATGTGCTGGAAACATCGTCTCAGCGGCCATCAGCAATTCTTATTGATGCTATGCCGTTGGATCTTGTTGACACCCATTTTAATGATATTCCAGTCTATTATTTTTCCAAAGGTGAAGCTAAATCAAGTTCTATAGCGGCGGCATCTATCGTTGCTAAAGTAATCAGAGATGACATGATGGAAGCGTATGATACAGCCATTCCTGGCTATGCCTTGGTAGATAATAAAGGATATGGCACGGCAGTGCATAAAGGGGCGATTAAGATGCATCATTACTCGATAATTCATCGGGTAAGTTTTTTGACGAGACTTGCGAATAAAGAGAGTGAAGTGGAGACGCAATTGGAGATATGTCATGATGGTCAAACAGGATTGTTTTGCGGAAGTGATTGAAAGTTCTTTAACAAGCTGGTTGGCACAAAGCTGGGCATGGGATACATTTCCCGAGTTTGGCTCATTTGTGGCGATAGAAGGGAAAAAACGCACAATTTTTGGTATTGTTCATCAGGTGCAGACCGGTTCAATGGATCCTGTGCGTTACCCATTTCCCTATCAAAAGACGGAAGAAGAGCTTCTCAAAGAGCAGCCACAGATATTTGAATTTCTAAAAACAACGTTTTCATGCATCACCATTGGGTATCAAGAAAAGAAGGCTATGTCTTATCTTATAGCACCAGAGCCACCTAAGATTCATTCTTTTATAACCCGTCCGAGTAATGAAACAAGTAAGATTTTTTTTGCAAATACGCGCTATATGCATCTTCTTTTTACTCATTCGGCACACATCTTTAACATGGATGAGCTCATGCTTGCGTTATTAAAGCAACATATAGATTTGCATATTCTTACCAAAGATAAGATTAATGCTTTTATGCAAACGTATTCGCTGTTGATCGGCAATGATTATCGCCGCATTAAATTATTTTTGCAGAGAGCTGAGCATATGCTGATCAATCATCAAAATTTGTTTGAATAATCGAGCTTATACTCCTTTCTCTCCCTATTGACATATTTTCTATTTGGATATATAATAAATTATAAGAAGATACAAAGCTATTTAATGGTTAGGAATTGTATGAAAAGTTTTAATCAGATTGTTTTTTTGTTGAGTTTTGCCACAGTTGGTACTGTTTTTTCAATGGAGGAATACGTGCCAGCAAAATCCGGCAAAGAGTTCGTCGAAGTTGATAATAAGTTGGTTGAGTATTATACCGGAAACAATATTCGTTATTATGGTGAATATCGTGCTCAGCAACGAGATAATAATATTGTATCATTTCCTGTTGAATCTACTGATCCTTTACCAATTGAGTACTGTGGTAATACAAGATTTTTTGTTACATCTGCTACCACGGGAACACAAGGACGTCCAGGTGAAGGTTACACAATTCTTGACCCTGCAATTAAGCAGTTGGCAGTTGTGCGTTGTGTTGCTCAGAGTAATAATTATGGAGCAAATGTGTATCTAGGGCTTGATACTGATAATTTTAAATCAGTTGGTTATAAAGGTCGTAATAGAATTTATTCAGCTCGAGTTATGGCAATACAGACAAAAGAAAAAAGTTGTGATCGTTATAGACAAGATTATTATGATGGTTCTTCTTGGTATCATAGCCATCCTATGGGAAATGAAGTGAGGCATTTTGGTAATGCGGAAATTGGACAAGAGGTTAGGAAACATATTGATAAGGAATTTTGGAATTGGAACAGTCCTGTGATGCAAGCTCAAGTTAAAGAACTTCTTGGCCAACGAGCTAAAGATTTTCATGGACAATCTTTTTATTTCCAAAAAAATTACTGGACGCAAGAAGAAAATAAACTCAAAGGTATAACGTATCATTCAGCAAAGAAGTAAACAGCAAAGAAGTAAAAAAATAGTTACATGAACAAAGGCAGTCAAGTATGGCTGCCTTTGTTTATGCTTGCAATTATCAAAATTTGTTTGAACAGTAAACTTATTTTTCTTTGTTTGATACAATGGGCTACAAGGAGTCAAAAAGTATAGTATAATGGTGTTGGGAATTGTATGAAAAGATTTAATCAGATTGTTTTCTTGTCTAGTTTTGTTATGGTCGGTATTTTTGCGATGGAAGAAGTGGTGCCAGTTACTTTGGGAGCTTCATGGGTTGTTGAATTTGATAAGAGCGTAGTTGACCGTTACGCGGAAAGCAATGTTAGTTACTATGGTCGGTATAAACCCGATTATCGCGACAATAATATTGTATCATTTCCTGTTGAATCTACTGATCCTTTACCGATCGAATATTGTGGTAACAAAAGATTTTTTGTTACGTCTGCTGTTGGCGGGAAACGGGGTGATTTTGGTCAAGCTTTATCGATTTGTAAGTCTGATATTAAACAGTTGGCTGTTGTGCGTGGTATTACTCAGGATAATAATCGTGAACTGAATGTGTATATTGGACTTGATACTGATAATGTTAAAGCAGCCGGCTATAAGAAGCGTAATAGAATTTATTCAGCTCGAGTTATGGCAATGCAGTTAAGAGAAAAAAGCAAATTCAGTTGTGGATATTTTTGGTGTCGCGACCATAAGACAGATGACGTAAAATATTTTGGAAGTGTTTCTATTGCAGCAGAGGTTAAAAACCATATTGATAAACAATTTTTGGGTTGGAATAATCCTGTATTTCAAGAATGCGTCAAGGATCTTCTTGGCAAGCGTGCTGACGATTTTGATTTTGAAAGACTCTGTTTTTATTTTCGAAAAGATTATTGGATGCATGAAAAAAATGAACCTAAAAGTATAACGCATTATTCAACGAATAAATAAAAAATAGCATGTTTAATTTTATTAAAAGCAAATTACAAAGAATATTTAGTACTGTCACATCAAAGTTAGGATCATTTTTTAGTAGAACTGTCATTGATATGGCGGCGCTTAAAGAGTTAGAAATATTACTTATTTCCAGCGATGTGGGAGTTGCAACAACGCGCTCAATTATTGCCGCATTAAAAAATCAGATTGGTTCTGGTGTCATAGATGGTGCAAAGTTAAAATTATTTATGCATTCCATTCTTTTGGATATCCTGACTAAAAATGAAACACCAGATTACCACAAGCAGAACATCTTTCTTTTTGTAGGTATTAATGGCAGCGGTAAAACAACGAGCATTGGCAAGCTTGCGCAGATGTATACCAAACAGGGTAAAAAAGTGTTGTTGGTTGCAGCCGATACGTTTCGTGCAGCGGCATCGGAGCAGCTGAATCAGTGGGCAAGCGCAACTAAGACTGATATTTTGTGTGGCAAAGATGGTCAAGATCCGGCATCATTGGTGTTTCAAGGTTGCGAAAAATTTGCACATGAAGGTTACGATATTCTCATTATCGATACGGCAGGGCGATTGCAAACAAAAATAAATTTAATGCATGAACTTGCAAAAATAAAACGTGCAGTACAAAAACAGCTGCCTCAGGACCGTGTTGCTACGTTTTTAACAATTGATGCAATGCTTGGGCAAAATTCATTTGAGCAGGCAAAGCTTTTTAAAGAAAGTACTGATGTCACCGGTATTATTTTGACTAAAATGGATGGCACGGGAAAAGGTGGTATTGTGTTTGCGATTGCTCAAGAATTAGCGATTCCCGTTGTTTTTCTCACTTTTGGTGAACAGTCTGACCAGATTAAACTATTTAATGCGCAAGAATATGTTACTGAATTGTTGGGGTAGGGTTTAGATCAGCCGTTCGTATCCTTCGACCCGACTTCGCTAAAGCTTCGACGGGCAGGCGGGCGTTTACTCCTGAGCTTGCCGAAGGACAGGACGAACGGAGAAAAGAATTCCAATCCCGTTCGTCCTGAGCTTGTCGAAGGATACGAACTAATTTTGGTTTTCAATCATAACAACATCCGGTGCGAGCGTATCAGGAATGACAAGTTTGAGTGCATCAAGAGTTTCTGTATTAACAAAAACTGATTTACTTTCAGCGCCTAAAATTGGTAACTCATATGGTTTTTTGTGATTGATAAGCAGTTGTAGTGCGACAGTAGCAGCTTGTGCGCCACTTTCATAATAGTTAACACCACGCGCCATAAGTGGACCATATTTAACGAGCATATTATCACTAACGATCAATGGTTTTTCTGCTTTACGTGCTAAATTTGCTATTAAAGCAATACTGTTTGCTACCGCGTTATCAGTTGGAGCAATTAATGCATCAACTTTGCGCAGCCCACTTATGACTGCCGGTTCTATATCTGATTCAGATGAAATTCCAATAATCAGTGGAGTGATTCCTCTGCGTTCTAATTCAGTTACCATTATTTTTGATACAGCGACCGAGTTAATTTCGGCAGTGCTGAAAATGATACCAACAGTTTTAACATCTGGTAATAAATCGTGCATCGCTTCAATTTCAGCGCGTACATTAATCATATCACTAACGCCGCACACATTAGCTTGCGTAAAATCTACTCCTAATTCTGGTATCACGGTAACTGCGGAAATAATAATTGGTTTTTCTTTTTCTACTGATGCAACTGCCTGTGCAGCGGGTGTTGCTATTGCATAGATTGCTTGGATATCTTGGCGTGCATGGAACTGTTGTGCAACGGCATAGATAGTGCCAATTGAGCTTTGTCCATTACTGACAACAAAACCAATATCATCATCGAGCTGTTGTTGAAGAGTAGTTATAAATCCATCGCGTGCCGCATCAAGAGCGGGATGAGAAGCTGTTTGGAGTATGCCAATAGTCCATTTCTTGCCTGTTTGTCCGCGCGTAAGTGATTTTTTAAGTGTAATGGCGCTTATGACGATTATTGCAATAAGACTGAAGGTAATGATGGCACGACCGTTTTTCACAGAGAGTCCTTAAATTTTTATCTTTAGTATAGCATAGTATTCAATTGCATGCATCTCAATTAGTTGATTGTAAAGGTCATGCGTACTGGATCATGATCGCTTGTTTTATCGCTCATTGAGTTGAATACTTTGTAGAGTTTCACATTAAAGGCATCTTTTGGTTTGATGAGAATATGATCAATTTCAAAAGGTTTGCCGCCTTTCAAATGTGTTGTTACAGGTCCCTCGGTGTTTTTTGCTATTTGGCGCCCATGAGTAAAGCCAGAATTAGAAAGTGTTTTTTGTATATCGCTTACAAATGTTGTGTTTAAATCACCCATTAAAATTACGGGTGTGTCATTACAGCGCTGTGCAATGTCATCGGTGATAAGTTTTATTTGCATAACACGTTTTTCTTGATCTTTATTGTCCAAGTGGGTGTTATAAACAAAAAATTCTTTTTTTGTTGTTATTTCTTTCAAGAGAGCCCAGGTGCAGATTCGTGGTAGTAACGCTGAAGTCCAACCATTGCCATTAATACCGAATGTGCTGCTATCAATAAGTTCTAATTTATCTTGTTGATAAAAAATGGGGCAATATTCATCAGTTGCGAAGTTCATAACAAAGCGGTGCCAGAGTGATAATCCGGTTATGCCGGAGCTGCGTGGTTGTCCAACAGAGCCGTAATTTTTCAAAGTTTGTTTTATAGTTTTAAACTGATCATTGTCTTGAATAACTTCCTGTAATCCATAAATATCTGCATTTACCTGTTTGATCACGTTACAGACACCGGAACTTCTTTTTGGCCAATCATTTTTATAGCCATGGGTAATGTTATAGGTTGCAGCGGTTAGATCAGCTTTTGCTGGCGTAAAGAGAGTACCGATTATCACGGTGCTAAAGGCTAATAAGAGCGTTGATACGTACTTTTTCATATAAATCTCCTTAATATTTTAAAATCTTATTAATTTAATTATACAGCAAAAATGGTTAAAAGTAAAAAGCTTAATTCTTTTTGCAATAATTATATCAAAATAGAGTTCTGATGGTACTTCACGTGCACAATAAAAGTGTGTTAGACTGGCAGCCATGAATAATTATTATGATGTTACCTATTACATTAACGATATCCGGCATAAACTTGCTGCGGTGTATGATGATGATACGCTCTGTCAGCAGTATGCATGGTGGATTTTGCAGGCTATTTGTGAAAAAACAAAAACAGAGCTTATTTTGCAAGAGACACTCATGATGAGTAATGCCCAAAAGCAAAAAATTGATCGGTGGATAGAGCTGCTTGTTGTGGATAAAATGCCGTTGCAATATGTGCTTGGTTCAGTACCATTTGCTGATTGTGATATTCTGGTTGAACCACCAACACTCATTCCACGTCCAGAAACAGAAGAGTGGTGTTTGCATATCATTGAATATCTTCAGTTGTTGGATAGTAAAAAAATAAAAATTTTAGATCTTGCAACAGGATCAGGGTGTATTGCGATTGCCCTTGCACATCACTTGCCACGTGCAGAAATTGTTGCAACAGACATTGCCGATGCTGCACTTGAATTGACAGAAAAAAACATTGAACATAATAAAATTATGAATGTTACTGCTCTTAAATCAGATCTTTTTGAATCAATTCCCTGTGGTATGCTTTTTGATTTGATTGTTTCTAATCCTCCCTATATCAGCCAAGTTGAATTTATTCAACTTGAGCAAACGGTGACACGTTGGGAAGATCATGGTGCATTGGTTGCTGCTGACGATGGTCTTGCCATTATTAAAGAAATTATTGCGCGTGCGCCAGTCTTTATGCAGACTAATAATGAAATGAAAAATAAAAATATTCCTCAGGTAGTTATTGAAATCGGTTATGCACAGGGAGCAGCAGTTAACAATCTTATGGTTACTGCTGGCTATAATGATGTTTTGGTGCATAAAGATTTAGAAGGCAAAGACCGCTTTGTTACCGGGAGAGTAGATTATGTGGCCAATTCCTGCACTTGAGCATACAATTGTTTCCGTCTCTTTTTCTCCCGATGCAGTCGTATGCAGTTGGATAGAAAAAGCGAAAAATGGAACAGCTCCCTTAATAATGCGTGCATATAAACGTTATCCTCTCACCAATCTTGAACTGACAAATTTAGTTCTTTTTAATCCTACTGTCATAAAAAAATATATTACTTCTTTTTTACATGAGCATAGCCTTGCTAACGCATTTATAGGATTTATTTTACATGGTCCCACTATTGCCGAGCAATTTGTAGCAATGCCAACATCAACTCCCCATCGCACTGATTTTGCCATTTCCAATAGTGCACGTAGTGTGGTGTGGGAATATCGGTATCTCTATCCCAATGATCATGGGCAGTTTGTGTTTTATGTGTACACCGTGCCACGTTATCTTATATTGCAATATCAACTGCTTGCTATTGCTGCGCAGTGTAATCTTATCACGATGACAACACAAACGATGGCATTGTTATCAGCGTACAAAAATATTTTTGGTACCGCATTCAGACGTAGCCAGCTTGCTGTTGATATGATGCGTTATAATAACAATATCGGTGATATTATAACGGTTGATGCACTGAGGTGCATGGTCAGTGGTACGGCAAGCATTGCAATAACTGATCGCTTATATTGTGCCGCTACAGTCGGGTTATTTTGTTCCGAAAAGATCGATTAATGAGTGATCAAGCCAAACATATATCAATCTTTATCAAGAAAGCGTAAGATCGTTCCAATTGATTGCCAGCTTAATAAATTTTTGTAGCCAGTAATGCGTTCTTTATTATCGGCATAAATAACATAACATTCTGGCGTACTTTCTTGTGCATTAAGATATTCCTTCCAATACAACAAGTTGTCAAAAAAATGAGGATTTGTTGTTCTGCTTGCTTTTATCTCAATGGCTATAAGATGCGTCCCATATTTGATGATACAATCAACTTCATGTTTATATTTGTCTTGCCAAAAATAAATGGTTGGTTCATGTCCATGATTATAAAAATGTTTTACTATCTCTGAAATAATAAAAGATTCGAAAATGTTGCCTCTTTTAGGATGAGTAGCCAGTTCTGTTTTTTGTAGTCTCAGAAGATAGCAAACGAGTCCTGAGTCATAAAAAAATAGTTTAGGAGTTTTTGTAAACTGTTTGCTGATGGTTTTTTCATAAGGTTGAAGTTGAAAAATAATATAACTTGCCTCCAAAATAGTAAGCCATCTTTTAGCAGTTTGATCGCTAATACGACATTCTTTACCTAATTCTGTGTAATTAATACGTTGACCTACTCGTTCGGCGCAAAGTACTAAAAAAGTTTGAAAGGTTGCGAGATCACCTACATGAGTTAATTCTCGAACATCACGTTCCAAATAGGTTCGTACATATTGTTGATATAATCGTGAATGAGGTGTTTTTTTTGTATATGTTGCAGGATAAAGGCCGCCATATAATATATCTTCAACCTGATCAGGAGTAAGATCATTAGCTTCTAATTCATCAACAGATAGTGGTAATAAAGTGTGGAGAGATACACGACCAGCCAATGATTGTTGTGACATTGCTTGATTCATTAAAAAATTTTGTGATCCGGTAAGAATAAAATAGCCTTGTTTTTGTTCGCTATCAACAATGCCTTGAATGTAGGATAACAATGTTGGTACATGCTGAAATTCATCAATTATTAAGCCATGTTCATTACGGTGAAGGCTGAGAAACGATCTTGGATCATTGGTTGCTGCTTCGCGCATATCAAGGTCTTCAAGGGTTACATATAAATGGTTAGGAAACATTTTTTTTGCAAGTGTTGTTTTGCCAGATTGGCGTGGGCCAAGTATGGCTACAACGGGGAAATAGAGTATTCCTTGAGCTATATCTTTTTCTAACTTCCGTTTAATATACACTAATATCTCCTCATTAAGTAAAAAGTACCATCTATCCACTTCTTTTGATAACTGAACTCGATATGTATGTCGAATATTCTACTCTAAAATGTCGGATTTAGCTAGGGTTTATGTCGGATTTAGCTAAAAATTAGGTGTAAAAATTGCACTATTTCGAAAAAGCGCTTTTTTAATCAATATGCTTTATTGTAGAATGGTCGCATAGATAATTTTTGTAATGCTTTGAACAAGGATAGTTATTATGAATTCCACTCGGCAGAACGTTAATTTTATTACGCCGTTGTCGCCACAAAAACAGTATGCAATTCGTCGCTGGTTTTGGGCGACATTTTTTTTGTGTATGAGTGCAGCTGCCGTGAGTCTTTATTTTATTATACCTCAACTGTTGATGTATAGGGCGCTCAAGAAAGAGATTGGTGCATTGCGTGAAAAAACAAAAGATTATACAACTAATGTTAAAAACAAAAATGCACTTAAAGTTGAACATGAGCTGATTCGTGTGCGTACAAAAAAAATAGACACTCATAATGAATCAACAAAAAATCCTCATCAGTACATGACAGCTATTCTACAATCTTGTGGTGACGGCGTGACATTGGAATCTGTTCGTTTTAATAAAAAAGAGTGTGAACTTACTCTTTTATGTCCAACATCGGAACATGCTACGGTGTTTATTAAGCGGTTGGCAGCATCAGATCTTTTTGCTGGTGTTAAACTTGCCTCTTTACAGTATGAAGGGGCGGGGAAACAGTTTAGATGTGTAATTAAGGGGAATCTTGTTTTAAGAAGGGGATAAAATGATTTTTTTGATAAGAGGGATTGTGGTATGCAGCATGATTGCTGTTGGTGGTAGTTATGCCATGCAATCTGGTTATATGATACCTATTTTTGAACCAAACGATATTAAGTTTTTTACCGGCAATGTTGTTGCCTATGCGACAGAATCTGACTATTTTGGCATGAAGGAAGGTTATACCGTAAACGATGATGCGAACATAAAATATGGATACGTGAGATCACATCCAAAAGAGCTTGCTCAATTATTAGCAGAGGATAACTGTCCATCAATCAAGCAATTAGACCAATCGCATATTGACGAAGGTGCTTTGTATATGCGGCATATTACATCGCAAGAAGCTGGTGTTATTCTTCAAGCGATGAATACAAATAAAGCATATTTTGAATATGTGCATGAGCAAAAAATAGCAATTTTTTCTTCTTTAAAATCCGTTGCAAAGCGAAATAAGTAAAATGTGATCTGTTTAAATTGGAAAAAATTGTGTCAGTACGATACCAGCGAGAGTCATTTTTATTGCCCAGTTTCTTGTCAGTATGAGACTCAAGAGAGTTATGTTTACTGCCCAGTCCATATACCAAATTTTTTCTTCTTTTTTCAGGAGCGTATTAAAGTGGTCAAGCCATTCCTGTTCTGGATCTGGTTGAAAGGGGGTTATATCAATAGCTTTAACTGATTCTTGAGGGTTTGATGGCAATACAGTATGTTTCTTAAGAATTGTATTAATGACAGTAATTTCATCTTTTTGTGGCTCTCCATAGAGATAGATATGTCCTGCGTTATCAGTTGTTCTCGATAACAAATAAACATTTTTATTTTTTTTTGTTTTTTTGAGAAAAGCATAAAGAGCTTGAGCGTCTTTGTAGGATAATTGGGGATTATCGGTGTGATGTATAAGTATGATAGGTAAATTTTCTGGTAATTTATCAGCGTTAAAAATTGGTTGTTTGTCTGCTGGTCCATAGAATGGAAAATTGACCTTTGCTATATATGGTAGCACGTAATAGCTACCCGGTATATCCGTTACACCAGGTAATATTTCATGATCAATAGTGTGGGTTATAGCGCTATTGCCGGTGAGCATGATGGAGTCTAAAATTAAAGCTTTAATGCGTTGCGGATTTTCAGAAGCATAATTTATTGCAGTTGCAGTACCTTGTCCTGATGCATGAATAATTACAGGATGTTTTTTCTTGAAAGATGACATTGTTGTTGCAAGGCGCCTTATGCAACGCTCTTGACCAAGATCAGGAAGTGATAAAGGTTCGACATAATGTTTTAACTTTATTTTATCTGCAAAATACGGCAACACTGTATCTATGTTTTGGCCTTCAAATTCATCTTGTCCCGGAATAATGACAAGATTGGTTTTGGGTTGTTTTTGCGATTGCATTGCGAGTGTGGAGAGTGCATTGCAGAGGAGCATGGTAAGAGTTAATAAGCAGGTTATTTTTTTCATAGAATTCCTTTTTATGATGTGTAATCTTACTTTATGAGAGTGTAGAACAAAAAATTTAAAATCGATAGATGAATTTAAAATGTACTGAAGTTGCAAATTATTTGATGGCATGGTAATTTTTCTGATGTTAAGATAATAAATATTTTACACAAAGGAGTACGATGAAATCGACCATGATAGTAGCATCATTATTGGTAGCAGGCGCAACCGGATCTTTGATGAGTATGGAAAAAAAAGAATGTATCAATTTATTTCTCAATCGGGCTCTTGTTATAAAAAGTTATTCAGTACAAGGGAAACCTGCATTGTTAAATGAGATATTAAAGAAAGATATTCTTGATATATTGTCATTAAATAGAGAGCAGACGTTTGTTCTTACTAAGGGATTCCATGAGGCTTTTAAAGAAAATAAAAAAGTAAAAGTTCCCTATTTACAAAAAAATAATGTATGTATTGCTACAATCACACCACTTTTTGCAGAAAACGAAGAACATGAATTTTTTGTAAAACTTCAACCGATAAAGCCTGGTACTGAAATTTTTTGATTAATAGAGCACATTTTAGTTTTATAGTTTTGATTCCCCCAGATCATATTTTTGGTTTGGGGATTTTTCATGTACTATAAAAGTAAAATACATTACGTAGGTGGATAGGTTAATTTATGAAATTTGATGTAAAAAAAACGATTTTTCTTGTTGATGGTTCCTCTTTTTTATACCGCGCATATTACGGTCTTAAGCCACTGCATACGCCATCAGGCATTGCAGTTCAAGCAGTTTTTAGTTTTTGCCGTATGATCAAGAAAATGATAGATGTGTACGGGCCAGAATATATTGTGCTTGTGTGGGATAGCAAAGGTAAAACAACACGACATGAGATGTTTCCTGAATATAAGGCTACGCGGCAATCTCCACCCAGTGATTTGTTTGACCAAAAAGAATATATAATTCGGTTTGCAGAAATGATTGGTATGCCACAAATTGCACAAGTGGGTATTGAGGCGGATGATTTGATGTTTTCTTTAGCTAAAGAATGGATGATTGATTCAGATAATGCAGTGGTTTTTGTAACGCTTGATAAAGATATGGGCCAGGCGTTGACGCTTGGACAGCAGATGTATTTGTTAGATGCTTTTAAAGAGCAATTCATTGATGCAGCTGATTTACAACAAAAGATGGGCTTTCCTGTAGAAAAGATACCATTTTATTTTGCACTGCTCGGTGATAGTTCTGATAATATTCCGGGTGTTAAAGGGATTGGTAAAAAAACAGCAATTGATTTGGTTAATCAGTTTGATTCACTCGAAGATATGTATGCACGCAGTGATAAAATTAAAAAAGCTGGAGTAAAAACTGCATTATTGGCGAACAAAGATAATGCGTTTTTAAGTTTTCAGCTTTTTTTATTGCAATATCAGCCAATGAATGTAACGCGAGAACAACTGTTTTTCAATGCGAAACTTTGGAATAATGCACGACCATTATTTGAAGAGCTTGGTTTTAAATCACTTACTGCAGGTGCAGGAGAAACAAAACAGGAGCGTACAAAAGAGATTCAGGAAAAAATTGATTATTGGAAAGCATATGATTTTAAAGTGGTTAACACGCAGCAACAGTTGCATGAGTTGTGTGAGTATCTCAAAGAAAAAGGTGCTTTTGCGATTGATACCGAAACAACGGGATTGGAGCCATTGGAAGTTGAGTTGATTGGTATATCTGTCTGTGGTGATGAACAAAGTGCCTACTACATTCCTTGTGGACATAAAACTGATGAATTGCAATTGCCACGGAGTGAAGTTATTGCAGCACTTAAACCAATTCTGCAAAATCCGCAGTATAAAAAATATCTGCATAACGCAAAGTATGATCAGCTTGTGTTAACAACTCATGGCATTGAGCTTGCAGGCATAGCACTCGATACATTGATTGGTGCAAATTTAATTATTAAAGAGTGGCAGAGTGCGAGTTTAAAAAAATTATCCCATTCTTTTTTTAATGAAGAGATGTTGACGTTTGAGGACATTGTTAAAACGTACAAGTACAAAGATTTTTCTTTTGTGCCGGTAGAATTAGCGGCACTTTATTCATGTGCCGATTCATATCAGACATTTCGCCTTGTAGCAGTTATTGAAGATGCGTTTAAAAAAGAACAAAAAATAGATGATTTATATAGACACATTGAGCATCCGTTGATTGAAGTTTTGTATGAGATGGAAAAAGAGGGAGTTGATCTTGATGTTGCTCTTTTGCATGAGCTTGATAAAAAAGTTGTTGTTGATTTGGCTAAAATTGAGGCTGATATTGCCAATGTTGTTGGTAAAGAAACAATCAATCTGAATTCACCGCGTCAGATGGAATATTTACTTTTTAGTGTGTTGCAATTACCACCGCAAAAGAAAAGCCCAACGGGTAAATATTCAACAGATCAAGAGGTGTTAAAAGCTTTGGCAGCATTGCATCCCGTTCCTGCGCTTATTATCAAATATCGTGAATTAACAAAATTAAAAAATACGTACATCGATGCATTGCCAACGTACGTGAATAAAAATACGCATCGCTTACATACAACATTCAGTCAAACGGCGGTGGCAACAGGGCGTCTTGCCAGTTCCAATCCCAATTTACAAAATATTCCTGCCGATGGCACTGGCTACGGTATAGAGGTGCGTGCTGCATTCAAGGCCGGTGCAGGACGGATTTTTATTTCTGCCGATTATTCGCAAATTGAGCTGCGCGTACTTGGTTACTTATCACAAGACAAAAATTTATGTGATGCATTTTTGCAAGGGCATGATATTCACACCGAAACTTCCGCACGATTATTTGAAGTTGCTCTTGCGGCTGTTACGCATGAACAACGGCAACTTGGTAAGCGTATTAATTTTAGTATTTTATATGGTTTGACGCCATACGGATTGTCAAAGGATTTGGGTATCTCATTTAAAGATGCAAAAAAATATATTGAGCGCTATTTTGCGCAATATCCGCATGTTGCAGAGTGGATGCTTTCTGTGGTTGAATATGCAAAAAAACATGGATACGTAGAAACTTTCTGGGGACGTCGGCGGTATATTCCCACTATTTATGAAAAAAATCGTACAATGTATGAAGAAGCATGCCGTATAGCAGTTAACACGGTTGCACAAGGCACTGCCGCAGAAATTATGAAGTTAGGCATGATTGCGGTGCGTAAAGAGTTGTTGGTGCATTTTCCTGAAAGTTGCATTGTGTTACAAATTCATGATGAGCTAATTGTTTCTGCACCTGAGCAAGATGCTGTGGCTGTTCAACAATTAGTAAAACAAACATTAGAATCTGTAGTGCAATGGAATATTCCACTTGAAGTTTCTACATGTAGTGGCGCTGATTGGAAAGTAGTAACGGAATAAAAAGAGTTAGTTATACAGATTTGGATAGCCTTTGAGTTTTTTGATATCACTATTTTCATGAGATGTATTGAGAAGATCTATTTTCTTTTTTACATCGTTGTGTGTGATGAATTCCTTTTCTTTTTGTAGTGCTTTTTGTGCTATGGATGCAAAATAAATATCTTCAATGTGTTCCAAAAGATTTTCGAATTCATGGATATCAAGGATTACACTCGTTTTTTTGCCAGCTTTATTGATAATATATTGCGGTGTAATTTTTGGTAAAAATGTTTTTGTTTTTAGCATAAGGGCTTCTTTATATTAATATTGAGAATTAGGGATATATTTTAATGAAAGAATGACACAGGCCAAATATGTTTTCAAGTTAATGCGAGAGAATAAGTTTTTTTATAATTAAAAAAAGTCCCGGGTAAATACTGGGACTTTTTTCTACGATAGATTTTAATTTTTATGCTTTTTGCAGTTCTTGAATTTTGTTTTCAATATCTTGCTGTAACATAGTTAATATTCTTGTGTAACTAATAATATGGCTGAGTTCTAAGCTTTCATATGAACCAATACAACTTTCCATTTTTTCCATTAATGTTCTTGTGTCTTTTTTATGACAATGTTTTTCTGTAAGAGTTTGTATGAGATGCATGAGTTCTTCATTTTCTTCCATAAATGTATCTGAATTAGGATTTCGGTTTAAATCTATATCTAGTTCAGCTGATAAGTTAGAAAAGATTTGCTCATCTTCTTTGCTAGCATTCCATAGAAAAAAGGTAAAAAAATCATTGGTAGGAATTGACCAAGGAGTTTTTGGTGTGAATGTAATACCCTCAAGAGATCTTATTCTATAACAAATGAGACCAAATATTAATTTTTCTGTTTTTGAAAGTTGGCGTTGCATTTTAAGTTCAGGATGATCAAAAAGTTCATTCAATACTTTATTGCTGACATTATAATCTTGAAATTTTTGTTTTAATATCTCTTCTTCATGAGATAGTTGTTGTAAATCTTTTTTAACAGCGATTTGTACATTATTCAAATAATTTAAGAATTCCGTTTTGTTTGATTGCTCTGTGGCGAAACAGGGCGCAGTAGTGAGTGTTAAAAAAGCAGTAAGTAATTGTTTTTTCATAATATCCCCCTAAAAAAACTATATATTTTGAGTATTGCATATTTATTGTAAATTATCAATTAGAAAATTGGGGGTAGTTATTACTTTTGTTTTTGATAGGTGCCAATAAGTGTTGCTTGTTCAAGAATATGCCCATGCATAGCTTTAAGAAGTTCCTCTTTGGTGGCACCAGCCGCCAAATCAAGGATGGTATCAAGAGCATAGATGGTAAAGTGATAATGATGGGTGCCGCTTGGTGGGCATGGCCCGCCGTATTCTTGTTTGTTAAAATCAGTACCGCCTTGAGTGAATGGCCCTGAGGCAGTATTTTCAACTAAACCATGCGTTGTATCAGTGATATTAAATAATATCCAGTGAACCCATACTTTTGCAGGAGCATCAGGATCATCAACAATGAGTGCAAAACTATTAGTATTGCCTGGTACTTCTGACCATTCGAGTGCTGGTGATATGTTGGCGCCATCGCACGTATATTGTGCTGGAATTGCTCCGTTATGAGAAAAGACTGGACTGGTTAGCTTCATGGTTCCCTCTAAAGATAGACAATAGATTGTCACTATAAAAAACAGTTTTTTGAACACAATAATCCTTTTTTTATAAAGAAACTATCGGAAAAGCATTTTGGCGGTTGGCTATTCCTTGTTGAAGGCCTCGGATGGTTGCCGCAAGTTCTTTTGATTTTTGTGCTAATTTTCGTCCTAAAAGAAGGTAGTATGCTTTGTTTGCCATTGCTGCATAGAGTATAGTGCCAAATGTTTCCATTGATTGAGAAGAAAAATCTGAGAGGCTGTTTTCAGTTTTAACATCCCTAAAAGACATGTTATTGTTTACGATAGATTCAAATTGTTGATCTACTTTAGTATTCATGCGTTCAATGAACTCATTGCTTGAAATAATTTTTTCAAATGTTTGCTTAACGGTTGCAGAAAGTGAAGAAGATGCTTTTTCTGCCTGTTTAATGCGTACACGTGCTTCATTCCATGCTCTTTTAGCCGCATTTATTTGTGCGTTTATATGATTTAATTGCGCAGTGAGAGTTGTCGTAGAAAAATCAGTTATAGAAGCTCCTAGTGCTGATAATGATACAAGTGACATGGCGCTCGCAAGATATAATTTTTTAAGCATGATATATCCTCATTAATTAAATTTTTAGCTTAATTCTATCTAAAAGATAGCACAATGCATTTCTATTTGTCAATAAAACATTGATTAATGATGAGAAAGGTGTTTAGTTTGTTGCTTCTAGTATGGCTTTATGAAGTTGACTTTTGGGCAAATATAGGACATTATTTATGATATATAGATGATCATATTTTCTGTAGACATTCAATAAAAAACAATAGTTTCATTTTTTGAAGGACATATCCAATGGCAACGAGTAAATCCGGTGGAAGTACCCAGAATAATCGTGAGAGTCATAGTAAGCGGTTAGGTTGTAAAATATTTGATGGACATAAAGTTTTTGGTGGCGAAATAATTGTTCGTCAACGTGGAACTCACATTCATCCAGGCAAACAAGTTCTTCGCGGTGGTGATGATACATTGTTTGTTTCTGCTCCTGGCGTAATTAAATTTCACTATGGCCCTAAGGGTCGCAAATACGTCTCTGTTATTAGCCCTAAGTAGTTTGAGAGGGTGAGGCTAACTGGTCAAGAAGTTTTTGTAAAAAAGCTTGGGACCTGTTAAAAAAGACAATTAAGGTAAAAAAAAAGGTTTTTAAAACGGTGTGCTGCTAAAAGAACGGAAACGTAATGGTTAATTTTTTGAAATATCGTACAGTGACAGCTTTGTCATCGCTTGGTTTAATTGTTGCATTTGCCGGAGTTGCTATTTATCGGCAACAAACTCGCGGAGCAGTGTATAGTTACAGTGTCGATTTTACTGGTGGAACGCAGGTTCTCTTTGGTTTTGACCAACCAGTTGATGTATCTCAGGTTAAACAAATAGTTGTTGATAATGGTTGGGCTAACGCAAGTACACGTGAATTTGGTAACAATGAAGTTTTGGTGCGTGTTAAAGAGTTTGAAGGCGACACAATTGGTCTTGCGGAACGTATGAAAGTTATTGTACAGCAAGAGATGCCAGATAATAACGTGCAAATATTGCAAACAGAAAGTGTTGGCGCGGGTGTTGGTGCAGATTTGCGTGGAAAATCAGTTTATGCAATGTCTGTAGCTCTTATCCTCATGTTGGCATATATCGCAATGCGTTTTTGGTCAATTGCATTTGCGACAGGTGCAATTGTGGCTCTTGTTCATGATGCATTGGTCATGTTAGCAATTTTTTTGTTCCTTGATCGGGAAATATCAATCAATTTTATTGCGGCAGTTTTAACAGTTTTGGGATATTCAATAAACGATACGATTGTGATCTTTTCTCAGATACGTGAGTTTATGAAGAAAAGAAAAGGTGACTCTTTGGAGACGATTGTTAATGATAGTCTCAATTATACATTACGACGCACAATGCTTACGAGTATTTCAACGGGGTTACCAGTGTTAGTGATGTTGTTTTTTGGTGGTGAAGCGTTGCAAGATTTTTCACTTGCGTTATTGATCGGAATAATTTTTGGGACTTATTCATCAGTATATATTGCAAGTCCTATTATGATGTTATTGCAGCCAAAACAGTCCACTTCGCTTTAATTCTTTAAATTCTTTTTTTTATTTTTGATCACGTTGTATCTTTTGAAATATATTGACGAGTTAATTAAATATGATCATTTTGATATATACAGAGTTTGCTGTACGATCAAAATGATCAATTCATATTTTGATAAATAAATTACATATCTTAAATCATTTTTTTTAATCTTATTTTTCACAAATTCAAGGAATAATGCATGACGCACAATCGTCAGAGTGTCTTTTATGGGAGGTTTGAATGAAGACTCGTGATCTAAAAACAACCGATTCTACAAGTTCAACTGAAGAATCGCAAGAAGCGGTAAAGCCAGTAGTACAGTCTCCATCTCCTTCACCATCACCACGCCCACGTACTCCACGAGCTCCTAAGGTAACGGCGCAATCAGAAGATGTGTCGCAAAAACCTATGCCAGTAGAACAGCCACCTGTGGTGGTAGCAGAGCAATTTTCAGAGCGTGAGCAAATGTTGCAAGAGCGCAGAGATATGCAACAACAACCTCGAGAAGATAACAACCGTCCAGCACATTCTTCCTACGGTCAGGCAAACAATTCTTATAATGAACGACCAACCTATACCAAACGACCATTAGAAGATTTAGCGCTCGCAGAGCTTGTTCAATATGCTCGGCGTTATGGCATTATGGGTGCGGCGATTACAAAAAAAGATGAGTTGCTCAAAAAAGTACGTTACGCTGAAGAGCATCCAAACTTTGAAATGGCAGTTGAAGGTGTTCTTGAAAAATTACCCGATGGATTTGGTTTCTTGCGTTCAGCACTTTACGATTATGTTTCGGGACCAGATGATATTTATGTTTCTCCCTCACAAATTAGACGCTTTGGTTTGCGTACCGGTGATACCATAAAAGGTGAGATTAGAAAACCAAAAGAAGGTGAAAAATATTTTGCCCTGTTGAAAGTATCACAGGTAAATTATGCTGAACCAATGTCCATGGTTGATAGATCTCATTTTGATAGTTTAAGTCCTCAACATCCCATTGAAAAATTTAATCTTGAATTCGATCCAATGGCTCTTTCAACCCGTATTCTTGATCTCTTTACTCCTGTTGGTAAAGGACAGCGTGGATTGATTGTTGCTCCTCCCAAAGTTGGCAAAACATTGCTGTTGAAAGAAATTGCACGAGCGATTATTGTCAATCATCCTGAAGCGCATCTGATTGTACTTTGTGTTGATGAACGTCCTGAAGAAGTTGCTGATATGCGTCGAACTGTCAAAGGGACAATGGCAGAAGTGATTAGCTCAACATTTGACGAAGCGGCAGAACGTCATGTGGCTGTAGCGGAAATTGTTTTAGAAAAAGCAAAACGGTTGGTTGAATGTAATCGTGATGTTGTTATATTACTTGATTCAATTACGCGTCTTGCGCGTGCATATAATACTGTTGCTCCTGCATCAGGAAAAGTGCTTACTGGTGGTATTGATGCTCATGCATTACAGCGCCCAAAAAGATTTTTTGGAGCAGCGCGTGCAACTGAAGAAGCTGGCTCATTAACAATTCTGGCAACAGCATTGGTAGAAACCGGCTCACGCATGGATGAAGTCATCTTTGAAGAGTTTAAGGGTACCGGTAACATGGAAATGAATATGACGCGTAAACTTTCGCATCGTCGCATTTTCCCAGCCTTTGATCTTCTTGTTTCAGGAACACGTCGTGATGATTTATTACTTTCTGAAGAAGAACTTAATAAAGTGTGGATTTTGCAGAAGTTACTTTCCAGCATGAACACTATTGAAGGTATGGAATTCCTGATTGATAAAATGAGGAAAACAAAAACAAATGCTGAATTTTTTGAATCTATCAACAAGCGTACGACTGAAATTTAAGCAATAGATTTTATCTAAAAAAAGGATCTCTGAAAAGAGGTCCTTTTTTTTATTCCATGATATCTAACGTAAAATCCGCAAACAAACCTTGTTGTGCTTTATAGTTACCAACAAAGGCAATCATTGCAGCATTATCAGTGCAGAATTGACGTGATGGGTGGAAGAATGGAATGTTGTGCGATAGAGTGAATGTTTTGAGGCGTTCAGTGATGTAGGTATTGCACGCAACACCGCCAACAAAAGTGATTGCTGCAACTTCCGGATATGCTGCTAATGCGAGAGTAAGTTTTTGTTCAAAAATATCTGCAATGCAGACAAGCAATGAGCTGGCAACTTCTTTTTTAAGCTGCATATCATCAGAGCGCAAAAATGTTTTTGTGTTAAGATTATAGCCATCTCGTTTAACCAGATCATATAAGACCGCTGTTTTAAGTCCTGAAAAACTGAAATCTAATGTTTTATGTTTGCTCCGTGGGTAATGATAAAAATCTTGAAAGTTAACTTCGCGTGCAAGTTTTTCAATAACTGGTCCACCGGGATATGGTAAGTGCATTAATTTTGCAATTTTATCAAATGCTTCACCCGCGGCATCATCTTGTGTTTGTCCTAATATCTCATATTCACCAAAATTTTTCATGAGATATAAAGAAGTATGTCCTCCTGATGCGGTAAGACAGAGATGAGGAAATGGAACATTATGTTCTATTGATGCAGAGAAAGCATGACCTTCTAAATGATTGATGCCGATTAATTTTTTACTTTTTGCTTGCCCTTCGGAGCTCGAAGAGCGTAGTGGGGCCCATGCGAGAGCTTTTGCAAAACAAACACCAACAAGCAATGATCCGGGAAGGCCTGGCTTGTTGGTTACTGCAATAACATCAACATCATCTAACGTTATGTTTGCGCGTTCAAGTGCGGATGCGACAATGGGGTTAATTTTTTCCAGCTGTGATCGTGATGCAAGTTCTGGTACAACTCCACCAAAGTTTTTGTGCAGTTCTATTTGTGAATACAGTGCGCTGGAAAGTAAGCCTTGCGTGCTGTGATAGACCGCAGCTGCTGTTTCATCACATGAAGTTTCAATGCCGAGGGTGATTAGTTTTTTCATTTATCCTGTGCGCCCTGAGCCTTAGATTATTATGATATTAAATCCATAATGAGAATGCGTTTTTTGTCAGAAGCAGTTTGAATTTGGCGTCGAATTGGCGCATTAATAATTTTTGAATCAAGTGCGTTTAATTCTAACTTGATCAAATCTTCTTCAAACTCTTTGTCCGATTTTCCCTGTTTAATTGTTGCATTATTAATATACAATGTAGGAAGCTCTACCGAAGATCCACCTTTAAAACTGTTAATCCATTCCGGATAGCATTCAATAATGATTGCTCTATCGGGTATTTGTCCCGTTGCAGGTAATTTTTGTTCTTTGATTTCCCACACATCATCAACAAGATCAATCTCATAATATTTATAAGAAGATTGTGGGTCTATTTTGATGTAATCAGGGGTGTTTTGAATATCAATTTGATCGGGGCGTTGCTTGAGTTGACAATTAATTTTAGCAACGGTAACAAGAACCTCAAAATGAGTTTGGGTAGCACTTTTTGGAATTTCATAGGTGATTTTTGGCATTGATGTTTCATGAACGCATGTTGTTATGGGAGTTCCCGCACAATTAATGTTTAAAGATGTTACGGCTGAGTCTTTACTATATTGAATAGTGCCTCCAATGAGTGATGGAGCGGCAAGAGAATGAGATCCAGTTGAAAGAATGGTAAGAATAAGAGATAATGCTTTA
>Ga0070733_10000842_pt1 | contig 23829 bp, 20 predicted proteins | sample Coa_R1_9_FD_66450 | JGI IMG/M metagenome (GOLD analysis project Ga0070733, IMG submission 66450) | Surface soil microbial communities from Centralia Pennsylvania, which are recovering from an underground coalmine fire - Coalmine... | ecosystem: Environmental > Terrestrial > Soil > Unclassified ...
TGAAAGATATTCTTGAATGCGGTTCTGGGTGGAAGCGTCACCCAGAAGGTAAAGATCTGATCCAGACTCTGAAGGTCAATTTCCGCCGGCGCCTCGGGGCACGTCAGCAGCGCCTTGATTTCCGACGCAAACAAAAAGCTGTCGGGCGTCTTGGTGTAGAACAAAGGTCGGACTCCGAACCGGTCGCGTGAGAGAAACAGCTTTCGTCTCTCTGTATCCCAGATCGCGAATGCCCACTGGCCGTTGAAGTGATGAACGCACTCCTCGCCGTATTCGCGATAGGCATTAAGAATTACTTCCGTATCGGAACGAGTCGCAAATCGATGTCCTTTGCTGAGAAGCTGTTCTCGGAGTTCAATGTAGTTGAAGATTTCGCCGTTAAATGTGATCCACAAACCACCATCCGTTGTGGACATCGGCTGCGCGCCACCCTGCAAATCAATGATGCTGAGCCGCGCATGAGCCAAGCCTGCCGCGCCAGCAATGTGCACGCCACTCGCATCGGGGCCTCTGTGGCGCAGCGCGGCAATCATTCTGCCAAGCTGATCGCGTTCAGGCCGACCGCCATCGAGTTTTAATATTCCCGAGATGCCACACATAAGAAAATGTCTGGAGCCGACTCAGAGATCCAGCGTTGCAGTCGCAGGGATTGCCACAGGGCGGGGTAGATTCCAACCTCGTACTCGAACCCACGAACAATCCCAGCACATATGGAGGAGTCGTAGGGAAAGCCCCTCCGAAGTCTGCTCACTCTATAGCCTACGTTCTGGCCTTTACTTTGGAAATGGCTCGTTCGTGCAGATTCGAAGGCGCCATTAGAGAACGGCTGCCGACTCCGATTCCGGTGTCCGTACACTGTATGGGCTGTCTTGCCTTCTTGCAGCGCGCAGATGCGCCAATGCACAAATGGCATAGGTGACCACGCAACTTCCGACGCAGATGGCTATATCGGCCGTCGGCCTCGGTACTAAACCAAGGCGGCGAATGCCGACAACGACAAGGAACATGCCCGCGGATCCCACCGCAGGGGACAGAAACGCCTTGCCATAGTGAAACAGATCCAAGCCGGTGAGCCCGCGCATACGCATAACTTGAAGAACATAGCTGAGAATAATTGCCAGTAGAGCGGCGATCTGGCCTCCGACCACTCCAAACAACTTGCAAGCGGGATAGATCGCAATCAGCATGGCCACCGCGGACGCGGCAACTGCGCGCCGATGCAGCGCCGGAAGCCCAATACCGCTGAAGACGCACGTGATGGCGGCGTTCAACACACTCAGGAACACGACGGTGGCGGCCACGGCAAGAGGTCCAAAGGCTGCCACATATCGAGCCCCATACACGACCGTAAGCAAGGAGTGCCCGCACAGGTAAATCGCGACGACACCTGGAAGCCCCAACAGGATGAGCCATGCGGTCACTTCTATCAGGATGCGGTTAATCCGATCCTTTTCGAACTGGACGTGAGCGAATGTGGGGAAGAGAACTTGCCCCATCATGTTGGTAAGGAAACTTGAGGGAGTCTGGACCAGTAGCACCGCCATGGTGTACAGACCCAAGGCTGTTGTGGAATAAAGCTTGCCCAGCACGAAGATATCCGTGCGGGAGAAGATAAGATTTAGAAACGAAAGCCCGACGACTGCCCTTGAGTACTTATACAGATCTCGCACTACGTGTCGGTCCCACCCGAGCGACGGTAGCCCGGGACACAAAATATATGACAAGAGGCAACGGAAGAAGTTCTCGCTGCAGGATCCAATAGCTAGGGCCCACACATCGCGAAGAACAAAGCTGAGAATCACCGTCACGATCACACCGCAGATTCCGCCGCCATTGGTGATCGCCATCCAGCGCCCGAACTTCATCTCTTTCTGCGGGAGAATGGAGCGCGGACTCATAGCACCATCGAACAGAGTTCCTAGCAGTGCCACTCTAAGCAAACCCGACAGTTCCGCGTTGCCATAGAAATGCCCAACCCAAGGGCCCAAAGCAAAAATACCGGCGTACATGCAGATGGCCCGGCCCATTCCCATCCACCAACCGGCGTTGAGGTATGACTTCTCTCGGCCTCTCGGGTTTTGAATAACGGCTGCCCTCTGCCCTACGTCTGTCAAAGTCCCAACGATTGCTGAGCAGGACATGACAATGGCCATGGCCCCGAAGGCGCTAGGGGCAAGCAGTCGCGTCAGCAGCATGTTTCTGGCAAACCGGACAGCCTGCTCAGCAACGCTCCCAGCTCCCAGCCAAGTCCCTCCACGCATGGCCTTGGCCCTGAGCCCGTCACTAACGAGCAGGTCGCTGACCCCTACCTTGATGCGATCGTAATTACGCCTTAGATCCATCTCGAGCCTTTGATTTCTTGAATCCGGTAACGCCGAGAGGCTATACAGATGCGGTGCAGGACATACGTTCCTATGCGGTAGCCGCACGCCTGTCTTCGACCTGGTAATGACAACAGTCTAACCTTGCCGGAAATGGACAAATGACACGTATGGAGAATCTTGGTTGATTTATTGGGGGCCGGCACAATGCGAATTGGACCCGTGTCTTTCGCGATTGGCGAGGTCAGATTCTTAGCTTCCCAAAGCATGGTTGCGGGACAGCTGCCTAGTTCGCGAGTTGCGAGACACGATGCGCCCCTTCATACCAGATCCATTTGATCAGAGCTCTTCCGGGGCTTTTCTGCGTCCTGCAGGTACTTCAGAATCCCTTTGAAAGAACTAAACTTGACCACATCCTCGGCATCCACACTGACGCCGAATTCCTCTTCGATCACAGTTAACAGCGTAATGGTACTTACCGAGTCCCAGCTTTGCACCGAAGCCGGACTGGCCTGGAAGATTTCATCCTGTGTTAACTCGGGGAAAACCTCCGAGAAACAGTGTGCCAACCGTATTTCCTGTTTATCCATTCCGATCCCAACCTCCATAGCTTCCCGCAACGTCCTTCAGTGAATTCCGGAACGGCCAGTGCCGTGTATGAATTAGCTTTCTTACTCGCGAGGTGACGGCTCGCGTCTTTTACCTCATCGTTGATTCGCTCAGACGGTTGAAAGAGACCCAACCAAACAACGGTTCATCATTGGGGTCTCCGGCACATTTCTCAGTGTATTTTATCTTGGAAGTGCTCGGTGTAAATGTTCGTCGTGTTCAGGATTCTTGTTTCGCAGGCCTTTCCAAAGTGGAACGAATTGATCCCAGTATCCACTCGCCCTTCACTGGATCGAACTGTTTCACAATCCTTGCCGGGTTGCCCGTAACTATCGAATAAGGGGGTATGCTCCGGCTCACCACAGAGTTTGCACCGATTACTGTGTTTCTGCCGATCACGAGTTGTCCCTGGCTGCAGACGATGGCCGCTCCGAAGCCTATCCAACACCCCTCTTCGATTCGGATCGTCCCTCCCTCCGTCATCCCTTGACTGCCAATCGGTTTGTTTACATCTTCAAATTCATGGTTATGATCCATGACGAGCGCAGAAGGGCCGAGAATCGTATTCCGCTCAACATGAACTCGGTTCCTCGCCGAGATTACCGAACGCCGTCCGATACCGCAGCCTTCATCTATGATAATGGCAGGTTGTTGGCAAAGGGAGACGTCCGGAATGTTCAGCCAGACTTCCCGCATAAGAGACACACGGTCACCCAGACTAACGTAATTCGCTCTGGACCGCCCCAGGTCGCAGCTGTAGTGTATCGAAACGTTCTTGCCAAACGAAGCGAAGGGATAAGTAGCTTCGAGCCACAGACTGTGGAGTCTGTTGACTAAACGGGAAAATACCCCGAGAAGATCCTCCCTGATCTCTTGCCGAGCCTTGCTCATTCCTGCCTCTCCTTCTTGTGGACTGCCCGTTGCTCCGATGGTTGCCTGATATGCAGGGGTACGGAATTCAGGCATGACCTCGCGGCTTTCGTGCACCGACTGCGTTGCTAGCTTTGTCGTTTCCATAAGATTATGTCAGTTCAGAGCAAGATTTGGATTTTGATTTGGAACCATTTTGCTGGCTAGTTCGGGCACAAAAGTCATAAGCGTCCATTTCAGGGAAAGACCCTGAAACGAACGGCCGCCCGCTCATCTCACGCCTCGACTGACCTCGCCAGCAGAGCCAGGCACATCTGATTCACAGGCACAGACATCAGCGGAAGCTTTGGCCGGCGGATCTGGTTGCCGTGGATCTGTAGCAGCCATGGGGCGAATGCATCCCAACACCCACTTCTCCTTCAAAAAATCGTACTGCCTCACGATCATTGCGGGATTTCCTGCAACAACGGAATAAGGAGGGATGCTCCGTGTGATTAGGGAGTTCGCCCCAACCACTGAGTGTCGGCCGATGACCAGTTGCCCTTGCTCGCAGGTAATTACGGCTCCGCAACCGATCCAGCAGTCTTCTTCGATTCGGATAGTGCCTCCTCTTGTTTCGTGGCTGCGACCTGCCGTATCCGTCGACTCATCGTCGTCAAGGCCGTGATCCATTACCAGCACTGAAAAACCGAACATTACGTTTTTCATAAGGTGGATGCGATTTCGTGCCGAAACCATGCATCTGCGCTGCATGCCGGATCCCGCTTCCAGAATAAGAACCGGCGGATCGGCGCCCGGAACAGGGGACACATCCAGCCGGACGTCGGGAGCAAGGTTCACGTTTTCGCCTATGGCAATGTACGGCGCAGCCGATCGTGAAATATGGCAGGAGTAGTGCACCCAGGCGCCCTTGCCAAATAGAGCGAAGGGATAGGTCAGAGCCCGCCACAAGGCGCGCAGTTTTCCGACCGCCCGTGGGAACCATAACAAAGGATCCTCCGCCGGCGCCTGCGATGGATACCTGATTGCCTGCAAGTCTAGGGTCGAAGTGCTTTCCTTCACGCTGCGACACCTCGCGGACGACATCTCCTGCTTGCCGCCTGCCACTGACCCAGAATCCGCCGAAGTAAGCTTGCCCGCCTGTTTCATCCCCTATTTCTAAGCTTCCTTTGATGGGCTGAGGGACTGTTGCCCGGCACTAGCTACGATGTCAATGGGCCTCTGCACGACCCGGGCCGGATTCCCCGAAAGCACCGAATCCGGCGGGGAGCTCCGCAAAACTACAGCACCTGGGGACACGACGCAATTCCGCCCTACCACTAGCTCACCCCTTTCGCACAATATGGCGACTCCATGGCCGATCCGACATCCCTCTCGGATCCGGATCCTGCCCCCGGCCGACGTACCCTGCTGGCTGATCGGCGTGGTCACGGCCTCATAGACATGGTTGTTGTCTATAAGCAGGACATCCGATCCTAGGATGACGTCGCGTTCAATATGAATCGAATTCTTGGCACTTATGGTACACCGTGCGCCGATCCGACAGTCGTCGTCGATCGTGATCTTGATCTCGTTATCCTCCCAGCCGTGAGAAAGCCAGGCGCGGTTCCCTATCTCGACGCGGTTGCCCAGCCGAATGAGGGGCGCGAGACGGCGTGAAATGTCGCTTCCGTAATGCAGCGACATGTTCCTGCCTTTGCGCGCAAACGGATACGTAGCGCTGACCCAGAGGCTGTTCAGCTTCGTCAGGATCCGAGAGAAAAAGCCGTCTCGGTCTTCTGAGTCGCTACGCGTTTCGTGAATCGGCCGAGGCATACTTTTCACGCTACAGTCTTTTCCTTCCGAAAAATCGCATGGATCGACTCTCCCCCTCCAACTAAAGGAGCCATCGCCAGTAGCGCGCGCAAAGCGGTCATGCGTACCACCTTTCGCGCCGCCCGCCACGGAAAGCCCGGTTCCCCGCGGTACGCCACGGGCGTTTGATGTATCCCCACAGTGCGGAAAACGTCATCCCACACATAGCGCAGACTGGTCCCGACTGCAGGATTCCGCCGGGTTTCGAGCGACACCTCCCGGAGTCCTGCCGACTCGGCGAGGAATTTCAGCGACGCCGGCGAGTAGTGGAACAGGTGTCGCGGCAGCTCAAGCCCATGCCAATAGCTTCCAAACGCGCGTGCCTCCGCGGAATTCACGTTGGGCACGAGGACGTAGAAAACTCCTCCTGGCTTCAGCCATTCGCCGACCCGGGCCATGATTTTCCGCGGCTCATAAAGATGCTCGAGCACATCGAAACAAGTGATGACGTCAAAGGATTCGCGAGGGAAGGGCGCGTCCAGGATGTTTCCCACATACACCTTCGCACCGCTCCTTACTTCGGCGGCTTTCGCACCCTCGGCGGACATCTCGATTCCGTAGAGTTTCCAAGGCTCGCCCTTCAGGGATTCCAAGAACGACCCTGAGCTGCAACCCATGTCGAGAAGGGCCCCAGACTGCTTCCACTGCTTTAGCGCAGCTTTGCGGTCTTTCCAGCGAACCGGCGAGTTCTCGCCCGAAGCCGAAATGAGTTTGTGATACGCGTCCGTGTAATGCAGGTTCATCTCGGCGGGTTTGGGTGGATGGCTGAGCCAAACCAGTGAACATGCTGGGCACCGCACTAATGTGTACTTCTCCAGCCTGCCATGAAACCGATCCGGTCCTCGCAACCACTCGCTTGCGCCTGCATGGCCGCACACGGGACATAGTTCATTGCAATTTCCGTCGGAGGCGACGCTTTGCTCCCGCCGGGTGTCGTAATCGAGCAGCTGGGCTTCGTTGGTTGTGCTTGTTGTCATTTTCATTGCATTGTCATATTCGAAACCTGCGATCAGCTATCAAGGCTTGAGATGAACTTCCTCTCGAGCCTCTGCCGTCTCGCGGACCGCCCCTGGGGAACAAGCGGCGATGGTCTCGCGATATACTTCGAGGAGCTTTACTCCCGCCGCTGTCCAGGTTATTTCTGGGATGGACTTAAGACCTGCAGCTCGGAGCCTCTCGAGCAAAGCGCGATCTTCGTGCAACATCGTAATGTGCTGGGTCAAGGCCGCAACATCTCCCACCCGATGCATGAGCCCAGTTTCCATATGCGCGCAGAGTTCGGTACAGGCGTCTGAGGCGAGCGGGACGCACCCGCTACCCATGGCTTCCGTGATTACAAGCCCGAAACCTTCCTCGATGCTGGGAAGAACCAGGATATCGCTTTGCCGCATGAGTTCCGCCACATCATTCCTGTGGCCGAGCACCTGAACGCTGGGATGCGCCAGCAGAGGCGCCAGCTTCTTCTGATAATCCGGCAAGAATTCCCCCGCGATCAGAAAAGTGCCATCTTTGGAGGCCGGGGATTGCAGCCACGCCTCCAGCGCGTAATGTACCCCTTTACGAACCGCGCAAACGCCTACGAACAACATCGTCAGCCCACGCTTTGGTTTCCGGGGGGCTGTGCTCGGGTGATACGCCAGTTCGTCAAACCCGTAGAAGTGCCGGGATAACTTTTCCATCGCATATCCCTTGTCAAGGAAGGTTTTCACTACGAATTCGCATGGGCACAGAAGGCGATCTGCCAACCGATACTCTTCTTCCTCCCGGTGCAACTTGTCGGCGTTGTAGGCGTGTTCATGATCGGGCGGAAGAACCACTCCCAGGCGTTCGCACTCCTCTTTCACCACCTCCATGGCAAAGCCCGTATGGGCGTTGGGCCTCTCCAACACCGTCGGGATTCCCAACCGGGCAGCCGTTTTGAGGGTTTCCAGCGCTCCCAGAGGCCAAGTGTGAATGATGTCGATTTGCCCCGCCAATTCCTCGAGTTGGCGAGAGACGATCCAATCATGTAAGGCCACGGTTCGCAGGGGCCCGAGAAGCCGGTACGGGAGGCGCAGATTCCCTCTCGCGAGAGTAGGGCGGACTTCAACGCCGTCAGGAACTGGTCGCGAAAGGGAACCTGGAAGAACCAGCAGGTCCGCTCCCGCAGCCGCCAAGCCATTCACCTGTTGCCAGGCCGTATAGCAGATCCGGTCCGCGCCTAGCCGATTGGGAAAGCTGTAAAGAACCCGGACACGTCCGTTGCTCTGCCTCACTGATTCGTCTCCTGTATGTCCCAGTTCATAAGTGTCTAACCAACCCTCGTAGGTTCGGCGGATTCTCTGTCCACGGGACGGCCCGATCCCCCAATCCAAATTCCCTTTGCCGGGTCGAACTGTTTGGCAAGTCTGGCGGGATTGCCTACGACCACGGAGTACGGCGGAAAACTCTTGGCAACGAGCGCGTTTGCCGCCACCACGCTATTGCGGCCCAGAACCAATTCGCCTTGACCACATACAATTGCCGCGCCGTGGCCAATCCAGCAACCTTGTTCAATTCGAATGGTTCCGCCCTGAGTGATGCCCTGATTCTTGATGGGTGTCGTCACGTCCTCAAACTCGTGGTTGTGGTCCATGATCAGCGCGGCTGGCCCCATGATTACGTCGCGCTCGATGTGAATGCAGTTCCTGGCGGATATCTGTGTGTTTCGGTGAATGCCGCAACCGTCTTCGATTACGATCATCGGCTCGCCCTTTTCCTCGTTGAGGCAATAGACGCCGAAGTGGACATCCTTCCCGATGAACACTGAGTTCCCAATACTGACCCGGTGGGCCAGGTATCTTCGAAAGTCCCAGGTATGGTGAATCTGTACGTCACGTCCGATAGACGCGAAGGGATACGTGGCTCGGACCCACGCACTGTACAGTGCGTTTGGGATTCTCCCTAAGAGCCTCAAGGGATCTTCACGCCACACCACGCTGCGAAAGAACCGTGCCATAGTCCTCGTCGACTTAAATCCAAGCCCCGACCGGATCAGGAAGTGTAACGATTTGCGGGTTGCTGGGAATCTTGACCGGTGCGGCCGCAGGCCGCTTACCCTCGTTGATGGCTACACAGATCATGGCCAGCAAGGGAAATAAGGCCATCTGCATTTGAGCCATATAGCTACAACCGAACCACCCGACAACGTGGGCAAGAAGAGAGCAGCCCAGACACCAGCATAACCATTCCAGTTTCCAGTTCCCGGCTACGCGCTTCCTGGCTTTTCCGAGCCCGCCAAAGCTACGGGAGAGGACTCCGATGAAAAAGATGAATGTTATCAACCCTCCAGTCAAGCCGACCGCGACAAACTCGTCGGACAGGTCCCACATGTCCCATCCCCATCGGTCAAAGTATTTATATCCCAGCAACCACCAGTCGCTGAAGTGCCGGATGAAGTTGTCGACGAGGTAGTAACGGTGATAGCTGGAGGAAGAACCGGTAAGGTCGATGTGGTTGATCAGTGCCCAAACCGGAGCTTTCATCGACAGATGGATCACCGTTAAGGTGATCACCAACAACCAGCGAAACAAACGCATCTTCTTGCGGAAAAACCAGAAGCCAAGCCCAATCGTGCCGCCGAACAAAGCCAGCAGCGGTGTACTGGAGTTGCAGGCGAGAATCATGGCGGCCGCCCCAGCCATTCCGAGGTAGACTGCGATTCTGGATTTCTTGTCGGACCACAGCCATACCAACAACGGGACCAACACCGCACCGAACTCGCCAGCATCAATGTATACGGCGAATGCCCCTTGCGAACGGAGCTTGCCCTCGCGTATCTGGGGTGTGATCGGAATCCCGCCGAGGTATCCAAATATATTCTTGTGCGTGATCTGCTCGTTGATCATGCAGATGCCCATCACCACGGCGACAACCGCTAACACCTTGATGGTCAGCCGCACATCTGCCACATCCCGGATCAGGAATCTGACCGCATAATATCCGCCCAGAAGATCCAAAAAATCTCCCAGGCTCTTGATAAAGGCAGGCGTCTCCATCCACTGCAACGAGATCACAATCAACAACGAAAGAGCCCAGAGCGTCACGAAACGGTCGATGGCATTGAAGCCGCCGGGAAACCTGGCCTGTTTTGACGTCATCCGTCGAATCAACCCAGTGATGATGAGAATACGAAGTACGGTGAAGTGAATTCCCGCCAACACCACCACTTGCGCCAGCGGAATGGTGAAGACCGCAAAAAGCAAGGGCACAATCGCGTACTTGCGGGGGAGACACAGGATGAGGAGGATGGCGATCAGCATCTCCACTGCCACCAGCGGATGGAGCAGTGTCCCGCTCGCGCCGCCTCCAAATCTTAGATTTTCGGGTTCCATCAGGTTACGTCTTAAGAACGGATACGTGAACGGCCCCAGTTATCCTGGGCAGGTTGGTTTTCGGCACAGTAACGCTCTTGGAAAAGACTGCTGACAGTTTAGTTCACGAGGACGGCTACGTCCCTCATGTAAGCCACAGAGGTCCCTGCTTTACTAAGACTCGCGGGCGCCCTCGTCAGCGCAGCGGACGCCCTACGTCAGCGCGCTCTGACAATTTTACTGAACCACCGCGGTCAGACCTGTGGGCGGGTTGGGCGGATTTCCAGTGCCCCACTGGTAAGCCCCCGCGTCCCAAGTTGGCCTCACAATCGGTGGCTGCTCCGGGCAAACCATTGTGTGATTCGTCGAATTGTAAGAGCATGCGGTAGTCGTGTCATCTAAACAAGCAGCCGCGGCATCCCCCATACTTGGGTCAATAGAAGCATAGCTCTGGAGGGTCGAACAGTAATTTTTCAGAGTTGAGCCGACACCCACGGTGGAATTTGTGGCAGCCGTGGGCGAGCACGGGGTTACGTCATTCTTGCATGTGTCCCCGGTGACCGTTCCTGTAGTGCCGGTGTAGCCTTGCGCGTCGGCGGCCGAATAGGTCATGGACACGTTTGTTGAGCTGCCGGCGCCACCCGTGCATCCAGTTCCATCATAGGGCGTGTTGATAAGATGCTCGTTGTAAACCGTTAGATATTTTCCGCCGGTGTTATTCGGGCTTAGGTTGCAGGGCTGCGTGCCGCTGAGCAAAGTATTATTGAACATAAACTGTCCGGCAGCGTTAGAGCAGCTCCCATAACTTGGCGGCCCAGCTACGTCCCAATAGTTCGAGTTCACAACGTCGTACACAAGATTGTTGAACCAGTATTCTGAGGCTGTTCCATTCGGACAGAACCAGAGGTGTACCTGGCCGGCTCCCTCCATGCTGCTGTCGTCATGCCTCACAATATTGTTGTAGAAGACGTTCGGAGTTGAGCCCGCAGCGTCGGCGTTGCACTCTAGGACGTTGCCGTGAGTGGGAACATAAGGATTGTAGAAATGCTCGAAAATGTTGTCATGGATGTCGTGGCAACCTTGTCCCACTCCCTGCGTCGTATAGCGAATTATGGAGTCCTTCATGTGAGTAAACGTCGGGAATGTCCCCCACGCACATGTTGCTGGATCTGAATCCGATCCGTCGATGACGACCCCAATTAGATTCTCCGAGCTATTATTTCCCATACCAAAAACAGTGCATTCAATGGAGTTTCCCGATGCACCCGTGCCGACCGTCCACCCGTGAACATAGACGTTCGAGAACGTGTTTGGATTCTGGTTTCCGTTCCCGCCATCCACTAAGGCGGCGTCGTAGAGGTTAGAAGAAGCCGTATTGTTCGTGCACCATCCGAGGAGTTCGAAGTTGTCAAAGATGACCCAAGCATTTGCGGAAGAACTGATGTTAAAAAGCTGGTTATTGGGCCCTGTCTGGTAAGGGCAACTGGAGACCACCGACTTCGAAAGAGGATTGTCCCCATTGAGGATCGGGCGCGACCACGAACTTCCGGAGTACCAATTTTGGTCCACGCCGATGTAAATGCATCCGGTCTGAGCGCCTTCGTAAACACAGGTGGACGAATTCCCACTCCACTGCCAGTTCCACGTGCCGCCGGTGTAGGGGGTGAGGCTGCTATTGCCCATATGCCAAGTATCGCCACCCCGGAATATGAATTGGTCGCCTGCCTGTGGGGTGTAAGAGGCGCAACTGGCGGTGCAGGCCGGCATCCCCGGCGCGTGCTGCCACGGGGTGGTGTTGCTGGTTCCGTTGTTTGAGTCCGATCCGTTAGCCGCGATGTAGTGTGTGGTGGCCGCCATTGCGGTGCCTGCGCTGGCCACTATGACCATGAGAAAAAGGGCAACCCCACGGATCCCTGAACGAAACCCAATGCCTGCTCTTGCGTTCGATGACATCGTGATCGATTCTCCCGTTCGGCAAGCATGCCGAGGCAAGTTTGCGGCCAACTCGCTGAAAATCGACTTGGGGAAGGCCACGGAAGTCATCGTAAAGGGTAGACGGGGAGCGGGGTAGGTCTCGAAAGGGCAGGGTCCGAAGCTGTTGGGTCGCACGGTCGCCCTGTCCCGTAGGCCTAACCCTGTCGAGTGACTGCAAACCCTCACGCTTTCTCCTCGGAGGTTTTGCGATTGGTCACAGGCTGGCGCAGGTTGCCACTCTTGGGCTGTGTTTGTCGCACAGGTTCGTTCCCGCTCCAGGACGCGTAGGTGTGACCGAGAATCGCAAAAGATCTGACCACACCCAGGCGCTGAAATGGAAGTGTTTTGTAAAACGACAAAGACGGTTGGTTCCACTCGGCTACGTCGCCAAAGACGCGAGCCGCGCCTTCATCCCGCAATCTGCTCAGAATACAGGTAATGAGAAACCAAAGAATTCCACGGCCGCGAAACTTGGGGAACGCGTAAAAATCGAAAAGCTGCACATCATCCTGCGCCATGGGGAAGTAATAAGGCGCGATCGTGCGTCCGCGGAGAGTCCAGCTGTAACCCGCCAGGCTATCTCCCGACCAGATCAACCAGAGCGACGCGCGCTGCTCGAAGCGCTCCACGATGTCTCGGTGGGCCTGCTTCGGATTCCAGAAACTGGTCAGTTCGTGCAAGTCCTGCGGGCTGAGTTCTGCGTAATTGGCGAGGCGCTGGACTTTGATGGAATTCGGCAGGTTCATCGGAGCCGCACTTTGCTTGGCAAGATCACAATAGAAAACGACCATGCGGCTGGCAAACAGCGTCCGCTTGGTCGCCAGGCCGAGACGGCGGAGGGTCGCCCCCAAGCCGTTTCGCTTGCAATAATCAATGAACCGCGAGATCGAACCGGAGATGCTCATGCTGATGTGGACTGCGCAGCTGCTGAAGGCCGAGGCGGAACAGGATGGGAGAACATCGCCCGCAGGCAAGCGCCGCTGACCTGCTTCCGCACTTCACTTTCTGGACGTCGCTTGGGGCGGGCGAGGCCGGTAAGCACGGCAAATCCGTAACGAGCTACGTGGTGGAAAAAGAAAATGCTGCGAATCCCCATCACGCCCCAGAAGCTGTGGTGTTTGCGCCAGTAGTGGAAGACCGACTTCTGTTGCGCCACCGCAAAGCGAACCGGATACGGAGCGGTGATTTTGCCCCGGTCATGGATGGCCCTGGCACCGGGAAAGAAAGCCACCTGCCATCCCGCATTCCAGCAGCGTCGGCACCAATCCACGTCGTCTCCGTACATAAACAAGTCTTCATCGAGCAAGCCCACTTCGTCGAAGGTTTCGCGGCGGATCATCGAGAAGCAGCCGACCAGCACATCGAGGGTGATGGTCCGGTCGTGAGGAAAGTACCACATGTGCTCGCCGGCGAAGAGCCGGGACTTCTTGAACGCCGACGCCAAACCTGTGGCTGAGCATAGGTTGTTCCAGAGCGTTGGGAATCGTCGGCACGTGCTTTGCTGCGTCATGTCGGGATTCAGCACGCGCGGACCAACATTACCCACTTTCGGATTCTGGTCAAGAAAATCCGCGAGCGCATCGAGACAGCCAGGAAACACGATTACGTCCGGATTCACCAATGCGATGTAGCGCCCCTGACACTGGCGGATGGCCACATTGTTGCCCTTCGCAAAGCCGAGGTTCTCTCTGCTGCGGATAAGCTTGACCTGCGGGTATCGGGCTTCGATCATCTCCGCTGAGCCGTCGCTCGAGGCATTATCAACCACCAGGATTTCCATGCTGCGGCGTGGCGGGGCGGAGGCCAGACTGTCGAGGCACAGCTCCAGATAGTGCTTGGCATTCCAACCGACGATAACAACTGAGATATCCATTTTCTCTTGAGTGTTTACAGATCCTACTGAGGTTTACGTTCGAGGAATTCCATCAACAACCGCCTTTTGGAAACAACCCAGGCGATTCTGCGGCCGCCAAAAGCTACAGCAGGCACAGGATTAGACACGACCACCAGCCCCACGTCGCGAGCCTCTGCCAGCCCTGATTCCAAGTCATCAATTTCATAGCAGACGTGGTGCAATCCTCCACCCTTTTTGACAAACGCCTTGACCGGCGAGCCCTCCCCGGCCGGCTCGACCAGCTCGAAAACTGGATTCCGTGGGTCGGCGGGACTGAAGAATGCCACTCGAACCTGCTGAATGGGATCATGGATAATCTCGCCTTCCCATTGCGCCGACATGCACAGGGCGAAGTCTGGTGCAGCGGCTGAAATGGATGAAACCACAAATCCGAGATGGTGCAGAACGGCATTCCCGCCGAGCAGCGGTCCCACGCGCTCGACCTGCGGAGAATCTGCCCGGTCTCGCCGTTCATTCGACCGATCTGCGGACAACATACTCTGTGACATAAATCTGAGCTATTTTCCTTGAATATTCACTGCCGTCTTAGGGAGCAATGGAGAATGCTTGTTGGGTCAGACTAAAGCTTTCAGACCGGAACACCGGGATCCCACATTGCTTCTTCGCCCTTGCATCGCTTATACCAGCGGTAGACGCTCCTCGCGCCGGAGAAGCCCGGCCGTCTGGCACCGTCAACCGGCAGTCTCCTCGGGCGTTCCGCGGTCACCAGAAGAAGTTCCCCGAGATGTTTGAATCCAGGAAGCGCACAGGCCAGGCGCGAGATGGCAACCGCAAGCCCCGGCGAACGCTTTACCAGACCGTGTTTAACGAATGGAACATGGGCACGAATCGTGCGCATACGCAGACGGTGGAAGTACGGTAAGATTTCGCGTCGCATGGTTGGAATATCGAGGTGCTCGATCAGGACACCGCCGGGACTATAGCGCCGCACCAACGGCATACCGAACACTCGTCTGTAAAGATCGTCGTACTCCACCCCTGCCACATAGCGCCCATCATCGTTTAACGACTCGGCAACCGTGCGGAACATATTCATTCGTTCATCCCGCGAATCCAGCGGAGTCGCGGAGAGCGCACGATCGAAGCTGCCAGGCGCCGTACGGAAGTTACTCGCATCGGCCTGGACCAGCCCCACACGCCCGACCAAAGAGCCAATCGTGCCGTTAGGCACAACTTGATACGTGGTCGGAGCTACACCGGACGACAGGCGAGTCTCTAACTTGCGCAAAGCCTCTATACAAAAGTCGACCGCAAGAACTTCTGCTCCCAACTGAGCCATCAGAAGCGTAAAGCGGCCGTCCCCACAGGCGAGTTCTAGTACTCGACAGTTCTTCAGCGATCCGAGGGCCTCGAGATGCGGCGGGATCTCGATGCGGTCAGCGAATTCAGACCGCCAGCCCGAAGCCGGGGGCGTAAAGACCTCCGGCATCGCTTCATATTCTTCGTCTTTGAGCGCAATTTCGTGTTTAGTTTCCTGCGTCAGGGATTCGGTCATCAAACGCACGATTCCGTGTTCGATCGGATATTCCTGGGAACATGCAACGCAACGGATGCTCCCGTCGACGATAGCATCGCGGTCCCCGCACGCCTCGTGACTGACTAACAATTCGCCCGAGTCCCGAATACAACGGAGCAGAGGCAGAAACTTTCTCGGAAATCCGACGACTTGTTCCATGCTTAGAATGGGCTGACCCAAGATCAAGGAATTTTACTACTTAAGCGGCGCTGCTTCCGTCGAAGTCTGAGCAATCGCGGTCGGGCTGATCGCGCCAACCGTTTTATCCGGTTGAGTCGAAACACGGCCAAGGCGCAGTTTTGCCAATCCACGCACGACACGGTGGGCAGCCAGGCTTGCTCTGACTACCGCGGAAGAGACAACATTGCTGCAAGCCACCAGCGGGGACAATTGATGTAGGTCCTCGCCAGAAAATCCTCGTTTAAAAGAGTAAACGCCAGGGTTCTCTTCCGGATCGATTCCTCCCAAGTCGTACCACTTAATGCCATTTTCCTTGAGCCATTGAATCAAAGTCCACTGCAACAGGTAGGCACCCTTTGCGTTGAGCCCATCGTCGCTGGTTGCCCCCAGCAAATAAATGGCGGAATCGCCCATCGCCGATGCAACTACTCCTGCCACCGGCACTCCATCTTGCTCACAGATCAAAACCCGCATGCGATGGGTCTCCGGCAGGTCTTCCTGGATCCGCCCAAACTCCTCAACATCTACCGTGGTTTCGAACGTTTTGCGTTTCCACATCTGCTCATACATTTGGCAAAACGTTCGATATTCATCGGTCCCGTTTCCGGTGACGATCTTTAGACCCTTTTTTTCGGACTGCGTAAGCTTGTTTCGCCACTTCGCGTCGAGCTTCCTGCGCAATTCCTCGATCGGAGGTGAGAGTTCGAGAACGAACGTTCTATACACATTGGCTGCGGTTCGGGGCTCCTGGGTAAACTTGGAAAAGCTTGATTGAAATACTGCCGCGCGCGCCGACCCCTCAAATGCGTTTGGGAGAATCTGCAGTAAGAGCCCTCGTTTGCGGACATATTCTTCGTGCAGGGCCCGGGCTACGCATAAGGTGGCTTCAGCGTCGAGCTCTCTTCCCCGTTGATGACAAAGCGGGCCCCACCGAAGATACGCCATGCCGAAGTTGAATCTTGTCGGGCGAATGATCCTGAGCTGGGCCATCGCGAAGACTTCACCGTTCCGCTTCAGGACCAAGTGGCTGAGGCTTTTTCTTCCCCAGCGGACCGCTCCATACGACCACGTCTGATACAAGTTCGCGTCGCAGAAGAGATCGAGCATCGCCGACCATTCCGCGGGCGTCGCACGATCCACCTCGACTTGCCAAACTGGATCCAGCAACCGGTTCAATCCGGTCTCACGAATCATTGTGGCGCTTTGGCTGGACATATGCGGTTATGCCTCGGAGGCCACAGATTCTCTGTCCGGGGTTGGCACTGTTGATTGCACTTCCGCGGTCCGACGAATGTGGCGAGTTCTCGGCGAGTAGGTTGTGGGCACGTCATAGCTCCACAATTCACTGCCCTCGGAGGCCTTGTCTACCGGACTGAAGCCGAGGCTGGCATAGAATCCGGCAACCATGTGGTTTTTCTTGGAAGGAATATAGACACCGACAATCTTGCGGATGCCACGTGCCTGGCACTGTTCGACCAGCCCATCAAACATGGCGAATTCCATCTCACGCTTCAATACGCGACAACTCATCAGCCAAAGCTCGATTTGCAGGGTCTCGTCCGATACTCGCCCGATCAGAACCGACACGAGTCCATTGTCTCCGAATTTGTCAGCCAGCCGTCCGTAAAGCGTGATAAAGCGCGGGTCCCCGGCAATGGCGATGACTTCAGCGCTGGTATACCGCCTGGTTGTGAGATTGAACTGATTGGTCTTGTTGATCAACTGTGTGATCCGTTCCAGATAAACCGGAACGAAGGAGGCGATCTCCGCCGTCATCTCAAGCGATTCCAGGAACTCGCCGTAGTTAGAGAATTTGCTCTGGCCGGCATTCCTCTCCGCATTCGAGTTGTAGTAGGCGGACCGGCTGAGATCGTCTTGCACTACTTTATCCGCTTCGAAGTAGCGCTCGTGTTCAAGCACTTCGGCGTATGCGGAAACATCCGTGCCCACATTTGGCACCGCAACCTCCGGAAGTTGCTCGGCCACAAAATCTCTTTCAGCCGGATTATCGTCAACGAAGACAATGCTATCGAGTCCGATGTTGAGCTCCGCGGCAATCGAGCGAATGTTCTCCGGCTTAGGATCCCAATTGGCTTTGAAGGCGCTGAAATCTTCGAGCTTTAGAACGCTATCGGGATGCGAAAAACCCTCTTTAGCGTTTTCAGCATCGTTCTTCGAGCACACCGCGAGGATCACTCCGCGCCGTTGTAAGCCTTTCACATATCGCTGGAAGTCCAGAAAGGCTTCGCCAACCGGGTGATCTTTACCCAGAATCAGGTTCTGTACGCCGTCCTCGCCAATAATGCCGCCCCAAAGTGTGTTGTCCAAATCCAGCACGAGGCATTTCTTAGACTTTCCGTAAACGGACTTGACCATCGCGGCAACATTGTGTGCCAGAGCGACCGTCGCGGTCGGGCTCACGGCCATGTGAAAGTTGTACCAGTAGCTGCTCCGGAACCAAGCTGCTTGTCCTACCTGCGTGGACAGGTAAAGAATGTCATTAATGAGGAAACGCGAATGCGCGCGGGCATACTTTGCGAACTCGGCATTCAATCGCAATACAAAGTTCATGCGACCGAACGATTCAGACGCTTCCAAATTCCCCAGCGGTCGAAGGCGGGGCAGGTCAAAGTTGTTCTGAATGACGAGCGCACCAAGCTCGGTATGAATCTTTTCCCATATGGACTCGAACCGGGCCATTTCCCGACGAACCCGCTGTTCAACCTCGCCTTCAGCTTCCAGTAATTCGGGGAACTCGGAGATGTTGTGCCAAGTGGTGTGGATCAGAACAATGTTGGGCTTGAAATTCCACAGATCCGGGTTTTCGAAGGCAACGTCTTCAGAATAGCGGTTGTATCCCGATTCGTAGAACGTAGGTGCAATTCCTTGTGCCAGGAGAAACAGCTCCAACATGCTCTTGACCTCGGTGGTCGTCGAACCCCCAAGAATTGCAATCCTGGTCGGAACAAGGTTCGCTTGTCGGAGCAGTTCCTTCTTCATTACATTGCGCTTGCGCAGGATATCCGCCACTACGATTGGAAATCGTAGAGCTTTTAGAACATCCGGTTGCAAGCTGGTTGTTTCTGCTGCCATTGAAATCTCTATGCAACTGCCGCGGCTTGCGGTCACGAGGCTCTGCTTTCCGCCCGAGCCAGACGCAGAAGGTCCGCAACCGTGGAACAGGTCACGATTTGGCCAGGAGAGATAGACACACCGTTGTTGGTTTCCGCCAAGGCTATGAAGGTGATCAGCGAGGTGGAGTCCCAGTTCTGCAACTCCTCCAGCTTTTCGTGACCTCGAAGTGTTCCCGCGGGCAAGTCGAGGATTTCATCCATCTCTAAGAGAAATTCGTCGCGATTCATGGGAATAATGTTCCTAAGAGCTTATCTCAGGTGCCAGAAAAATCGACTATTCTTCCTTCCTAGGTCTCGGAATGCGCGTGGGACCTCGGAACCGACTCCTACACCCTTCTCGGAAGTCGATGGTCATGCGAGTTGTCCGAACTTTTCGCGGCTAGAAATCTTCGACCCAGATTCTGCGTTTGCGGCACCGAACAGTGAGTTCCTTGTTGTGCGGAGCCGAGGCAGGATCTCGATCTCTGAAAAGAGTATGTCGTCGCCGCCCGTCCGAATGCTAACCCGGTTGAGACGAAAGGGGTCGGGACGTGGCGGATTGGCACGGCTCTCGGCGAGGAAAACCGCCTCGTATCCGGATCGATGGAGGTGCGCCGTTAATTCACCCGTCAGGTCGGCTGACGAGCCATAGGGTACGCTGAATGAACGCAGTTTTCTTCCTGAGGCTGCTTCCAGAACCATTTTGTTCCTGTCTATCTCCTCGGCGAAATCTTCTGCCAGCAATGACCTGCAATTCGCATGGGAGTAGGTGTGGTTGCCGATTTCGAAATTGAACATTGCCAGATCGCGCAACTGCCGGCTGCTCAGATAAAGCTGAGCCTTCTGCGCCAACTCGCCATCGTTGATTCCGGCCAACTGAAGCAGTGCGCCACGAAAGGCTTCTCTGGCAGACCACGAAATCGACGGAAGAAAACGGGCGAAGACCTCGGTCATCGTGCCCAGTTTGATGTCGTCAGTATTACTGGCGACATGAGCCGCAGCATTTATGGTATCCATGCCGCACTCATTTGCGACGTAACAGACGAGGTTATCCAGGGCCAATCGCCGGTTATCGACACAGTCTCCGTTGACAAAGAACACCGCCGGCACTCCAAACTTCGAGCAGAGCGGCGCCGCGAACTCACTGATCGATACGTAGGCGTCATCGAAGGTCACCAGAACCGGCCGCGGAGGCAGCTCCCGGCCGTCGGAACTTGCGATAACGTCTTGCAAACTGACGAGAGTGTAGTGCCGGATGATAAATTTTAGCGCCGCCTCGAAGTTCTTGCGCGTGATGGTGCCACCGAGTCCTTGGGTAAAAGATGACTCCGTATCCGAGACGTTATGAAAAAGGACACACCGCAACGAGTATCGGGGACCAAGAAGGCGAGCAATTCCAAAGCGGCCGGGGAAATGCCACAGCGTTCTACCAACCAGATTCAGGACGCCCCGGCTGCTGGGGTGATGCGTTCCGATCGCACCATTCTTCGCTCTCGCCGGAAACGGCTGTGTTTCTGTGTCGGCGACGAGAGTCGTGGCGGCAATCTCTGAATTTCGTCCGGCGTGGTTCTCGATTTCCATTCTTTTTAAGACTGAAGTTTATTCGGTTTCCTAATCTGCAGCTGAAGACAGCGACAGGTCAGACGCGCGTCAAGGAAGGTTCAGGCAAATCCGAACCGGGCATCGGAGGTTTTTCGTTTCCGAGGAACTGTCGATGCCAGAGCTCCAACACCGCAAGAGAAAAAAGCTCTTTGGAGTATCTTCCAGTGCCGGCATTTTCCAAAAGAAGTTTTTCGACCGTGCGCTTCCGGAAATATCCTCTGGCTGAAGTTTCCCTGTCGAGCAAGATGTTGCTCAACCAATTCTTCAAATCTCCCCGCATCCACGAGTCATAGGGAACGGGAAAACCGACCTTCTTCCTTTTCAGGATCGCCTGGGGAACTCTCTTCGACAAGGCTCGTTTCAATATGTATTTGAGGCTGAAGCCTCTCACTTTGTAATCGGCAGGCAAGGCGGCGGCGAACTCGAGCACTCGATGATCCAGCAAAGGCACCCGCAGTTCCAATGAGTTGGCCATTGTCATCTTGTCGGCTTTGATCAACAGGTCATCCGGCAGCCAGGTCTTGGTGTCGATGTAAAGCATCTGGTCCAGAATGCCTTGATCCTTCACTTTCGAAAACAACTTCTGGACTGGCTCAACTGTATATTCCCGATCGATCGACTGCTCAAAATCCGCTGAGTACAATTCACCCAAGCCGTTGCTCGAGGATCGGTAAGGATTCGATGTGCGACTGTAATAATAGTCAGGAAACGTCGCATTCATCAAAGGTGAGTACTTGGCAAGTCGTGACGAGTGAAACCATGAACTGACTCCGGAGAGTCCCCGTGATGCTGCGCCGTTGAGCGCTGGCATAATGTGCTTGAGACGCTCCAGCCAAAGTATGTTCCGATAATTACTGTAACCGGCAAAAGCTTCGTCACCGCCCTCCCCCGAGAGCAGTACCTTGACGTATTTCTTCGCCAGCTTCGAAACGTAATACATGGCGACCGCTGGCGGCTCGCAGACCGGCTCTTCCATATGCCAGACATATTGCGGGAGGAATTCCGCAAAATCACTGGCAGTGATCGTCATGTCGTGATGCTGCGTTCCGAACTTTTCGGCAGCTAGCTTTGCGTATGGTCGTTCGTCGGCAACACCGGAAGCAGAGAAGCCTACGGTGTAGCTGCTGATTTCTTTTTCCGTTCTCTCGGCGGCAAAACTGAGGACAGCCGTCGAGTCCACCCCACCGCTGAGAAGAACCCCGACTGGAACGTCTGCAATCATGTGCAGTTCGACGGCATCAGCCAACAGATTCGACAATTCTTTCTCCGCGTCGTCGAGGCTTAGCGGGTTGGAAGGCTTAGAGAATTGCAGATCCCAGTACTGCCGTATTTCCGCCTTGCCGTTCTTGACCAGAAGATAGTGACCTGGTTCGAGCTTACGAACTCCCTTGAGCAAGGTTTCCTCGCCCGGCACATAGAGGAAAGTCAGGAAACGGTCAATGATCTCAGGTGCCAACTCCCGGTCAATCGACGGGTCAGCCAGGATTGCTTTGATCTCGGAAGCAAACACGATCGCTTTGTCAGTCAGCGAGTAGTAAAGAGGCTTAATTCCAACCCGGTCTCTCGCCAGGAAAAGAGTCTTTGCATTTTCATCCCATATCGCGAAAGCAAACATTCCGCGAAGCTTTTCCAAACACTGGGGGCCAAGCTCCTCGTACAGGTGCACGATCACTTCCGTGTCGGACTGCGTTTTAAAAACATGCCCCTTGCTGACGAGAAAACTGCGCAGCTCGCGGTAATTATAAATTTCGCCATTGAAAACAATCCAGACGGTGCCGTCCTCATTTGAAATCGGCTGGTGGCCGAGACTGAGGTCGATGATCGAGAGTCGCCTGAAGCCCAACCCCACCTCGGACGCTATGTGCAGGCCTTCATCGTCCGGGCCGCGATGGCGAATCGTGTCCATCATGGCCCGAATCAGCGCAGGCTTGACGCTAGCGCCTTTCTCGAAGTTCAGTTTTCCACAAATTCCACACATATCGATTCTCGTTTGTGTTGCGAACCGCTGGTCACTTCCAGATGGTTTCGAGTCCGCAGAGACGTCTCAGTTGCTGGGTGCGCAAGTACTTAATCAGCGGCGCATCGTCCACCCGCGCGGTGCGCGTAAAGTAACCCTTAAGAAACCCATAGCCCATCGCGGCAGAACCGACCACATATGGCGGCTGAACCAGCCTGCGAAAACAGCTGGCCACAACAAAGAGCGGGTGGTATCCCGATACGTAACACGCCACACCGTGCTTTACTCTGTCGCGCACTGCCCCATCTGCGGTTCCTGTCATCCTATGATGAACCACTTGAAGCTCCGCGAAGCTGTAACTCTTCCACCCCAACATATTGGCTTTTACTTCATCAATACTGTCCCAGCCCGGGGCTCGCAATAAACCGCCGATCGCTTCCCAACAAGCTCTTCGATAGATTTTAGTTGCGCCTCTGACGTGGAACTTGGGATTGACTTCAAGCTTCCGAACTCCGCCCAGTTCGTGATAAATCTCCCCTCCACCAACCCCGAGCTTAGGGTCGCGATCAAAATGCTCGAAACACTTTTCAAAGTAAGTCCTGGATAGCGTCAGATCCCCGTCGAGTTTCACCACAAAGTCCCAGTCGTTGCAGCGAAGCGCGTTGTAACCATCATAGAAGGCTTCTACCACTCCGCCGCCAGATTTTCGAAACCCCCGGTTTGACCTGTGTATGACCGAGATCCACGGAAACTGGCCTGCGTACCGATCGATGATGTCACCAGTTCGGTCGCTCGAACCATCGTTTACGATAATCCATTCCTGCGGTCGAATCGTCTGCCCAGCCACAGCTTCGATCGTGGCCTCGATGTGCTTTTCTTCATCACGCACCGGCGTGACGATTACGTATTTGACGTCTTGCATCATTATTTATGTTTTAGAACCTGTGGATCGGATCCCCAATCGGCTCCTGAGTCCGGAAGCGTTAGCCCATGTATTTGTAGAGCACGCTTCCAGTGGCAGCCAGGAAACTGTCCGGCGCGTGGGCGAAGATATACTTCGTAACGCTGCCCTGCATGGCTCCCCGAACAGTTGGCGCGTTGCCCAAGGGATACCGCAGGTAGAACAAAGTCGACCGCGCCGCACCCCAGCGGTCCTTAAACGCAATCAAACCAGGGTTGTCACAGTCCGAGCGACCCATATCAAATTCATCGAGTCGGCCATTCTTAGCTTCCTGGATTGCTTTCCACATCAAAAGCTGTGTCCCGCCGAAATTGTTAAAGCGGTGGTCGGAGCAGCCATACTTGTAAACCAGCGTGCCTTGATGGTGCAGGGTGAGAATACTCGCTACGGGGCAGCCATCCTTTGAGGCCACCCATATCTTGACTCTGTCTCCCAAACAAGCAATCAGGTTCTTGAACCATCGCACCGGTTGCGGAGCCAATCCGTGCCTTCTGCGTGTTATTAAGAGCAGGTGGTAAAACTTACGCAAAAGTGAGTCGTCGGTTCCCTCTTCGCAAGTCAGACCCTCCCGCTCGGCACGATGAATTTTCCTTTGTACGCAGGCCTTGTGAAAACCGTGGAAGAGT
>Ga0070733_10000843_pt1 | contig 23823 bp, 21 predicted proteins | sample Coa_R1_9_FD_66450 | JGI IMG/M metagenome (GOLD analysis project Ga0070733, IMG submission 66450) | Surface soil microbial communities from Centralia Pennsylvania, which are recovering from an underground coalmine fire - Coalmine... | ecosystem: Environmental > Terrestrial > Soil > Unclassified ...
TCTTCCACTGGCGGCAAAACGCATCCACGGCGGGATCGATCGGAATGATCTGCGAGATGATAACCCGGCCTACGGGACGCTCGGCAGTCCCAGCGACTCGCGCAGCAGACGTTGTTCCTCGGGTGAATATTCGCGCTGAAATCCGGGGCTGGCAATGCGGCGCTGGCGGAGCCGCGGCGGCAACGCGCGCAAACTCTGTAACTCCAGGCGTACGGCATCCTGGCGATCCCGCGGCAGGCTTTGAAACGCTTGGTACCTCTGTTGAAGCTCGGCGCGCTGCTCCGGAGGAAGCTGCGCCAGCCGATTCAAGCGCTGCTCGACTTGCGCCCGGCGTTCCGGTGGCAATCGCGCCAGGGCCCTTTCCCTTTGCTCGGGCGTCATGTTCATGAGGCGCTGCACCGCCGGGCCGGGAATACCCTTGGGGGCTTTGCGGACCTGCGCCACGGCCGGCGGGACCATGATCTGCGCAAACATGATCGGCGGCAAGACACCGCACATACACAGCGCACAGCTCAAGCAAGTAAGACGGAGGAATCCCATGGAGCTATATCCGGTTACCGGCCGCCGGCAGCGGCGTCAGCATCTCCAGGTCCTCCAAAGCGTGTTCCACCTGTTCGATGTCCACCGTATCCGTCCGCGAGGGTGATTGCGGCTGATGTACGAACAGCCCGATCAAAATGGCGGCGGCGGCAGCTGCCGTTACCAGCGCCGGCTTCCAGCCCCAGACGAGCCATTTCTTCCAGAGCGGCGCAGCGTCTTCCCGCGCAATTCGCGCGTAAAGGCGCGCGTCAAAATCGGGCGAGATTTCGGCGGGCGCCCATTGATCGAGCGTCTGCCACAGAGCGCGTTGCGAGGCTACCTCCCGCCCGCACTCGGCGCACTCCGCTGCATGTTTCTGAAATTCCAAAGCTCGATCGGGACCGAGCGTTCCGGCACAGTACTCCAGCAGAATCTTGGCGTTCTGCTTGTCCTTTGTTGGGCACATCATGTTTTTCCCTCATTATCGTTGCTACGCCATATGCGACAGGCGCGCACGTAGTGCTTCATAAGCACGAAACAACAGCGACTTCAGCGCGGATTCAGAACATCCCAGCGCCCCGGCGATCTGGGCATATTCCAGCTCCTCGTATTTGTGCATCAGGACCGCTGCCCGCTGCTTGGGCGGAAGCATCTTGATCGCATTCCGCACTTCGTCGAGCCGATCCTGATTCACCATCCGCTGCTCGACGGTGGGCTGCCGATCCTCCACCTGCCTCGTAAAACCGCGCGGCAACTCTTCCTCCAGGCTCTCATGGCCTTTTTCCTTCTTACCATCGCGCAGGTGGTTCAGCGCCAGATGCGTCGCGATGCGGAACAACCAGGTCGTGAACTTCGCGGCCGGTTCATACGTCGCCCGGCTCCGGTAGACCCGCAGAAACACCTCCTGGGCCAGTTCCTCTGATACGGCTTGATTCTGTACCATTCTGTAAAGAAAATGCACGACGGGTCTGCGGTGCCGTTCGAGAAGCAGCGCGAAGCTAGTTTGGTCGCCCTCGCGAACGCGAAGCATCAGTTGGGCGTCACGCTCCAGGGCTCCGGCAACCTCCATATGTTTACTAACCCTAGGACGGACGGAAGGTTGCGCGGGTTGACGCGAAAGCATCTACTCGCCCTTGAGCGACCGCTCCATTAAGTCGCGAAGCGCTACCCGGGGGGACTTGGATTGGTACAGCACCGCGTGCATCTGTTGAATGATCGGCAGATCGACGCCGAACTTCGCCCCCAAGGCCACTGCGGCGGCGCAGCTTTCGACACCCTCCGCGATCATCGGCGTCGAGCCGGTGATTTCGGACAGCGTGCGGCCCCGCGCCAGTTCAGCGCCCACCCTGCGATTGCGACTGAGGTCGCCCTCACAAGTCAGCACCAGATCACCCAGACCCGCCAGGCCCGCCAGCGTCTTGGGCTGGCCTCCCATTGCCACGGCCAGGCGTGTGATTTCCGCCAGTCCCCGGGTAATCAGCGCGGCCATCGTGTTGCTGCCCAAGCCGAGCCCTTGGACGACTCCGGCTGCGATGGCGATCACGTTTTTGAGGGCGCCGCCGATCTCGACGCCGACCGGATCCGAACTAGTATAGAGGCGAAATGTAGGGCCCGAGAAAGCCGCCTGCACGCGGCTGGCGGTTTGTGAATCGGTCGAGGCCACCACCAGAGCCGTCGGCTCGCCTCTCGCCACTTCGCGGGCGAAGGTCGGTCCGGAAAGTACAGCGATCGTGGCCGCGAAGCGCGGGCCCACAACTTCAACCAGTACATCGGAGATGGAGAGCAGGGTCCGGTCTTCGAGTCCCTTGGTCGCGCTGGCGAATATCATCGAAGGTGCAAGATGCGGCAGCATTTGCGTGTATAACGCGCGCGCATGGCGCGATGGGATCACGCCCAGCACGATCTGCGCAGCATCAAGCGCCGCTGCCAGGTCAGTCACGATTTCGACGTGATCCGGCACGCGCAGTCCTGGAAGGTACACGTCGTTTTCGCGGGTGACGCGCAGGCGCTCCGCCAGATCGGCCTCGTACACCCACAAGCGGAGGCTCTCAAACCGGGGCGCGAGGACGATTGAAAGAGCTGTTCCCCAGCTTCCGCCACCGATAATGGCGAGGGTCATCTTCTTCCGCGCAAGTGGCTGTCATGGGCTGCTTCTGTCCTCCAAGAGAACGCCGGTTCGGTGCCGGCGCGCAGCCGCTCCCAATTGGCACGGTGACGGTGCACGATGAAGGCGCCCGCCAGGAACGCCGCCAGCAGCACTGGCGCGGGTGGATGCAGAATCATCCACACGCCGAACGGAAACGTAGCCGCGGCCAGAATCGAGGCGGCCGAGATGAAGCGCGTCACGGCCGCCGTGATCAGAAACAGCAGCAACACCGCGATGAGCGGCAAGGGCGTCAGGTAGAGGAATGCGCCGATGAAGCTCGCCATGGCCTTGCCACCCTTGAATTTTAAGAACACAGGGAATGCATGGCCCGCCATGACTGCGAGTGCGGCCAGGCTGGTCCACCATGGTGAATTATCGGTGAGCTTGGCAGCCAGCCAGACGGCCAAGAAGCCCTTGGCGATATCGAGCGCGAGTGTCGCCATTCCAGCGGCGCGGCCGGTGGTGCGCAATACGTTGGTGGCGCCGATGTTGCCGCTGCCGGACTCGCGCACATCTTCTCCGCTGGCGAATTTCACCAGCAGGTATCCGAACGGGATCGCGCCCAGAAGATATGCACTGACGAGAGAGAGGAGTCCTAGCATGGGTCAATGAATCGGGAAGCGGGCGAGCTGCGTGTAGCGTCCACTCGCCGAAAGGTAGAGAAAGAAGCTGGCTGCTCGAAACGAGCCGAAATCAAAACCGCACTCCGAGGGCAGCGCCTGGAGCGCTTTGCGCAGCGCGTCCAACGGTACGGCTTCTTTGATTCTCGCCAGCGTGAGGTGCGGCGAGTAGGCGCGCTCCTCTACTGGAACACCAAGCTGTGCGACGGCTTGCCCGGTCGCGTGAGCAAGGGCGCGCAGCGGCTCGCCGCCGTCGATCCCCGCCCAAAAGACGCGCGGGCGGCGCTCATTCGGGAACCAGCCGAGGCCTCGCACTGCGATATTGATAGAATCGGGCACCGGCGTGGCCCCGAGCGCGCGCTTCATCTCATCCAATCGTTCCTCCGGCCAGTCGCCGATAAATTTAGTGGTGATGTGCAGGTTCTCGGTGCGGCTCCAGTTCAGCTTGGCCAGCGGTTTGAGACGCTTCAGCAAAGAGCACAAGCCTTCCATCACATCCTCGGGGATGTCGATCGCGGTGAACAATCGCATACGAAAGAGTTAGGCTACCAGTTTACTGAAACCCCGGCGGCGAGAGTGTTATGCTGGCGGCAAGCGAGGGAATGTTGAGGACACTGGCCCGTTATCTGGTGTTACTGCCGGCCATGTTATGGGCTGCGGATTTCTGGGAATCCAAGCCGTTCACGGACTGGAGCGATAAGGAACTCCGAAAGGTGGTGACCAATTCCCCCTGGGCGCGCCAGACGAACACTGTGACGACGAACGCCCGACCTAGTCCGCAGCCCGCCGATTCTCAAGTGGGTGGATTTCCAGGGGGAGATGGGTCCTTGATCAGACCTCCTGGCTTTGGTCGAGGTGCAGGCACGGGCGCTGGGCCAGCCATCACGCCACCGGATTCGACCTTTGACCAAGGCCTGACCTTGATTATCCGTTGGCAGACGGCGCTGCCCGTCAGACAAGCGCAGATGCGAGCCAAATACGGAAAGGAGGCTGCGACCGCGTCCGCGGCAAAGAAGCTTCTCGATCAGGATCCGAAGGTGTACGTAATTTCTGTTACAGGGATTCCGGGGTCCCTCGTGACCCTCGGCGGAACCGAGACTGCCAAGCATTCGATCCAGGATCAGGCCACCCTCACCGCCAGAGGCAAACCCGCCCTCCATCCGGATGCGGTTGAGTTCTTCCATAGCGGGGACAACGGCGGGGAAAGTGTGGATGTTCTGCTGGCCTTTCCGAAAACGTCTCCGTTCACGTTGGCCGACCAGGAAATCGAGTTCGCGAGCCGCATCGGCACCGTCGACGTGAAGTACAGGTTTCGCCTGAAAGACATGGTCGTCCACGGCAAGCTCGAATTGTAGTGCCGGCTCTTCCCCGATCATTTTATGCGCGGTCTGCGGTGGAGGTGGCTCGCGCGCTGCTGGGCAAAATCCTGGCGCACGGCGCGGTCTCCGGACGCATCGTCGAGACCGAAGCGTATCTCGGCGTGACAGACGCGGCCGCGCACGCCTATCGGGGGGTGACGCCCCGCACACGCGTCCTTTTCGGTCCTCCGGGCCACGCCTATGTTTACCTGATCTACGGCATCCATGACTGTCTCAATATCGTGGCGGAGCCGGAGGGCGCCGCCGGGTGCGTGCTGATTCGCGCGCTCGAGCCGCGCACCGGGATCACTTGCGCCACCGACGGTCCCGGAAAGCTGACGCGCGCGCTCGGCATCACGCTTAGGCACAATGGCTGCGACGTCACGCGCGGACCGATCACGGTGACCGCGCCCGAGTCCGCCGACGCGTTTGAAACCGGCGTTTCGCCGCGCATCGGCATTACTAAAGCGGCCGATCTGCCGCTCCGATTCTTCATCAAAGGGAATCGGTTCGTAAGCGGAGCTAAGTCCGCGCTCCGCCGCTGACGATCAGAATCTCGCCGGAGACATAATCCGACAGAGGCGAGCAGAAAAACAGCACCGCGCCGGCGGCTTCCTCAGGTGTTCCCGCCCTTCCGAGCGGGCACGCCGCCTTAAACGCTTCGAGAAACGCGGGCTGCACGCCGACTGGAATCGTGCGGCCAGCTATCTCGATCGTGGGCGGTGCGTTCTTATCGATGGCTTCGACCAGCCGCGTTTCGATCAAGCCGAATCCGACCGCGTTGACGTTGACGTTGTAGCGTCCCCATTCTTTCGACAGCACCTTGGTCAATCCGGTGACCCCGGCCTTGCCCGACCCATAGCCCGCCTGCCCCGCGATGCCGTCCACGCCCGAAATGGAGGTGATATTCACCACTTTGCGCATCACGCGCCGCCCTTCAGCCGCCTCGCGCTTGGCGGTCTCGCGAATCCAGTTGGACGCAGCTCGTAGAATGCGAAACGGGGCGACGAGATGAATGTCGAGCATGGCCTGAAACTGCTGGTCACTCATTTTTTGGATGACGTTGTCCCAGATGTAGCCGGCATCGTTGACGATGATGTCAATCGAGCCGAACCGGGCGATGGCGGCATCCACCAGTTTCTGCGGGAACGCCGGCGCGGTCAGATCGCCCGCGACGATGGCGGTGGTCTCGCCCGCATCGGCGGCCGCCTCCTTGAGCGGAGCTTCGTCGATGTCGGTCAGCATCACCGACGCGCCGCATTGGGCGAGTTTGCAAGCCACCGCGCGTCCGATGCCGCGCGCGGCTCCGGTCACCAGCGCGGTCTTACCTTCGAGGGTGAACGGCGCGTATGAGGTAGGTGCCATACGCTTCTATCAAAGCACGCACCTCAGGCGCTCCGCGGACGGTTAAAATCGATGGGCTGGACGAGGGCGTCCGGGAGGTCCCCTTGCAACCGTGAAGGCGCACTTTCCCGCTTCCGTTTTAGTTTCAAAGTTTGCCGCTCGATGCGCAAAGGATAGCCCCCGCGCGGGAACAACTCACGGATTTCGATGAGTTCGCCGGCGGTGACCGGGAAAAAGCGAATCTGATCGAAGCACCGCAACAGCCACGGCCGCCCCGGCTGGAACTCACCGATCGAGCCGAAGCTATTCCACATCTGCACCGTGCGTCCGGCGAACCAGCCTGGCGCTCGACCCTCGGCTCCGTGCACGCGGAGATATGCGCCCGTCAGCGTTACGCCGCCTTCAGGAATCCAAATGCTTGCGGGTTTCTCCTTGATCGCGGGCAGTCGATGACGGGCCTCGAGGGGGGCAGCTAGAGGGGCGCCGGGGGAACCTTCGCCGACCGCCAGCACCACATAGCTGGCCGCGAAGACGGCCGCGCGCGCGTCGTCTAACTCGTCCGACTCCGAGCACAGCGGTAAGTAAATGACACGCGATGGCGTGACGAACGTGCCGGGGCTCGCGATCGCATCCTCATAGACCGCCAGAGCCTGCACCAGAAACGGGCGGCTTAACACCCGCGCATCGAAGTGCACTTGCAGTGACCGTACGCCGCTCTGGAGATCCAGAATTCCGTGCAGTCCGGCGCCGCGCAACTGTTCCTCGAGCGCCTGCACGCGAAACCGCGCTTCAATACTGGGAACGTCGGGCGCGTACGCGAGCAGCACATGGCCATCTCCTTCGCTGCGGCACTCCACGGCCGGCGACGTTTTACCGCGCTGACCGAACAGCAAGATGGGCTCCTCGCAGCGGGGACCTTCGGGAAGCCGTGGCAACTCTCCCGCCAATTCGCTTATACACCCTTCGATCTGATCGTCCATCTCCACCGCATGCTGGTTCGAAATTGGCCGGAAGCGGACCGAATCGCCGAATTTGAGCTGGCCGATTTTCCAGAGCTCGGCTCGCGCAATGGTAGCCGGCCAAACAGCGCCGCTCAAACTAGGACCGTCCGGCCCATGGATCAGGAGCGCGTCGTCATGGCCGTCTTGAGACTGAAGAAGGTGAAGCGCGCCGGTCACGGACGGCACGACGTCACCGCCTTCCGGACGCGCGGATGAGATTTGCGGGCCGATTAGCCGAACTCCGGTGCGGCCGGAATCACCGTCGACTTGCCAAACCGCCGCGAAGAGATCCTCTGAATCATTCTCTGAGCCGTCGGGCGGATCGTGCGGGCCAGCGAGGACGCCGATCTCCCACTCAGTTCCGTAAACGGGAATAAGGCTCGGCGGGAGACCGCGCGGCGCCCGCAGCGCATCGCCGGGATCGCCAATCGAAAGCACGTCGCCGGCGCGCACTCCGCGTCCGCCATGGCCGCCAAACCGGCCTGGAATATACGTGCTGCGGCTGTCCAGATACTCGGGGACATCGATTCCGCCCGCCACCGCCACATACGCGCGATAACCAGCCCCAGGTCCCGCCGTCATTTCGAGCAAGGAACCGGCGGATACCGGAATCGAGCGCCACAGCGGCGCCGGTGCGCCATCCAGCTTTGCGCCGAAATCAGCTCCCGTGATCGCGATCACCGCATCACCGGCAAAGCGGAGTACGGGGCCGGCGCCGGCCACTTCGAGAGCCGCGGCCGACTCCGCATTTCCAGCCAGCCGGTTGGCGAGCCTTAACGCGAGCGCATCCATGGGACCGGACGGCGGCACGCCTGCATGCTCATAACCCAGGCGACCCGGATAATCCTGCACCGTAGTCTCGGCCCCGGGCTCTATCACTTCGATCGCATGTCGCTCGTACTCGAACGCCTGCAGGAACGAAGTGGCCACGCCGCCCGCTTCAAAAGCGGGGTCCGCGGCCACCTGCCGCAAGTAAGAGAGATTGGTTTCGATACCCGCCACGCGGCAGTGAGCCAGGGCACGGCCCAGGCGGTGAAGCGCCGCTGTCCGATCGCCGGCGCGCACCAGAATTTGAGCCAGCGCGGGATCGCAGCCGGAGGTTACCTCGAGGCCCGATTCCACCCAGGTCTCAATGCGCGCGCCCGCCGGCCACTCCACCTGCGCCAAGTGTCCAAACACCGGCTGAAAATCTTTGGCCGGATCCTCCGCCGCGATGCGCACCTGCATGGCGCTACCGGCCGCGCGGATACGCATCCGATCCAGGCGGGGCAGCTCACCCGCGGCCAGCCGAGCCATCCACTCCACCAAATCAACGCTGGTGGTCTCTTCGCAGAGGGCGTGTTCGGGCTGCAGGCGGGGATTCACCTGCAGAAAGTAGAAATCCTCCGTATCTTTGTCATAGATGAACTCGACCGCGCCCGCCGAGCGGTAGCGCACGATCTTTCCAATGCGGATCGCCGCCGCCAGCAGGTTTTCGCGCGTATCCAGAGTCAATCCGGGTGCCGGAGTCTCCCCGATCACGGTCACGCCGCCCCGCTGCGCCGAGCAGTCGAACTCCCCCAACGCCACCACTGACCCCGCGCCGTCACCGAAGATCTGTACCGCGATATGCCGGGGGCGAACAATATCGGCGCCGGAGGCCAACGCAATCCCACTCTCTTGCGCGATACGGCCGGCCGGATCTTTCTCCCCAAAGGTGCGCAGTTGTTCCGGAGTGGGTCCGATGAAAACGATTCCCTGGGCGGCACATGCCTCCGCGAGCGTGCCGGCATCATTCATATCGCCGGGGTGAATAGCCTGCACGCCGGTCTGGCGCGCGGCGTCCATCACCTGCTCGATAAAACCGTCACCCTGCGGGCCGGAGCCCACCAGGAACGCCTCGTCGGCCTGCCGAACGTGCAGGGAATGCCGGTCTGCTTCGGAATAGGTCGCGACCACGCGGATCCTCATGCGCCGTAGCGTCGCCTGGATGCGGCACGCCACGGCGCCACGGCTCGTGATGAGGATCCCTCCGAACATGCATACTCCTGTTCGTCCCGGATCAAAACATGGATCGGACGGACGCTAGTCTCAGAAACACACTTCCGCTCTCCACCTGCCAGCCAAGAGAAAGTGGTTTCCGTCGCGGTAGGAGGCGGGCCTCAACCCGGCGCCGCAATGAACCTGGCCATAGTATGCCAGAGCACGGGCAAATTCGACAGAAGAAAGTTTTTATTGTGTCCATAACGAAATAGGCCTACTGGGGCAAACCAACCTGTTTTGGGCCGCGGGGTAACATAAAAGCAGTGAGAATTACAAAATGATTACTCTCCGGCGATCTGAAGACCGAGGCCACGCCGACCACGGCTGGCTGAACACCTATCACACCTTTTCCTTCGCGAATTATTTCGACCCCGACCACATGGGCTTTCGCACGCTGCGGGTGCTCAATGACGACCGTGTGGTGCCCGGCCGCGGATTCGGACCGCACGGGCATCGCGACATGGAAATCATCTCTTACGTGCTCGAAGGAAGCCTGACCCACAAGGACAGCACGGGTGAGCTGCAAGTTTTGGAGCCCAATATGATTCAGGCGATGTCGGCCGGCACCGGGGTAATTCACAGCGAGGCCAACGGCTCGAAGACCGAACCCGTGCACTTCCTCCAGATCTGGATCGAGCCATCGGTTGCCGACGCCGAGCCTTCTTATCAGCAATTCGCCTACGACCCCGAAGAAAAAAAAGGACGGCTTCGCCTGATCGCCGGCCCCGATCAGAATGGACCGGAGCGCGCCGCCGTTATTCATCAAAATGCGTGGGTGTACGCTTCCGTGCTCGGCAATGGGCAGGCCCTTCAACAACCCCTCGCGCCGGGACGCCACGCCTGGCTTCACATCGCGCAGGGCAACATTAACCTGAATGGCCAGCCTCTCGAGGAAGGTGATGGCGCGGCGATTAGCGGCGAGAAGACCCTATCCCTGGCCGGCGCGGGTCCCTATGGGGGCGAGTTGCTGCTGTTCGATTTGCCGTGACGGAGCTGAATACCGTCATCATCTTCTATTCGCGCTACGGCCAGACGGAATCGCTGGCGTTAGCGGCCGGCGTGGGAGCCATCCAAGCCCGAGCCAACGTCCGCCTCCGCAAGGTTAGAGAAATCGCGGATTCACAAACCATCGAGAGCGATTCGGAATGGACGCGAAACTTCGACCGGATGAGTCAGGAGTACATCGCGCCGCGGGACATCGATCTGGACTGGGCCGATATGCTGGTGCTCGCGATCCCGCACGATGCGCCGGAGGAAATGAACCGGTATCTCGGGTCGCTGAAGGATTTGAGCGGCAAGATCTCCGCGCCCTTCACGTCGCGTTTCGTCTCGCACGGCGAAAAAGATGCATCGCTGCTGGCGCTGTACGCCGCAGCCGCGCGAGTGGGATTGATAGTTGTCCCAGCGGCGCCCGAAATCGCCGCCGATCCTGTCCAGGCCGTTCGCGCTTATGTCCGCCGGGTTGCGGAAATGGCGCGCGCGCTTAAGTCCTACCGCGCCGATTCAACCAGCGCCACGGCGGCTCAGCACAACGTCACGACGCCGTAGGGTCGATAAACTACAAACGAAAAGAGGTATGCCATGAAGAAAGTAGCAGCCAAGACGTTCGCCACGATTCTCCTGGCCGCTCTGGCTCCTGCCCAGACGCGCCACACTACGGTGGTCAACGGGTCCCCGCTCAATTACGGGACCAACGGCTTCGACATCAGTTGGGTCGATAACTCCACCCAAAAATACTATTTGGGTGACCGCACGAACAACGCTATCGATCTGGTGGATGCCGCTACTGACACCTTCCTTGGATTCATCGGGAAAGGCCAGTACACGGGCAGCAATCCGTGCCCTGCTCAGCCCAAGGACCTGCGCCACTGCTCCGGGCCAAACGGAGTCCTCACGGACAATCTCGGTCATGTGTGGGCTGGGGATGGCGCGGGCAACATTATTGAAGCCGACGCTACGAAACCGGGTACGGCTATCGTACGGAAGATTCCGACCGGCGGCAAATTTCGGGTCGACGAACTGGCATATGACCCGATTGACCAGATCCTGATGGCCTCCAGTGATGGAGATTCACCGCCGTTTCTTACCTTCATCTCGGTAAAGGATGGGTCCGTGCTGGGTCACTACAGGTATCCGATGGGCCAGGACGGCATGGAACAACCGGCTTGGGTTCGACAGACTGGGTGGTTTTATCAAAATGTCCCTGGGGCCAGGAATCGTATCGATGTGTTCGATCCCCGCAAGCTGTCGAATCCAGTCAAGAGTTTTCCGGTGGAATGCAGCGGCGGAGTCCTCGGCCTCACGCTGAGCGGCCTTGACGTTGGGCCCAACGGGCGGCTTATGACGGTATGCGGCAGCGTGGGCGGCGTGTCTGTCGATCCTCGAACCGGGAAGACAGGGAAGCCTATCCCGCCAGGGGCCGACTCAGATCAGGTGTGGTACGACGCGGGGACCAACAGCTACTACTTCGCGCATGGCGCAACGGCGGCAGGAGCCCCGCCCGCGGGTGTGGTGAGCGTGGTCAAGGCCGATACCGAAACGTTTGTTGAAGACATTCGTTTCGAGGGCTCGGGGGTTCACTCCGTTGCGGTCAATGCGAGCAACCACCACATCTTCGTTCCCGTGAACGGGAAGGGCATCTTCGTAGTCGCGCCGGGCAGGTGAAAAGCGCACGCGCCGGGGCCATGAGACTGGCCCCGACGAACGGCAATAGCTCAGTTCGCGCTTCGGAGGGTAGCGCTGGGGGTGGACAGCTCGTCCTTCATGACGTCGCCGCCCTTCATCACGAATTTCACCTTCTGCATTTCGGTGATGTCCTGTAACGGATCGCCGGCGACGCCGATCAGGTCCGCGAACTTACCCTTTTCGATGGTGCCGATGCTGTCCTGCATGTGGATGATCTCGGCATTGACCGTGGTGGCCATGCGCAAGGTGTAGACGGGCGTCGCTCCCCAGCTCACAAAGATCGGGAACATCTCGCCCTGCACTCCGTGCGAGCAGTTGCAGGTCTTGTCGTAGATTCTGCCCTGGCCGTTGGTGACGGGGCCAGCGCCGCTGCCCCAGCCAAGCTTGACTCCCGCTTCCATCATCTTCTTCCAGGTCGGCTGGACCGCGCGCCAGCGGCTGTAGCCGGGCCAGTTCTTCAGATCGCCGGGCTCATCCTGGCGATGATCAAGGGTGGTGGTGGTGATGGGCAGGTTCTTCGCGACGATGTTTCGTATGTCCTCATCGGTGGCGGCGGTGGCGTGCTGGATATTGTCGATGCCCGCTTCGATGGCCCATTTCAGTCCGTCGCCGCCGTAGGTATGGCTGGCGACCCACATGCCGCGGCGATGCGCTTCATCCACAATCGCCATCAGTTCTTCGCGGCTGCCCAGCGCCGCGTTGACCATTTCGCCGTTGGGTTTGAAGTAGAAGCGGCCAGTGGTGTGAATCTTCACATGCTCTGCGCCGTAGTGAGCCAGTTGACGCACGGCGGCGCGCAAGTTCTCGGGGCCATCGGCGATGATCTCAGGCTCGAAGGGCTTGAACTCGAGAGGATAAAAGTTGTTGCCGGGCGCGGTAATCCCGATTATGGGGCCAGCCGTCACCAGGCGCGGACCTTTGACCAGGCCCTGTTGGATGGCCCGTTTAAGCTCGACGTCCGCGTACCCGCCCCCATGCGATCCCATGACCACCTGCGTGGTGTAACCGGCGTTCAGACTTCGCGTGGCGCTATTCATCGCCACCATCATCTGGTGCTGTAAACCGCCGGGCTGATCGGTGAGGTGAACATGGCCGTCGATCAATCCCGGCAGCACGGTAGCGCGGCTGAGGTCGATCACCTTGGCGTTGGCGGGAATGGTTACGCTGGCCGCGGGCCCAACTTCCGTGATCCGCTCGCCTTGGATCAGCACCACCTGGTTGGTGACCATCTGACCTGCTTTCGGGTCAAACAAACGGCCCGCGCGCACGGCGGTGATTTGACCCTGCGCGCACAGCAGGGCTGAAGCGCCCAATAGTCCGGCGACTATTTTCAAAACAAATTTCGATTGCATCTTTCTTATCCTCCCCTTAGGGTTCAAGAGTTCCAGTGAAGTATACTACTTTCCGCTCGGGCGCGGGAACTGCCGTTTATCCACGCCCGTAAATCAGCACGCGGAACGTCCCCGGCTTGGCGACAGGCTGCGGATTACGCTGCTTTTCGGTGGGCGGCGGGGCCGGGTCGAAGTCCGACGTGGTTACGAAGAGTCTGTGAGTTTTGGGATCAAACCCCATGGTTTTGGCGCCGAACTCGCTCTGGACGGTTTCAACCACGCTGAGCTTGTCGGGCGAATCTTCGTGGAATATATGGATCGTGCCCTCACGGGTGGCAGCGGCCACCATCCCGGTTTGAGGATCAAAAATGTTGGCATCCACGCGATCGCCGATGGGGAACGGCTGGCCGATGACTTTTCCGCTGTCGGCATCCATCATCACTAGCATCTTTGGATTTCGCCCACCGACGAACAGGCGCCGATGCTGGCGATCCATCGCGATGGACGTAGGTTGGCCGGCCGGGGCCACGGACCACCGCGCGGTCACTTTGAGCGCGCGCGCGTCGATCGCGACCACCTCATTGGTGCTCGCGATGTTGTCGTAAACCATTCCCTTTCCATCGGCTACGGCTTGCTCCGGTTGGCCGCCCAAGGCAACGGTCCCCACCACAGCGTTGGTGGCCGGATCGATCACGGTTGCGGTGTGCGCCCCACCGTTGAATACCAAAACACGCTTGGATCCCGGATCGTACAGGATATAGTCGGCGTCCTTATCGGCTTTGACCTGGCCGGTGGTTTTAAACGTCTTCAGATCGACGACGAAGGCCTGCTCCAATTCCCCGTCGCTGATAAAGCCTTTGTTCAGCTCGGGCACCACGGCCATACCGTGATTGTGCTTGAAGTCGCCGGAAATCGTACCGGCCACCGCGAGGCTATCCGCATTGAGCACTTTGAACTCGGTGCCGTGTGACATATAAACGCGGCGGGAGGCGGGGTCGACCGTGATGTAGTCGAAATACTCGCCGCCACCCGGCGATGCGCCCAGCGGAACTTTCTTGAGCAAATGGTAACCGCCCACCGACGACGCCGCGACCAGGTAAGTGCACAGCCCCAGAACGCACACGCCAACCACTAAACGACGAATTTTAGACCTTCTCATCCGGTACCCTCCCGTGAAATTTCATCAGCACACATTGTGATGGAACACCGCACCGGATGCAAGGGGCACGATAGATCACGGCCGTCTCAAGCCGCGTGATTGGATCTTAATAACTTCTTTACGGCGTGGCCCTCAATCTTGAGACGGTTTTTATGGCGGCGTCTGTAGCCTGGGATCAGGGCTATGGCTGTCGTGTTCAGAACGCAGATCCGCGAGCATCGCGGCCCTCCGGTTGAATCATTTCCGTGGGGGCGGGGACCGCGGCTCAACGTCCACGTGGTCTGCACAAATCTGAAAAACTCCAGTCTCAAAAGCGTCAGTGCCGCGCATCGACTGGCGGGAAAACTGGCGCGCGATCTGGGGGCGCGTGTAACGGTGCTGGTGGCGCAGGTGGTTCCGTATCCGTTGCCTCTCGAAAAGCCAGACGTTGCGGTTGAATTCACCGAGCAGGCGCTGGTGCGGATGATCGGCGAACAGGAGGTGGAGACCACGATCGAGGTACGTCTTTGCCGTGACAGTGAGGAGACGATCCGGGGGGCGCTTCCACCGGATTCGGTGGTGGTGATGGGAACGCGCCGGCGCTGGTGGCCGATCCGCGGGTGGATGCTCGCGTGGAGACTGCGCCGGGATGGGCATGACGTAATCTATGCAGATAGTTCCGACAAACTCTAACACCTCCGCTACTACCACGAAGGTGGTCGTCGCCACCACGGTGGCCCTGACGTTCATTACCTTCTGGGAGGCAGCCTCGGTGGTGTTGAACGACCTTGCCTCCACCATGTACTACATCGGCGGCATCACCGAGCAAGCCATCGGCAAACCGGCTCCGTGGATGGTGCTGGCGGTGATGCTGTTCAGCTATGCGGTTCGCTCCGTGTACATGGAGAGCTGCGGGATGTTCGTGCGGGGCGGCGTGTACATCGTGGTGCGCGACAGCATCGGGCCGACGGTCGCCAAGCTTTCGGTTTCCTCGCTGGTGGTGGACTATATTCTCACTGGGCCGATCAGCGTGGTCAGCGCGGGGCAATATCTGGGGCGGCTGCTGAACGATCTCAGCGAAACACTCAAACAAAACTGGCGAACGGATCCGAACGCGTTCTCCATGTTCTTCAGCGTCATCGTCACCATCTATTTCTGGTGGAGCAATATCAAGGGCGTGCCGGAATCCAGCCACAAGGCGCTGCGGATCATGCAGATTACCACAGTCATGGTAGTGATCCTGCTGGTCTGGTGCCCTATCACGCTGCTGGTGCGGGGAGGCGCGCAGTTGCCTCCGTTGCCTACGCCCTCGAACCTTCATCTGACGAAGGAATCCCTGGGCTGGCTGTATGGCACGGTGTGGGCTCAGATCTGGTTCGTCGTGATGATCGTGGCGTTCGGCCACTCCCTGCTGGCCATGAGCGGCTTCGAGACGCTGGCGCAAGTCTACCGCGAAGTGGCTTATCCCAAGCTCAAGAACCTGCGGATCACCGCCAATATTGTATGCACGTATGCCGTCATCTGCACGGGCGTCATTTCACTGCTGGCGGTAATGATCATCCCCGACGCGACCCGCAGCATGTACTACGACAACATGATCGGCGGCCTGGTGATGAACCTGTCCGGGCCTTCGCTGCTCAAGTTGGGATTCCACGTTTTCGTGGTGATCGTGGGCGTGCTGATCCTGGCGGGCGCGGTGAATACGTCGCTGATCGGCGTCAACGGCGTGCTGAACCGGGTGGCGGAGGACGGCGTCCTGCTGGACTGGTTCCGGCGGCCGCATAAGAAGTTTGGGACCACCTACCGCATCCTCAATACGATGACGCTGTTGCAGATCGCGACCATACTTATCAGTCGCGGCGATGTGTATCTTTTGGGCGAAGCCTACGCGTTTGGCGTGGTGTGGAGCTTCGCGCTGAAGGCCCTGGGAGTGCTGGTGCTGCGCTTCCAGCGCCACGATCAGGAATATAAGTTTCCATTTAATCTGCACGTGCGCGGGATCGAGCTGCCCATCGGCCTGGGCGCCACCACGCTGGTCCTGTTTCTGGTGGCGATCGCCAATCTTTTTTCAAAGAAAATCGCCACGATTTACGGCGTGACCTTTACGATACTGCTATACGCGCTGTTCATGATTTCCGAGCGGGTCAACGCCGGCAAGAAGAAGGAACACAGAAGCGATCTGGAAAAATTCAACCTGGATCACCAGCCCGAGGTCGGCGGAGCGACGACTCTGCACGCGCGGCCCGGATGCGTGCTGGTGGCGGTGCGCGACTACCACCGCATGTTCCACCTGCACAAGACCCTGCAAAAGACGAACCTGCGACGCCATGACATCGTCGTGATGACAGTGCGCCAGCTTTCAGCAGGCGCCGCCGAATATGAACTGCGCGACGACCAGCTTTTTGCGGACTACGAGCAGGAACTGTTTTCGCACGTGGTAACGATGGCGGAAAAAGAGGGCAAAAGCGTGGAATTACTGGTGGTTCCGGCGGTGGATCCATTTGATGCGATGGTGCAGACCGCGGCCCGGCTGCGCGCGTCCCGGCTGGTGGTGGGGGTGTCGCCGCGCATGGAATCGGATGAGTTGGCCCAGCGCATCGGGCTTGCGTGGGAACGGTTGCCCTCGCCGCGTCACGCTTTTTCGCTTGAGATCATTCATCCGGACCGGCCGTCCACGTTTGTGAACCTAGGGCCGCACCCGCCGCGCCTGTGGCCGGAGGATGTGGACCGGCTCCACAACATCTGGCTGCGGCTCACCGAGCGGGAGGGCCTGGGCGCGAAGCTCCATCATCGGGACGTGGTGGGAGTGGCGTTACAGCGCATTGAAGAGGAGCTCGACACCAGCCAGCGCGCGCAGATCCTGGCGGACTTTGAGAAAGCCGTTCAGAAGCACGAGTAGGCACGCGGAGTGATGATAATGGACAGGTGGCCAACAGCGGCGAGGTCGAACTCGATGCGGCGTCCGGGGAGGCGCCCGCGGAGACCGACGATCCTCAGCCTCGCGCGCGCGCCGTTTCCTCGACGCATGATTACCCGCTGGCGATAGCCATCGTCGGAATCTCGACGCTGGTGGCGCTGGCGTTGCGCCCGCATCTGGCTCCCGTGAACCTGGCCATGGTGTACCTGCTGGGCGTGGTAGCCGTGGCAAGGCGCTGCAGCCAGGGCGCCTCGGTCGCCGCTTCCTTCCTGAGCGTGGCGGCTTTCGATTTCTTCTGCGTTCCACCCTACCTGACGTTCCAGGTTTCCGACTACGAGTACCTGTTCACGTTCGCGGGGATGCTGGTGGTGGCGCTGGTGATCAGCACGCAGACCGCCCGCATCCGGGCGCAAGCGGCGAATGCGATCGATCGTGAGGCGCGCACCAAGTCGTTGTACCGTCTGTCGCGCCGGCTTTCGGCGCAGACTCGCGTTTTCGACGCTGCGCGAACGGCGGCGGAACTGGCCGAAGAGGTGTTCGAAACGCCCGTCTTCATTTTCCTTCCCGACAAAGGCAAAATCTCATTCCGGCGCCGCACCTCGGACCGGTTGCTGGTTTCGAGCAAGGAAGAGGCCGCTGCGCAGTGGGTTTTCGACCAGGGACGCAAGGCCGGGAAGCGAATGGAAGCGTTCTCGGACGATACGGCTTTCTATATCCCGTTAAAAGGCGCCACCCGAATCGTGGGTGTAATGTGCGTGATTCCCGACGCCGAGGGCCGCGTGTTCGCTCCGGAGCAGCAGAATCTGCTGGATCTGTTCGCGAACCAGACCGCGCTTGCCATGGAGCGAACCCTCAGTCAAAATGCGGCCGAGACGGCGCGCCTCCAGATGCAGACCGAAGAGATGCGCAGCTCGCTGCTGAGCGCCGTTTCGCACGATCTGCGGACGCCCCTGGCTTCCATCATCGGCGCGGCGTCGACGCTTCGGGCGCAGGGCGAGAGGCTGCCTCCGGAAACCCGTCAGGAACTGCTCGAAAGCATATCGGAGGAGACCGAGCGCCTCGGCCGTCTGGTGGGCAATCTTCTGGACATGACGCGCCTCGAAACGGGCATCGAGCTGCGCCGGGATTTTTACCCGCTGGAAGAGATCGTAGGCACTGCGCTGCAGAGGATCGAAAAACAGCTCGCGGGCCGGCAGCTGATCACCGATCTGCCGGAGAGCTTGCCGCTGGTGTACGTCGATGACGTGCTGTGCGGCCAGCTGGTTGTGAATCTGCTCGAAAATGCCGTCAAATACACTCCCGCTGGAACCGCCATTGAGGTGGCGGCGGAGGTGGATCAGGGCGCCGTCACGCTGGAGGTGCGCGATCGAGGCGCCGGCTTCGCGGAGGGTGAGGAGCAGCGCGTGTTCGAGAAATTTTATCGGGGTAAGTCCGAGGGTGTGCGCGGGGCCGGCCTCGGTTTGGCGATCTGCCACGCGATAGTGACCGCCCACCGCGGAACGATCGAGGCGCTCAACCGGTCCGGAGGAGGAGCGATCCTGCGGGTCCGGCTGCCGCTCGAAAACGTGCGATGAAGCCTCTGATCCTGGTGGTGGAAGACGATCCGCAGATCCGGCGATTCTTGCGCGCGACGCTGGCGGCCGAGGGCTACCAATTTCATGAGGCGCTCACGGCCCAGGAGGGCGCGGCGCAGGCGGCGGCTCGAAGACCGGATCTGATTCTGCTCGATCTCGGGCTGCCGGATCACGACGGGCTGGAGGTGATTCGCGGCGTGCGCGAGTGGAGCCAGATGCCGATCGTGGTGGTCTCCGCGCGCGGTCAGGAGAAGGATAAGATCGCGGCGCTCGACCTGGGCGCCGACGATTATGTCGCCAAGCCGTTCGCGGTAGGCGAGCTGCTGGCGCGCATTCGGGCCGCGCTGCGCAGGTCGGCGTCGGCCGGGCAAGACGGATCGGGCGCCGTGATCCGGTTCGGTAGAGTCGAGATGGACCTCGAAAAACGCGTGGTCAAAGTGGACGGTGAAGATGTGCACCTGACGCCGAACGAATACAAGCTGCTGCAAGTTCTGGTGCAGCATCCGGGGAAGGTGCTGACGCAGCGACAACTACTGAACGAGGTTTGGGGACCGAACCAGACCGAGCAGGCGCAGTATCTCAGAGTCTACGTGGCGCAGTTGCGGCGGAAGCTTGAATCCGACCCTGCCCGGCCCAAACATCTGCAAACGGAGCCGGGCATCGGCTACCGGCTGGTTGTGGATGGGTAGCGGCGTACTGATATTCCAAGACGTTTACTGCGGACGCCGCTCAGAATCGAGATTCGCGTGCTTGCAGAGCCGCGACCGCGATGCCGTCCAAGTATTTTTTCGCTGCCTGCTAAATTAAGGACCGCCAATCGGCGGTGGTGGGCCAAACATGTCCCTTATCTCCCACTTTCGCGGTGTGCCGGATGCTCAGTGTCAGGATTAAGAGAAGAGTCCAGTTTTTGGCATTCTTCGCAACGCGGCTTGTCCCCCGTTCCCCAGAGCTTCATCAGTGTTCTTCCCGGTTTGGGTCGGGGTTGGGTGCAGTTGGTGTTGTCGTGATAATGAAACTCAACTAAGTAGTGCCAGGGCCGGGTCCTCATTTATGTTTGTTCAAATGGTTCTCAAGTACCCACCCAGGTGTATTGCTTCACATCCGGGGTGGAAGACGCCTTGATTCGATTCTAGGCCCGTTCGTTGCAATCGACAGCCTATCTTTTGGATAATTTCTGCGCTTTAAACGCCGGGGGCCAAAGGCACATCTGCAGACCGAGCCGGCGTTGGTTACCGGCTGGTTGTGGACGCGTAACCGAATTGGAGTATCCTTGAACGAGGAGAATCTATGACTAGAAGGCTGCGTGTTTTAATCCCCGTATTTGCGCTTGTGGCTGGAGTGGTCTCCGCCCAGGACGCCAAGGCTGTTTTGCAGAAGGCCTCCAGCGCCATGGGCAACGCCAATTCGATCGAGTACAGTGGCAAGGGCCAGGCCGGCTTGATCGGCCAGAGTTTCACACCCACCGCGGATTGGCCGATGGTGAACGTGACCACCTACACCCGCACTATCGACTATGCCTCGCGCTCATCTAAAGAGGAAATGTCGCGCTTCGAGCAGACTCCCCGTCCCAAGGGCGGCGGCGCTCCGTTCACGGGCGAGCAGAAGCAGGTCAATATGGTGAGCGGAGAGTACGCCTGGAACCAAGCTGGTAACGCGGTTCAACCGGCGCTGGCCGCGGCCGATGAACGGCAATTGCAGATCTGGCTGACGCCGCACGGGTTCATCAAGGGCGCAATGGAGAACAACGCTACCGCGAAGAACGGCAAGGGCGGAACCGATGTCACGTTCATGTCGGGCAAGTACAAAGTGGTGGGAACTATCAACAGCCAGGGCATGGTTACGAAGGTCGACACGTGGCTGCCCAACCCGGTGATGGGCGACATGTTGACTGAGACCCTGTATTCCGATTACAAGGATTTCAACGGCGTGAAGTTCCCCACCCACATCGTGCAGAATCAGGGCGGCCACCCTGTGCTGGATCTGACGGTGACGGACGTGAAGACCAACGTGGCCAACGCGGCGCTGACCGTGCCGGATGCGGTGAAGAACGCGAAAGCTCCGGCGGTGGTGGCGGCATCGCAGAAACTGGCGGATGGCGTGTGGTTCGTGGGCGGCGGCTCGCACAACAGCGTGATCATCGAGTACCCGGACTACATCGCGGTGGTGGAAGCGCCGTTGAGCGAGGAGCGGTCGCTGGCGGTCATCGCGGAGGCCAAGAAACTGGTTCCGAACAAGCCGATCAAGTACCTGATCAACACCCATCATCACTGGGATCATTCCAGCGGCGTTCGCACCTACGTGGCGGAAGGCGCCACCGTCATCACCAGCGAGATGAACAAGGCGTACTACGAGAAGGACTGGAAGGCGCCGCGAACTCTCGATCCGGACATGCTGGCAAAGAGCCCGAAGAAGGCTAACTTCATCACCGTGAAGGATAGCTACTCCTTGACCGATGGCGGGCGCACGCTTGAGCTGCACCTGACTCAAGGCGACATGCACAATGCGGGCATTCTGTTTGGGTATATGCCCAAGGAGAAGATTCTGATCGAGGCGGACGATTTCACTCCGCCCAATCCAGGCGGTTCCTTGATGCCGAGCACCCTGAACTTCGGCAATATTCTGTGGGACAACGTACAGCGACTGAAGCTGGACGTTCAAACGATTGCGCCATTGCATGGGCGGGTGGTACCGTATACTGAGTTTCCGAAAGCGTTGGGCAAGGGGTAGGAAAATTGCACCGAGGGCGGACAAGTCCGCCCCCCTGCGTTGCGGCGATCACGCGCGTCGCCCACCAGTTGCACGCCGGAGGCGTCAGCGGTGGAAGTGTGCGGCGCCTGCGTCACGCAACTGTCCCGAACAGCGCCCCAACGCCTGCGGTCACCGCCATCGCCAGCGCACCCCAGAACGTGACGCGTATCGCGCCCACCGTCACGCCTGCGCCGCCCGCGCGTGCAGCCAACCCGCCTAAGAGCGTGAGGAACACCAATGAAGTTCCCGAGACAAGGGGGAGCAGAACCGGCTCCGGGGCTATGGCAGTGACCAAAAGAGGCATCGCCGCGCCAACAGCGAAGCTGCCAGCCGAGGCCAATGCGGCCTGAATCGGACGCGCACTGAGAGTCTCGGAGATGCCGAGTTCATCGCGGGCATGGGCGCCTAGCGCGTCGTGGGTCATCAGTTGCTCTGCGACCTGATTCGCGAGCGCGGGCTCAAGCCCACGAGCGACGTAGATGGCCGCCAGTTCCCTGTGCTCGCCCCTGTCGTCAGCTTTGAGTTCCGTGCGCTCGAGCTCTAGCTCGGCCCGTTCGGTGTCTGCCTGTGAGTGGACGGACACGTACTCACCTGCGGCCATCGACATCGCCCCGGCAACGAGGCCGGCGACCCCCGCGACCAATACGTTGTTGTGAGTCGCATGGGCCGTTGCGACTCCGAGCACCAGACTCGCGGTTGAAAGGATGCCATCGTTCGCGCCCAATACGGCCGCGCGTAGCCAGCCGATGCGTCCTATTCGATGTCGCTCCTTGGGGCGTACAGACATTTTTGGGCCTCCATTGGTGGAGCCGTTAATCAGACCGTATCCACGCGAATTCGTCCCCGCGAGGTTGCGCGAGCCGCACGTTTACGCAGGTTGCGGGGTTGCCGGACGGGTTCGGTTTGGAAGAGACGGTGCTCACTTTTACACGATACTCTACCGCTGATATCTCAGCATCAACCCGTAAGCAGCGTGACCATCAGAGGATCGGGCAGTACGTCTCCGGCAGGTGCGTGACGCGCGATCACGCAGCGGCGGTGACCGCGGGGCGTCATATTCCGCAGAGAAATTTCCGTTCCGTCGAGTATATATCTGAAGATGCAGGTTTTTGGCGTGGCCCCCTTCGTGCATCAGGGATAGGCTCGAATGGTCAAAGGATTCCTTGGGATCGTCCTATTGGGCGTCTGGGGCAAACGCGGCCGGCCGTGGGTGCCGAGCGGTGCCGCGCCTGCGACAAATCGGAAGTCCGCTCCCTAACGCAGCTCCGTTCGCTGTTGTGCGATCACGCACAGAGGCATGCCCCCGCGGGCTAAATTCCTCAAAGATTGTTCGCTTTGTTGACACTATATAACTGACGAGGCGGGTTTTAGTATTAGCCCAGCTCGTGCTTGGGGTAGTCCGAATGGTCAAAGGAATACTTGGGATAGCCCTATTCGGCGTCGTGGGTCTGGGGCAAACGCGGCCGGCCACAACCGAGCCATCTTCAATCGCGGCCGTCGATATTACGCCTGCGGCAGGCAGCGCGTATGTGGGCGCGGAGCGGTGCCGCGCCTGCCACAAGTCTGAAGTTCAGGAGTTCGGTAAGACCCCGCATGCCGCGATCACCCCGGCTGCAAAAGATGCCGTGACGGGTTGCGAGATGTGCCACGGTCCGGGCAAGGCCCACGCCGATGCCGAGGAAGCCGCACACGGCGACGACGCCGCCACGGCTGCCGCGAACAAGCTGATCTTCGCGTTCCATGCGAATCCGCAGAAGAACTCGGAGCGCTGCATGCGGTGCCACATAACCAGCCGGGAGCAGGCGGGGTTTGAGCACTCGACGCACATCAAGCATGGAGTCGCGTGCAACGATTGCCATGCTACGCACCTGGTCGAAGCGGCGGGCAATCCGCGGCGGGCGAACATCACCAACGCGCAAGGCGCATTTTTCTCTGTGCCGCAGCTCCCGGAGGAGAACCGCTGGCTGCACAACAGCCTGCTCAAGAAATCGCAGCCGGAGGTATGCGCCGGCTGCCATGCCAACATCATGGCGCAGTTTGCGCTGCCCACCCATCACCGGGTGCCGGAAGGCGCGGTGAAGTGCACCGATTGCCACAACCCGCACGGAACGTCCAACCGATTCGAACTCGCGCGGAACGGCTCGGAGACGTGCGTGCAATGCCACATCGAGAAGCGCGGGCCGTTTGTGTTCGAACATCCGGCGGCGAAAATCGAAGGCTGCGTCGCCTGCCATACGCCGCACGGAAGCATAAACCGGATGCTGCTGATCCGCCGGGAGGAGCGGTTTCTGTGCCTGCAGTGCCATGTGAATCCCATCGCGGACAACGTGCCGCACGGCCGGCTGAGTTTCCAGACGCGGGGCGATTGCACGCGCTGCCACGCGACCATCCACGGCTCGAATTTCGATGTCACCTTCCTG
>Ga0070733_10000844_pt1 | contig 23812 bp, 25 predicted proteins | sample Coa_R1_9_FD_66450 | JGI IMG/M metagenome (GOLD analysis project Ga0070733, IMG submission 66450) | Surface soil microbial communities from Centralia Pennsylvania, which are recovering from an underground coalmine fire - Coalmine... | ecosystem: Environmental > Terrestrial > Soil > Unclassified ...
CTGCGATCCAACCATCCACGTCACCAAATAACACCTAATTCACGCTCAACAACGCGCGCAACCTGGCATCATTCTTTAAATGATCGAAATCCGGCGTGTCCCGCACCACATTCCGCGGATACCCCAAGTCCACTGCCTCCTTCAGGAATTTGACTGTGGTCTCGCTATCCCCAAAGTGGTTATAAAGAATGGCCGCGCGGAAACGCACATCCGGATCCTTCGGCGCCGCCGCCAGCGCCCGCTGAAGGTCCGCCAATGCAGCCGCCTTATCGCCTAGGATCGCCTTGTAGTCGGCCACGCACGATAGTGCCAGCGCATCCCGAGGATTCACCTCGATCTTCGAATTCGCCAGCTCAATCGCCCTCTGATACGCCTGCAAAGCCTCCAGCCTGCGCGACGGGATCTGGTACAATGCGTCCCCCAAATTCCCCTGGTTCTGCCAGTCCTTGTCGTCCAGTCTTACCGCCGTCTGGAAAGTAGCTGCGGCATTTTCAAAATCGTGCAACAAGAAATACGAATAGCCAAGATTTCCATAAGACTCGAAATCCGGACGCAGTCCGATCGAAACCTTAAGCGCCGCAATCGACGCCGGATAATGCCCCAGGAACTGTTCCATCGCGCCCAGATTGGAGTATCCCCGGTAATTCTCCGGGGCAAGCTCCGTGACTTTGCGGAACATCTCCGCAGCATCGCCATATCGCGCCTGGGTATAAAAGAACACTCCCAACCCGCTGTAGCCAGCCCAGTAGTTGGGACGCATGGCAATCGCGGTACGATAAGCTTCTTCGGCGGCAGTGCTGTTCCCCAGCTTTTGATAAGCATCTGCCAGTTCTCTCAGGGTTTCATCGCTGTTTTTATTTAACTCGAGCGAATGTTGGAATTCCTTGACGGCATCTTCATACTGGCCTTTTACGAAGTAGACGCGCCCCAGACAAGTGTGCCCCTCCGCCAGTTCGGGTGCGAGCGCGAGCGCTTCTTGGCAATTGCTGCCCGCCTTGTCCAGCCACTCCTTGCCTCGGTTCCTTTGTTCGAAACCCGTAGTGTAAGAGGCGCCCAGACCGGCATACGCCGGCGCGTACTTTCCATCCACCTGCAGCGCGCGTTCAAACTGGACGATTGCGCTGTCGATGTTTTCTGGTTTCTCATACTCCTGCAGATACCCTCGGCCACGAAGATAAAAGTCATACGCGCCGGCTTGCGTATCCTGCCGCGCATCCAGCAAATGTCTTTGCTCAGGCTTGATCACGACCGACAACATATCCAGCAGTTCATTCACGAACCGGTCCTGCAAAGCGAAAATCTCATCCGCTTGCCCGGTCAGGGTCCGGGCGGCGATCTGCCGGTGCGTTTTCGCATCCACAACGCTACAGTTAATCCGGATCAGTGTCCCCGACTGCTGCAAGCTGCCTTCGAGCACCAGGTCCGTGCCAAATTCGCGTCGCGCCTGTTCAGCATTTTTCACTCCGCCGGCGATTAATTCGCGGGCGGATACCAGTTGCATGTGACCGCTGGCACTCGCCTGCACCAGTTTCGCGGTTACTGTTTCAGTCAGCCCCAGTCCCAGCGCATGGCTAGCGGAGTCATTATCCACCGACTCGAAAGGCAGCACCGCGATCACCCGGTCGTGAACCGCCGGTTGCCCCGCGCGAAGAACGCGCATCACCCACACCGAAGATACGGCCAGAAGCACAAGCAGCGCCGGAATCCACAGAATCTTCCGTTGAGACGCACGCAAACCGAAGCGAGTGAGATCAACATAAGCGCCACTCTTCCCTTTCCCCCCGCCTGCCAACTCGACCAAGTCGCTCGCCATCTCATTGGCTGACTGGTAGCGGTCCTCAGGCCTTTTGCAAAGCGCCTTCAAGATTGCGCCTTCAAATCCTTTGCTGAGGTTCCCCTTCAACGATCGTGGTGCCACCGGCTGCTGGTGAAGAATCGCGGTGATCAGCTGGGTTCCCGACGCATCCCCAAACGCTCGACGCCCGGTGGTCATCTCGTATAAAACTGCACCCGCGGCCCACAAATCAGTACGCGCATCCACTGTTGCGCCTTGGAGCTGTTCCGGCGCCATGTACGCAGGGGTACCGGCATACTGAAACGCAGCCGTCAGCGTCGAAGCCATCCCCTTTTCTCGATCGCGGTCCAGCAGTAGCGCCAGCCCGAAATCCAGAATCTTCAATTGTCCATTTGGAGTAATGCGGAGATTCGACGGCTTGAGGTCCCGGTGGATCACTCCTTCGCAATGCGCTGCGTGCAGACCGTTCGCCAGCTGAATTCCCAGCGCTAAACTCTCCACCTCGCTCAGTGGACCTTGCGCGAGCTTTGCATCCAGGGTCACTCCGGGGACGTACTCGGTGACTAGGTAGTCCATTCCATCCTGCTGACCGAAATCGAAAGCGGTGGCAACGTTCGGATGGCTGATTCGCGCCGCGCTGAGCGCTTCCCGGCGAAACTGCCGGCGTCCCGCCTCGCTTAGCAGAGTTAGAGGCGGGAGGATCTTTAAGGCAACATCGCGGTCGAGTTGCTCATCGCGGGCGCGAAAGACAAGCCCCATCCCACCCGCACCGATCTGTTCGATGATGCGGTAGTGCCCGAGCACCTGGCCTGCACTAACGGTAGGGACACACATTTAGACGGATATTAGGTCAGGGGGCAGTCAGCGTCAACCGCGGGAACACAGAAATATGCCGTAACAAACCTCGTTCGCCCTACAGCGTGCCAACCGTCGGCCTAATCACCAACTCTTCCACCGTACTATCGTCGGGGAGTCGCAGCGCATCTACCACCGCCCGCGCCACCGTTTCTGCCGACATCATCTTCTTCCGCGGCGCGTCCTTCCAGAACGAATCCCAGATGTCAGTGTCCACCGCGCCTAACATCAGCCCAATTACGCGAATTCCTTTCGGCCGTACTTCTTCACGAAGGGTTTCAGTCAATCCCAGCCCGCCGTGTTTTGCCGCAACATAGGCAGACAATCCAGGAAAAGCACGCTTCGCCGCAATCGACAGATTGTTCACGATCGTCCCACCGCGCTTCAGCAGTGGCAACGCCGCCCGCGTCACTAGAAACATTCCCGTCAGATTTGTGTCAATCACCTCGCGCCACGCCGCGATCGGCAGCTTGTCGACCGGCAAATTCTCATGAGCAACGCCTGCGTTGTTTACCAGAATGTCCAGCCTGCGAAACTTCTTTTTAACCGCCGTCAGCAACTCCGTCGTCGCGCGCTCGTCGCAGACATCGCACACTACCGGCACCACATGCACCTTGCGCTTTGCCAGTTGCCCCGCAGCCTTCTTCAGAGTAGATGCCGTCCGCCCGGTAATAACCACATCGCATCCCTCACCTGTCAGAGCATGCGCGATCGCCAGCCCGATCCCCTGGCTGCCACCAGTGATCAGCGCAACTTTCCCTCGAAATCGATCGTTGTTGGTAGACACGATGCCTCTGTGGGGCCAGCCGCCCAGCCTGCCCTGAGCGAAGTCGAAGGGGCTGTCCTGCGGAGCAAAGCTCCGCAGAACCTACACCCCGTTCGCCCGATTATGAATCAATGACAAAAATTCCGTGCGCGTTTCCTGCTCGTCACGGAAGCACCCCAGCATGGAAGACGTCACCGCCGCCGAATGCTGCTTCTCCACTCCGCGCATCATCATGCACAAATGCCGCGCCTCGATCACTACTCCCACTCCCTGCGGATCAATCGCCTTCTGGATTGTCTCCGCAATCTGCGTAGTCAGCCGTTCCTGTATCTGCAGCCGCCGCGAGAAAATATCCACCAGCCGCGGAATCTTGCTCAGCCCAATCACTTTTCCGTTCGGAATGTAGGCCACATGCACTTTCCCGAAAAACGGCAGCATGTGATGCTCGCACAGGCTGAACATCTCCACATCCTTCACGATCACCATCTGGTCATACGTAACCGTGAACAGCGCCTTCTTCAGCATCGCCTCCGGATCTTCCTTATATCCCTTCATCAAATGCTCGTACGCGCGATGCACCCGTTCCGGCGTGCGCGTCAAACCTTCGCGCGCAGGATCTTCCCCCAACCGCACAATCATCTCCCGCACCAAATCCTCAAAACTGGCGCTGGTGACCGTAGGACTCTCCACTGAACTCTTCACCGATTCTCCTCTGTGATCCCTGTGTCCTCTGTGGTTAAAGCTTTTCCCCCGCGTACTCAAACGAATTCATCAAAGTCTCTTCAAACCGCACCCTTTCCAGATGACCCAGCCGGAACCCGCGCTGCAAAATATCGTAAACTGCCATCGACAGATTCTCGGTAGTGGGAACAGTTTCCGCGAATTCCGGCAAAGTATTCAAGTTCTGCAAGTCAAACCGCTCTAGGATCTCCCGCTCCACAAACCCATCCAGATCCACCAGATTGCACACCATGCCGTTCTCATCCACCTGCCCGCTCACCGTGACTTCCAGAGCATAATTGTGCCCGTGTCCATACGGATTGTTGCACTTGCCATAAGTCGCCGCATTCTCCGCGTCCGACATGGCATCACTATGCAAGCGGTGCGAAGCCGAAAATCTGTATCGCCGAGTCAAATGCGCCTTCATGCTTCTCCATAAAAATCGACAAACAAATCCGCCGTCTCATAAACCCGCACCCGATGCAACCGGGCTTGCGTCAACTTTGGCGCCAACCGTTGCCAGATCGCAATCGCCAGATTCTCTGTAGTAGGTATGCGAGTCAGAAACTCCGGCACCTCCTTATTAAGAAACCGATGATCCATCGCCTCCAGCACTTCACGATTCATCGTGTCTTTCAACTGCTTCAAGTCGATCACAAACCCCGACCGCGGATCGACCGCACCCTTCACCGTAACTTCCAAGGTATAGTTATGCCCGTGCCCATTGGGATTGTTGCACTTCCCAAACAGACGCCGATTCTCCTCCGCACTCAACGCAGGATTGTGATAATAGTGCGAAGCCGAGAACTCGGCCCTACGTGTTAGATAAACCACAGTTTCCCCTTAAAATTGATCCCCCGCGCGAAATGTGAACCGGTATTCGTTCCCCCGTGTTCCTCTGTGCCCTCTGTGGTTGAAGCTTTTCTCTCGACCGCCCGGCTAAACGCGAACATGTTCCACCGCCTTCGTTCCGTCGCCCGGGATTGCCTCGCCCTGCGCTCCATATCCGCGCCCCTTCCAACTAACCTTGCCCTCACGATGAGCAACTTTCGATCGCACCAGCAAATACGAAAACAGCGGCAGCCCAATCAGCGCCAGCGCATCCGAACTCCACGAAAAATGTGCCTTACGAATCCGCTTCAAGAACAATCCGTACATAACCGAGCACACAAGACCAACCGCAATCGCCGCACCCGCTCGACCCTTCGTAAACAATCTACCCGCCACCACCCCACTCCCCACAATCAACCCAAACTCCATCAACCGCACCACAGCCAACCTCAAAGACGACGGAAACAACAACGCCAGATTCTTAGTCCACCCTTCTCTCAGCTGCGCAAAGCTGCGATACATCCGCGTCCGCACCGCATCTCCCCCAAAACGAAAGAAAATCTTCCGTCCCGACCGCTTCACTGCCCGCGCCAGCGCCACATCCTCCAGCAAATCTCCAGCAATCGCCGCATGCCCACCCACGGCCTCATACGCCTCGCGCAAAACTAGAATGTATTGCCCATTAGCCGCCGCCTTCGGTGAAGCAGGATCGCTAACTTCCGCCGGTCGATATCTTCCCGCCAGCTCGGCAAAAATCACCGGCATCACCGCCCGCTCCCAGAACCCATGCACTTCCTGCTGCGGAGAATACGACAGCAGCGCCGCTCCCTGCGCCCTTGCCTCAGCCAACGCCCTAGCCAGCGATCCCGGACCATGGACCGTGTCCGCATCCGTAAACAGCAGCCATTCGCCTTTCGCCTGCCGCACTCCCGCCGTCAGCGCGTTATTCTTACCACTCCAACCCGCCGGCAAAGGCCCCGCATCTACCACCTGTACGCCCGCAAAACTCTCAGCAATCTCTCGCGTCTGGTCAGTCGACGCGTCGTCCACCACAACCACCTCAAAACCAACTCCAGCCTGCTCCACCAGAGACCGCAGACACGCTCCCAGACACTCTTCCTCATTCCGCGCCGGCACAATTACCGACACCACTGGCCCCAACGCTGCTGAATCAGACGCCGTCATCCGTCGAATTCGTTATTATAGCTTTGTGCGACGCGCCTTCGTTTTTCTCGCCTTGGCCCTGTTCTTCACCGGCTGCTATGCCGGATCCCGTCCGCCTCGTATCGGAACTGCCGCTCCCGACTTCATCGTGCAAGACTCCGATCGCAAAGTCGAACTTCGCGACTTCCAGGGCAAGATTCTGGTTTTGAACTTCTGGGCCACCTGGTGTGCACCTTGCGTCGAGGAGATGCCCTCACTCGTCCAACTCCAGCAGCGCCTCCGCGACAAAGGCGTCACTGTCGTGGGCGTCAGTATCGACGTCGATGGCGACGCCTACCACCGTTTCCTCACCAACTATAAAATTGACTTCCTCACTGTCCGCGATCCCGCCCACAAAAGCAGCGATCTTTACGGAACCTTCAAGTATCCCGAAACTTACATCATCGATCGTAAGGGGATCGTGCGCCGCAAGTTCATCGGCGCCATCGACTGGAGCCAGCCCGAAATTGTCGACTTCCTGACCAAATTGTGATCGCTCCGTCCGTCCTGTTTTTGGTTCGAAGCATCCGCGCTTCTCTTCGCGAACCGGACAGTCCTCAGATCAAGCGGTACTGAGGACAGTCCAGGCGACAGCGATCATTACCGCGCACACTTGGTTCCTCATCCGCTGCCGTCAATCACCGCAATCCCTACTGTGAGGAACTGGCTTTCTGATCCTTAACCTGCAGATCGTTCACGACCTGCTTCACATTGGGCACGTTCGTAGCCACCGTCAAATCTGGTTTGTAAACACTTTTGCCGAGAGGCTTCAATGAGTCTGAATATGACGGACCCCAAGCTGATCGTGCTGCCCGCTGTGGTGGTGCTCATCATCGTTGTGGCTGCTTCGCTATACCTGCGAAAACGCAGGCGGACGACCGCAGACCTGCGCCAGAAATTTGGGCCTGAGTACGAGCGGGCGTTGATGACCCAGGGCTCGGAAAGAAAAGCAGAAGCAAAGATGTTCAAAACTGACCAGTCTCGTCAACCGCAACGATTTACTATCTGTAAATCGATAGCCCCAACGCGAAGACGGGCTGTCATGGGTTAGTGTGAACTCCACATTCGACCCTCACGACAGCCCCCTTCTTTTTTGTACTGGATACCCAGATTTCTCTCCACTTTCCCCCAACCTGGCGTATGATACTTCCCGATTCACGAATCGTCCCAAGTGCGGTAGTCGTGCAGTTTGATTGTCGTCCCGAACCAGCGATTTTTGCAGTGAAAGGATATGGCTGAGCCGCGCACTGCATGACTTCCTTTGCGACACAATAGTCGCGCGTCTGGTTCGCTTCCCAGTCAAACTAGAGTCGACCTCGGAGGATATCTCTACATGAAGATGCCCGGAATTCTGCTGTTCCTGACCATTGTGGCTTTGGCCGTTTTGCCGCCGCTTGCCACGGCGCAATCCTCAGCAAATTCCGGCAACTCTTCCAATACCGCGGTGCCCGCCACGCCGCAACCGGCACCCGAGTATGTCCGCCCCTCCGCGAAAACCAAGTTTCACAACTACCTCTTCGATGCCTTTGGCCCCTACAAAATCGTCGGCGCTGCCATCGCCGCCGGAATCAACCAGGCCGACAATGCCCCGCCCGAGTGGAAGCAGGGCGCGGAGGGCTACGGCAAACGCTTCGGCTCCGATTTCGGTATCCTGGCCATCAGTACCTCTACGCGTTATGCGCTCTCCGCCGCCTTCCACGAAGACACTTTGTACTACCGCTGTGAATGCACGGGATTCTTTCCTCGCTTCAAGCATGCCGTGATTTCCACCTTCAGCGCTCGTCGTGGAGACGATGGCCATCGCGTCTTTTCTTTCCCCTCCCTGGTCGCTCCCTATGCCGGCACCATGACCGGCGTCTACGCCTGGTATCCCGACCGCTACAGTGCCAAGGACGCATTCCGCCTGGGCAATTACAGTTTGCTCGGATACATGGGTGAAAACGTCGGCCTAGAATTCATTTATCAGGGACCGCACTCCCTGCTGTCGCGTCTTCACATGAACAATACCCACGCCGCGCCGCCTTCGGCTCAACCATAGCGATCCGGATCGAAAAATCGCCATTCCCGAGGCTGCCCCACTCAACCCGGTCCTGCTTGGGTGGGAATTTTGGTATTCCCCTGGAATCTGCCTAGCGCAGATTGACCCTCTCCCAGGACTTTTCTCGATTGACCTCCCGCCCCACCCGGAGGATAATCCTCCTGCTCGGCCGCCCGGAGCGTCTTCTTCGCGGCCGGAGTTGGCCCCGTTTCCCTCGCGTGAGTAGGCCGCGACCCTCGAATTCGCACCACGGAGGTCTCCCCATGACGAACCTCAGAGTCTGGAAAACAGCCTGCACCATCTTTTTGCTCCTTGCCGCGACCGCCTCGCCCGCGCAGGTCTTCACCACTCTGGTGAATTTCAACGGCCCCGACGGCGCGGGCTCTGGCCCGAACGGTTCTCTGGTTCAGGGCGCTGATGGCAACGTCTATGAGACTACCCTCGTCGGCGGGTTCAAGAACGACGGGGCGATTATCGAGGTAACTCCAGACGGCAGGGTGACTACGCTTCACAGCTTTTGCCGCCAGCGTGGCTGCCCTGATGGCTTCGACCCTGCCGTAGGTCTGGCCAGAGCCGCTGACGGCAATTTCTACGGAACAACCCCCTTGGGCGGAGGCAGTACGCAATGCTCAGAAGGTTGTGGCACAGTCTTCAAAGTCGACCCACGCGGCACACTCACCACTCTGCATAGCTTTAGGAACGACGACGGCTCCTACGCGGACGGCGTGTTGACCGAAGCCACCGACGGGAACTTCTACGGAACCACCTCTAACGGCGGCGATTTGAAGTGCATTCCCCCCTATGGCTGCGGAACCGTCTTCAAGATCACGCCTCAGGGCAGGCTCACCACTTTACACCGCTTCCACGCGAGCGACGGCGAGTTTCCCAACGGAAAATTGGTTCAGGCGACCGACGGGAATTTCTACGGAACCACCTACGCCGGCGGCGGCACGACCTATGGCGAACCGGGCTGCAGAGGCAATAATGAAATTGGTTGCGGAACCATCTTCAGAATAACCCCAACTGGCACCCTCACAACCCTCCACCGCTTCAACAATGCTGACGGCGCATATCCCAGCGCAGGCCTGGTTCAGGCCAGTGACGGGAATCTCTACGGCACCACCTCCAGCGTGAGCGGCAGCCCCTGTCACGTCAACCTCGGGTGTGGCACTGTTTTCAAAATGACGCTGCAAGGCGTGTTGACCACGCTGTATCGTTTCAGCATTGCTGAGGGCTCGCAACCGAATGGCGAGCTGATTGAAGCCACCGACGGCAACTTCTATGGGACAACACTTTATGGTGGAGACCTGGCGTGCAACCCTCCTTATGACTATGGCTGCGGAACCGTTTTCCAAATCACGACTGCAGGCTCGGTGACCATTCTGCACGTCTTCGATAGTACCGACGGTGCGTCTCCCCACGGCGCGTTGCTTCAAGCCACCAACGGAACTATTTACGGCACAACTGGATATGGCGGGCTCGACTTATACGACGGCACCCTGTTCAGCTTGAACATGGGCCTTGGCCCGTTCGTGAGTCTGGTACGTAACTCGGGCAAGGTCGGGCACACCGGCGGCATTCTGGGCCAGGGATTCATCGGGACCACTAGCGTCTCGCTTAACGAGGTCCCGGCAAACTTCACGGTTGTATCCGATACTTATTTGAAGGCCACCGTTCCCGTCGGCGCCACAACCGGCTACGTCACCGTAACCACGCCCACCGGCACCCTCACCAGCAACGTGCCGTTCGAGGTGATTCCTTAATTATGAAGCCACAACCGAGGACAACAACATGATCGAGCAATGCCAGAAAACAGCTCTCATCCTTCTACTCCTTGCCGCCACCGCAATCGCCTCGCCTGCCCAGGTCTTCACCACCCTGGCAAATTTCAATGGCAATAACGGCGCTGCCCCCAGCTATGTGAATCTTGCGCAAGGCCTTGACGGGAGCCTCTACGGCACCACCGCGGAGGGCGGCAGCAACAACCTGGGTACAACTTTCAAAATCACTCCAGAGGGTGTCCTGACCACGCTCTACAACTTCTGCTCGCAGCCGGACTGCAGCGACGGCTTCTACCCCGAGTCGGGCCTGGTTCTGGGCAATGATGGCAACTTCTACGGCACCACTGCGGAGGGCGGAGGCCTTTCCTGCCCCGTCTCGCCCGGCTGCGGAACTCTATTCGCGATGAGCCCAGCGGGGACGCTCACAAGCTTTTACGACTTCTGCATCCAGGTCGACTGCGCCGACGGTGAACTGCCGCAAGCCGCCCTGATTCAAGCCGCCAACGGGAACTTCTATGGGACAACTCCGACCGGCGGCGGAACTGCGTGCCATGTTTATGGCTGCGGCATCATCTTTGAGATCACGCCTGAGGGCAGCATGACCACGCTTTACACCTTCAATCACGCGGATGGCGCTAAACCTGACGGTCCACTCATTCAGTCCATCGACGGCAACCTTTACGGGACAACCGCCGCGGGCGGTCCTGATGGCGATCTCGGCACAATTTTCAAAATCACTCCGCGTGGCATCCTGACGATTGCGCATGGATTCGCCGCCGGCCACGGTACTTCGCCCTTCGCAGGCTTGGTCCAGGCCTCTGACAACAATTTCTACGGGACCACGCTATGGGGCGGTTCGGGGAATGGAACCATCTTCAGAATGACTCCCGCGGGCACGCTGAAGACTCTGCACGACTTCAATCGGACCGACGGCAGCGGCGCCCGCGCACACCTGATCCAGGGCACCGATGGAAGTCTTTATGGGACGACAACCTTCGGCGGAGACCTCAGCTGCAATCCTCCCTTCGGCTGCGGCACCGTTTTCAAAATCACCCTCGCTGGCAAGCTCGCCACGCTGCACAGCTTCGAATCGACCGACGGTGCCTTCCCTGCCGGTGGATTGATCCAGGCCACCAACGGAATTTTTTACGGGACTACCTCAACCGGAGGAGACCTCAACTGCCTTGCGCCAGTCGGCTGCGGTACTGTCTTCAGCCTCTCTACTGGCCTTGGCCCGTTCGTGACCTTCGTCCGTCCCGCCGATAAAGTCGGCCAAACCTTCGGCATTCTCGGCCAAGGCTTCACTGGAACCACTAGCGTATCGCTCAACGGAATCCCGGCAAACTTCACGGTTGTTTCCGACACCTTTATCAAGGCCACGGTCCCCGCCGGCGCAACCACCGGCTACGTCACCGTAACCACGCCCAGCGGCACCCTGACCAGCAACGTGCCGTTCCACGTCATCCCGTAACCGATGTCGGCTGGATTCACCCGCCTCAGGCGAACTGCCGCGGCCACTCCCGCTCCGGCGGCCGGCGCCCCAGCATCGCCTGTTCTTCCATATCCGCGTGAAATGCCTTCACCAGGCGCGCTACCAGACACCCGGCACAAGGCATGGGGAATCCAAACTTGTCTCGGCCTTCCGTTTCCTCGCTCTGGCAGTCGGGACACAAATGACGCTCGCGGGAGGAGATTGCGTAATTCATGGTCTTGCTCCTTGCAATAGTCTACTATGTCAATAGACATAGAAATATTAACGCGAAGCCACCCAGCCCGCAAGGAGACAAAGGTCTCTACTGCCGCCCCTCTCGATCCGCTATTCCTGGGTATTGTCCTCGGTCGAGGACTCGTCGGAATCTTCTTCGTCAGCGCCAATCCTGAACAGCGCCGCCTGGGCTTCGGCGTGCTCCCGCAGCTCGCGCATTTCGTCCGCGCTGTCGACCACGCCGCCTTCCGGCTTCTCCTGTTTGCGTTGCACCCGGCGCTCCGCCTTTTCGCGCTGCTTTTGTTGCCGCGCTTGTTCTTTCTTCCGCTTGGTAAATGTAGATCGGCCTCGGGGCATACTTCATCCTAACTCTTTTTCACGATTGTTGCCCGCCTCCGGAGTTCGCGCGCGAGCGGCTTGAGAAGTACTCGCGACCAGAAGCACGCTGCCGAAATCCTGAACGTAGCGAAGGACCTGCTGAAATTTGGCTGCCCCCCAGGGATTCGAACCCCGATAACCTGCTCCAGAGGCAGGTGTCCTAGCCGTTGAACGAGGGGGCAACTCACAGGCGGCACAACTTCATCCGCCCTTCGATTTTATGAGGTGCGACTGCCGGGGTCAACCACCGCCAGTAACCTTCTCGCGATCGCTTCGCGCCCTTCGCGGCTGTTCTTTGCGTGCTTTGCGGTTTAATATTTGCTCAGGAGAAACTCCCCATGGCCACCACTCTCGGCAGCGTTTCCGCCCTCAGCAGCGACTACACCGAAATCGCCCGCCAACCTCTCGAAGCCGAACGCTGCACCCTCATCGTCGTCGACATCCAGGAAAAACTTCTGCCCCCGATTTTTCAGAAAGACCAGTTGCTTAAGAACTCGCAGCTCCTCATCCGCCTGGCCGGCATCCTCAAGATCCCTTCACTCTTAACCACGCAGTACGCCAAGGGCTTGGGCAACACCACTCCCGAAATCGCCTCCCTGCTCCCAGAGAGTCAGCCTATCGATAAACATATGTTCTCCTGCTTTGGCAGCGACGCCTTCTGCTCCACCCTCAAGCGCCTGCCGGGAAATCGCAACACCGTCTTGCTCTGCGGAATGGAAAGCCATATCTGCGTGATGCAGACTGCGCTGGGCGCGCTGCGCGACGGCTATATCGTCCACGTCGCCTCCGACGCCGTCAGCTCCCGCACTGAATGGAATTGGAAAATTGGTCTGGAGCGCATGCGCGCCGCCGGGGCCATCATCTCCTCGACCGAGATGGTCCTCTACGAATTGCTGCGCTCCTCCGGATCCCCCGCCTTCAAAGAACTCCTACCCTACTTAAAAGCATGAAGCTGTCATACTGAGCGCAACAGGCACGAGGGATCCCTGCGCGCCTTTCTCTGTGTCTCCGTGTCTCGGTGGTGGATTTTGGGTTATCCCGCACCAATCTATTCTTTCTGCTTCACCCGCACCACCGTAATCTTCGAGAATCCCTCTTCGAACGCGGGCGGCTTCAATTTCCCGGCCATCCGCCGCATGGCTTCCTCCGGGACCACGCGATCCCGCCGCCGGTTCCGCTCCATGCAAACTTCCAGCGGCACATCAAACAATACCGCCTGCACCTCGTACCCGTAATCTTTGGCCAGCTTGATCCAGCCCTGCCGCTCCTGCGGGGTAAGGTTGGTCGCATCCACATAGTTCATCGGACGTCGCGCGATCAACCGTGCTTTCAACATTGATCGCAGGTTGGAAAAAATCAGATCTTGGAATCTCTGCTCCGTGGGATCGTCAAACAGCAGCGCCCGCAGCAAGTCGCTCGAAAGCGGAGTGATCTTATTTCGCTTAAACCAGGAGCTTTTTCCCGATCCCGGCAGTCCAATCGCCAGCACCACCGTCCCCTTCGGGGGCCGCGGAGGCGCCGTCGGCACTTCGCCCGCAGCCACACTCGTTACCGGAACTGCGGCGGGCACAGCGCCTTCTGCCATTCGGCCCGGCTGACTTGCCCTTGCACTACGGCCGCGCCCACCTCTTCCCCGCCGCCGGCGCCGTCTCAAAGCATCGCCATCACCCGACCGCGCTGGTGCAGGCTGCGCATCCGCTGCATTACCGGGTTCGATGATGTGCGGCTCAGAAGCTTCCGGCTCGGCGTGCTCCTCAGCTTCTCGCGTCGGCTGACTGACAACTTCATTGTCATAAAAAGCGGGCTGCAACGGCGCGGGAGTCGGTTCAGCCCCAGCTTTCTCCGTCCCTTTTTTGCGGCGCGTCAGGCGCTCGCGCATCCATTTACGCATGTTTGGCTTTTAACACACCTTATGGCTCGCGGGCAACGTCAGTGGTCGCAAAGGAACCATCCCCGCCATGTGGGGCGGGGCTCCCCGCCCAAGCGGACTCCGGAAAAGTCATTGCGCCCTCCGGATCCCCTTCTATTCTCGGCGCACTCGACGATCTCTGCGGTGAAAGTATTAGGGCGATCAGCGTTTATCAGCGTCAATCTGCGGCTCGTTCTACAATGCCCCATGCCCATCCCTCCCCAAATCCAGGGGCACAAATACCTCCTGCTCACTACCTTTCGCAAGAATGGCAACGCCGTCCCCACTCCCGTATGGTTCGCAGAAGAGCAAGACGGAGACAAGCTCTACGTGAAAACCCGTGCCGACGCCGGAAAGACCAAGCGCATCCGCAACAATCCCCAAGTGCGCGTCGCCCCCTGCAACGTTCGTGGCAAAGTCACCGGGCCCGAATTCTCTGCCTCAGCCCGCGTTCTTCCTGCCGAAGACTCGCCCCGCGCCCATCAGGCCATCAACCGAAAATACTGGATGGCCCGCCTCTCGCTCTGGAACCACAAAAACCTCTACCTGGAAATCTCCGGCTTCTCCTCCTAATCCCTCCCGGAAATGCGCCTTCCTCCGTGTTCTCTGTGGTCAAGTTCTTTGATCCGTATCCATCCGTGGCCTCATCTGTTCTCGGCGTGTCTTCTGCGACCTCGGGGGTAAAAGGTGTGGCTGTTTGATCAGCGAAATCAGCGGTAATCAGCGGCCCGATTTGCCGCCCCTCCCATTCCCTGCTACCATTTTCTTGCCCCCAGCCCGTGACTCTTTTCTGTAGTGAATTCATCATCATTTCGGAGGCGAAATGGCAATCAAAGTTGGCATCAACGGTTTTGGACGCATCGGCCGCAATGTTCTGCGCGCTTCGCTCAACGATCCCAACATCGAGTTCGTCGCCGTCAACGATCTCACCGATCCCAAAACCCTCGCCCACTTGCTGAAGTACGACTCCATCCTCGGCAACCTGCCTAACAAGATTTCCTCCGGCCCCGACAGCATCACCGTCGATAACAAGACTTTCAAAGTATTCGCCGAAAAAGATCCCGCCAAGCTCCCCTGGGAATCCGTCGGCGCTGAGGTAATCCTCGAGTCCACCGGACGCTTCACCGACGCCAACGACGCCAAAAAGCACATGCGCGGCCCAGTCAAGAAAGTCATCATCTCCGCCCCCGCCAAGAATGAAGATGTCACTCTCGTGCTGGGCGTGAACCACCAGGTTTACGATCCCGCCAAGCACCACATCATTTCCAACGCTTCCTGCACCACCAACTGCCTGGCTCCGATCGCCAAAGTCGTGCACGATAATTTCAAGATCACCTGCGGCACCATGACAACAATCCACTCTTATACGAACGACCAGGTCATTCTTGATTTCCCTCACAAAGACCTTCGCCGAGCCCGCGCCGCCGCCATCAACATGATCCCGACGTCCACCGGCGCGGCCAAAGCCCTCAAACTGGTAATCCCCGATATGGCAGGCAAACTAGACGGCTTCGCCATGCGTGTACCCACGCCCAACGTCTCGGTCGTCGACCTGGTAGCCTTCGTAGAAAAGAAAACCACTCGGGATGAAGTTAACGCCGCCCTGAAAAAAGCCAGCGAAGAAGGCCCGCTGAAAGGCTACCTGGGATACGAAGAGAACGAACTAGTCTCCGCCGACTTCCGCGGCGACTCCCGCTCCTCCATCGTCGACGCGCCCATGACCCTGGTAGTAGCCGGCAACTGCGTCAAAGTGATTTCCTGGTACGACAACGAATGGGGCTACTCATGCCGCGTCCGCGATCTGATCAACTATCTAGGCAAGAAAGGCCTATGAACTCTCTCCCATATTGTCATCCTGAGAGAGGCGCACTTTGCCGAACGAAGGATCTGGGGAAGCCACCGCGCGCAATCGCGCAAAGCGCGATTGCAATAAAGCGCGAGGCGACCTTCCTTATTTTTGTGGGACGCTAATAATGCCCAAACTCTCCATCCGCGACCTCCCGCTCAACGACCATCGCATCTTCATGCGCGTCGACTTCAACGTCCCCCTCGAAGATGGCCGCGTAATGGACGACACCCGCATCCGCGAAACCCTCCCCACCATCGAGTACGCGCTCCGCCACGGCGCCCGTCTTATTCTCGCCTCTCACCTCGGACGCCCCAACGGCAAACCCAATCCCCTCCTGAGCCTGAAGCCCGTAGCCGAACGCCTAAGAATGTTGCTGGACAAGGAACTCGCCCGCGGAGAAAACGTAGGCTTCTGCCCAGAGAGCGTCGGCCCGGAAGCCGAAGAAATAGCCGGAAAATTAGAAAAGGGTCAAACCCTACTACTCGAGAATCTCCGCTTCCACCCCCAGGAAGAAGCCAACGACGAGAAATTCTCCAAGCAACTAAGCGCCCTCGCCGAGTTCTATGTCAACGACGCTTTCGGCGCCGCTCACCGCGCCCACGCGTCCACCGTCGGTATCACCAAATTCCTGCCCAAAGCCGCCGCCGGCCTCCTCATGGAGAAAGAACTGGAGTACCTCGGCAAGACCATGCACCACCCCGAAAAGCCCTTTGTCGCAATCCTCGGAGGCGCAAAAGTCAGCGACAAAATCGCCGTCATCGAAAACCTGCTCAGCAAAGTCGACGTCCTTATTATTGGCGGTGCCATGGCTTACACCTTCCTCAAAGCCCACGGCGCTGACGTAGGCAAGTCGCGCGTAGAAGACGACAAGCTGGACCTGGCCCGCCACATCATTCAAGACGCCAAAAAGCGTAACGTGAAACTCCTGCTCCCGCTCGATCACGTAGTAGCCGACCGCATCGAACTCAACGCCGTCACCCGCATCATCGACGCCACTCAGCCGATTCCGCCCAACCTGATGGGCCTCGACATCGGCCCCAAGTCAGTCGAAGAGTTTTCGGAAGCCATCTCCACTGCCCGCACCATTGTCTGGAACGGGCCCATGGGAGTCTTCGAAGTCTCCCCCTTCGCTAAAGGCACTTTCAAGATCGCCCACGCCGTAGCTGACAACGGCGGCGCCATTTCCATCGTCGGCGGAGGAGACTCCGTCGCCGCCGTCCACGCCGCCGGAGTAGCCGACAAAATCACGCACATTTCCACTGGCGGCGGTGCTTCCCTGGAATTCCTCGAAGGCAAGAAACTCCCCGGAGTCGAAGCCCTCACCGATAAGAAGTAGCAACCTAGGGCGCGCTCGTGCTCGCCGCTTGCAGCGAGCCAAGTGTATCTCTGCAAGAGGATAATCTGCGTGTTTGCGTTATCTGCGGCTCCAAAGAATATGAGATCTTCATTCCTCGCTTAAGCCCCGAGAGGTGAAGACCCCATCCACCGCTCACTTCTGGCTAGTGAGACGCCGACTCCTTGCATTGCTTCGAAAGTGTGCTGATGCGGCCCACGTGAAGCCTGGTGCCCGGGGAGTCGTCGACTGGCGCCTGTGTCTGGTCTGACATCATGGCTGGCGGCGGCGAACCCGCGTCGCTCCTCATCTTTCCCGTGATCGACACTTCCTCGCCGACATGCTTCTGCAACTTGTTCTCGTTGCCCACCAATTTAATGACGGTACCCGTGTCGGTTGTGGTCAATATGTAGTTACCCGGCGTCCCGCTCAGACAGCCGTGCAGCTCATTCGCGCCCGCCGAACCTCTATCGTTTGGATTCGTCATCTGCCCGCCCGGCGAGTCTTGCGCCAGCGCGAGCGACCCGCACACTAATCCCAACGTTAATAGTAGATATGCCTTCTTCATATTTGCCTCCGACCGTTGAAGATTTCGATGGTCTAAAGCATTAAGCATTCCCGCCCGTCTTGCCATCCGCCTGATGCCGTAACCAGCTACGGGAAATGCTGTAGAGCGATACCAACCCAGTCCCGTAAGCCACCATCGAAAATAACCATGATCCGCAAATTGCAATCCGGAGAGTTTCGCCTCTATTCGCGCAAGAAGGATCCCAAGACCAACAAACGCCGCAATCTGGGAACATTTAAATCGCTTCGGGCGGCCAAAGCCCACGAACGTGCGGTGCAATATTTCAAACGTCACGGTTAAGGTCTGAAGCACATCCTGTGCAACCCCCGTGTTGGGCGGACACTCCTGCCGCTTTTGACTTTCTCTGGGACCCTGTCTCTGTGGTGAAGGTCTTCACACCCGCGTAGATTTCCGGCGATGATTCCCTCCCTACCCCGGCATCACCGGCCCGGCATCACCGGCCCTGCCATAAACCCTCCATCCATCACCAGCGACTGCCCGGTCATAAACGACGCCCGCTCCGAGCACATCCACAGCACCGCTTCCGCGATTTCCATCGGCCTGCCAAACCGCCCAATCGGATGCTGTCCACGCATGTGCTTTTGCACATCCGGAGCGCCAAACAGCCGCTCTGCCATCGCTGTTTCAATCACCGCCGGACACACCGCATTGATGCGAATACCGCTGGTCGCGGTCTCCAGCGCCGCCGACTTCGTCAGCCCCAGCACTCCATGTTTGCTCGCGCAATATGTGGCCAGTCCCGCCGCGCCAATCAACCCCGCCACCGACGCCATATTGACAATCGCTCCCCCGCTTCCTTGCTTGAGCATTTGTTGAATCTCATACTTCAGGCAAAGCCACACGCCCTTAAGATTGATGTTTATCGTACGGTCCCAGTCTTCTTCCGGCTGTTCCGTGATCGGGCTCGCTGCGCCTTCGATTCCGGCATTATTGAATGCGATGTCCACGCGGCCGTACTTCTCCACCGTCTTTTTCACCAGCGCTTGTATATCGGCCGCTTGCGCCACATCGGTCTTCACAAAAAAGCCATCGCCTGCCGCCGCCCGGATCCGATCAACCGTCTCTTTTCCTTCCACCTCCCGCCGCCCCGCGACCACGACTTTGGCTCCGGCCTTAGCAAACAGCACGGCAGTATCCTTACCAATCCCGGACGTCCCTCCAGTAACAATCGCAACTTTTCCTTGCAGCTCTGTTGACATGATTTCTCCCAGCACTCGGCCCAAGTCTAACAGCAACTCACATTCCTCTGTGACCTCTGTGTTCCCCTGTGGTAAAGGTTTTTCAGGCCCGCGCAAATCCGTGGCGAAGCCGTTGACCCTCTTCGGGCTATTATTCTGAACTGTGACTGCGATCCCGGACCCACAAACCAAGACCCCGCCTCGACCAGGCTTCCTCCGCTCCTTTATCCGATGGCTAGTCATCGCCGCGGTCCTTCTTTATTCCCTCGCCGCGCTCATCCTTCTAGCCGCCCGCTGGATCGACCCACCCACAACCGCGGTTCACATCCAGCGCCGTTTTCAGGCCTGGATTCACCACGCGCCCTATCGCGAACGCTACAAATTCGTTCCGCTCAGCCAAATCTCGCCCGATCTCCAGCACGCCGTAATCGCCGCCGAGGACGCCAACTTCTACCACCACCACGGATTCGATTGGCACCAGATCGAAATCGCTGCCCAAGACGATTTGGAAGGCGAGCGCACTCGCGGAGCTTCCACCATTACCCAGCAACTCGTGAAAAACCTGTTCTTCGGAACCGGCCGCTCCGTCCTCCGCAAGGGTGCAGAGGCCACGCTGGTACCGGTAGCTGAACTCGTCCTAGGCAAAGGGCGCATTCTAGAGATCTACCTCAACGTAGTCGAATGGGGCCCTGGTATTTACGGCGCAGAGGCGGCGTCTCCTTATTACTACGGAACCGCAGCCCGGAATATCGGCCCCGAACAGGCGGCCCGCCTCGCCGCAATTCTGCCCGCTCCCCTCAAACGACGCCCCGAGCGCATGAACAGTTACAGCGCGATCATCCTCAACCGCATGCGCCAGATGGGTTGGTAAATCGTGCCAGTAAGCACTGCATCATTTCCGACCCTCAACCCTCCGTCATCCTGAGCGTAGCGTCGCGATTCGCTCCGCGAATCACAATGCGAAGTCGAAGGATCCCTACTCGCTCACGTTCCTGTACAACCGCCGCGTGGTGCTCCGCTTCCCGCCGTCTTTGCGAGAAGTAGGAGGCCCGCCAAACCCCTGCCATCCTGACCACCTGACTTGACGCATCGGCGGTTTTGTTGCATAAACGAGGGCAAAGGAAAGCTCTATGGGTGCAACGCCGAAATTGACCTCGATTGGAAAGCCAGTACCGGAGTTGCCGGTCGCTGACGTCGAACGCGCGCAACAGCATTACAGAGATGCACTCGGCTTTGAGATCGGATGGCTTTACCCAGGCAAAGAAATTGGCGCCGTGTCACGCGGTGATATGGGGCCGATATTCTTTCGCAAGAGGAAGCCGCCGTTCGAACCTGCCGTTCACTGGGTGTACGCCGAAGATATCGATGCGTCTTACCAGGAACTGAAGTCGTTAGGTGCGGACATCGTGGATCCTCTGGAGACAAAGCCTTGGGGGTTACGCCAGTTCACCGTAAAGGATCTCGACGGAAACCTCTTCTATTTTCACCATGACTGACCAAACCTCACATTCGATTTAGGGCGGGTGGGAATTTGCGATTGTCGGGTTGCCCTACGTCTCGCCGTCTTGCGAGAGTGGCAGACACACTGCAACCGCCGCCGTACTGGTGAGGCGCTACCGCGCTACCACTTATCCTCCCTTGTTGACGAAGAGTCGCTTAAGCTTGGCTTAAGATTGGAGTTGTATGCTCCACTCCACAGTTGAGGGGCGGACGACCGGAGCGGTCAAGCACTCAATAGCCCCCCTCGTGGAGTGCTTTGCTGCGCTGCTCTCCCTGGGCGATCCGCCTTCTCCGCCATTTCACGCGCTTCGTGCCCGAGGCGCAGTCAAGACAACCGGTAGACACGACCCGGTCCCGTAAACAGAGCATCACGGCGTCCCCATTTGAACCTCTGGCGGTGATTTCTCTATTGGCCGAGAGGAACCTGCAGGGTTCCCACGTAACCGTTGTGGTTGTCGCGGACGGCCAGCCAGGCCAGGTTCTTTGCGGGAGGCGTGTCCACATCAAGGTGCACGCTCAAGCCTTGCTGCATGATCTGTTGGTAGGTTTCAGGTGGCAACACCTTATCGACCTTCATGACGCGATTGTTGATTTGTTTGCCATCTGGGGCGAAGACGGCCACCTCGAAACTCAGGTTCAGACGCTTGCCCTTGCCGGCGTCGTCCACAGAAAAGGAGTCGCCATTGACCAGAAACTCGACCCGAGTCTTCCCTTTCTCGACCGCGGACACTCTTGCGTCAAAAACTATCTGGGTGGCGGGAATTCTGTCCTGAATCGCATCGGAGAGGGCCTGCTCAAATACTTTCTCGTTCTCTTTCGCAGGATCAAGCGCAAAGTAGCCGCGGCGGTAGCGCAGCTCGGCGCCTTCGCGATTCAGTTTCACCGAAATGGTGCGGTAGCCTCCATCCCAATTCTTGTTTGCTGGATAGTAACCGATGGTGTAGGAAGCGACCTGGTCGGCCATGGCGCGCTCTACACCCGTATGGATATCGTTCCTGTTGATAAAGGCGGCGCCGCCGGTTTCGGCTGCGATTTCCTTCATGGTTTGCTGGCTCGAGTAGGAACTCGAATCGACCGCGGTTTCGAGTCCGCGAACGTCCACGGGATAGATGGCGATCTGAGCGCCGGCCAGCTGAGCGGAAGCGTTCCGGATCTGGTCGGTGTAGACCCGTTGCTGACCGGGGTTCATGGAATTCTCGGCTCCGCTGACCGGGTCCGGGCACCCGTAGGTCTCACATTTCGACAAGCGTGCCTGGCTGGCTTCGCGTTCAGACTCGATGGGGGCCTGGACCTGCTGGTTGGGAAGAAGACTGAACGGGAATCCAGCTGACAGCCAGACCACGTTCTTACGGCCTGGAATTCCGCCCAGAATGCGGCTCAGAGCGCGAAGCGCGGCCAGGGTGATCTCCACACGGTGATCGACTACGTTGGTCAGTTCTTCCTTCTGAAACGCTTCCAGCCTGGACGTTACGCGGGCAGCGGCTACCGCGACTCCTCGTCCGGTGACGTCGACCCTCATTTCCTCCGCCGGCTCGCTGGTATGCCCGGGTTTTTGGGCGCCATAGCTTTGAAACGCTTGCTGGAGGACGGTGGGATCGGTCGTGAAATCCTGGAGTATGCGGAGTTCATTGGTGAGAGCGAGAACGGCAACCTCGTTGCCCGGCTTAAAATTTTCCACCGCAAATTTCATCATCTCAGTTCGCGCCTCGGCCTGATTCTCCAGAGGCGTGTTGACCGCATCCAGCAAGATGACAGTGGGCGGTCCGCCAGGCGAACGGTAGGCGGCACGATTGGAATAGACTCCTGCGGGAAGCGGAGGAGCGGCCGGAGTGGCGGACTGACCGGGCGCTGTGAAGACCGCAATCTTCTGTGGTTTGCCTTTTTCCGTGATGGTGAAGTCAACGGACGTCAATCCGGGCACAGGTTGACCCCGCTTGTCCGTCACGACCACGTCAACCAGCACCAGCCGGCTGCTAACCCGAATCGTGAGAGTGGGAATGGGTTCCTGGGGAACTTGAGCGGGCAACGAAGTGGCTCCGATTGACAGACAGAGAAGGATCGAGAGCCATCGGAGCGCAACCGGGCGTCTGAACATAGTGATTACTTAAATTTGACCGACTCTGCAAACCACTCAAGTCCTCGGGCGCTAGGCGGAAAGCCTGCTCGCAGGTCGAACCCAGGGAATTTCTTGGTGTTCTAGGCGACTTCTTCGATGCTCGTCGAACAGGTCGCGTGACCGCATTCGCAAGCGATCTCCACCTCACTCGATCCGGCATCGCTGCAGGGTTCACTACAGTACTTATTGCCACTTTCAACCGCACAAGTGCAGGGAATGTGGGCACAGGTCTTTTGCTCAGATGTTGTCATAAGTTTTTGCTCCATTCGCCGGGAATGAAAAGAATGTTTGCCATTATAGCGCCTCGCAATCGCGGTCTTTCATCAATTATGCCGGTGCTCTAATTTCGGGAAAGCCGGGCCGCCTCGCCCGCAGTGTCTAGTCTACCCCGCCCAAGCCCTGCGGCCCACTTCGCGCCGACAACCCTCACTACGCAAGTTTTGCTCGCCCGGCAACGCCCCCGAGGCCTCCGGAGCGATCTCCTACAGTGTCTCCTCTACTGCTTCCTACTTTTCTTGCGGCAAGCATCCTCGCCCGGTTCGAGCTAAAGCCTGCAAATGCAGGGCACTGCGTTCCTCTGCTGAAAAGTCGCGTCAACCCTCAACTCTGGCCAACCGATTGCAATCAAGCAGAGCCACTGACTAACTCGGAGGTTCTCATGAGAAAACTGATTTCTTCGCTGTGGTCCCCGGCCATGCTGGCCTTGTTGGCAGGCATGCTTTCACTAGGGACAAAGCTCAACGCGCAGCAAACCACTCCCGCTGCACCACAAGAACAACGGACGCAACCACAGCCGGCACAACCGCCCGATCAATCCAGCCAGCCTGACCCCCAGGCCCAATCACAACCGTCATCGGATGCCCAGACTTTCTCAGGAACAATCGTGAAGTCGGGTGGCAAGTATATGCTCCAGGACTCCGCCAGTGGCAACACCTACGACATCGATCGCCAGGACCTGGCAAAACCACACGAAGGCCAGAAAGTCCGCATCGCCGGCTCTCTGGATTCCAATGGCAAGTTGATCCACGTGAAATAACCACACCGCTCAACCCTGGGAAGCTGAATGCAACGCCAGGAAAAGACCAAGGAGCCAGGGAATCGGCTCCTTTTCTTGTGCCGGCTGGTTTTCCCTCCGGTCTTGAAATGCCGATTCAGCAATGATGCGGGGAGCTTAGGGTCATGCTGGCACGATGTCGCGGGTGCTCGTTGTCAATATTTTCACCAGCAATAAATCGGCAGAGACGCAGCTGGTGTGGACCCATATCA
>Ga0070733_10000848_pt1 | contig 23743 bp, 15 predicted proteins | sample Coa_R1_9_FD_66450 | JGI IMG/M metagenome (GOLD analysis project Ga0070733, IMG submission 66450) | Surface soil microbial communities from Centralia Pennsylvania, which are recovering from an underground coalmine fire - Coalmine... | ecosystem: Environmental > Terrestrial > Soil > Unclassified ...
GGCCGTCGCTCGCCTGGTGGGACGCGCCGCCGGTGGTGATCCGGGAGGCCGCCGATTCGTGGCCGCACGATGCCCGCTAGTGACACCGGTCGTACAACGCGACCGCAGCTCGAGGATCTCGCCGGTGCGCCGGCGCCGGCGGCCGCCTATGCGGCGCTTGCCGGCGCCCGCGAGCTGCTGGCCACCGCCACTATGGACCAGGGGCTGGCGACGGAGCTGCTGGCGCTGCCGGCGCGCGAGCGCGCGGCAGCGGCCCGCCACGAGCCGCGTTACCACCGGCCGAGCCTCGTCAAGCTGCTGGCGCTACGCGCCGAGGGCGAGCTATTCGATCCGGTGGTGGATGCGCGGCCGGTCGCCGCGCTCGGCGCGGAGCTTGCCACGGCGATGGACCGCGACCCGCAGGGCCTCGCCAGGCCGACCGCGGCGCTCGCCCACTGGCTGTTGGGCAAGGCGTTCCTGAAGGTGGCGCAATGGCGCCCAGCCCACGACAGCTTCCGCGCCATGGAAGCTTTCGTTCCGGCCCACGGCCCTTCCGAGGAGGCGGCGCTGGCGAGCGTCGGTCGGGCACAGCTGGCGGCCGACACCGACGATGTCGACGCGGCGGTCGGCCATTTCTTGCAAGCCAGCTCGCTATATGCCCGGCTTGGGGCCACCGGACCGGCGGCAGCTTGCCAGGCGGAGTTGGGCCTGCTACTGGCCGAGATCGGCGATCTGAGCAGTGCGGCGACGGCGATCCGTCTGGCGCTCGAGCTTCTCGATCCGGCCTTCGCCCCCTCGCTCGCGGCGCGCCTGCGGCTGGGGCTGGCCGAGGTCGCAGCCACGATGGGCGATCTCGGGGAAGCCAGCGAGCAGCTCCATCGGGCGGCGGCGCTCTACCCGCTCGCGCCGTCGCCCACCGAAGCGGTCGCGCGCCGCTGGGCGGAGGCCAGGGTCGCCGCCGCGGCCGGCGAGCGCCGCCAGGCGGAGGTGCTGCTCGCGCCGGTGCGCCGCGAGCTCCTCGACCGCGGCAGCGTGGCGGAGGCCGCGCGCGTCACCTTCGAGCAGGTGCTACTGCGCATCGAGAGCAAGCGCCACTCCGCGGTGCCCGAGCTGACCCGCCCGTTGGCCCTCGCCTTCCCGGGCGCCGGCGAGTGGTTTGCGGCGGGGTTTGAGGAACTCGCCCGGCTCGCCGCCGAGCGGCCAGAAGCCCTCCATGCGGGTCGTGTCCAGTGGAAGAAGCGCCTGCGGCGGGCGGCGCTCCCCAGCGGCGGCCGGGCGGCGCTCCTGGCGCCGTCGCGGCTGCTCACCGACCGCGTGCTACGCCGGCATGCCGAGAGCGAGGACCCGCTCGGCGCCGCGGCCGGGCTGTGAAGACGGCGATGGGGATTGCGCACTTGGTGAACAACGAGGGCAGCCCTTCGCAGCCTGCGCAGCCGCTTGCGTCGGCGACGCCAGGCCGCAGCGGCCAGACGAGGAGATGCGGAATGGATGGCAATGGGTCGGAGCCGGACATGGTGACGAGCGTGCTGCCGCTGATCCGGCCGCAGCTGCGCCACCTCCTCTGGCGGTATCGGATACCCGTTGCGGCCATCGTCGAGGTGCTGGAACGAGCGCTCATGGCTGCGGAGGAAACCTGGGAACAGGGCGCCGGCAAGGAGAACTGGCTCCTCGCGGCGGTCGAGCTCGAATGCGGTGCCTATTGGCGAGGACGCCGCCGGCGACCGCCGGCGAGGCGCCGCGGGCAAACGCTGGGCATTCAATCCGCTCGCACGAGAACCCGCGCTGCGACGGGATGCCGGAGAAGCGTGATGCGGAGCGGCCGATGAAGGGCGGCGGCCACGAGCCGCTGGCTGGCCCTGCTGAGGCCGGCGCCAAGAAGTCCAAGCTCAAGTCGCCCACCGGACGCGACAGGAGACAAGCCATGCCCGCCAGAGTCAAACCGCGGACGGCGCGGGCGGTGCGCCGAATTCTCGGGTCTACCATCGTCGTCCTACGAAGCAGTCGCGGGTGGGATCAGGCCCAACTGGCGAGAGCCGCGGGCCTTCCCCAGCACGAGATCGCCGCATATGAGCAGGGGCGCAGGCTTCCCCAGGTGGAAGCCATCCAGAGTCTCCTGGAGGCCACGGGCTTCCACCATGTGGCGTCGCAGTTGCGCCTGCACGTACCACCATCGCCGCCGCCTGGCGACGTCGCACTGGACGATGAGGTCCTTCGGTCTGCCCTCGACGTCGCGACGGGGATCCTCCGGTTTGCTGCTCGCGAGTTGCTTCACGCCAAGCGGGCGGAGGCGAGGTCCGTCTCGCCGTCGCCCCCCACTCCACGACGTCGCCGCCAACGACCCGGGGGCCCCTCCTCGGCGGCAAGTGAGACCCTGGGCGGTGCTTGAGGATGCAAGAAGGGTCCTGGCGAGCCATCTTGGCTATGATGTCAAGCTCTTGCTCCAGCCGGGCCGTCAGCGCATCGCCTTTGCGATCAACGACGACGTCTCTCACCAGTCGTCGAGCCTCGTTCAGGAGCTCGACGTCGATAGAAATGGCGCGGTGATACCCGCGGCTCCGGCAGCCGCGGTGGCACCACCCAACGCGCCGTCGAGCCGCCGTCCACGGTAGCGAGCCGCCGGAGCAAAGGAGGAGCATGAGAGCGCGCAGGACCTGGCTGATGATCGCGTGCCTGCTGGGCGCATCCTCCCAGCTCGCGGCGGCCACCGGCAGTCGATCGATCATGGACCCTTCGTGGGTCGTGGTGCCGGGGAAGGCTGTAGGACCCATCCGGATCGGGATGTCTCAGGAGCAGGTGCGAGCTGCGGTCGGTGAGGCCGAGCAGACGAGCCTTGGCGGATGGGAGTACCCGGCAGGCGGCTACGCAGTTCTCTTTGACAAGGATCGCCACATCGTAGACGCCATTGTCGCCGGCGACGCGGGATCTCCGCATGGGCCATTGGTCAAAGCATTCGTGGCCAGGACTCCCGAAGGAATCGGGATGGGCTCGACGCGGACCGAGGTGCTCAAGGCCCTGGGCGAACCGACTGCGGACAAGAAACCGCTTGGCGGCGGTGAAGTGCTCTCCTACCAAGGGCTCGACCTCATGCTTGTCGACTGGGCCGTCGCGCATCTCACGGTGTGGAAAGCCTCCAAGTATCGATGACTCGGGTCTTGTTCAAATCTCCCTGAAGGTGGGTCCTCGCTACGCGAACGACAAATAGCCCGGTGCTGGCCAACGCGCCCACGTTGTTTGTGGTCGGTGCGTCGCACCGTTGATCTTCGACAAGGAGGCTCCATGCAGCAAAGACCCTCTCGACTCCGGGACTGCCTGCTGATCTCGATTTGGGCCGCCAGCTCGTTCCTGCTCTCGTCTGAGATCACCGCCCAACAGGACGCTGCTCGACCGCAGCCGCCCCCGCCCCAGGATATCGGCGCTGCGCCAGGTCATCTCCCGAAGGTGCACTACGTCCCGAGCCGGGCACCGGAGATGACCTATCCGCTGTGGGCCTCGGCGATTTCCTCCCGGACATCGCCTGCCGATCACCGGCCGGTTCGCGCCATCACCCGCGAGCGGTTGGGCCTTCGCCGCGCGCGTTGGTATGCGGGCGGGATCGGCCTCGTTGCAGGTTCCACAATCCGAGTACCGAGAGAATGAAGGAGAAGGTTCCGGTAACGCCGAGCATGAGGAGGGTCCAGACGAAGAAGAACGCTGGGCCCGACTTGGCGATCCCGCCGGCGACAACCCCTCCCGCGGCCATCACATGGACGAACTCGACAGTCACCGCAAGCAGAGCCCCGAGTGCGCTGATCAGATACCCTGATCGCCGTTCGACCAGCAACAGCGCTCCGCATAGCCAGACGACCGAGATGATCGTCGCAGCCAGCACTCCTCCTGGGCTCATGCCGCCGTGGTAGAGGATGTCGTCCGTCAGGTGAAAGGTCACGAGCAGGATCGAGAGCATCGACGCGATGGTTAGTATGACGTGGCGCTTCATCCGCTCATCTCCTAGGGCGTAGTAACATTGAAAGTAGTACCGCGGCGTTCCTTGAGAACCATCCTACCGTCCACTTGCACTACACCCCGGCCGCGGTGGCCGGCAGCCCGATCCGCTTCCAGTAGATCAGGGTCCCGGTCAGCCCGCCATGCGGCTTCAGCGCATAGTCCGGGATCTCGCCGACCCGGGTGTAACCCAGGCCCTCATACAGACCCGCCGCCCCGCCGTCGGTCGCGGTGTCGAGCACCAGCAGGGTCTTGCCGCGCTCCACGGCGATGGCTTCGGCCGCCCGCATCAGTGCCGCCGCCAGGCCGCGGCCGCGATGGCTCGGGCGGGTCATCAGCTTGGCGATCTCGGCCCGGTGCGGCTGATTGGGAGGACAGGCGAGCAGCAGGGTCACGGTGCCGGCCAGGACGCCGTCTGCCCAGGCACCCAGCACGACGCGCTCCTCCCGGGCCGCCGCCGCCAGCGCGTCGTGCCAGTACGCCATCGCCGTCTCCTGCGCCAGCGGATGCATGAAGCTGACCGATCCGCCGGCAGCCACCACCGCCACCAGGATCTCGCTCAGCCCGTCGCAGACGCTCGGCGAAGCACACAAGGGCTCGATGGCAATCTCGGGCATGACGGCTCGGGCATGACGGCGATGGTCGCGGCTCCCACGTGCCGCACCATTCTATCCGCCACCTGAAGACGATCGGCGCCGGCCGCGTGCCGCTGGTCCCGGCGAACGGGTGGTCAGCGGCGACGCGGCCGGTGGGTGACGGCAGCGCGGTGAATCAGCGCGCGGCCCTCACGTCGACGACGACGTGAGTCTTGCCGGCCGGCGCCGGATCGCCGTCATCGGTCCCCTGGACCTCCCGCACTCCGACCGGGCAGTCGGCGGTGGCGCGGAAGGAGGTGACCCACAGCACCTTCCTGCCGACCGCGCAGGTGAGCTCCCGCCCCCCCTCCTGCAGCCGGATCGTCCTGGTGGCCGCGTCGTAGGTCAGCCCGGGCACCTCCACGCGCTCGCCCCGGACCAGGTCCCCATCGGCGGTGTGATCGATGTAGTCCACGACGACCCAGGCGCGATCGTTCGCGGTGTCGGCGGCAAAGGAGGTGCCGATCAGTCCCGCGGCAGGTGGCAGGTCACGGTCGATCGTCAAGATCGTGGCATGGGCGCTCAGGCCAACCAGCGAGAGCAGCAAGGTAAAGCAAGCAGCGCGGGTGAGTTTCATTGCGAATCCCTTTCCAGGCCGCGGCAAACAAAGGTTTCCAGCGCGGCGTTCGGCAGCGAGGTTCGTTCCCCGCTGGCGATGAGACTCGCGTGCGGCGGAAATATTCCGCCGGACGGGGGATCGGCCCGGTTCAGCCGGCGGCATGGCCCGGCAACGCCGCCAGGTAGCGCAGACCGTGGATGCTGGGGAAAAAGCAGTAGGCGCCGCCGCGGGTGATGATGAGGCGCGAGAAGCCCTTGAGGACCTTGTTGTTCTGGCCTTTGGCGCCCGGCGCGGCGAGCGTGAACTTGCTGGCAGCCGGGTCGTTCACGCCGAGGAAAACGTCCTGGCCGCTGATGTTGAAGAAGGCGTTGCCGGCGTTGGGGCCGCCAGGTCCGGAGGCGGACTTCACGAAGGAGGAGAGGAGATTCCACTGGCCGGTCAGGAACTCGAACTGATTGGTCAGGCTGGCATTGATGAAATAGCCGACGAGGCCGCGCGGGGCGGCGACGGGCCGGGCGGGATCGTAAGCGGGACCGTAGGGAATGGCGCGCCGGATGATGCGGTGATGGGTGCTGTCGGTGCCGACGATCGCGGCGTTGCGGGGATTGTTGCGGCGGATGTGCGAGCCGATGGGACAGCGCAGGCCGAGCGTGTCGTCTTGGGCGGCGTCGGCGCTCACGTAGGTGAAATCGTTGAGCCGCGACAGCGGCAGCTCGGGACCCTCGGCGTCGGGCGCCAGCACCAGGGGGTTGCCGTTGCGCCAGCGGCCGCAGACCTTGGCGGCAAGCAGCTCGGGGCCGATGCCGGCCTGGGCGCCATAGGCGGCAAGGAAGGATTCGAAGCCGGCGACGTCCTGCTCCAGGATGCGGAAGGCGGCGTAGCTGCTGTTGAGCGAGAGCTCCGCCGGCTGCACGGTGTAGGAGCCGCCGCTCTCGTTGGCGTAGCCCAACAGGAACTCGCCGGTGGCCACCGGATTCTGATCGTCAGGGATGGAATGCTTTCTGGGCGGGGCGCCGATCACCGTCGGCTGCGCGATGCTGTCGTGGTAGCCGAAGTGCACGCGGTTGGCGGGCAGCGCGTGGGCGTCGTGCGCGGACAGCTCGGACATGCAACCGGCGAACGCCTGGCGGAGCCGTGCGGTCACCGCCGCGAGCGCCGCCGGGTCGTCGTCGACCCACAGGCTCAGCACCAGGTGCACCTGCGCGGCGTTCGCCAGACCGCCGATCCAGCTGGCGGGAGCGCTCTCGCCCACGTCGCCGACCGTCGCGGCGGACACCGGGCTGGTGGCCCCGCGCTGGAAGGCGGCGTCGAAGGTGGCCAGCTGCGCCGGGGTGAGACCGAGCGCGGCCAGCCCGGCGCCGGTGAAGGCGAGGTTCACGAAACATTCCGGCTTGACCGTCCACCGCGCCGCCGTGGTGACGCGCGGCAGCCCGCCGGCGCCGTCCACCAGGCCGCCGATCAGCGCGCCCGCCGCCACGGGGTTGGTGATGGAAAGAATGAAATGCCGCGCCAGGTCCACCCGGTAGCCGCGGAGGATGGTGCCCTGGACGTCGGAGTAGTCGATCGCGGAGCTCGCCATGTCGGTCTCCCTGAGCGGCGCGGGAGGTGAGCGCCGGCGTTCGCCGGCAGCCGGCTCGCCGGGTGCCGGGTGGCTCAGGACGGGGGCGGCAGGCTGGCGAGGATCTCCGGGACGGTGGCCGTGTAGGCCTGGAACAGGCCGCCGTTGGGCAGGTGCTGCGAGGCGTCGTTCTGCGCGATGAAGGCCCCGAACGCCGCCACGTGCTGGGCGACCGGAGTCACCGCCGCGCCGCCGACCACGAACTGTAGCAAAGCGTCGAAGATCGGGCCCACGACGGCGACGAAGTCCCCGATGTAGGCGTCGAAGCTGCCGTCGAACTCGGTGACGATCCCGAGCACGAACGAGGTGGTGGTCGCGCCCGGTTGCAGGTTGGGCGCCGCCGGATCGAGGATCAGGGTGCGCGCGTAGTGCACCGTGCCGATGCTGGTGAGCGCCGCGTCGAGCTGTGGTCCGTACTGCGCCATGGCGGCGGCGATCGTCTGCGGCGTGGTGCCGGGCAGCACCGGCATGAGGAGCGTCAGCGGACTGGCCATGAGCCTCCTTCCAAGGTAGGCATTCGATTATGGAATCGAGCGCCGCGACGGTCAAGGACCGCCGCGCCTTCGGGTATAATTCACCTTCCGCATGGCGGCCGATCCTTCCAGCCTGACGCGGAGCCTGGGCGCCGATGGCCTCAGCGTCGAGTTCTCGTCACTGGCCGGCGACATCACGCTCGACGCCGGATTGTTGATCCTGCTGACCTGCCGCAGTGGGCCGAGCGGTCAGGCGGCCACCGCGCCCACCTACGTCATGCTGACGACCTCGAGCCAGCGGCCGCTGGCGGTGAGCGGCGTCGCGCCGACCCTGGCCAAGACCGTCAGCGACCCCCAGGCGGTCGGGAAGCTGGTCTTCACTCCCAACCTCCAACCGGCGCGCTTCACCGCCCAGGCCCTGGGCAACCGGCTGACGCTGACGCCCACCACCGGCAACACCTGCAGCCTCGTGGACTGCACCATCTCCGCGGTCGACGACACCCAGTATTTCGACGACTACGTCCGCGGCGGCATCCGGATCCAGGCGGGAGGGACAGCCGATTTCGGGACGCTCGGCTGCCTCGCCGTCACCGCCCCCACGCCGGCGTACCCGCAGGGCATGGTCGTCGCCCTCACCTGCCAGCACGTCGTCGAAGGGCCGTCCAGACAGGCCACGAACCTCGCCGCCAGCACCGCCAACGGTGCGATCACCTTCACCAATACCGCAGCCAATCCCGCCGCGCAGCGGCCGATCCTGGCGGGCACGCTGGTGGTGGTGGCGCTCACGGCGATCACCGGCGCGGCGACCACGGCGCCGGTGATCGCCTTCTACGCCACGCTCCCGGGAGACACGCTCGGCCGGATCGCCACCCAGGTGGCCGCCGCGGTCTCGCAACTCAATGCCCCGGGGGTGACGGTGACGCCGGCCAACAACGTCGTCACCGTGGACGGCGCCACGCCTGGATGCCGGACCTTCGGCCCGCCACAAGCCGGCAAAGCGGATCTGCATGCGACCGTCACCGACCTCACCATCGAGATCACCGGTGCGGCATCCGGCGACGACTACGGGATCTTCACCACCTTCGAAGGCCAGGGCACCACCTTCGGCGTCTTCACCAGGCCCGCCAAGGGACAGGCGCCCGCCGCCGTCGCGACAGCCATCGCCCAATCGCTCAATGGCCTCCTGCAGGGCCTGTCCGACACGGCCCGCGGCGAGGTGCAGGTCAGCGCGAGCGGCGCTCAGGTCACCGTCGACGGCGCGCTGGCGGTCGAGTGTGTCGTCCGCGGCGATTGCCGGGTCGGCCAGCCCGACCATGAGTTCGGCTCGACCTGCTCGCACTGCTGCAGCCACCGCATCGGTCGCGTCCTCGACGCGCGCACCGACGTGGACGTCGCCATCGTCCAGTTGGACGACAAGCAGAAGTACAAGCCGGTGATCCAGGGCTTCAGCGCCGGCAACGGCCTGCTGACGGGGACGGTTGCCGCCGCGCAACTGGTGCCCGGGCTCGCGGTGATGAAGCGGGGCAGATTGACCGGGCTGACCAGCGGCACGATCGCGCCCGGCAACCACGGTGGCGCCGTGACCCTGGATGGGGCCTTCTATCGCCGTTACGCCAACGCGCTGCAGGTCACACCCTCCGGTTCCGGGCCGTTCTCGCTGCCCGGGGACTCCGGGGCGGCCGTCTTCACCGGCGACGGCAAGCTGGTGGGCATCCTCTTCGGCGCCGTTCCCGACGCCACCGGCCTGATCTCGCTGGTCACCCCCATCGACCAGATCCTCGCGGCGTTCCCGGCGCTGCGGCTCGACGTGGCGCCGCCGGCCGCCGCCGGACAGGGGGCAACCGACGTGCGGAAGGTGCCGCAGGCGGTCAAGCCGGCCGGCGCCTCGCTGCTCGGGCCGATGCCGGCGCCAGCGTCCGCGGCCTCGCCCGCGGCCTTCCTCGGCCAGCGCCTGGCGCAGGTGGAACAGGAGGTCGCCGCCACGCCGGCGGGCGCCGAGCTGGCGGATCTGGTCAGGCTCCACTTCGCGGAGACCGCGCGGCTGGTCAACTCCAATCGGCGAGTGGCCACGGTGTGGCATCGCAGCGGCGGCCCGCGACTGGTGCAGGCGGTGCTGGACCTGGCGCAGCGGCGCGGCCAGCGCCTGCCGGAGGAGATCGAGGGCAGACCGTTCGCCGAGTGCCTGGCGCGCATCGGGCGCGTGCTCTCCCGCTACGCCAGCCCGGCGCTGGCGGCCGACCTCTCGCGGCACGGCCCGCGCCTGGCGCGCTTCGCCGGCCTCACCTACGAGCAGCTGCTCGCGGCGCTGCAACCCGGGACCGCGGAGTAACGGATGGCGGGGAAGGCCGGCACGCTGGAGGTCCTCGCCCAACAGGTCGGCCAGGCACTGCAACCGCTGGGCGACCAGCTCAGCCCGGACAACCTCCTGCCCTTCCTCGCCGGCCTGGGGTTGCAGTTCCCGCGCGAGCTCACCGCCCAGACCGCCTTCATGAGCGCCGCCAGCGCCGGCGCGGTCGCGGCGGGCGGGCTGCCGCCGCTGCTGGCGCGGCTGGCCGCCGCCGTCGCGAGCGACGACGAGGCGGGCATCCTCGCGGCCGGCCTCACGCTGGTGCAGCAGATCGGCGCCACGGTCGCGGCGCTGGAGCGGCTCGGCAGCGAGCTCGCAAGCATCGCCGGCAGCCTGCCCGGCATGGATGCGAGCGAGGTCGCCGGCTTCGCCGCCACGCTGGGCGTGGACCTCCTCGACAGCCTGTTGATCACCTACCTGCGCGGCCTCGCCCCCGGCGCCGTGGGCGTCGCCGCCGCCCTCGGCCTGGTCGAGGTGCTGCCGCAGCCCGGGGTGCCGTTCGATCCCACCCATCCGCCGTTCCTGCGCCAGCGCTTCCACCTCGCCAACCTCGGCAAGCTGCTGACCTCGCCCACCGCGCTGCTGCGGACGCTCTACGACTGGGGCGACCCGGCGTTCGACGCCACCAAGCTGCTGCCCGTCCTGGGGGCCGCCTTCGACCTGCTGGGCTTCTCGGCGGCGGTCAGCGGCGACGGACCGGACATGGCGCTGACCTCGTCGCTGCTGAGGGTGCAGGCGAACCCGGCCACCAGTCCCCCGGGCCTCCTGGCGACGATCCGCTATGACATCGCCTCGGGGCTCGACCTGACGCTGCCGCTCGGAGCGGCGTGGTCGGTGCGCGTCCAGGCGCAGGGCGCGATCGTGGCCGGCATCGCCGCCAGCCTGGCGCCGCCGGCGAACCTCACCCTGCTGCCGCCCAGCGGCACGCTCGACGGCCTGCTGCGCATGGACCTGGCCGCCAAGGGCGCGGACGCCGCGCATCCGTTCATCCTCCTGGGCGAGACCGGCGGCAGCCGCCTGCAGGCCGATACGCTCGGCTTCGGCGCCGGCCTGGCGCTGCATTGGGACGCCGGTTCGGGACGGGCGATCGCGGAGCCCCAGGTGCAGCTGACGGTCGCCGGCGGCAAGGCGGTCGTCGACACCACGAACGCCGACGGGTTCCTCGCCAGCGTGCTCGGCGGCGTCCACGTCGAGGCCGCCTTCGACCTCGGAGTGTCGTGGGCTCCCGACACCGGCGTCCACGTCACCGGCGGCGCGCAGCTCGAGATCGACCTGCCGCTGCACCTGAGCCTCGGACCGGTGACGCTGTCGACCCTCTACCTGGTCGCGGGGGCCGGCGACGCCGGGGTGCCGCTGGAGGTCTCGGCCGCGCTCGGCCTGACCCTGGGGCCGCTGCAGGTGGCGGTCGACCGCATCGGGCTCGCGGGCCTGCTGAGCTTCCCCGATCATGGGGGCAACCTCGGGCCCGCCGATCTCGCTCTCGCCTTCAAGCCGCCCGGCGGGCTGGGGATCGCGATCGACGCCGGGGTGGTCGCGGGCGGCGGCTACGTCCAGTTCGATCCGCAGCAGGGCCGCTACGCCGGGGTGCTCGAGGTCACCCTGGCCGAGGTGATCCAGGTCAAGGTCGTCGCGGTGCTCGACACCCGCCTCCCCGACGGCTCGCACGGCTACTCCTTCCTGCTCGTCATCACCTTCGACCTGCCGCCGATCCAGCTGGGGCTGGGCTTCACCCTCGACGGCGTGGGCGGGCTGGGCGCCGTCAACCGCACGCTCGACGCCGCCGCCTTGCAGGCAGGCCTGCGCGCGCACACGCTCGACCGCATCCTGTTTCCGCCCGACCCGATCGCCAACGCGCCGCAGATCGTCGCCGCCATCGAGACCCTGTTCCCGCCGGCCGGCGGGCGCTACCTCTTCGGCCCGATGCTCGAGATCGGCTGGGGAACGCCGACGCTCATCACTTTCCAGGTCGGGATCGTGCTCGAGGTGCCCGACCCGGTGCGGCTCGTCCTGCTGGGCTTGATCGACGCCGGACTGCCGACGGCGGCGGCGGCGCTCGTCGAGATCCACGTCGACGTGCTCGGCCAGCTGGATTTCGGCGCCAAGACGCTGGCGATCGACGGCACCCTCCACGATTCGCGGGTCCTCGTCTATGCCCTCGCCGGGGACCTCGCGCTGCGGCTCGCCTGGGGCGACGATCCCAACTTCGTGTTCGCGCTCGGCGGCTGCAACCCGCACTTCGACACCACCGGCCTCGACCTCCCCGTCCTGCGGCGGCTGAGCCTCGGTCTCGGCAACGGCGACAACCCGCGCCTCAGCTCCAACAGCTATCTCGCCGTCACCTCGAGCACGGTGCAGTTCGGCGCCAACGTCGAGGTCCAGGCCTCGGCCGCCGACTTCTCGCTGCACGGCTATCTCGGCTTCGACGCGCTGTTCATCCTCTCGCCGTTCTCGTTCACGGTCGATTTCTCGGCCGACCTCGACGTCGCCTTCGACGGGCAGGCGCTCGGCGGCCTGCGCATCGACGGCCTGTTCTCCGGCCCGCGGCCATGGCACCTGCACGCCGACGTTTCGATCGACATCCTCTTCTTCTCGGTCAGCGCCAGCCTCGACCTCACCTGGGGCGACGCCACCCCCGCCATTCTGCCGCAACGGGCGGTGCTGCCCGATCTGCTGGCGGCGCTGGCCGAGCCGCGCAACTGGCAGGCGGCGTTGCCCGACGGGGCGGCGCTCGCCGTCACCCTGGCGTCGGCCGGGCCGGGCGGCGGCGGCTCGACGCTGCGCGTCCATCCCGTCGGCGTGCTGAGCGTCCGCGAGCGGATCGTGCCGCTCGATCTCACCATCGCGCGCTACGCCAACGCCGCGCCGGCGGACGGCGACCGCTTCGCCGTGAGCGGCGTCCGGATCAACGGCGTCGCGCAGGCGACGCAGGCGGTCCAGGACGACTTCGCCGCCGGCCAGTTCCTCGCCCTGAGCGACGCCGACAAGCTGAGCGCGCCGAGCTTCGAGCGCTACGACGCCGGGGTGGCGATCGGCTCGCCGGCGGTCGCCGCGGGCACGGACTCGCCGCGCACGGTGACCTACCAGGAGCGCTACGTCGACGATCCGGCCGGCTTCTCGCGCCTGGCGCGGCTGTACACCATGCCGGCGGCCACCCACCTCGCCCTGGCGCGCCAGGCGGCGGGCTTCGCCGCGCCGCTCAGGAACACCGGCCTGGCGCGCTACGCCGCGCCCGCGACGGCTGCAGGTGCCGCCGGCGCGGCGGTCGCGACGCGGGAGGCTGCCTACGTGGTGACGCGGGTCGCGGACCTTTCGCTGCGCGCCGACATCGTGCCGGCAGCGGGCGGCAGCTTCTTCCAGGCTCGCGCCGCGCTCGCCGACTATCTCGCGACCCATCCCGAGGAAGCCGGCGACCTGCAGGTCCTCGCCGCCCACGAGGCGGCGGCATGAGCGACGCGCCTCTGGGCCGGGTCCATTTCCTGCCGTGGGCGCGGCGCGGCATCGGCGCCGCCGTCGCCGGCCCTGACGCCGGCATCCTGCCTGCCCGCGCCTCCCTGCAGGTGCAGCTCGCCCTCAGCGTCCAGCAGGACGGCGCCGCCGCCGGCGCGGTCGCGCCGCCAGCCGTGGCGGTCGAGCTGTTCGGCCCGGGCGACGTCATCGGTCTCGATCCGCGGCACGTGGTCCGCACCGAGCCGCGTGACGCGACCGCGAGCTTCGAGCCGAACTACCTGTGCGGCATCGAGTTCGACGCCCCCGACCTGCCCTGGCTGTTCACCCCCGCCGCGCCGGCGGCGCCGGCGATGGACCGCCTGCGCCCGTGGCTCGTCCTCGTCGCGCTGAAGGCGGACGAGTTCGACCTGCCCGCGATCGCGCCGCGGCCGCTGCCCGCGATCGACGTCGGCAGGCTGGCGGCCCTGCCGGACCTGGCGGACTCCTGGAATTGGGCGCACGTGCAGGTGAGCGGTGACGCGGCGCTCGCCGACGCGCTGGCGAGCGCGCCGGGCAACGTGATCTCGCGGCTGCTCTGCCCGCGGCGGCTCGATCCCGAGACCTCCTACACCGCGTTCCTGGTGCCTGCCTTCGAGATCGGCCGCCAGGCCGGGCTCGGCCAGGACGTCTCGACGCTCATCACCGCCGCTCCGGCCTGGACGGCGGCCACCGCCGCGCCCCTGCGTCTGCCGTTCTATTACCGGTTCGCGTTTCACACCAGCGACGCGGGCGATTTCGAATCGCTGGTGCGCCGGCTGACGCCGGCCGTGCTGCCCGGCCAGATCGGCCAGCGTGCCATGGACGTCTCGGCGTCCACGCCGCGCGTCCGCTCCGCCGGGCCGCCGCTGGGTCTGGAAGGGGCGCTCGCGAGCCTCGCCACCCAGCGCACGGCGTGGAACGATCCGGACAAGACCGCCTTTCAGACCGACGTCGAGGCCCTGATCAGTCACCCCGACGCCAGCTTCGACCCCGCCGCTCCCGATCCCGTCGTCGCGCCGCCGCTCTACGGCCGCTGGCTCGCCGCCGTGCAAGCGGTGGATCGGACGGCCGCCGGCTGGGTCGGCGACCTGAACCTGGATCCGCGTGATCGCAGCGCCGCCGGCGTCGGGAGCCAGATCGTCCAGCAGGAGCGCACGGCACTGCTGGCCGCCGCCTGGCAACAGGTGGAGGGCGTGCGCAAGGCCAACGACCTCCTCCGCCAGGCGCAGCTGGCGCGCGCCGCGTTGCAGCAGATCCTTCGTCGGCGGTTCGCCCCGGCGCTGCCGGAGACCGTGCTCTCGCTCACCGGGCCGCTGCACGCGAAGGTCCCGGCGAGCGCCGGCACCGTCCTCGCCGCGGTGCGGGCCAGCCAGACCCCCGAGCGCATGCTGTCCGGCGCTTTCCGGCGGGTCACCCGCCCGCGCCGGCGCCTGGGGCCGGCGCCGGCGGCGCGCCCGTCGCTGCTGGCGCGGGTGAGCTCGGGGGAGGTGGCGATCGTGCCGCCCCCCCAGCCGCCGGCGGGACTGGTCTCGCTCGACAGCCTCGCGCAAGGCGCCGGGGGCGCCGGCGCCGGCACTGTGGCTCCGGGGACCGTCACCGCACTTCCGGGCGCCGTCACTGCGGCCCCGGCGACCGTCACCGCTGCTCCGGGCGCCGTCACCGTGGCAGCGGGCACCGCCGCCGGCGCGCCCGGCGCCGCGGCCCAGCCGGCGCCGGCGAGGATAGAGGCGGCGCCGGTGGCCACGGTGGCGACCGCCCTGCATCCGGCGCGCTTCGCCGCGCCGGTCGTGGCCGCGGTGCCGCCGAACCCGACGTTCGCGCTCACCGCCGCCGGCGTGGCCCCCGCCGGTACCGGTGCCACCGCCGCGGGCACCGCGGTAAAGGTCGATTCGGCCCAGGCCATTGCCTTTCGCGGCGCCACCACCGACCTGTTCACCGCGCTCGCCGCGACTCCGGTCGATCCGCCGGCGGCCCCGGACCTGGCGCTCGCCTCGCTCAAGACGACCCTGCTGACGCGGCTCGATCCGGCGGCGACGGTGCCGCGCCGCGTCCAGGCCCGGCTCGGGTTCTCGTCGCAATTGTCCTGGACCGTTGCCGATCCGCTGGAGCCCATCCTCGCCGCCCCCGACTTCCCGCAGCCCATGGTGCAGCCGTTGCCCGCCGCCTACGTGCTGCCCGGCGTCGAGCTGGTGCCGCCCGACACGCTGGGGCTGCTGGCGGCGAACCCTCGCTTCATCGAGGGTTACATGGTGGGCCTCAACCATGAGCTGGCGCGCCAGCTGCTGTGGAACGACTACCCCACCGACCAGCGGGGCAGCTGCTGCCGCCAGTTCTGGGACGTCGGCGCGCACGTGCCGCGGCCCAGCGATCCCGTCGATCCCGGGCAGCTGCGCGAGAGCCTGAAGGACATCCCGCCCATCCACACCTGGCCCGCGGCGTCGCCGCTCGGCACGCACCCCAACCGCCCCGGCGGCGGCGCCGGCAGCCTCGTGCTGCTGGTGCGGGGCGAGCTGTTCAGGCGCTATCCCACTGCCGTCGTCTATGCCGGCAAGGCCCAGCGCCAGGGCAACGCCCGGGTGCTCGACGAGACCGATGAGCGTTATCCCGTCTTCCGCGGCGCGCTGCCCGACGACATCACCTTCCTGGGCTTCGACCTCAGCCCGGCGGACGCGCGCGGCGGCACGCCGCAGTCGCCCGAGGGCTTCTTCTTCATCTTCCAGCAGCAGCCGGCGGAACCGCGCTTCGGGCTGGAGCCGGTGGAGGGCGCCAGCCCGATCACGCAATGGTCCGATCTAGCCTGGACGAACTTTGCCGGCGGCGGCGCGTTCCGGCTTCCGGATCTCGGCCTGACGACGCGGGCCAAGACCATCGCCGCGAGCCCCTGGCGCCTCGCCTCGCAGGTCTTTTCCCTGGTCGCCGGCGGCGCGGCGGTGCCGGACTTCCTGGCTTCCGGCCTCGCCCCGGCGCGGGTCGCCATCGCGGTGGGCGCCGACAACCCCGAGGATGCCGGCATCAAGTGGGGGGTCGACAGCGCGCAGACCGCCAACATCCTCCTGCGCCTGCCGTTCCGCATCCTGATCCACGCCAGCCTGATGCTGCCGCCGTCATGAGCGACGTCCCGATCCAGCCTGCCCAGCCGGCGGCAAGCGGCGCTCCGACCCAGCCGGCGCTGGATGCCTCGACACCCTTGCTCCTGCTGCCGGTCAACGTCGAGACGCGATTCATGGATACCGCCGCCGGTCAGGCGGAGCTCTGGGTGCGGATCTACCCCGACGCGATCGCCATCGACGCCCACGAGCCCGGCTTGGCCGACCAGGAGGCCGCCGACGGCGAGGCCTATTGGGACACGGTCTGGCGCGCCGGCAAGCCGGCCCCGGCGACGGCGCCGGGCGATGCCGTGAAGGCGCCCTGGCGAGGTCTCGCGGCGCGTTACGGCAGCCAGCGGGCGGCCTGGATCGCGCTGCAGACGACGCCCACCAACCTCGCGGCGCAGCCCGCGACGGCGACGAGCGACGGCACGGTCCCCAACCCGGCACCGGTCTATCCCGCACCGCCGCGGCGCGGCGCCTCCTGGACCCGGCCGGCGATCGCCGCGGCGCTGCCGGACGCCTGGACGGTGGTGGCCATCGCCGGGACGGTGAAGACGCAGTTCCGCGGCAGCCCGATCACGCCCGACCTGGCGGTCGGCCTGACGCCGCCGGGCGCCGCCCTGCCGCCCGGCTCGCCGGTCGACGCCGGCATGCTCTGGCTGGTCGACTTCGCCGCCGCGGAGAAAGCCGGCATGGCGCTCAGGATGCCGCTCACCGCCGCACAGCGCGCGGCCGGCTTCGATCGCCTCCTGGTCTACGGGCTGCGGGCCGCCGACGCGAGCGGCAGCGACACCTTCGCCGCGCTGCTCGACGACCATCACTACACCGGCGGCTGCTCGCTGGTGCCCCAGGGGGCGCCGACCAACAACACCCAAGACGCCGCGGCCGCCTGGTCGCGCCAGGACCCGGACGCCGAGGTCAGCTTCGCGGTCGAGCGCCAGGACCCGCTGACCCAGGACCCGGATGCCGACGGCCGGGCCTTCGCCGCGGCCCTGGGCATCGACCCCGCCCACCTCGCCCACGTCCGTTTTGCCGACGGCTTCGGCGTCCGCAACGGCAGGGACATGCTGACCGCGCTCTGGCCGGCGACCCTGGGCTATTTCTGCAGCCAGATGCTGGCCGACATCTTCACGCCGCAACAGATCGAGACCGCGCGCCAGTACGTGCTGGCCCATGCGCTCCCCCGGGGAGCGGTGCCGGCCTGCCGCGTCGGCAAGACCCCCTACGGCGTGCTGCCGATCACCTCGCTCTCTCGCTACGCCGCGGGCGCGACCGCCGCCGCGAGCGCCGCCGCCGGCCCGCTCGAGCCCCAGCTGGTCGCCTTCCTGCTGCGCCTCTGGCCGAACTGGCTGGCGAGCGCCGCCGCCGCCCCGCACATGACGGCCGCCGGCGACCCGGACAGCGACCTCGTCGGGGTCCTCGGCATGGACGCGAGCTCGCTCGCGTTCCGCGGCCGCCGGGTGCTGGGCGACGAGTTCCTGTGGAATTACGGGCTGTTTCAGGGCACCGAGGTCCCGGTGATCGAATCCTGGCGGGCGTCGCTCCTCGCCCGCGGGCGGCAATTGCTCGATGCGTTCGGGGCCTCGGCGTGGGACCCCCGCATCCTCCACCTCGGCCTGCAGGAGAGCAGCTTCCCGGTGCCGTCGCCCACCGTCCAGGACGGGCCGCTCTCGGAGTCGGCACCGCTCGCGGCGGACGCCGATCTGGGCGGCGGCACGCCGGGCAACTACATCCAGTGGCTGCGCCAGGCGACGATCGCCGACATCCAGGCGGAGAGCTATCCCGGCACCAGGCCCACCTCGATCCTCTACAAGATCCTCCGCCAGTCGGTGATCCTCGACTACGCCGGCCTGGCGGTCCTGGCCGAGACCGGCGCCGCGAGGCTGCAGGTCTCGCAGCTGCGCGAGCAGGAGATCGTGGGCGTGCCGGCCGCGGCCGCCGCCGCCGCGACCGCGTCGACCGGGGCCGCGACGGCACCTGCCGCCGCCCCGGCGGCGCCGGCCCAGCTCGGCGTCTGGGACGTGCTGGCCCGGCCGTCGATCCCCAACCCGGCCCTCTCCTGGGCCGACTACCTGTTCAGCCTGCAGCCGCCGGCGGAGTCGCCGTTCTCGCGCCTCGCCGACATGCGCGCCAGCCTGGACCGCCTGGCGCGGCTCCCCACCGCCGAGCTCGACCGGCTGCTCACCGAGACCTTGGATGCGTGCAGCCACCGGCTGGACGTCTGGGTGACCGCCGTCGCCGCTTCGCTGCTGGCGCGCCAGCGCGCCAGCCGGCCGGCGGGCGCTCACCTCGGGGCCTTCGGTTGGCTGGAGGAGGTGCGGCCCGCGTCGGCCCCGGCCGCGCCCGCTCCCGCGCCGGACAGCGGCGGCTACGTCCTCGCACCCTCGCTCGCCCAGGCGTCCGTGGCGGCCGTCCTGCGCAGCGGCTACCTGGCGCACCAGGGGAGCGGCGAAGAGGCGCTGCTCGCGGTCGACCTCTCCTCCGAGCGGGTGCGGAAGGCTCTGGCCCTGCTCGCCGGCGTCCAGCAGGGCCAGAGCCTCAACGCCCTGCTGGGCTACCTCTTCGAGTCGGGGCTCCACGACGCGCGGCTCGACCGCTATGCGCAGCCCTTCCGGGACCGCTTCCCGGTCGTCGCCAACAAGCTGACCCCGGGCGACGCGGCGAGCGCCGCCGTCGCCGCCTCGAACGTCGTCGACGGCCTGGCGCTGCGCACCGCCTGGGACGCCGGCCAGCTCGGCGCCGGCAAGGATTGGGGCGCCGGCCTGCCCGCACCCGGGGCCGACCAGGATGGGGTGATCGCGGTCCTGAATGCGCTCGACGATCACGCCGGCGCGCTGGGCGACCTCTCGCTCGCCGAGGCGGTCTTCCAGATCCTGCGTGGCAACTTCAGCCGCGGCGGCTCGCTGCTCGACGCCATCTCGCGGGGCCAGCGCCCGCCCACCCCCGACGTCGTCGAAACGCCGCGAGGCGGGCTCGATCTGACGCACCGGGTGGCGCTGCTCTTCGCCGGCAACCCGGCGCCGGTCCCCGCTTGGATCGGCGCCGGCCCGCGCCCGCGCCCGCGCGCCGCGCTCGAGCCCTGGCTCGACGCCTGGTTGAGCCATATCCTCCCCGACCCCGCCACCGTGCGCTGCGCGGTCCGCTACCACGCCGCCAACGCCGCCGACGTCGAGGCCCAGGTCTCGCTGCGCGATCTGGACGTGGGGCCGCTCGACGTCCTCGCCATGGCCGACGGCGCCGCCGCGGCGGTGTCGCCGGCGGGCGAGCTGGCGGCGCGGATCCTCCATGCCGCGGCGCTGCCGGCCGGAGCGAGCGGCGTCCAGATCGACTTCGCGCCGGCTTCCCTGCCGCCCGGCTCCATCACCTTTCCGGACCTCTGCTGCCTCGCCGCGGCATTGCGCGGCCTGATCGGCGCCGCCCGGCCGCTCGGCCCCCAGGACCTGGCCGTTCCCGAGGTCGACGCGGCCGGTGCCGGGGGCGCGGTGGATCTGGCCGATCTCCGCGCCCGTGCCGGCGCCGCGCTGTCGGGTCTGGCCACCGACCTCGCGAGCCTCGATGCCGCCGCCGCCGGCCTGCCCGGCGCGCCGGACCCGGTGCGCGCGGCCCTGCTGCGTTGCAGCCTGTACGGCGTGACGGGAGCGATCCCGGCCGCAGGCGGCGGCAGCGATCCGGCGCTCGCCGGTCAGGCCGCGGCGGTCGCCGCAGCCCTCCAGGATCGGCTGAACCAGGCCTCGGCAACCGCCGTCGCGAACGCCGCGGCGGCCGATCTGCTGGCGCTGGCGAAGACCCTGTTCGGCGCCGATTGCATCGCCCTGCCGCGCTTCACGCCGCCCGACCTGCCGGCCCTGCGCACCGCCTTCTCGCAGTCCTCGAGCCTGGTGGCGAGCGCTCCGCGCGAGCCGGCGCGCTGGATCGCGCAGCTCAGTCACCTGCGGCCGGCGATCTCCCGGCTCGACGACGCGCTCACCCTCGCCCAGCTGCTCGGGGCGACCGGCGCCGATCCCGGCGCGCTGCTGCTCGGCCAGCTGCCGGCCACGGCGAGCGATCGCTGGCTCGCGCTCGCCATCGATCCGTTGAACCCGCCGGCCCGCGGGCGCGTCGCCCTCGCCTGCGTCGCGGCGGGGGACGATCCGCTGCAGGCCGGCTCCTTTGCGGGCCTGCTGATCGACGAGTGGCCGGAGCGCATTCCCTCTGCCGGGGAGACCGCCGGCCTGGCTTTTCACTGCGGGGAGCCGAAGGCGCGGGCGCCGCAGGCGCTGCTGCTCGCGGTCTGCCCGGACTCTCGCCCCGCCTGGGACGACGACCTGGTCGCCGGCATCCTCGGGGAGGCGCTCGACCTGGCCAGGATCCGCGCCGTCGATCTCGCCAGTGTGCAGGAGGTCGGCCAGGTCCTGCCGGCCCTCTACTTCGCGTTCAACCTGGCGGGCGCGACGGTCTCGACCGATTTCGCCTTGGCAGCAAAGGAGATCGCCAGTGCCCCTGTCCATCCCGGTTGAGGCGCTGCGGCGCGTCCCGTCGGTCACCACCTGGACGCGGCTGGAGCCGCAGCCGCGCGCGGCGTCGATGCAGCGCAGCCTGCAGGCCCAGGTGCGCGATCCGCTCTGGTTCCTCACCCGGCAGTGGCAGGTCGGGGAGTTCCTCGGCGACGACGCGGGCTCGCCGGTGCAGGCCACCGTGAGCGTCGAGCAGCGCGGCGTCACGACCTATCGCCCCGGCCCCGACGGCGCGAGCCTGGCGCCGCTCGATCCCGGACTGCCGGTCGAGGTCCAGGCCGAGCGCGAGGCGGTGGCCTTGCGCCTGCGCGGCGCGGTGCGCTCGGGGCTCCACTTCGAACAGCTGGTGAGCCGCGGGGGCGTCGCCGGCGCCGCCGCGGTGATCGCCGCCTTCCGGCAGGCCTTTCCCATCGCCGGCGCGCCTCCCGATCCCGACCTCGCGGACGCCGACGGGCTGCGCTTCCGTGCGCTGGCCGCCGGGCGGGTGGTCGACGGCGAGGCCCTCTACGCCGCCGCCCTGGCCGTCGCCGGCGGCCAGGCGCCTGCTGGCGGCCAGGCGCCTGCTGGCGGCCAGGCGCCTGCTGGCGGCCAGACGCCTGCTGCCCGGCCGCTCCCCGCCGAGGCGTCCCAGCCGGCGGTGGCGGCCGTGCTCCGCGATTTCGTCGCCTTCCGGCAGTCCCTCTTCAGCGAGCCCGCGACGGGCGCCAGCTGGCAGCCCGAGCGGCTGAACTACGACTTCGCCCTCGGCTCGCCCGCTCCCATCTCTCCCGGCCCGGGCGCTGCCGCCCCCAGCTCTCCGGCTCCTGGCTCACCTGCTCCGGGGTCTCCAGCTCCCGGCTCTCCCGCTCCTGGCTCTCCCGCTCCAAGCGCCGGCCTCTCGCTCCACGCCGCGGACTTCCGGGGCGGCCACCTCGACTGGTACTCCTTCGACCTCGAGGCGACGCCGGGACAGGCGACACCCGATCCGGTCGCGGCCGCCCATCCCGCACCGATCGCCACGACGGACCTCACCTTCCTGCCCAGGCGCGTGGTGTTTCGCGGCATGCCGGACCCGCGGTGGTGGAACTTCGAGGATGCGGTGACCGACCTCGGCCAGCTCGCCGCCGACACCGTCGATCTCGCCAAGCTGCTGGTGATGGAATTTGCTCTGGTCTACGGCAACGATTGGTTCCTGGTGCCGGTGCCGACGCCCATCGGCACGCTGGCGCGAGTGACCAGCCTGGTGGTGACCGACACCTTCGGCGTGCGGACGTCGATCGGCCCGGCGGAGCCGACCGCGGTGGCGGCGGGTGACTCCCCATGGTGCATGTTCAAGCTGTCGGGGGCGGGCAGCCGTTCGGACTTCATCATGATGGCGCCGACGCTCGGCCTGGCGGCGGATGCGGAGCCGCTCGAAGAGGTCCTCTTCCTGCGCGACGACACCGCCGCGATGGCCTGGGCGATCGAGCAGCGCCTGCAGGGCGACCTCGACGCTCCCATCGACGCCTATGCCATGTCTCTTCAGCGGCAGGCCGGCGCGCCGGCACCGCCGCCACCCTCGCCGGCGCCGGCGTCGGCCGCGGAGTCGGCGCCGGCGCCGGACGGCCCGCGGCTTGCCTACACCCTGGAGGCAGCCGCGCCCGACAACTGGATCCCCATGGTGCCGGTGCAATCGCCGCAGGGAGAGCTGTTCCTGCGCCGCGGCAGGCTCGAGACCCTGGCCGGGAGCAGCGCCGGCGTACCTGCCCGCGCCGTCCTGCTCGAGCCGCGGCAGGCGTTCCTGGTCGCGGACCGCATCGTGCCGCGCGCCGGGGCGCGCGTCGATCGCCACTTCCGGCGAGCCCGCGCCGCCGACGGCAGCACCTTCGTCTGGCTCGCGCGCCAGTCCACCCAGGGGCGAGGCCCCGACTGGTCGGGCCTGCGTTTCGACGCCGTCCGCGACCTGGGCGAGACCTGACCCTGCCCGGCCGCGCCGCATCCGCATGCCATCGTTGGTGACGGCTCGCTGCGGATGGTCAAACCTCCCAGCCCATCAGCTCGATACGGCCTTCCGCGCGGTCCCTGCCGCCGTCGAGATTGGCGCGGCCGATCGGGGTGTCGTCCATCCTCAGGGTGGCGGCGAAGAACCGCCAAAGAAAGCCGAGGTACGAGCGGCCGGTCACGGCGCGCGGCAACCGCGGCCAGATCAGCCGGTGGACCTCCGCCAGGTGATAGCTGGGGATCTCGGGAAAGAGGTGGTGCTCCAGGTGGTAGTTCTCGTGCAGCAGGCAGAAGGCGACGACAGGGTTGGCCTGGATCGAGCGGCTGGCCAGGAACGGGTCGGCAGCCTCGGCGATGCCATGCTGGGTCAGGCCGCGGATGGCGGTCATGTGGGCGGCGAGGACGAGAGGGATGAGCCAGAGGTACAGCAGCTGGCCGGCCGGCACGGCCGAAAAAAGGGCGGCATAGACGGCGGCCAGGACGACGTATTCCACCAGGATGCGGCGGCGGTCCGCCAGCCCCGAGTGGCGGTACGCCAGGATCGGGATCAGGATGATGTAGACGTAGACCCCGACGACCAGACGCATGTAGTGCATGGCCCAGAGGAGCGTCCGGTTGCCGATGTAGTTGGCGTAGTCGTCGGGATCGCGCGGGTCGCCCAGGTAGCGGTGATGGCGCTGATGCATGACGCGATAGGAGGTGAACGACAGGCAGAACGTCGCGCCGAGCGCCACCGAGGCCCAGCGGTTGGCCAGGCCGCCGCCGAAAAGGGTGCCGTGCATGCCCTCGTGCATGAAGAGGATGAAGGCATTGATGGCCACCGCCGCGCCCAGGGTCCCGGCAATGCGCGGCAGGGCGTGGGTCCAGGCCCCGGAGCCCGCGCCGAGGCCCCAGCGGTCGAGCAGGGTGCCGCCCGCGAACAGGGCGACGAACAAGCCGAGCTCGCCGACGCGCTTGCGGGTGTCGAGGCGGCGCAGCGCGGCGAGCTGCGCCTCGATCCCGCTGGCCATCTGCCGCCGCGCCGCGGCGTGCAGCGGGGCGGCGGGAGCGTCGGCCACGGCTGGGCCTGGCGGCAGCGGGCTCACGGCGAGGGGCGCGTCCCCCTGGAGGTTGCGATTCACGAGGCCACCTCGGAGGCTGGAAAC
>Ga0070733_10000851_pt1 | contig 23660 bp, 28 predicted proteins | sample Coa_R1_9_FD_66450 | JGI IMG/M metagenome (GOLD analysis project Ga0070733, IMG submission 66450) | Surface soil microbial communities from Centralia Pennsylvania, which are recovering from an underground coalmine fire - Coalmine... | ecosystem: Environmental > Terrestrial > Soil > Unclassified ...
GAGGCCGCAATAGATGGTCGGGTCCCACTGCGGAAACCGGCCCTGCTTCAGCGCGTGAAACGCGTAGTTGGCCAGTGGATAATGAAATTCCTGGAGGTCGTAGGGAATCCGCATCCGAGGCAACAGCGGTGTGTACTCGATGAAGAAAAGCGCCGTGAATAGCAGGGATAGCGCGGCCACGAAGCGGGTTCGAATCATTGAGGAGGCTCCTAGTATTCTCGCACCCGGACAAATCGGCGTTAAGCATCGACGCTAGAATGGAGGCTTGCAGAGTTTCTATGTCAAGACCTTCGGTTGCCGGGCTTCTCAGGCCGATGGAGCGGCCCTGGAAGCAGCGCTCGCGGCACGAGGACTGTCGCAAGCCTCGGGCGCCGGCGCAGCGGACCTGGTGGTTCTCAACACTTGCACCGTAACCGCGACCGCCGACGACGAAGTGCGCCAGACCGTGCGCCGCATTCATCGCGAGAGTCCGGACGCGCGCATTCTGGTGACGGGTTGCTACGCCCAGCGTGCCCCCGAAGAGATCGCCGCGCTGCCGGGAGTATGGCTGGTGGCCGGCAATTCGCACAAGACTCAGATTCCGGAACTCATTTCCACAACCGCGCCGTATCACGGGCAAATTGAAGTCGGCGACATTTTCGCGCAGCACGATTTTCTCAGCAGCCCGGTGGAGGACGCTCTGGGCGACCGCACGCGTCCCAATCTCAAAATCCAGGATGGCTGCAACAACCGCTGCTCCTTCTGTATTATTCCGTTCGTGCGCGGGCGCAGCCGCAGCGCTCCCGCGGATTCCGTGGTCGAGCAGGTGCGGCGGCTCGCCGAAAAGTACAAGGAAGTCGTGCTCAGCGGCATCAACCTGGGCCGTTGGGGCCGCGATCTTGATTACAAATTGCGGCTGGTTCACCTGGTGCGCCGGCTCCTGAATGAAACTGCGATCGAGCGGTTACGGCTCAGTTCGGTCGAGCCGATGGATTTCTCCGACGAGCTTTTGGCGCTGATGACGGAGAGTCCGCGCATCGCCGATCATGTGCATGCGCCGCTGCAATCCGGCAGCGATCGAGTGTTGCGGCGGATGCATCGCAAGTATCGCCCCCGGCACTACGCCGATCGGATCACGAAGGCTCGCGCGCTGATGCCGGATTGCGCCGTCGGCGCCGACGTCATGACTGGTTTCCCGGGCGAGACCGACGAAGAATTCGAGGAGTCGCGCGCGTTCATCGAAAGCCTGCCGTTCACATACCTGCACGTATTCACGTATTCGGAACGCCCGGGGACGCCCGCGGCGGAGGCTCCGGCGCAGGTTTCCATGGAGGTGCGCAAGCACCGGACACATGTACTTCGCGAGCTCGCCGCGAGCAAGCACCGCAGCTTCCGTGCGTCGATGGTCGGGCGGACGCTGTCCGCCGTGACGATTCAGGACGGCAAAGCGCTCAGCGGAAATTATTTGAAGATCGCGCTGGCTTCGCCGCGCGAGCCGAATCAGATCGTCGATGTGCACATTGGCGGATTGACGGCGGAGGGACTAAGCGAAGCGGGGATGCTGCGGGTTCTCTAGCTCACTTCTCGACGGCGATCGATGTCGCGCGGAACGAATTGTGTCCCAGGTCGAGGCCTATTGCCAGCACATAGGCGCCCTTTTTCAACTCTCCCTGGTCCAGATCGAGCGCGGTGCGAGAATCGAAAAGCACCGTCACGCGACCGCGGTCCTTGACTACGATGCGGTCCGAAGCCACGGACACAATCTTACCCTCGGCCTTCGCGACATTCGCCTCGACGGATTCCGCGGTCAGCTCGCGGTCGGGGTATCCGATCGTGGCTCTTGCGCCCACCTCGTCGCCGAGCTTCAGAGCGCTGGTGTCGTGATAGATCTCTCCCCGCCAAATTTCGATGCCGGGAGGGATATGGACGACGCAGACGCCTGCATCGTTTTTCACCGAGAGAGTGTCTTTCGTGATGGCCACCAGATGGCCCATGCACACGGCGATCTCCTTCAGATGATGCGGCTCCATGTCGACCTGACCGCCCGCTTCGACCGCGGCGACTACCGAAGCAACTACTTCTTCGCCCGATTGACTGCATTTCAGGTAGACATCGTCACCCACAACCAGTTGCTTGAGGCTCGCGACATCCGTTCCGCGCCGCCAGATCTCGGCGTCAGGCGCGAGACGAAAGGTCGTGATCCTCTCGTTAAACTTCAGCGTGATGGAATCCGGCTGGATGGAGAGCAACGTGCCGGGGAGGCACCGCTCGGTTGGCACGTCCGGTTGAGCAGCAAGAGTTCCTACGAACGCGAAGCCGAGGAGCAAGGTTCGCATAAGCACATCCTACATCTCACGCCGATTTTCCAGCGACTTCATCATCGTCACCTCATCGGCGAACTCCAGGTCGCTGCCCACCGGAATACCCATGGCGATGCGCGTCACCTTCATGCCCAGAGGCTTGAGCAAGCGCGACAGATACACCGCCGTGGCTTCCCCCTCCACCGTCGGATTGGTGGCCAGGATGATCTCCTTCACATCGCTCTTGGCGATGCGATCCAGCAATCCCTTGATCTTCAATTGCTCCGGGCCGATACCGCGCAGCGGCGAAATGGAGCCATGCAGCACGTGGTACAACCCTTCGAAGCTGCGGGTGGTTTCAATCGGCAAAATGTTGTGGACCTCTTCCACCACGCAGATGGAGGAGCGGTCGCGATGCGGATCGCGGCAGTACGGGCACAACTCCGCGTCGCTGATGTTGTTGCACTCCGCGCAAATGCCGAGATTGTCTTTGACGTCGAGCAGCGCATCGGCCAGCCGAGCGGCATCGTCGCGCGACGCGCGAAGCACGTAAAACGCGAGCCGTTGCGCCGATTTCTGCCCGATGCCGGGCAGCCTTCGGAATTCAGCGATCAGTCGTTCGAGAGGAGCCGCGAAGTCGGGCATAGAAGAAGTCGATGACGCGGATTACAGTAAACCCGGCGGCAAGCCCAGCCCGCCCAGCAGGCCGGCCGTCTTGCGCTGCGTCTCTTCGTCGACCCTCTTGGCGGCTTCGTTGCAGGCGGCCATTACCAGGTCTTGCAGCATTTCCACGTCGCCGGCCACTTCGGGGTCGATCTTCACGCCGGTGACGTTCTTGTGGCCGTCCATCTTGACGGAGACCATACCCCCGCCAGCGGAGGCTTCCACGCGAATCTGCGCGATCTCCTCCTGCATCTTCTGCTGCATCTGCTGGGCCTTCTGCATCATGGCCTGCATGTTTCCCATGTTTCCTGGCATCTTCATGCTTCGTTCTCCCTCAAATTCCGGACCGCGCGCACCTGGCTATCGGGGAACAGCTCCTGGAACCGCTGCACTTCAGGATGCCCCAAAGCTCGTTCGGACGCCGCGTCATTCTGGGCCGGCGCCTGGGCCGGAGAAGCCGCCGGCTCCGCGGCGCGAGTGGCCTCTCCCAGCTTGATGGTGATTCGAACCGGCTTGCCCAGCACGCTCCGCACGGCGGCTTCAAATGCCGGATCCTTCAAATACAACTGATACATCTTGGGCGTGGTGAAAACCAGCTCCGCGTCGGATTCGGCGAGTTCCGTGTGCCCCAGCGCGTCGGCGAGATTGGCCTGCTTGGCCTCGAGCAGCGCGGCGTGCAACCGTGATCGCAGGCTGTCTCCGGCTGGAGCCTTTGGAGTTGGCGCCACGGGCGCCCGCGGCGTGGAAATCTTCGGCGCAGGAAGAGGCCCGGAGGGCCCTAGCGACGCGAGCGCTTCCTCGATCGGCTGCAATCGTCCGGCATGCACCAGCCGCAGTAAACCCATCTCCAGGTGCAGACGGGGCTGAAGCGAGCTCTGCAAATCGCGGAACAGATCCAGCGTCAGCTTCAAGTAACGCGTCAGATCCTCTTCGCGGAAAGAAGCGGCGGTGGCCAGCATGCGAGCCTGCTCGCCTTCGGATGCGCCCACCAGCCGCGTGTGGCCAGCTTCAATCTTGACCACCAGAAGATTGCGGATATAGCGGGCCAGTTCCCGAGCGAAGTGCTGCAAGCTGCGGCCGTTGGCCTCGAGCTCGGCGACCACTTCGAGCATCTTGTGCGCGTCGCCCTCGATCAGCGCCTGCGCCACACGTTCCAGGCTCTCGACGCCGAACATCCCCAGCAGCGCCCGGACTTCCGCAGCGTGAAGCTTGGTTCCGCAGCAGGCGATGGCCTGGTCCAGCGCGGAAAGAGAATCGCGCACGCTGCCTTCGCCGGCCTGCGCCAGAACGCCTAGCGTATCTTTGTCGGCCTCGATGCCTTCGAGCTTGGCGATGTACTCCATGCGCTCGACTAATTCCTTAAAGTCCACAGAGCGGAAGCTGAACTGCTGGCAGCGCGAGGCGATCGTCGAAGGGATCTTGTGCGACTCGGTGGTGCACAGCAGGAAGACGACCCACTCGGGCGGTTCCTCCAGGGTCTTCAGGAGGGCGTTGAAGGCCTCGCTGGTGATCTGGTGCGCTTCATCGACGATGAAAACCTTGTAGCGGTCGCGCGCGGGACGGAAGCGGACGTTCTCGCGCAGCTCGCGCATTTCGTTGATGCCGCGGTTGGAAGCGGCGTCGATCTCGATCACGTCCATGGAACCGCCGGCGGCGATCTCGGTGCAACTGGCACACACGCCGCAGGGGTGGGGCGTGGGGCCTTTTTCGCAATTGAGACAGCGGGCCATGATCCGGGCCACGGTGGTTTTGCCGGTGCCGCGTTGGCCCGAAAAAATGTAGCCGTGGGCGATGCGCCCCTGGGTGATGGCGTTCTCGAGGGTGGTCTTGACGTGTTCCTGGCTGATCAGCTCCGCGAACGTCTGCGGCCGGTATTTGCGGGCGATCACCTGATACATGGGAGGGAAAAGAAGCAGATCTATGCCAGACCCCGGGTGATCCGCGGCACACGAGTTAAACCACTACCGTTGCTTCCTTCCGGACCTGGCGGGGTTCGCAGCCGCCCGTTGCACGAAGCCCGGAGCCTGACAACTTCTCATGCTAGCAGCTTTGGGTGCCCGCCCACACAACCGCTTGCGCGAGCGTCTATCTTTTGCGGACGCTGGGCGAGGGGTGCGACTTCGGTGGGAATCGAGCAGGCAAACTTTTTATCCGGGTAGTATTGACAACCTTATTATACCCGGATATTATTAGGACATGAATGAAGCCCTTCTTAAACCTTCCATAGCCTTCCATGGTCATCGACGTCTTGCGTCCGGTCCGCTTCACGAGGTCGCGCGAGCGGTTAAGTACGCGACCGAAGCGGGAGCGCACCCCGTCTTTATCTTTGACGACGCCACCGGTCAGGTGATCGACCTCGATCCTCGCGGGACGGCAGAACAAGTGGTGGCACCGCTGCCTTTCGAAGAACCGCCCGATGGACCACGAGGTCGAGGGCGTCCCAAGCTGGGCGTGATCGCCCGCGAGGTGACGCTACTGCCGCGCCATTGGGACTGGCTGAGCACGCAGCCCGGAGGCGCGTCCATCGCCCTGCGCAAGCTGGTGGAGCAAGCGCGCAAGAGCAGCGGCGACAGCGATCGAAGGCGCGCGGCCCAGGAAGCCGCGTTCCGCTTCATGTCCTTCCTCGCCGGCGACCTGCCCGGTTTCGAAGAAGCGAATCGGGCGCTGTTCGCCTACGACCGGCGACGGTTCGGCGAAGTGATCGCCGAATGGCCGGACGATGTTCGCGATCACGCCATCAAGCTGGCGTTCTCCGATCTGGAGCCGAGTGGAGGTTGAGCAGCGTCTACAAGTCCGCGGAAGGCGCTCGCGCGATCCGCGAGCGCTACCTGAAATTCCTGGTACGCTGGCCCGTACCCAACCAGCAGCTTCGGGTCCCGACGCGCGAGGGCGAGACGTTTGTCGTTGCTTGCGGTGACGCGTGCGGCGACGAAGCCGCGCCGCCCTTGCTGCTCCTTCACGGCTCGGCTGGGAAACGCCGATGTGGATGGCCGACGTAGCAGCATGGGCGGCGCATTTCCGGGTGTACGCCATCGACATGATCGGCGAGCCGGGCCTGAGCGCGCGTTCGCGCCCGCCTCTCCATTCCGAAGCGCATGCGCTGTGGCTGGACGATGTGATGCAGGCTCTGTCGCTCGAACGGGCGTCGATTGTTGGTGTATCGCTGGGCGGGTGGCTGGCGCTGGATTATGCGACGCGGCGGCTGGAGCGCAATGTGCCTCGGGTCGAGGTTCGCTACGTGCCGGAAGGGGCATCTCCTACCGCGGCAGACGACGCCGATTCTCGATTTTTTGAGCCGCTCAGGAGTGGAAAGTTGCCTCCGCCGCGGCAGCGAAGCGGTCTAACTCGTCTTCGTCAGCGTTGGGCGATTCCACAATGCCAAGGTACGCGTGATAATGGAAGGCCACGATACCGGGCGTGCGCTGCCCGGTTTGCCATTCTTGAAAAGGGCCGAACGCGGTTGCTCCGGGGACGTCGGGCATCTCATAGACGGTCAGCGTGATCTCCGGGGAGCCGGTGTACCCAGCGCGGCAGACCAAGCGAGCTCCGGATGTTCCGGGCCAGATTTGGAAATTTGCCGAAGCCGGCTTCGTGCAGCTCGGCGAGCCAGCGATGCTCCACTGGGCGACCACCCGCGGGAGCGTCAGAGCCGGCGTGAGGCGCGACCACAGCGCGGAGCCAATGCCGATCACGGCCGCCACGACGAGAATATGCCAGATGCGTTTCATTTTATGGCGGCGGGAACAGTATACCCGCGGCGTCGAAGCGTTGTTTGATCCGGCGATTTAGTTCACGTCCAATCAGGTACTGCCGGGAGGGAAGAGTCTTGATGCGGGCCCGGATGGTTGCGCCCCGCTCGCCCAGGCGATCGACGCCCATGACCTCGATCGGCGCGAGGGCGCCGCTGCGGTAAGCTTCCTCGGACGCGATCTCGGCGCCGGTTTGCTCCAGGATCGTCAAGGCTTTTTCGGCGTCTGTGCGGTGGGCCAGAATCGTCTCGAACATATAATACGAATACTCACGGGTAAGATTCGCCAACATCGTGATGGATCCGTTGGAGATGGTATAGACCGCGCCGCTTTCCGCGCGAAGCACGGTGGTCCGCAGATTGATTTCGGTGACGACGCCGGAGACGCCATTGATGGTCACGGCATCGCCGATGCGGATCTGGTCTTCCAGCAGGAGGAACAGACCGCCTAGCCAATCCTTAATAAGGGTCTGCGCGCCCAGGCCCAGAGCGATCCCGGCGACACCCAGGCTAGCCAGGAGCGGCTCAATCTTGAAGCCGAGCTCGATCAACACCATCACCAGCGCGATGGTCCACACGATGGAGCCGATGAACAGGCGGAACGTAGCGACGATGGTAGCGGTGCGCTTGGCCAATTCCTGATCGGGGGCTGCGTCGGGGCCACGCCGCGCCATCACGGAGTTGGCGTAGATGCGCAGGCGGCCAAGCAGGCCGCTGAAGATACGCATGGTCAGCCACGCACCGATCACGACCATCAGCACTCGGACTCCGCTCTCGATCCAGGGAACCCACAACTCGGCGCGACGCAGCTGCGCGGCCAGATCCTCGAAAACCCGCATGACTTACATGATGCGATAAAATGAATCGTGGCTGAAAAAACAGGTTCTGAAACGTCCCCGGGAAAGTGGCTTCCCGCCGTGGCGCTGGGGTGGATCATCCCCGGTGGCGGTCATATGTTATTGAAGCGTCCGGGGCGCGGAGGGCTGATCCTGGCCTGCGTCGCGGCGATGTACCTGCTCGGCCTCATGATGCGGGGCGCTCTGTTCACGCCCAAGTCGGACGACCTGCTGACCGCGGTCATTTATTACGGCGGGTTTTTAGGCAATGTTATGTCCGGCCTTCTGTACTTTCTGACGGTGCAGCTGGGCTACGCTCAAGCCGACATGGCTGGCCACGTTCACGATTACGGCACCAAGTTTCTGGTGGGGGCGGGATTGCTGAACGTGCTCGGCATGGTGGACGCCTACGAAATCGCGACGCGGCAAAAGGATTAAGCCTAGAGAATTCAGCATGCCGAAAATCAGCCTTTCCCATTTCGAAGCGTCCCTGTTATTCGCGCTGTTTACGTCGATCGTGCTGGGCGTGGTGACCAAGCACACCGACCGCGAGCGCATGCGCTATGCCGCATACTGTTTCGCGTGGTTCGTGGCCGCCATCTTCGGTTTGAGCTGGCTGATGTACCTGGGACACGGGTAATTCTTGGACCTCGAAAAAACACTCCTGAGGAAGACCGGGGAGGCCATCGCGCGGTTCAAGATGATCCGCGACGGAGACCGCGTCGCCGTGGGCCTTTCCGGCGGCAAGGACTCGCTTACGCTTCTGGAAATGATGCTGCGGCTTCAGCAGCGCGCTCCGATCCAGTTCACGGTGTGCGCGTTCACAGTGGAGCAGGGCAAGTTTTTGCGGCCGTTCGAACCCATGGCCGAGTACCTGAAATCGCGCGGCGTGGACTGGACTTACACGCGCGACAATCCCTCGCTACGCCTGCTGGAAGAACAGCCCGACCACGGCTGCGACTTGTGCAGCCGCTTCCGCCGGCGCGCGGTGTACGAAATCGTTCGCGGCCTGGGCGCCAACGTCATTGCCTTCGGCCACACCGCCGACGACTTCTGCGAATCCTTCCTGCGCAACGCGCTTTTCACGGGACGAACCAGCTCACTGCCGCCGGTCACCTGGTCGAAGAAGAAAGAATTCCGCTTGATCCGGCCGCTGGTGTTTGTGACCGAGGACCTGACGCAGCGGTTCGCGGAGTCGATGGGCGCGCCCGTGATTCCGTGCGGCTGTTCGCTGCGGGCCGGCACGGTGCGGCGCTCCTTGCGCGGGTGGATCGGGGAGCTCGAAAAGGATTATCCGCGCGTGAAAGAATCGCTGCTCTCGGCGATGGGGAACCTGCAGACGGGCCGGCTGCTGGATCCGCGGTATCTCGATTTAGAGAACGGCGGCCTCGATAGCGACGGCGAAGAGTCCGAGGCGGAACCGCTGACGGTGCTGCGTTAGAATCGTTTCTTGCCGCCGCCTCGCGTTACCGTTGCCGTGCCGACGTTGGCCGCCGCCGGCGACGCTTTGGCTGAATGTTTGCGCTCCCTTGAATCTCAGACGTGGGCCGATTTCGAGGTGGTGGTGGTGGACAATAGCGGTGCTGGACGGGCGCTGGTTGCCGGGGACCGCATGCGGGTGATCGCAAACACCAGGAACGTGGGATTCGGCGCGGCCGTGAACCAGGCGTTCCAATCCTCCCAGGCGAAGTATCTGGCCACGCTCAACGATGACGCTGTGGCACATCCTCATTGGCTGGAGGCGTTGGTCAACGATGCCGAGGCGCATCCCAAAATTGGCATGTTCGCCAGCCAGGTGCGCATGGCGGGAACGATGGAGCTCGATTCCGCTGGGATGCTGATCGCCGCGGATGGGTCGAGCAAGCAGAGAGCGCACGGGCGGGCGTTCGAGGCGTTTTCGGGGGAAACAGAGGCGCTTTTTCCGAGCGGCTCGGCCGCCCTATATCGGCGCGAGATGCTGGAGCAGATTGGCGCGTTCGACGAGAGCTTCTTCCTGTATTGCGAGGACGTGGATCTGGGACTGCGCGCGCAGTGGGCTGGATGGGAGTGCCGTTACGTAGCGAACGCGGTGGCGGAGCACCGCTACTCGCACTCGGCCGGCAGGGCTTCCACTCTGAAGGCGTATTATGTGGAGCGAAACCGGCTGTACACGGTGATCAAAAATTTTCCTGCCGGCATGCTGCTGCGCGTCCCGTGGGCGGCTTTGACGCGTTACTTCTGGCACGGCGCTTCCATGCTGCAAGGGCGAGGGAAGGCCGCGGAGTTCCTGCGTGGCGGGCAATCCGCCGTGCTGTTGCCGTTTCTGGTGCTGCGCGCGCACGCGGCCGCAGCGATGCGCCTGCCGAAATTGCTGAAGGAGCGCCGGCGCATCTTTGGGTCGCGGAGTATCACGGGGGATCAGTTCGAGGCGTTGTTGCGGAAACACTCCATATCGACGCGCCACGTGGCCGAGTTATGAACGAACTGCTGATCCTGATTCCGGCCTATAACGAGGCGGGCGCGATTGGCGGCGTCGTGACCGAGGTCCAGAGCGTGATGCCGGATACGCCCGTGCTGGTAGTGGACGACTGCTCGGCCGACGCCACGGTGTCCCTCGCGCGAGAGGCCGGCGCTCGCGTGCTGGCTCTGCCGCATCACCTGGGACTGGGCGGATGCGTGCAAGCCGGATACCGTCTGGCGTTCGAACTGGGGTATCAGTTCGTCATCCGCGTGGATGGCGACGGCCAGCACGATCCTCGCGATATCGTAAAAATTCTGGAGGCTTTGGAACGGGAAAAATGCGAGATGGTGATTGGATCGCGATTCGTAAACGGCGCGGGTCCGCAGTTCGGCGCGGTCCGGGCGTTGGGAATCGTCTTCTTCCGCGCCGTGCTGAGGCCCATTCTCGGCAAATCCGTGCACGATCCTACCTCGGGATTCGTGGGGGTGAATCGCACCGCGCTGGGTCTGTTTTCGCGCAGCTTTCCGCTGGAGTATCCCGAGATCGAGGCTTTGGTGGTGCTGCAACGCCGCCGTTTCCGCTTCGTCGAAGTGCCCTGCCGCTTCCGGCCGCGGCGGACGGGACGAAGCTCCATCACCGCGGTAAAATCGCTTTACTATATGGTGCACGTGCTGCTGGGCGTGTTTGTAAACGTGCTTAAGTTCGAAGGCCGGAGAAAATAGAACATGCATCGTTTGCTCAACGTTCTGGCTGTTTTCAGCCTGGCCCTGATTCTGGCGGTGCTGTCTTCCGTCCGCCGGGCGCACATTCGAGTGGAGTATTCGGTGAGCTGGCTGGTTGCGTCGCTGGCGCTGCTGGGGTTATCGCGCTCGGCTGGAACGCTACGCTGGATCGGGGACGTTTTGGGTATCGCGAATCCGCCTTTGGCGCTGCTGATGGTCTCGGGCTCGATTTTTATCGTGGTTCTGTTCCGGCTTTCCCTGCGGATCTCCGGATTGAAGGATGCCAACATCGCACTGACGCAGAGGATCGCAATCCTCGAATATCGCCTGGAATCGATCGATGAAAAAGTCAAAGCGACACCGGCCAGTTGAACCTGGGCCGGCTGAGCCTGCGCCGGCTGAGAAAGCCGCGCCGCGAAAAAGCTTCACGTGGTGGCCGTGGGCCGCGGCCTTGGGTGCTCTCTTCCTGGCCTTCGAGATTTACGGGCCTGCGTTGAACGGACCTTTTGTGCTGGACGACCTGTATCTTACCTATGGCGATCCAAAGCTTCAGGGGCTCTCGTTCCGACAATGGATTATCGGCTCGCGGCCGATGCTGATGGCCAGCTACTGGCTGAATCACCAATGGACCGGGGACGACCCTTACGCTTATCACGCTACCAACATCATTCTGCATTTCATGACGGCCATCGTCGTCGCGTTGATCGCCATGCGGCTGCTGGACTGGGCGGGTGGCGGCCCAGGGAAACCAGCGCATCGGACTTTGGGGATCTTCGCGGGCGCGCTGTTTCTGGTGCACCCTATGCAGACCGAATCCGTGGCTTACGTTGCGAGCCGCTCCGAGACGCTGAGCGTCCTGTTCTACTACGGCGCCTATTGCGTGTTCCTATACCGGCGCACGGAGTCGATATCCTGGCCGCGGGCGCTGGCGGTGATGGCATTATTCGGCGCGGCCGTGGCCACCAAGCAGCACACGCTGACGCTGCCGGTGCTGCTGTTGATGACCGATTTGTATTGGTCGCACGGGTCGAACCAGGGAAGCGTTCGCGCCAATCGCCTGCTGTATATTCTCCTGGGGCTGGCGGGCGCGGCCGGCGGGTGGTTCGTGTGGACCACGATACGATCCGCGAACACGGCCGGCTTCCACGTCGCGGGCCTGACTCCGTTCAACTATTTCTTCACCGAGTGCCGTGTGGTATGGACCTACGTGCGCATGTTTGTGCTGCCCTTCGGACAGAATGCCGATCCGGAGGTGGCCATTTCACAGAGCCTGCTGGACTCCGGCGCGATTGTCGCGCTGGCGGCGTGGGTGGTTGTCGTTGCGGCGGCGTGGATCTATCGCAAGCGCTGGCCGCTGGCCAGCTTCGGCGTGTTCGTGTACCTGCTGCTGGTCTCGCCGACCTCCTCCGTAGTTCCCATTAGCGAAGTTCTTCAGGAACGGCGCTTGTACCTGCCCTTCCTGGGCCTGGCGCTGGTGTGCCTGGAGTTTCTGCGCCGCCTGGATTGGAAACGGCGGGTGATGATCGAGGTCCCGGTGCTGATTGTGATGACGGTGCTGACGTACCAGCGCAGCGCTGTGTGGGGCAGCGAAATGGCGCTGTGGACCGATACCGTGGCCAAGTCGCCGAAGAAGTTGCGCCCTCGCCTGCAACTCGCCGATGCGTATTATCAGCGGAGCCGATTCGCTGAAGCCGCCGAGAATTACGAAGAGGCTGCGCGACTCGCGCCGCCCGATTACCTGCTTCTGGTGAATTATGGATTGGCGCTGGATCGCGGCGGGCATTATGAGGATGCGCTCGCCAAGCTCCGGCAGGCCACATCCTTGGAATACGATTCCCAGGCGTGGGCGTTGATCGGCCAAGTATATGGGCAGCAACGCAAGACGGATGAGGCTTTTCAGGCATTGGACCAGGCCGAGCGCATCAACCCTGGATTTGAGCTGACCTACGAGATTCGCGGCAACGTGTACGAGTTTGACTTGGGGAACAAGACGAGCGCGGCGGATCAATACAAGCGCGCGCTTCAAATCGATCCGTATAACGATGCGGTCCGTCAGGCGCTGGAACGCGTCGAGCGGCGATAAGAGATGGCGCGCATCGGCGTTAACGCGCTGTATCTGATTCCGGGCGGGGTCGGCGGCACCGAAATCTATTTGCGCGAGTTGCTGGCGGGGCTGGCCTCGATTGACACGACCAACGAATATTTCGTCTTCACCAATCTGGAGACCGGCCAGGACCTGACCCCAAGGCAGGCGAATTTCCAGTGGAAGCCTCAAGCCGTCCATGCCGTTTTCCGGCCGGCGCGGATTCTTTGGGAACAAACTGTGCTGCCTCTGGAAGCCTGGCGCTATGGCCTGGACGTGCTGTTCAATCCAGGATTCACCGCGCCGCTGGCAGTCCGATGCGCTTTGGTGACGACCTTTCACGACTTGCAGCACAAGCGCTATCCGGAGTATTTCCGCCGGTTCGATCTGCCCTTCTGGAGGTTTCTGCTATGGGCCGCGGCGCACCGTTCGCGGCGTCTGATCGCGGTTTCGGAGGCCACGCGAGCGGATCTGCTGCGCTTCTACAAGCTGCCTGATGATCGGGTGACGGTGGTGCCGCACGGCGTGAATCCTCAATTCTTCACGCTGAACCGGTCGAACGTCGAACCTTATCTGTTATGTGTTTCGACGCTGCATCCGCACAAGAATATAGAACGGCTGGTGCGGGCTTACGCCCGCAAGCCGCGCGAGTACAAACTTGTGCTGGCGGGCCTGCGTGGATTCCAAACCGCGGCGATCGAGGGATTAATTGCGGAGCTCGGGATCGGGGAGCAGGTCACGATTCCAGGCTGGATCCCGCGCGAGGATCTGATGCGGCTGTATGAAAAGGCTCACGCGTTCGTGTATCCGTCGACGTTCGAAGGGTTCGGAATGCCGGTGCTGGAAGCGATGGCCGCGGGGATTCCCGTGGCTTGCGCCGACATCCCCGCGCTTCGCGAAGTGGCCGGATCGGGCGTTGAGGAGGCCGCACTGTTCTTCGATCCCCTGGACGAAGACTCGCTAGCGGCCGCGCTGGACCGGATCACGACGGACGCGGAGCTGCGGATGAGGCTCGCGGCGGCAGGGCCGGAGCGCGCACGGCCGTACACATGGCGTCGCACGGCTGAAAAAACGCTGGCGGCATTGTTGTGATCAACGCGGGTTGCTTAGGTTCGGCCCCAAAAGGCGAAGACCACCGCGCCGATGATGAACAAGAACGATACCGCGTAGTTCCAGCGAACCGGCTCGCCCAGATAGAAGTACGCGAAGGCGGCGAAGACCACCAGGGTGACGCACTCCTGAATGATTTTCAATTGATAGCCGGTGAAGCGGCCGTAGCCGATTCGATTGGCCGGCACCTGAAAACAATACTCGCCCAAAGCGATGAGCCAACTGAGCACGATCGCCTCGACGATTGGAGCGGAGCGGTGCTTCAAGTGGCCGTACCAGGCGAAGGTCATGAATGTATTCGAAATCAAAAGCAGGGCTACGGTGAGCATTTGCGGCCATCGTAGCATTGGCCGCGATGGCGTGCGTGAGGGGGCAAATTCAGAGCGCTGACGAAAGGTCCGTATGAGAAAAGCCGGCCCCTTTAAACAGGAGGGGCAGGCTCGTGGCGCTTGCCAGCGCGTAGACGAAGCAGTCTCCGTAGTTCAGTCTTGCTTTGTGCCCGCGGACTTTGCCGCATTTCGCAAAGGCGTCGATGGCGATGCGAGCGTGGCGCGGAGTCACAGGTTCCACTTCGATCCCGGCTTCTTGAACGAGGGCATGCAGCTTGCGTGCCGCTTTCGGTCCGTGACGGTTCACCATCACAATTCCGGCTTCGATCAGTGTCGCGGCCGAAATCAGCAGCGCATCCGCGTCGGCAAGAGCTTCGGCGTACTTTGCGGCATCCGGCTCTCCTTCCAGGATCGCGAGGAGCGCGGAAGCATCGACGACCATCACTTGGGAAGACCGTTCTTGTCGTAGAGCATTTCCTCCGCCTCGCGGCCGTCGAGAACCGGGAGCGCCGCGCACTCGCGTCCGATTTTGAGCAGTCGGTCCACAAAAGCCTGCCTGTTGCGCCGCTTCCGTATGCGATTCAGCCGTTCCGCAATAGCTCGGTCAACGGCACTGGTCATGGTTTCACCCGCAAGCCGCGCAAGCTCCTGAGCGCGCCGGTGCGTCTCCTCGTTCTTGATGTTCATGCTCATGGTAGAGCGCTGATGTGATTCTACCATGCCTCGAATTTACGGGACGGTCGGCGAATCAGCGCAGCAGATCTTCGAGCTGCACGCGGGCGTCGCTTGGAATGGCGCTCTCTCAGCGCGCAAGCGTCTCTTGGACCGCAGGGAGAACCTGATAGCCTGTGGTGAGCGGATTCACTCATGCCCCTACTTAGTTTTTGGAAAAGTGCCAAGGACGAGGTTTTGAAGATGACCATTGAGCAGGTCGTCTCCAGCGCGGGTGATGGCAATCTTTTGGACAGCTCGCCATGCTCCCTTGAGTTCCGCGAATTTCTGGGCGTTGTTCCGGTTGAGCGATTGTTTGAATACGCTCGCCACTGTCTCGAGAGTTCCTTCAATAAAGGCGGCCTCGTTCTTCAGGACATCGTGAACGAGTTCGGACGACGGCTCGACTTCGAGGTGACAAACGGCCTTTACCAAGGCAGGCGGAATGCAATTGGCTACGACGGAATCTGGAAGGCAATGGGAGAACCGGACCTAATTATCGAAGTAAAAACAACCGACTACGTGACGGTTCGCCTAGAAAAGATCGCGGAGTACAAGGGAAAGTTGGTCGCGGAAAACAACGTTGGCAAGGATGCATCAATGCTAATCGTCGTTGGACGTGAGGATACCGGCGCGCTAGAGGCCCAAGTTCGAGGCTCCCGATTTGCGTGGGACATGCGGCTGATCAGTATAGAGCGGCTAGTGAAGCTGGTTCAGATCAAGGAGAAGTCGGATGATGCCAGCACACTTAATCAGATTCGGCAATTGCTTCAGCCCTTCGAGTACACCAAGATCGACAGGATCGTAGACGTTATCTTCACTACCGCTGTGAACGTTGAGAGCCAACAGGAGATCGAGCAAGAAACGCCAGCGTCCCATGGTGACGGGGAGGGCGAGAACGAAGCCGGCAAGCAGATTCGGACAGACCCGGATCGCTTAGACGCTAAACGTCAAGAGGCCGTCGATTGGTTCGCCTTCTCTAAGGGAAAGGAATTGGTCAAAAGAAGCAAGACCTTGTTCTGGAGTCGGGACAAGGAATTTCGGGTCTGTTGCGCCGTGTCGAAGCACTATGACGCAAAGGGCGAATACCAGCCCTATTGGTATGCGTACCATCCAGCGTGGGATGCTTTTCTAGCGGAGGGGAAAGAGGGATTCTTCATACTTTCCTGCATGGATCGGAGCGAGGCTTTTGCGATTCCCTATTCGTGGATCCAACAGAACAAAAAGAACCTGAACGTGACTGATCGTGGTGACCGCTCTTACTGGCACGTTCCCGTTACAACTGTGGACGACGGAAAACTTGCGATCAACCTGTCCAAAATCCAGGTCAAGGCTCCTCTTGAGCCCTATCGATTCAGGTTCAAGAAGCGCTGACAAGATCCACGAGAACTTCAGCGCAGCAGGTCTTCGAGCTGCACGCGGGCGTCGGTCTTACTGTCGCGATACTTGACGATGACGGGCGTGTACAGCGAGATGCCCCAATCCCTGCCAGGGCCGTGCGTGATGGCTCGCGAGCCGGCGACGACAACGGCTTCTTCGGGAATAATCAACGGCTCATCGTCGGTGGCTTTGTAGACCTGGCCGCGAACGATGTCATAGACCGGCGTCGAACGAGTCAGAATGGTACCGCTACCCAGCACGGCGCGACGCTTGACGATGGTGCCCTCGTAGACTCCGCAATTGCCGCCGACCACGGCTTCGTCCTCGACGATGACGGGCAGCAGGCCCACGGGTTCCAGCACTCCGCCGATTTGAGCCGCAGCGGAGATATGGCAGTTATTGCCCACCTGCGCGCAGCTTCCCACCAGGGCGTGGGAATCGATCACGCTGCCGTCGCCGACCCAGGTTCCCGCGTTGATGTACATCGGGGGCATACAGATGACACCCTTGCCGATGTAGCAGCCGTCGCGAATACTGGAGCCTCCCGGCACCAGGCGAATGCCATCGGACGGGCTGAGCCGCTTCACCGGCCACGTGGCCTTATCGAACATCGGCATCCGCACCGGATCGGGCGACATATTCACCACCGCTCCCATGCGCAGGCCCAGGAGGATGCCCTTCTTGACCCAAATGTTAACGCGCCAGCCGCCGCGCATGGACGGGTCAGGCTCGGCGGAGCGGATTGAGCCTGTGTTCAGAGCGTGTTTGAATCGCGCAAACAGCTCGAAGTGTTCTTCGGTATAGGCCGCGGGTTTTTCGTCAAACAGCTTGGCGATCTGAGTCCGCAACTCAGTCTGCATGCATGCTCCGGTGCTTGTCGGACGCCGCGACGAGAAGGCCAGTCGATTTGAGGACGGCTTCAATCTTCACGCGGCTCGCCTCCGACGGCGGCGTCATCGGCAAGCGCCACACGGGTTCGAGCAGGCCCATCATGGCCATGGCGGCCTTTACGGGAATCGGGTTGGACTCGACGAAATTCACCTCCATCAGCGGCAGCCATTGGCGCTGCAAGGCGCGCGCCCCTGCAAAATCTCCAGTCCTGGCGAGACGCGTCAGTTCGGTCATCTCCGCGGGAATTTCGTTGGAAGCCACGGAGATCAACCCGCGCCCGCCCAAGGAGATCAGCGGGATGGCAATAGCATCGTCGCCGCAGAGAATGCTGATGCGCCCAGGAAGCTGGTGCGCCATCTGCGCCATCTGTCCGATGTTGCCGGAGGCTTCCTTGATGGCCACGATGGTGTCGATCTCGGCGAGCCGCTTCATGGTGGCAGGCTCGACGTTACAGGCGGTACGTCCCTGCACGCTATATACGATCATCGGCAGCGGGACTGCGGTCGCGATGGCCTTGTAGTGCTGATACAAACCTTCCTGCGTGGGCTTGTTGTAGTACGGGGTCACCGAGAGAATGCCGTCCGCGCCCAGGTGACGAAGTTCCTTCGCCAGCTCGATCACTTCGGCGGTGTTGTAACCACCCGCTCCGCCGGCCACGGGAACCTTGCCCTTGGCCTCTTCGAGCGTGATCTCGACGACGCGCAAATGTTCGGCGCGAGTGAGCGTCGGGCTCTCGCCCGTGGTCCCGCAAGGCACCAGAAAGTCGATGCCGCTTTCGATCTGCCTGCGGACTAATCTCCGCAAGGCCGGCTCGTCGAGCGAGCCATCCGTGCGGAAGGGAGTGACTAACGCGGTGCCGCAACCTGTAAACATATTTACTCCTTGAATAGAACGTCTTCGAAGTTATGAACGCCGCGCTTGCCCGGCAGCCACTGCGCCGCTTTCAGCGCGCCACGGGCAAAGCCTTCGCGGCTGCGAGCCGTGTGACGGAGCGTGATGGTGTCCGCGGCGGAGTCGAACCCGATCTCATGCGTGCCCGGATGCGCGCCCGCGCGGTTGGCGCTGGTATCGACCGGGCGTGAATAGCCGGCCGATTCCATTTCCTCCACCAGCTTGAGCAGCGTACCGGAAGGCGCATCCTTCTTAGTGTGATGATGAATCTCCCAAGCCCAGGCACCGTACTGCGGCTGGGATTCAAGCAGCCGGGCGGCCTCGCGAACGACGCGAAAGAAAACGTTGACGCCGATGGAGAAGTTGGGGCTCCAGACCAATCCAACATTGTGCCGCTCAACCGCCGTCCGCACGCGGACCATTTCATCCAGCCAGCCTGTGGTGCCGGTGACGACCGGAATTTTCATCGCGCAAAGAGCCTCCACATTACCGACGACGGCCGAGGGCAGCGTGAACTCCACCGCGACATCCGCGCCCGCGGCCTGGCCCAGATCGTCGTTAAGGTCGACGCGCGCATGCACGGTGAAGCCGTATTCCGGCGCGAGCTGCTCGATCAGCTTCCCCATCTTTCCGTAGCCGACGATAGCGAGTTTGGCGTTTATTGGTTTCACCCAAAGAACTCCCGGTGGAGCGATTCTACCGCGGGAACTAGGTCGGCGGCAGCCACTACCAGACTGATATTCAACTGCGAGGCTCCTTGCGAAACCATACGGGTCTTGATGCGGCCCAGCGCTGAAAAGGTGCGGGCAGCCACAGCCGGGCACCCACGGATGTTTTCGCCGACCAGGCACACGATGGCCTGATTGTCTTCCAAGGTGATCTCGGCGAATTCCTCGATCTCCATGCGAATCGCATCCAGCGCGCGGGTGTTGTCCACGGTGAGAGAAACGCTGACTTCGGAAGTCGCCAGCATGTCCACAGGAGTCTCATGCCGGTCGAAGATTTCGAAAATGCGGCGCAGAAATCCGTGCGCCATCAGCATGCGGGAGGAGACGATATTGACCAGAGTGATATTGCGCTTGCAGGCGATAGAGCGGATCGGGCTTGACGATGGAGGAGGGTTGGAGACGATGCGCGTTCCTTCGACCTCGGGTCGCCGCGAGTTGAGAATCCGCACCGGGATATTTTTTTCGATGGCCGGCAGCACCGTGGCCGGATGCAAAACCTTGGCGCCGAAGTACGCCAGCTCCGCCGCTTCCGCGAAGGAGCAGGTTTCCACGCGATGGCCGCCGGGGAAAATGGTGGGATCGGCGGTGAGCATGCCGTCGACGTCGGTCCAGATCTGGATTTCTTCCGCGCCGATGCCCGCGCCTACGATGGACGCGGTGTAGTCGGAGCCTCCACGGCCGAGCGTGGTGGTGATGCCGTCTTCGGTGGAGGCGATAAAGCCTCCCATGACCGGGACGCGGGTCTGCGCCAACGGCGGAATGACCGCCATCAGCTTCGCGTTGGTTTCGGCGAATAAAGGAGCGGCCTGCGTGTGACGGCGGTCGGTGACGATCACGCTGCGGGCGTCGACGTGGGCTGCGCTGATTTCGGCGCGGTTGAAGTGTGCGGCCACAATCCGGCTTGAGAAGCGCTCTCCGAAGGCAGAGACGGCGTCGGTGGCGCGTGGAGTTAACTCGCCGACGATGGCCAGACCTTTCACGAGATCCGCTAATTGCTGGAAGAGCGCGTCGACGTCATCGGCGACGCCCAGTCCGGCCGATTCCCGCAAATGCGCCCCGCGCAGCTGCTCCAGGTGAGCCAGGGCCGAATCCAAATCGCCCGAAGCGGCCTTGGCAGCCATCGCCAACAGCTTGTTGGTGGTCTTGCCCATGGCCGAGACGACGACCACGGGCCGACGCGCCTGCTGGCTGCGAACAATCGCAGCAACCCGAAGAATCGCCTCCGCCGATTCGACGGAGGTTCCGCCGAATTTCATCACGATCATCGGTCGAGGTATCCTTCGGCCTGCATGACTTCGGCGTTCAGCACGGCCGCACCGGCCGCGCCGCGAACGGTGTTATGTCCCAGCGCGACAAATTTGTAATCGAGCACGGGGCACATGCGCAGGCGACCGACGAAAACGGCCATCCCGTTCTCTCGCTCGACATCTCTACGGGGTTGCGGACGGTCCGGCTCCCGCATGTAGATTACGGGACAAGGAGGCGCGCTCGGCAGGCTCTTCTGCTGTGGGACACCGCGCCAGGATCGCCAGGCTCGCAGAATCTCCTCTTCCGAAGGCTTGGTTTTCAGCTCGACCGAAACTGTAATGGTGTGGCCATCCACCACAGGCACGCGATTGCAATGTGCGCTTACTTTCGCCGTCAGCGGCTCGACGGAAGACCCGGCGAAATCGCCAAGAATCTTCTGGGTTTCCTGTTGCATTTTCTCTTCTTCGCCGCCGATGAAAGGAACCACGTTGGCGTTAATGTCCATGGAAGCCACGCCCGGATATCCAGCGCCCGAGATCGCCTGCATGGTGGTCACGACCACGCGCTCAATGCCGAATTGCTTCAACGGCGCGAGCGCCATCACCAGCACAATGGTGGAGCAGTTCGGGTTGGTGACGATCTGTCCCTTCCAACCGCGCCTGCGCTGCTGTTCGTGAATCAGGCTCAAGTGATTCGCGTTGATTTCGGGCACCAGCAGCGGAACATCCGCATCCATGCGGTGATTGCGCGAGTTGGACACGATGACATGACCCGCGGTCGCGAAGGCTTGTTCAATCTCGGTGGCCACGGATGCGTCCATCGCCGAAAAGACAAGTTTTGGAGCACCGTCGGGTTTCGATTCGGAGACTACGATGTCGCGTACGTAGGCCGGCGTCTCGCCACCCAACCGCCAGGTGGTCGCATCCTGGTAGGGCTTTCCGGCAGAGCGGTCGCTCGCGCCCAGCCACGTGAGATCGAACCAAGGGTGATCCCGAAGAAAGCTCACAAATTCCTGGCCCACCATGCCGGTAGCGCCCAAAACTCCAACCGGTATTCGTTCGGTCATCATCATCGGATCAATTGCCTCGCTAATTTTTTGTAAATCTCAATGGCATCGAGCAGCTCCGCTTTGGGGACTCGCTCCTGGTCCGTGTGCGCCAAATGGATGGTGCCGGGCCCGATCAGAAACGGTTTACCCCAAGCTCCGTCGAAGGCGGGGATGTCAGTGGTATAGGAGACGATCGTCGTCTCGAGCCCTTCCATTTTGGTCAAATGCAGCGCGGGAATGCACAAAATTTCGCGCGCCTCGGCGAAGCCGGAGACAGCCTCCGCAATGCGGCCACGAGTTTCATCTCCCGAATCCACCAGGCGGATGAAGACCTCCGCCGAGGCATGATCCGGAATGACATTGGGGGCGCGGCCTCCTTGAATGGTGCCGATATTGAGCGTGCTGGGACCGAAGAGTGGATCGTGAGCCAGCGGAATGCGCCGCACACGTTCGAGCGCGTCCAGCAGCTTCTCGATCGCCGATTCGCCCAGATGCGGATAGGCCGAATGCGCCATGCGTCCATGGGCGGCGATCTCATATCGCAACGCGCCCTTCGATCCCAGCGCGAGTTTGTTCTCGGTCGGCTCGCCATTGATGAGGAAGCGGCTCCCGCGGTTATCGAGCGCGGCCGCCAAAGCACCGGCGCTGTTGCGCTCCTCGCCGACCACGAACAGGAGCGCGATGCCACGCCTGCCCTCGGCCAGCAAGGCTTCCGTCGCGCAGATCATGGAAGCGATGATGCCCTTGGTGTCGCACGCGCCGCGGCCCCAGATCCATTCGGCGTCTTCGCGCGATGCGAAAAACGGCGGGACCGTGTCCATGTGCGTGGAGAAGGTGACGACGGGCTGGCCCCAGGTTGCCAGGACGTTGAAGCGGTGCGGCTCGACCTCGATGCGCTCGATGCGGCCACCCGTCTGGGCCGCCAGGCGCGAAAGGAGATCGGCAAGATACACGCCCACCTGCTCCTCGTTGGGCGTGACCGAGTCGATATCCACCAATGCGCGCGTCAGCTCGAAAACGTTCATACACCGCAAAAGGGATGGAGAGCGCCGCCCGCAAAAGGGACAGCCAGGAGGGCCGAAGCTCTTCTTGAAAAAGCTTCCTCAGAAAAACGTGCTGCCCGCCCGATAGCGCTCCACCCGATCCTCTCGTTCGGACCGAATGACAGTGAAGAGGTCTTAGCCGTGCTTCACCAACCGGACCGCGCTCAAGCCGCGGGCCGATTTCGGCGAGGTGAGCCCCTTTCCTCTGGCGCTCCGTGCTTTGACGGAACCGCGCGCCAGACTACTGATGGCCCTCGCTCCTCTACCAGAACGCTTTTAGAATAGCACGTGCGCGCACAAATCCCGCGGGCGCAACGGATAATGGAAGTGCCTGAATGGCAGCGCGCTTTCGCATCTATCTGGTCGAGGAGAGCAACTGGGTCCGGCTGTGGCAACTGCTGAAGTTGGCCGCCGCCGGGGCGTATCGCCACAACTGCCTCAGCGTGGCTAAAGGCGCGGCCTATTCCGCGCTGCTCTCCTTCTTTCCCGTGCTCACCACCATTGCGACGCTGCTGGTGCAGGCCCGCGCGGATTCCGTGTCGCGCACTATCGTGAGATTCCTCTATCAAGTGGTGCCTCCTGGAACGGAAGATGTGGTGCGCGATCTTTTTGTAGTTCACGGCGAGCGTCCCAAGTGGCTGCTGGTGGTAGCGGTGCTGCTGGCGGGCTGGGCCGCATCGGGAGCGATGATCAGCCTGATGGAAGGCTTCGACGCCATTTATCAGATCTCTTCGGAACGGCCGTTCCTGCGCCAGCGCGGCGTCGCGGTTCTTTTGGTGCTGATTGCAGCGATCCCGTTGTGGAGCGCTTCGGCGCTGATCGTGTTCGGCAACCGCTTGGAACGGGCGGCGATTTCCTGGCTCCGGCTCCTGCCGGAGGGAGCGGATCTGAGCGGATGGGTACTGCTCGCATGGCAAGCTCTGCGCTACGGAGTTGCGTTCGGAACGGTGGCGCTGGTTACGGCGCTCGTGTACTATTTCGGACCCAACCGGAAGCAGACGCTGCGCATGGTATTTCCAGGCGCGGCTCTGGTCACTCTATTGTGGTTAATGGCGACCGCGGCTTTCGCTTGGTATGTGCGGCACGTCGCCGACTATAACGTGCTGTACGGAGGCGTCGGAGCCGGGCTCGCGCTGCTGGTTTGGATGTACGTTCTGGCGGTGATCAACTTGTTCGGGTGCGAGTTCAACGCCGCGCGCGAGCGTGTTTCAGCGTCGAACTGAACCGCCCACTGCTACAATTGGTGGAGTCGGGGCGTAGCGCAGCCTGGTAGCGCACCTGCCTTGGGCGCAGGGGGTCGGGCGTTCAAATCGCCCCGCCCCGACCAAAGCAACATGCCACTCGAAGCGGGTTGAACAAGGCTACGGCTAGCGCGGTTCACTCCGGTGGCCGTGCTGGTAGTCCTGGGGCCCTATCGCGCGCTCCCAGCGCGGCGCGATCCATTGTCGCGAAGTTCAACATAGGCGACCATGTGCGAATCTCCTGCCGGGCGATCCCACCCGTGTGGGAA
>Ga0070733_10000852_pt1 | contig 23656 bp, 36 predicted proteins | sample Coa_R1_9_FD_66450 | JGI IMG/M metagenome (GOLD analysis project Ga0070733, IMG submission 66450) | Surface soil microbial communities from Centralia Pennsylvania, which are recovering from an underground coalmine fire - Coalmine... | ecosystem: Environmental > Terrestrial > Soil > Unclassified ...
GAAGAAGAGATCGTGGCGAAGGCGGTCGGAAAGAAGCTGGCCCCGGCATAAATTGCCCGGCCTCGGAGCGTTGACTTGGGAGGTTTTGGTTGATACCATTCGGGTCGTGGCGCCCCCTCGACGGGGCGTTTACCGCGTAAGAGCGGAAAAAGAAGCATCCAATACGCCTGGACCCGTGTTCTAGATAAACGGCGCACTGCGCGATGATGTAGTGCACTAAAAATAAGGCGCGTAGCGCCAAAGCACTGCTGTAAGTGCGGTGAACTTAATTTGGGGACCCATGCCGCGGAGTCGGCATGGGGCGCGTAGCGCCAAAGGGTTGCGCGAAGTGCAACCCGCTGTGAAAGGATAGAGATGGCTAAACAAAAGTTCGAGCGGAACAAGCCGCACGTAAATATCGGCACGACGGGACACGTCGATCACGGAAAGACGACGTTGACCGCTGCGATCATGCATTGCCTTTCGACAGAGGGGCTCGCGCAGAAAGTCGGCGTCGACCAAATCGACAACGCTCCCGAAGAGAAAGAGCGTGGGATTACGATTGCCATCTCGCATCAGGAATACGAAACGGCGAAGCGCCACTACGCGCACGTTGACTGTCCGGGCCACGCCGACTACATCAAGAACATGATTACCGGTGCCGCGCAGATGGACGGCGCGGTCCTGGTCGTCGCTGCGACCGACGGACCGATGCCGCAAACGCGCGAGCATATTCTGCTGATGCGCCAGGTCGGCGTGCCGCGGATCGTCGTTTTCCTCAATAAAGTTGATATGGTGGACGACGAAGAGCTGCTCGAGCTGGTCGAGTTGGAGATCCGCGAGCTGCTCTCGCAGTACGATTTCCCGGGCGACGACACCCCGATCATTCGCGGTTCCGCGCTCAAGGCGCTCAACTCGAGCGGGCGCAAGGGTGACGCCGATGCCGATCAGATCTTCAAGCTCATGGACACCATCGACGACTACATCCCGCAGCCGGAACGTCAGGTCGATAAGCCGTTCTTGATGCCGGTGGAAGACGTCTTCACGATTACCGGGCGCGGCACGGTCGGAACCGGTCGCGTCGAGCGCGGTCAGGTAAAGGTTGGAGAAGAAGTCGAAATCGTTGGCCTCAAAGAGGAGACCAAGAAGACGGTCGTGACCGGCATCGAGATGTTCCGAAAGCTGTTGGACTCCGGAATCGCCGGCGACAACATCGGTGTGCTGCTGCGCGGCGTCGATCGCAACGAAATCGAGCGGGGCCAAGTGCTGGCCAAGCCCGGTTCCGTCAAACCGCACAAGAAGTTCAAGGCCGAGGTGTACGTGCTCTCCAAAGAGGAGGGCGGACGGCACACGCCGTTTTTCGGTAACTACCGGCCGCAGTTTTATTTTCGGACGACCGACGTAACCGGAACGATCAAGCTCCCCGACGGCGTCGAGATGGTGATGCCGGGCGACAACGTGCAGATGGACGTGGAGCTCCACACGCCGATCGCCTGTGAAGAGGGTCTGCGATTCGCGATTCGCGAGGGCGGCCGCACGGTCGGGGCGGGCGTCGTAACGTCCGTTAGCGAATAGGGTCTATACACAAATGGCGAAACAGATGATCCGCATACGCCTCAAGGCGTACGATCACAAAGTGCTCGATCAGTCGGCCGAGCGGATCGTTGAGACCGCCAAGCGCACCGGCGCGTTCGTCAGCGGCCCGGTGCCCCTGCCGACCGAGATCAACCGCTTCTGCGTGCAGCGCTCGACGAACAACGACAAGAAATCCCGCGAGCACTTCGAAATGCGGACCCACAAGCGGCTCATCGATATCCTGCAGGCCTCGCCCAAGACGATGGACGCCCTGATGCACCTCGACCTCCCGGCCGGCGTGGATATCGAACTCAAGGCCTAGCCCGCTCCCCAAGCAGCCCCTCTTTCGCCCGCACTTTATGGCTGCGGGCGTTTTGTTGTGTCGTACGCAGGGAATGTCTGTTAACGCATTAACGAATTAGCTGCTAGAGGGCTCGGCGGTCGGGGGGCCCCTCGGTTCGCCGAGCTCCTTTCAACCTTGGATATAAAGGAAGGAGCACCTATGATACCCATCCGTGGCTCACTGGTAGTGGGCCTTGGCAGCCTGGCTTTGGCGTTCTCTCTCGCGGGCTGCGGCGCCCGCAGCACCGCGCTCGCGCCGGTAAATCCCAGCCTCGGAGCAGGATCACTCGGCCAGGGCGTTTCGCCGCTTGCCTTGACCCTGCCCGACCAGCCCGACGGCAAGTCGTGCAAACTGTCCTCCAACGTTCGAAACTTCAACAAGACCGCGATCAAGATCGGCAACTATATCTGGTTCGCGAGCCTCTTCAAGGTCTCCGGCGGAACCCGAAACCACCTCGAAATGCTTGTCACCGACTCGAAGATTTCGTTTAGCACCTCCAAGCGCTCGTACACCATCAAGGTCCCGAACATGCGCTTGTCGCTGCGTGGAAATAATCGCGTTCGGCTCGGTTTCGGTTACCGTCCGGACTCCTGGGAGCTCCTGGCTCCGCCGAACGAGGAAGGGAAAGTATTTCTCGACGGCGTGCCGTTTCAAGTCGATCACTATCTCCCCGGAAGCCTGAAAAACATTACCTGGACGGCTAAATTCTACGGAAGCGAGCGCAAGAAGATCAGCTGGCAGTGGGGCGCCGCCGTCTATTCGCAGTTTAGCTTGCGCCCGAGCAAGCTCGGAGTGAAGCCGGTCCGCTATCGCAACGGCAACAAAGACTTCACCGGAACGCCCGAAAACTTCAAGCAGTGGCTTATTGCCGGCGCAACCGGCAAGGGCGGCAAAGAGTATCGGGGCAAGCTCGGCGACACGGTTGACGTAACCCTGTGCCGCTAAGCCCGCTCATCGATGCGTCGAACCCGCGGGAGCCTTCGGGCTCCCCGGGGCACCTTTCGGCCGGACCGAAAACGTTTGTTGACGCATTAACGGCGCCATGGTATAGTCTCCGAGCGGCCAAGGGGTCACCCGGTGGGTGATCTTTTGCTCCGCGTTCACTTCGGATTTGGTAACTAGCCTTGGTAAGGAAGCTAGTCCTCCTTGCCATGTCCAGAAGGAAGAAACACATGAAGTACGACGATAGCGTCGGCCGAATCGTTGGCTTTGGGGCTTTGGCCCTGGGTCTGACGATGGCGGGCTGCGCTGGAAACGTTAGCCCGATCGGATCGACCTCCGGCGGCACGGGCCTCGTGCCCGGAGCGCAGAGCGGAGTTCCCGCGGGTATCGCCTCCCCCGACAAACGCCACCGTCACCACCGCTACTGCGCGGCCGTGACGGCAACCCAAAACTTCAACGGGCAAGCGATCGCCAAACGTTCGTGGATTCTCTTCACGAGCGTGACGCAGTTCCCCGGAAATCAAAACGGGGCGCGAGTCCAGATGAAGGATTCCAAGATCATCCTCAACGACGGCCTCCGCAACTATAAGATCAAAGGTCCGGACATGGACTTCAGATACGGAACGCCCAATGTCCGCCTGCGGTTCAACCCCGGAGACAAGTTCGCGTTGGGCGGCTGGAGCATGAAAGCTCCGTTGAAGACCGCCGGTAACGACTTCATCGACGATATCGCTTGGCGCGTGCCGCGTGCACTGCCCGGCAATATCAAGAACGTTACCTGGTCGGCGAAGTTCTACAGCCGGTCGGACATCCAACAGCTAAAGTGGCAGTGGGGCGGCGCGGTCTACACGCGCTTGACCGACAGCTACAGACGTCTGGACGTCAAACCGCTCGACGATCAGAAATATCCTCCGTATAACAACGACAAGGCCGGAACTCCCGAGCGCTACAAAAACTGGGTGACTCAGGGCGCGACCGGCGGCGGCGGCAACAACTATACGGGCGTCGGCGGACCAACCGTCAACGTCACGCCGTGCCGTTAGGCCGGCCATCTATAAACGCGGAACTTGGGGAGCTGGCGGGAGCTCCCCGGGGTCCTGCCTTCCCACTCAACTTTCGCAAAAAGGTAGGAGCATTATGTCACAACATCACTTAGTAAAAGGCCTGGCCGGCCTGGGAACTACGGTCCTTGCCCTGCTCATCGCAGGCTGCGGCGGCGCCGGTAGTCAGCTCGGCTCGGCTCCCGCAGGCCAAGGCCTCATGCCGTCGTCCACGGGAGTCTCCGATGCGATGACGTTCGACCGTCATCACCGTCATCGCGCGTGCGCGGCGACGGCCAACACGTGGAAGTTCAACAACACAGCGATCTCCAAGGGCTCGTGGCTCTACTTCGCGAGCATCTTCACAGTGCCGGGACCGAAACAGGCTGAGAAGATCACGATGACCGATTCGAAGATTACCTTCGTCGTCGGCAACAAGACGGTCCGCCTCAAGGGTCCCGATATGGTCGCGACGGTCGATTCGTCTGGTACGGTGCACTTGAAGTTCAAGGGCCGGAAGTTTGGTCGTTTCTTCGGCGATAACGGCGAGTTTAAGCTCGTCGCGCCGGAAGGCACGGCCGGGAACGACTTCCTCAACGCCGTCGCTTGGCGCGTGACCCGCGACATCCCCGGCAACATGCAGAACGTCACCTGGTCGGGCAAGTTTTACAGCAAGACGGGGACGAAATTCATGTGGAAGTGGGGCGCGGCGGTTTACACGCGTCTGAGCAAAGACTACAAACGTCTCGACGTCAAGGCGCTCGACGACCAGAAATATCCTCCGTATAACAACGATTCGGCCGGCACCCCGGAGCGCTACAAGAACTTTGTAACGGCCGGCGGCACGGGCAACGGGCACAACCAATATATTGGCGCACCGAGCCCGCCCACGAACGTTACGCCCTGCGCATAGCCAGAGGCAGACAGGTTCCCAGGGAGCTGGCGGGAGCTCCCTGGGTCCCACTTTCGCAACATTACAAACTTCAAAGGTAGGACATGATGAAACACGATTACGCCTCCATAGGCCTGACAGGCTCTGGGGCTCTCGCATTAGCCCTGCTCGTCGCCGGCTGCGGCGGCAACACGGGCGTCGGGCCGGTGCCCGGAGGGCAGAGTCTCGCGCCGGCGGGCGTTCAGACGGGTCGGGGCGATTCCTCGGATATGACGTCGCCGGACCGCCGGCATCACCATCGTGCGTGCGCAAAGGTTACCAACTCGCAGAACTTCAACGGTACGGCTATCGCTAAGGGTTCGTACATCTGGTTCTCGAGCGTCGAGCAGCTCGGCGGCGGCCAGAGCGCTGCCAAAGTCGAGATGAGGGACTCGAGGATTCGATTCACCGACGGAACTCGCAGCTACGAGGTCAAGGGTCCAAACATGCGGCTTGACATCGGTAAGGCCGATGTAAAGCTGCACTGGCAGCGCTTCGACAAGATCTTCCGGGGTAGAGAAGGTCGCTTTCTCATGAAGGCGCCGTCCAAGACCGCCGGCAACGACCTCCTCAACGGCATCGCCTATAAGGTGCCGCGCGATCTGGCCGGCGGCATCAAGAATGTCACCTGGTCGGCGAGGTTCTATAGCAAGAACAGCGGAGTCCAGTTCCACTGGCAGTGGGGCGCAGCGGTCTATACGAAATTCAACCGCAACTATAACCGGGTGGATGTCAAACCGCTCGACGACAACCACTACCCGCCGTACAACTCCGACCACGCTGGCACACCGGAAGCGTATAAGAACTACGTGACCGGCGGCGCGACCGGTGGCGGCGGCGCCAACTATACAGGCGGACTGGGCCCGAGCATCAACGTAACTCCCTGCAAGTAGGCGGCTCCGGCCGAATTCATTGCAACCGCATGCCGCTTGGATGAACGGCACTTTGGCTTGGTAACCCGACGGGTCGGATGCAAAAGCATCCGGCCCGCTCCATTTTTTAACAGAATTCGCTGCGCAGCACTTCGACGAATGCGTACTTTGCCGGGAGAAATCGGGTAAGAGAACCTCGAGTTCCCAGGGACGTTGAGATTCGTTAACGCATCAACACTCGGGTAGCTCGGGCGACCGAGGGGCCCCACTCGGCTCCACCCTGGTTTTGGACTTAAGATTTAGGCCTTCGCGACCTTCCCCGGCCTTAAGACCCTGCGGATATTATCACTACTTCCTCTTAAAGGAGAATCAGAGATGTTTGGCACCCTTGGCTTCTACGGCCGCTCGCTCACGGTAGCCGCAACGGCTGCGACCGCGGTACTAGCCGGCTGCGGCGGCTCTCAAACGGCCAATCCGGCGATGCAGCTCAATCCGCAAGTGCACGCGCCGGTGAGCTGGGCTCTCGGCCCGAACTCATCATCCCTAAGCGACGACGCACGTAAGTGCAACGGGGGCGGTCCCGTCAAGCTCACGCCTTGCCGCATCCACTTCACCAAGTTGAGCGACCAAGCCGTCGCCGTATCGGTCAAATATCCGGGCGACCCTAAAGGTACCCTTACCGAGACCGACAACTGCGGTGACAGGGCAACGGTTACCGGCTCGGGCGGCTCTTGGACCGTAACTCCCGGGACAAAGAGGCGCAGATGCAAAGCGGTCTTCGCATACAGCAGCAATGGCAAGGAACACGGCTCGGCCGTCCTGCGGATCGATAACCGCGACGTGCACAAGAAGCACTAGTTTTAACGGGACTTTTGGCTTGGAACCCTACGGGCCGGATGCGAAGGCATCCGGCCCGCTCCATTTAAGCAACTCCCATGGAAGTAAAATCAACTTACCTCGGAACAATGATCGGCCTGGCGACGGTTGCCTTCGGCCTGATCGCTGCCGGCGCGTGGAACAAGTTCATCAGCGACGTCATCGCGCTCTTTCTCAAGCCGGGCAACGGCGTGCTCGCAGAGCTCATTTATGCCGTGATCATAACGATCGTCGCAATCGTTGTCGTTCAGAGTCTGGCAAAGCTGGCGGAGAAGGAAGCACAGTTGACGGCGAGGCTGCCGTTCGTCGAAAAGACCGGGGAGTAGCTCCGGCAGCACCGCGGGACCGCTTTTTCAGTGCAGGGGTTGTCGCGCTTCGCTGAGGAACGAACGGCCATGCCCATCGACCTTCACGAACTCCGGTCGCGTTCGTTCCACGGCACAAAACGCCGCATCTACCATTTGCTCGAAGAGATGGGCACCTCGGGCGACCAGATCTGGCCCTTTGCCTCGCAGCCGTTCATGCGTTCTCCTGGGCCGCTGACGCCCGGCCGGACCGAAGAATGGCACCTCGGGATTCACAGCATTCTGGAAGAGGCCGTTCCCGAGGAACGGGTCGTTTGGCGTTTCCGCAACGATGGTCTCGACGGGACGCACGGGTTCCACCTCTCCACGGTCGGCAAAGAGACCGTCGTGGAGTATCGCGTGGACGCAATCTTGTCGGACACCGACGGCCGCCTGCTCTGGAGGCGTTTCGAGGACCAGTTCGAGCGTTCGACCGAGGCGCTCTTCGATAAACTCGCCCGCGTTCTCAAGCGATAGGGAACTCCGCAGTGCCCGACCCGGTCGACTTCATCGATGTCGCGGGGCTGTTCTCCGACGAAGAGCGGCTGGTTCGCGACACCGTGCGCGCGTACGTGCGCGAGCGCGTCTTGCCCCATGTCGCCCAATGGTTCGAGGAGGGAACGCTTCCGCGCGAGCTCGGCCTAGAGCTGGGCCGCCTCGGACTCCTCGGCATGCATCTCGAGGGTTACGGCTGCGCTGGCGCGACCGCGGTCGCCTATGGCATTGCCTGCTTAGAGTTGGAAGCCGGGGACTCGGGGGTGCGCAGTTTCGCCTCGGTTCAGGGCTCTCTTGCGATGTACGCGATCCACCGCTGGGGCGACGAGGCGCAAAAGGGGCAGTGGCTCCCGCCGATGGCGCGGGGTGAGGTAATCGGCTGTTTTGGCTTGACCGAGCCGGACTTCGGCAGCAATCCGGCCGGCATGCGAACCTATGCTCGCCGGCACGGATCCGACTGGGTGATCGACGGGACGAAAATGTGGATCACCAACGGCTCGATCGCCGATCTCGCGATCGTTTGGGCGCAGACCGATGACGGCATTCGCGGCTTCATCGTGCCGCGCGGCACGCAAGGCTTCTCGGCGGCGAATATCGAGCGGAAGCTGTCGCTGCGCGCCTCGGTTACCAGCGAGCTGGTACTCGACGGCTGCCGGCTTCCGGCCGAGGCGCTGCTGCCGCTGGGCGGCGGCCTGGGGGCCCCGCTCTCGTGTTTGAACGAAGCGCGGTTCGGAATCATCTGGGGAGCGATCGGCGCGGCGCGAAGCTGCTACGAGTCGGCGCTCGAGTACAGCAAGACGCGCGTCCAGTTCGACCGGCCCATCGGCGCCTTTCAATTGACTCAGGCGAAGCTGGTCGACATGCTGCTGGAGCTCAATAAAGGCGCGCTCTTGGCGCTGCATCTCGGGCGCGCGAAGGACGGCGGCCGCCTCCATCCCTCCCAGGTCAGCCTCGCCAAACTCAACAACGTCCGCGAGGCGCTCGCGATCGCCCGTCAGGCGCGAACAATTCTCGGCGCGAACGGGGTCACGCTGGAGTACCCCGTCATTCGCCACATGAATAACTTGGAATCGGTGCTGACGTATGAGGGGACCAGCGAGATGCACGCGCTCGTCGTGGGCAAAGAGATAACCGGTCTGGCGGCTTTTACCTAGCGGTTAAGCCGCGCCAGCCTTGACCTCGCGCGAAGGCCCTGGTACACTGCCGAAGTTGCGGTTCGTGCCGGTTCGCTTTCCAATGCGTGCCGGCGAAAAAAATACTACAATACGCCTGGCCCCGTGGTCTGGCGATTCTCACAGAAACAGGCGCATGAAGAACATCCTTGGCCGTAAAGTCGGGATGACCAGCATCTTCACCGATGACGGCCGGTACGTGCCGGTCACGGTGATTGCGGCGGGTCCCTGCACGGTCGTCGGTCTGCGGACGAAGGAAAAGGACGGCTACGAGGCCGTTGCTTTGGGTTTTGAGCCAATCAAGCGGCGTCGGCTGACCCGAGCGCAGGGTGGACACTTCAAGAAGCAAGGCGTCGAGCCGGTGCGCGTCGTCCGCGAGTTTCGCGGCGACGGGCAAGATTGCGAGCTCGGCCAAGCCGTGACGGTCACCGGCTTCGAGCCCGGGGATCGCGTCGACGTCGTCGGGGTTTCCAAGGGGCATGGCTTCGCGGGAGCCATCAAACGTCATAACTTTAGCGGTGGCGGCGCAAGCCACGGCTCGATGATCCATCGGCAGCCGGCATCCAACGGCGACACCAACGCCGGGCGCACCGTGCTCGGCAGCCGCCGCCCGGGACACTACGGCGTCGATCGAACGACGCTGCAGAATCTCGAGGTCGTGCGCGCCGATGGAGAGCGCAACCTGTTGCTCGTGCGGGGTGCCGTCCCCGGGGGCAAGAACGCGCTGGTGCTGGTGCGCCAGAGCGTAAAAGTGAAAAAAGCCGGAGCTAAAGCGTAATGCCCAACGTGATCGACGCCTCCGGAAAAGTCGTCCGGGAGATGGAATCGCCCGCGGTTCTCAATGCAGAGTTTGGCGATAAGCTCACGGTCGTCTACCGCGCGGTCCACCGCGAATTTGCCAACTCGCGTGCCGGAACCGCTTCGACACTCAAGCGCGATGAAGTGCGGGGCGGCGGGCGCAAGCCGTGGCGGCAGAAGGGCACCGGCCGCGCGCGCCAGGGCTCGATTCGTTCACCGCAGTGGCGTCACGGCGGGGTGGTCTTCGGTCCCCAGCCGCGGAGCTTCGTCGAGTCGCTCAATAAGAAGGAACGCCGGCTCGCCTTTATTGCGGCCCTAGCCGACCGCTTTCACAACGACGCCGTCACATTATTGGAGACGGCCGATTTTTCGATCGCGAAGACCGCCGGCTTCGCCAAGCTGCTCTTCGGCAGCGCCAAGGCGGCGCGCGTCGGGCCGACGACGCTGATCGTCTGTCGCCGCGGCGAAACGCACGCAGCCGAGCTCGAGCGGGTCGGCCGAAACCTGACGCGGGTCGGGTTCACCGACGAGGGCGCGCTCGACGTCAAGGACGTACTGCGCTTCGAGCGGCTATTCTTCACGACCGACGCCTACGACGCGCTCACGCAGCGCCTCGCCGGCAAACAGGAGCCAGCCGATGGACGCTCGTGACGTCATCGTAGCGCCGCGGATCACAGAAAAAGCGATGGCCGACGCGCTGGTGCAGCAGTATACGTTCGTCGTGCACCCGCAGGCCACAAAGACGCAGATCCGCCACGCGATCGAAGAGATCTTTCACGTCAACGTCTTGGAAGTCAACACGATCAACGTGCGAGGCAAGGCGCGCAACTCGGCGCGCCGCGGAGTCCGCGTTCGCGGCAAACTGAGCGACTTCAAGAAAGCGATCGTCACGATCAAGGCCGGTCAGAAGATCGAGCTCGGCGGAGTCAACTACTTTGAGCAATAATCATGCCTGTTAAGAAATACCGGCCGACGTCGCCGGGCAAGCGTTTTTTGACCACGCTCGATTTTTCGGACCTTTCCAAAGTGGCACCCGAACGGTCGCTGATCGAAGTTCGCAAGAAGCATTCCGGCCGAAATAACAACGGCCATATAACCGTGCGCCATCGCGGCGGCGGCACGCGCAAGATCTATCGCATCATCGATTTCAAGCGCGGCAAGGACGGCGTCCCGGCGAAGGTCGCCACCGTCGAGTACGATCCCAACCGCTCGTGCCGGATCGCGCTGCTCCATTACCGCGACGGCGAAAAGCGCTACATCTTGGCGCCGCTTGGCTTGCGCGTCGGCGACCTGGTGGAATCCGGTCCGAACGCTGATATCAAGATCGGCAACGCCCTGCCGATAAAAAATATTCCCGTCGGCACGGTGATCCACAACATCGAGCTGCGTCCCCGTGAGGGGGGTAAGCTCGTGCGCTCCGCGGGCGTGGCGGCGCAACTTATGGCCAAAGAGGATCAATACGCGCAGGTCAGGATGCCGTCGGGCGAAGTTCGCCGGATCCACATCGACTGCCGCGCGACCATCGGACAACTCGGAAACGTCGAACACGAGAACCAAGTCATCGGCAAAGCCGGCCGTTCTCGCCACCTCGGAAAGCGCCCGTCCGTTCGCGGCATCGCGATGAATCCGGTCGATCATCCGCACGGCGGCGGCGAAGCGCGCTCGACCTCCGGGCGCCCGCCGACCACGCCGTGGGGCGTGATGACGATGGGCAAAAAGACCCGCCGGAACAAGCGCACGACGAAGATGATCGTTCGCAGGAGAGGCTCGAAATAATGTCGCGTTCGCTGAAAAAGGGTCCGTACGTCGCGCCCGACCTCGTCCGGAAGATCGAGAAGCTCAACGAGACCCGCGAGCGGCGCGTCATCAAGACGTGGAGCCGCGATTCGACGGTGCTGCCGACGATGGTCGGCCACACGATCGGCGTGCATAACGGCAAGACGCACATCCCCGTCTACGTCACCGAAAATATGGTGGGCCACAAGCTGGGCGAGTTTTCTCCGACGCGGCACTTCCGCGGTCACGGCGGAGAAAAGGCAACGGTGAAGACGTGACGGAACGGGCTCCGCAGGCCGTCGCCCATCTGCGATTCGTGCGCACCGGGCCGCGAAAACTGCGGCGCGTCGCCAATGCAATTCGCGGCAAGAGCGTTCGCGAAGCGCTCGTGCTCTTGAAGTTCGCCGAAGTCTTCGCCGCGGAGCCGATCGAGAAGCTCGTTCGCAGCGCGGTGGCCAATGCCGGCAACAATCACGACATGAATGCCGACGAACTCTATATCACCCGGATTACGGTCGACGGCGGCCCGGGCGGCCGCTTCACGAAGCGAGTCGATCCGCGCGCGCAAGGCCGCGCGTATTTTAAGCGTAAGCGCCTCTCGCACGTAACGGTGATCGTCAGCGAGACGCCGCCGGCCAAACCGCCGAAGCGGTCGGCTGGGGCATCGGTTCAGGCGGCGCGGACGACGCGCCGTGCGGCGCCGCCGGCTGCGCCCGCGGCAAAATCACCTGCGAAAAAACCCGGCGCGCGCAAACGCGCGGCAAGCGCCAAGGGAGCCTAAGTGGGACAAAAGATTCACCCGGTCGGCATGCGCTTGGGAATCACGCGCACCTGGGACAGCCGATGGTTCGAGAAAAAGCATTACGTCGAGTGGCTGCACGAAGACGTGGCCATTCGCAAATCCTTCAATCGCTGGATGCGTTCCGCCTCGATCAGCAAGATCGAGATCGAGCGCCGCGCGAACCAGGCTCGAGTCATCGTCAACACCGCCAAGCCCGGCATCATCATCGGCAAGCGCGGCGTCGGCATCGACGAGATTCGCAAGACGCTCGAGCAGCTCACCGGCAAGAGCGTCGCCGTGAACGTGATGGAGATTTCGCACCCCGAGCTCGATGCGAGGCTGGTCGCCCAGAATATCGTGGACCAACTCGAAAAGCGAATTGCGTTTCGCCGCGCGATGAAGCAGAGCATCATGCGCACGATGCGCGCCGGCGCGCGGGGAATCAAGGTGCAGGTCTCCGGGCGCCTCGGCGGCGCCGAGATCGCGCGCACCGAGCATAATGCCGACGGCAAGGTGCCGCTGCATACGCTGCGCGCCGACATCGACTACGCACAGGTCGAAGCCTTCACCACCTTCGGGCGCATCGGCGTGAAAGTCTGGATCTATCGCGGCGAAGTGCTGCCGGATCAGCCTCGCGGCGACGGCGCCCTTCGAGATCGCCCCGAGCGCGGCCGCGACCGCCGCGATCGCGGCGGTAGAGGACGCCGCGACGGCCGCCCTGCGGGTCCCGCCGTGCGGCCGGCCGGCTCTTCCGGGGATGCGCCGTACGAACCCGTAATCGCTTCGCCCGAACCTTCGACGCCCGCGCCGGAAGCTGTGACGTTTGCGCCGGAGCCGCCGCAACCGGCTCCGCCTTCCGAGGTGACCGAGTAACATGTTGACCCCCAAACGCGTCAAATGGCGCAAAGTTCAGCGCGGCCGGATGTCCGGAATGGCCACTCGCGGCAACTCGCTGACGTTTGGCGATTTCGGGCTGCAAGCGATGGAGCCGTGTTGGATGACCAGCCGTCAAATCGAGGCGGCTCGTATCGCGATGACGCGCCACATCAAACGCGGCGGAAAAGTCTGGATCAAAGTCTTTCCGGATAAGCCGGCGACGAAAAAGCCGGCCGAAGTACGGATGGGCTCGGGTAAGGGAAACCCGGAGTTTTGGGTTGCCGTCGTGCGGCCGGGGCGCGTGCTCTTCGAGCTATCGGGCGTCGCTCCGAACGTTGCGCGCGAAGCGCTGGAGCGGGCGGCCGCAAAACTCCCGATCGGCACCAAGATCGTCTCACGCGAGGAAGCATCGTGAAAAAAAGTGACCTCGACGGATTGCGCGATCTCACCGTCAACGAGCTGCAGCAGAAAGCCCGCGACGCAAAGTCGGAGCTTTTCACCCTGCGCTTCGCGCTGCGCACCGGTCATTTGACCGACTTCAGCAAGATTCGCGAGATGCGCCGCTCGTACGCGCAAATCCAAACCGTCATCTGCGAGAAGCGGCTAGCGGAGGCAGAGCATGGAGCAGCCTAACGGTACGCCGACCCAGGTGCTGGAAGAAAAGACGGGTCGGGCAACGCGGCGCGTCAAGCAAGGGCGCGTAGCTTCCAATAAGATGGACAAGACGATCGTCGTGGTGGCGGAGACGCGCGTGCGCCATCCCGTCTACGGCAAGATCGTCCGCAAGTCCACGCGCTTCAAGGCGCACGACGAGCGCAACGAAGCCAACATCGGAGACGTCGTTCGGATCGGGGAGTGCCGTCCGCTGTCGCGCGAAAAGCGCTGGCGGCTGCTCGAGATCGTGGAGCGGGCCAAATGATTCAACAAGAGACTCGTCTGAGGGTTGCCGACAACAGCGGCGCTCGCGAGCTGCTCGTGATTCACATCACCGGCGGCGGACGGCACGTTTACGCCCACGTGGGCGACGTGATCGTCGGCACCGTCAAGAGCGCGATTCCCGGCGCGGCCGTGAAAAAAGGTCAGGTCGTCAAGGCCGTGGTGGTGCGGACCAGCGCCCCGATTCGGCGTCTGGACGGCTCGGTGGTTCGCTGCGACGATAACGCTTGCGTGATCATCAAGGGTGAAAAAGATAACCTCGACCCGCGCGGTACCCGCGTCTTCGGGCCGGTCATGCGCGAGCTGCGCGAGCGAGGCTTCCTGAAGATCGCCTCTCTCGCACCGGAGGTGCTTTAGGATGCCCACGAAGCGATTCGTCGTCAAGGGTGACACCGTGATGATTCGCCGCGGCAAGGAACGCGGAAAGCGCGGAACCATCAAGGCGGTGCAGATCGAGGCCGGCACCGCGATCGTGGAAGGCGCCAACGTGGTCAAGCGGCATACCAAACAGAGTTCGAAGTCCTCGAACATGGGCGGCTCGTCTCAGACCGGGGGCATCATCGAGAAGGAGGCACCGTTGCCGCTTTCCGCCTTGCAATACGTCTGCGAGAAGTGCAAGGCGCCGACGCGGCTGCGCCACGGCCGGGCCGCCGACGGTGCCGTTCATCGCATTTGTGCGCGCTGCGGCGAGCCCGCGCGCGAGTCGGCAAAGGGAGCGTAACCCGGTGGCGGAGCGTCTGAAGGAACGGTACGAGCAGCAGATTCGCGGTCAGCTGCAAGAACGTTTTGGTTACAAGAACGTCAATCAAATTCCGAAGCTGGAAAAGGTCGTCGTGAACATGAGCGTCGGCGAGGCAATCGTCAACCCGAAAGCGCTCGATGCCGCGGTCAGCGAGTTGACTGCAATTACCGGTCAAAAGCCAGTGATCGCCAAGGCGAAGAAATCCATCGCGGCCTTCAAACTGCGCGCCGGAATGAACATTGCCGCCAAGGTGACGCTGCGCGGCGACCGGATGTACGTATTCGTGGACAAGCTCTTCAACGTGGTGCTGCCGCGTATCCGCGATTTCCGCGGGCTTCCCGCAAAATCGTTCGACGGTCGCGGCAACTATAACTTAGGCCTGCGCGAACAGCTGGTCTTTCCGGAAATCAATTACGACAAGGTCGACAAGACTCGCGGCATGGACGTCACGATCGTCACGACGGCCAAGACCGATGAAGAGGCCTCGGAGTTTTTGGTTGCGATGGGCTTGCCGTTGCAGAAGGCCGCTTCGACGCCCGCGGGACCGAAGAGGTAGTTGGAGTAATGGCTAAAACGAGTTTGATCGTAAAATCGCGACGCACGCCGAAGTTCTCGGTGCGCGGACACAATCGCTGCAAAATCTGTGGGCGCCCGCGCGGCTTTCTGCGCAAGTTTGCCATGTGCCGGATCTGTTTCCGCGAGAACGCGCATGCCGGCGTGGTTCCGGGTGTCACGAAGGCCTCATGGTAAGGAGCACGAGCACATGTCGATAACCGACCCGATTGCCGATATGCTGACACGCATCCGCAACGCCAACACGGCCAACCACAAGACGGTCGACGTGCCGGCTTCGCGAGCGAAAGCGGCCATCGCGCAGATCCTGCAAGACGAAGGCTTCATCGAGAGCTTCGAACGCGTAGCCGAAGGCCCGCAAGGCAAGATTCGAATTCAGCTCAAGTATGGTCCGGAGAAGGAGAAGATCATCACCGGTCTTCGCCGCATCTCTCGTCCCGGGCTGCGCGTGTACGCGGGCAAGACGGAGATACCCCGAGTCCTCGGCGGCCTCGGTTTGGTGATCATCTCGACGCCCCAAGGCGTCATGTCGGGGAAACGCGCGAAGAAGCAAGGCGTTGGAGGAGAGGTTCTTGCGTACGTTTGGTAAGGCGGTGCAGCCATGTCTCGCATAGGTAAGCTGCCCGTCGCCGTGCCTTCCGGGGTCAACGTGAAGGTCGAGGACGACGTGGTGCGCGTCAGCGGACCGAAGGGAGAGCTGCATCAGCAGATTCTCGCGCGCGTCGTTGACGTACAGCTGCAGGACGGAAAAATCTTGGTCGGGCGCAAGGGCGATGCGAAGGAGCACCGCAGCGCGCACGGCTTGACGCGCACGTTGATCGCGAACATGGTCGAAGGCGTCAGCAAAGGCTTCCGCAAGAGTCTGGAGATTAGCGGCGTCGGCTACCGCGTTGCGAAATCGGGCGAAAAGCTGACATTGAGCTTGGGCTATTCGCATCCGGTCGCCTTCGAGGCACCCAAAGGCGTCGTGCTATCGGTCGAAGGTCAAACCAAGATTCACGTCGACGGCATCGATAAGCAAGCTGTGGGGCAAGTTGCTGCCGACATCCGGCGTCTGCGCCAGCCGGAGCCGTATAAGGGCAAGGGCATTCGCTACGAAGGCGAGCGCATTCGCAAGAAACTCGGTAAGGCCGGAAAGGCTGGAAAGAAGTGATCGCTAAATCTGAGGCGCGGCGCGAGCGCCATAAGCGCCTTCGAAAGAAGCTCTCCGGCACGCCGGACCGGCCGCGGCTTTTCGTGCGCCGCTCGCTGCACCATATCTACGCCGTCCTGATCGACGACGCGAAGGGCCACACGCTAACGACGGCGTCGACGCTCGACGAATCGCTCACCGCCGGGTTGAGTTCTAAGACGAACCTTGCCGCCGCTGCGGCGGTCGGCTCGGCAATCGCAGGCAAAGCGAAGGCAGCCGGCATCTCCGAAGTCGTCTTCGACCGGGGCGGATACAAATACCATGGCCGCGTGCGCGCGCTTGCGGACGCGGCCCGTGAAGCGGGGTTGACCTTCTGATGCAATACCGAGGTCGCGATCGCGACAATAGCGGCTTTGAAGAGACGGTCGTGCGCGTCAATCGCGTTGCCAAGGTCGTCAAAGGCGGTAAGCGGTTCAGTTTTAGCGCGCTGGTCGTCGTCGGCGACCGCAAAGGCAAGGTTGGCTTCGCCATCGGTAAGGCGGCCGAGGTGCCCGAGGCAATTCGGAAAGCCGTCGAGCAGGCCCGCAAGAGCCTGGTCACCGTCGCTATGGTCGAGCGAACGATTCCCCATGAGGTGCGCCACGAAGTCGGCGCCGCGACGGTGCTGCTCAAGCCGGCCGCGCCCGGCACCGGCGTCATCGCCGGCGGATCGATGCGCGCCGTCCTCGAGCTGGCCGGAATCCACGATATTCTCACCAAGTGTTTGGGGACCACCAACCCGATCAACGTGGTAATGGCGACGGTCTCGGCGCTCGGTTCGCTGCGCACCGTCGAGCAAGTTGCCGCGATGCGCGGCAAGACCGTTAAGGAAATCTACGCGGCGTAATCATATGGCAGAAAAACAGATTCTCAAGCTCGGCGACCTCAAACCCGCGGCCGGAAGCCGCCCGAAGCGGCAGCGCATCGGTCGCGGTCATGGCTCCGGCATGGTCAAGACCGGCGGCGAGGGCGGCAAGGGCCAAACGGTCCGCTCCGGCGGCGGCAAAGGGCCGGCCTTCGAAGGCGGGCAAACCGCCTGGGCGCGCCGCCTGCCGCACGGGCGCGGCTATTCGCAGAAAGCTCGCGATACCGGTCACTTCGGCACGCGGCTTGCGGTCGTCAAGCTGAGCCGGCTCTCCAAGTGGGATACCAGCGTTGAGGTCACGCCGGAGTCTTTGCGCGAACGCGGCATCCTCAAGGCGCTGCGCGACGGCGTGAAAATTCTCGGTGACGGCGGCCCAAGCGTCGCCCTACCGGCGGGTCTGCGATTTCGCGACGTGCTCTTCTCGAAGGGCGCGCGCGAAGCGCTGGCCGTCGCGGGCGCGCAGATCGAAGAGAACGCCGGCTAGTGTTCGATAACCTCCGGGCGGCCGTACTCGTGCCGGAGATCCGGCAGCGGATTCTCTTCGTGTTCTTCGCTTTTGCGTGGTTCGTCTTCATGATCCACGTGCAGCTGCCTAACGTAAACCAGGTAGCGTGGCAGCACGTGCTGCAGAGCGGCGCGTTCTATAACCTGCTCGGCTTCCTGTCGGGCGGCGCGCTGCAGAAGCTCTCCATCATTGCGATGGGCATCACCCCGTATATCAACGCCTCGATCATCATGCAGCTCATGACGGTCGTGATGCCGCAGCTCGAAGAGATGGCGAAGAAAGGCGGCGAGGAAGGCCGCAAAAAGATCAGCCAGTACACGCGCTGGCTGACCATCGTGCTCGGCACGATTCAAGCGACCTTCATGGCGATCTCTATGGAGCGTTCGGGCGTCTTCTACGACACGAGCATTTGGTATCTGCTGTACGCAATCATCGCGATGGTGGGCGGCACGCTCTTCCTGATGTGGCTCGGCGAGCAGATCAGCGACAAAGGCATCGGCAACGGCGTGTCGCTCATCATCTTCATCGGCATCGTGTTGCGCTATCCGCAGTACGTTACGCAGACGTACGCCTCGGCCAGCCAGGGCGCCGAATCGCTGCTCAACCTGCTGCTTTATATCGCCATCGCGATCGTCATCATCGTCTCGATCATCTTCCTGTACCAAGGACAGCGCCGCGTGCCCGTTCAGCAAGCGCGGCGGACGGTCGGGCGCAAGATGTTCGCGGGGCGATCGACCTACATTCCGCTGCGCCTCAACAACGCGGGCGTCATCTCGATCATCTTTGCGATCTCGATCTTGCTCCTGCCGCAACAGGCGCTCTCGTGGTTCGGTCGCGGCCAAGCGATCGTCGGCAGCGGTCTTTGGCCAGCGATCGAGCGCGGAATGCAGGGCTTCTCGGCCTGGCTCAACGTCTGGTTCACGCCCAACGGCTTCCTTTATAACATCGTCTATTTTCTGCTGGTCGTCGTCTTCACGTTCTTTTACAGCTCGATCGTCCTCAATACGCGCGACGTGGCCGACAATCTGAAGAAGACCGGTGCCTTCGTTCCGGGAATTCGCCCGGGCCAGCCGACCGTCGACTACCTCAACAAGATTTTGATGCGAATCACCACGGCGGCCGCCATCTATCTCGGACTGCTCGCGGTTCTGCCGGGAGCGCTGCAGCGCGGCCTTTCGGTGACCACGTTCTATCTCGGCTCGACCTCGCTGCTGATCGTCGTGGGCGTGGCCCTCGACACGATCACGCAGATCGAAGCGCGCTTGGCGATGCGCGACTATCGCGGATTCATCAAGCGATAGGAACGCAAAGGTAGTCGTGCGCGTCGTCTTTCTTGGGCCGCCCGGCGCCGGCAAAGGGACGCAAGCCCGCATCCTTCACGAGCGATTCGGCCTGCAGCAAATTTCGACGGGAGACATTCTCCGCCGCAACTGCGTCGAACAAACGGAACTGGGACGCCAAGCGGAAGGATATATGGCGCGAGGGGAGCTCGTTCCCGACGCGCTCGTGATCGCGATGATCGAACGCGAGCTGCGCAGCCTGCCGACCGGTTTCGTCATGGACGGCTTTCCGCGCAACGTCGCGCAAGCGGAGGCGCTGGACGCCCTGCTTGGGCGCCGCGGATGGCCGCTCGAATGCGCGATTCTCTTTAGCGCCGATCGCCCGACGCTGATCGCCCGGCTTGCCTCACGCTGGACCAATCCGCGCAACGGCAGGACGTACAACGTTTTGACGAATCCGCCGGCGGTCGCGGGTATTGACGACGAAGACGGCGGCGAGCTGGTGCAACGCGACGACGATCGTGCCGACACGGTGGCGACGCGCCTTGACGTCTTCGACGCACAGACCAGGCCGCTGATCGAATACTATCGGAAGACGGGCAAGCTGGTGGAAGTCAACGCGCTGGCAAGCGTCGAGCTCGTCGCCGAACGGATCGCTTCCGCGGTCGGTGCGGCGGAGGCTCCGGGGACGCGATGGTAGCGCTGAAGTCGCCGCGCGAGATCGAGATCATGCGTGCGAGCGGCAAAGTTACGGCCCGCGTGTTGACCGGGCTCATGAAAGCCGCGCGTCCGGGGATGACGACCGACGAGTTGGATGCCCTCGCCGAGCGTGGGATCCGTGAGGCCGGCGGGATCCCGACGTTTAAGGGTTACAATGGGTTCACCGGGTCGATCTGCGCTTCGCTCAACGATGAGGTCGTCCACGGAATTCCGGGAACGAGGGTGCTGCGCGACGGCGACCTGCTTTCGATCGATATCGGCACCACGCTTGACGGCTACGTCAGCGACAGTGCCGTAACGGTTCCGATCGGCAACATTTCGCAAACGGCACAACGCCTGCTCGAGGTGACGCGGGAGTGCCTGACGGTCGGGATTGCCCAGATGCAGCGGGGCAAGCACGTCGGCGATATCGGGGCGGCGGTGCAGGCTCACGCCGAGGGGCACGGCTTCGGCGTCGTGCGCGAGCTGGTGGGGCACGGCGTCGGTAAGGCAATGCACGAGGAGCCTCAGGTTCCCAACTTTGGCGAGGCAGGGGCCGGGATGGAGCTGCGAGCCGGCTTGGTCCTCGCAATCGAGCCGATGATCACGCAGGGGGGGCCCAGGGTCCGGATTCTGAAGGACGGCTGGACAGTCGTTACCGCAGATGGTAAACTCGCAGCGCACTTCGAGCACACGATCGCGGTGACGGAGGACGGGCCCCAGATTCTGACGCTGCGCGACTACGCAGAGGACCCAGGGATCGAACGGTACCGGCCGCCGAGGGAAGCTATTGCGTGAGGTGCTCGCGGAGGGTGTATGGCGCGTAAGCGGGGCGGGCGCCCGCCTCGCGGCAAAGCGACGGCCGAAAAAGCGGCCAAGACCGCCACTCCCAAAGAAGAGGCGATCGAAGTGGAAGGCACCATTGTGGAGCCTTTGCCCAACGCGATGTTCCGGGTCGAGTTGACGAACGGCCACCGCGTCTTGGCCCACGTCTCGGGAAAAATTCGGATGAACTTCATCCGTATTCTTCCAGGGGATCGCGTCTTGGTCGAACTCTCCCCCTACGACCTAACCCACGGCAGAATAACATATAGATACAAGTAACCACCCAGTGTCACCCTGAGCCCCTCGACTCCGCTCGGGGTAAACTCCGTCGAAGGGCGACGAGAAACCCAGTGTCATCCTGAGCGCAGTCGAAGGATGATCAGAAACCAAAGGTAAGCAAAATGAAAGTCAGACCATCGGTCAAGAAAATTTGTGAGAAGTGCAAGATCATACGGCGGCACGGAAAAGTGCGGGTGATCTGCGAGGTTAACCCAAAGCACAAACAGGTTCAAGGATAGGGTTTTCCGTCCTTCGACTACGCTCAGGATTAAAAAGGAAATTATAACGTAATATGGCTCGTATCGCTGGGATCGATCTTCCGCGCGAAAAACGCGTGGAGGTTGCGCTTACGTATATTTTTGGCATCGGCCCGTCGACGGCGCGCAAGCTGCTCGCCTTCGCACGGGTAGATCCGAACGTTCGCGTCAAAGCGCTCAGCGAAGAGGACGAGAAGAAGCTGCGCGATGCGATCGACTCGCTCCAGCTGCGAGTCGAGGGAGATCTGCGCCGGGAAGTCCAGGGCAACATCAAGCGCTTGATGGATATCGGGTGTTATCGCGGCATGCGCCACCGCCGCGGCCTGCCGGTTCGCGGACAGCGAACCAAGACCAACGCCCGCACCCGTAAAGGTCCCAAACGCACCGTCGCCGGCAAGAAGAAGACGATAGCCAAGAAATAGCGTGCCGCCTTGAAAGCGGTCGTCACCGCGGGAGGCCGAATTGATGGCGTTTTTGCGTCGGCGGCCGGAACGTCGGTTAAGGCGCTGGCTCGCGTGCAGGGCACGTCGATGCTCGCCCTCGTGCTCGGTGCGTTGCGAGGATGCGGCGCGGATCGGATCGCGGTAATCGGCGGTGACGAAGTCCGCGGTGCCTGTGGATCAGCCGTCGAGCGCTTCATAGAAGAGAGTCCCTCCGGAAGCGAAAACCTCTTGCGGGCCCTGGGCGCGTGGCCCGAGGACGGAGAGCCGCTGCTCTATGCGACCAGCGATTTGCCGTACATTAACGCCGCGGCCGTCCGCGACTTCATCGAGCGCGTACCGGGCGGTACGCTCGGCGTGCCGCTTGCTGAGTTTTCCCACTACGCCGCACGGTTTCCCCAAGCGCCGCCAACCGGAATTACGCTGGCCGGCGAGCGCGTGGTCAACGCCGGCGTCTTTCTCTTGCCGCCGGACAGCGCGCCGCGACTTGCCGGGGCGGCAACCGCGATCTTCGAGTCGCGTAAACGTCCGTGGCGGATGGCAAGTCTTATCGGTCCTTCGGCACTGATTCGCTTTGCGCTGGGGCGCCTGACCATCGCGAACCTTGAAGCGACGGCGCAGCGGGTTTTGCAGGTGCCGGCGCGCGCGGTGCGAGGCTGCGCGCCGGAGCTGGCCTTTGACGTCGACACCGCGGCGGAATACCTTTATGCAACCGAAAACCGCTAATCCGTTTCGGCTCGCACTTTTCTGGCTTGGAATTCAAGCGGTTTGGGGCGCGTTGCTGGGGATTTCGTTGCAGTCGCGCACCATCGAGCTGGCTCCCGCGAACTCACTGATCGCTTATGGCCGCCTGGCTACGGCCGGCGCGATCGTCGCGGCGATCGTTCAGGTCGTCGTCGGCTTCTATTCAGATGCGCGGCGCCGGCGCGGCAGCCGCCGCGTAGAGTTCTATGTAATCGGCGCGCTGGGGGGAGCTGTAGCGATCGAGTTCTTCTTCGGTGCTCGCACGCTGGCCGCGCTCACGATTGCGTACATCGCGGTCCAGGCCGCTCTGAACCTCGCGATCGGGCCCTATCAGGCAATTATTCCGGATTTCGTCGCTCGCGACCGCACGGGAATCGCGTCGTCCTGGATGGCCGCCTTTCAAGGCGCGGGAAACGCGATCGGGGCGCTGGCCGCAAGCTTTATCACCAGCGCGCGCTCGTTGAGCACCGTGTTGAGCGCGCTGCTTCTCACCACGTGTCTGATCACTTCCGCGCACGTTCGCCGGCTGACATTTTGCCTCTCGCCGAGCGGCGCCGAAAGACGCCCGCCGGTGTCGCGCGCATTCGTGGACTTGTTTATTTCGCGTGCTCTCCTCTACGTCGGTTTTTACACGCTATTGGGATATCTGCTCTTCTACGTTGACGGCGTGCTCGGACCGGCGACGTTGGCGGACGGGCGACGCGAGACGGGCATTCTGATCGTCAGCTTTACGCTCGTCGGCGCGCTAGGTGCGGGGCTTGCTGCCCACCCAAGCGATCGTATGGACAAGCGACTTGTCGCGACGGCGGGCGCCGCAGCATTCATCGTGGCGTTGGCCCTCTTCATCGGTTCCCACGGGATCGCCGGCGTTGCCGTCGCCACCTTGCTTGCCGGCCTCGGGTGGGGCGTCTTCCTCGTAGCCGATTGGGCGATTGCCTGCCGTCTGCTTCCCAACGATGCAATGGCGGCGGCAATGGGAATTTGGAACCTCGCGATCGTTGTGCCGCAGATCATCGCTCCCGCTCTTACGACCGCGGTTCTTGCGGCACTGCGACTGGGAGCCGGACACCAGGCTCCGCAGGTTGCATTCGCTCTGGCCTTATGTGAGACGTTAGTAGGGGCCGCCTGGCTCTGGCGCTTACCACGTTGCGTAATCGAGCAATAACGCGTATCGTGTCCTTGTACGGGAGGCAGCATCTTTGGGCGGCCGCTCGTATATAGGCATGTGGTAAGGAAGCTCCCTTACCGTAAACCGTTCGCTTCTAAGGAGGTACCCGTGAAACGACTGAGCACCGGAGTACTCGCCGCGCTAATCGTAGCGTTTTGTGGGTTAAGTGCGGTTGCCGCTCCGTCGAACGCGACGTCTGGAAACAATGGCAACAGCCTCGCGCAGATGAGTTCACCGCCGACGGCGGACTTCGGATCTCCGCCGTCCGGACAAATTCCGATTCTCTATAACGACCATCACGTCTACAGCCGGCCCGACATCGACAAGCAAGGACGCGTACTGTCCGCGCTCGTCCAAGGAGGGACGCTGCTG
>Ga0070733_10000853_pt1 | contig 23592 bp, 22 predicted proteins | sample Coa_R1_9_FD_66450 | JGI IMG/M metagenome (GOLD analysis project Ga0070733, IMG submission 66450) | Surface soil microbial communities from Centralia Pennsylvania, which are recovering from an underground coalmine fire - Coalmine... | ecosystem: Environmental > Terrestrial > Soil > Unclassified ...
CGCCGCGCCGCGCGGCATCATCAAGGTGAGCTGCCCGGTGGCCCTCGCACAAACCCCGCTCGCGTCCCTGCTGCCCGATTTTCTCGTGAAGCATCCGGCGGTGCGGCTGCAGCTGCATGTGAGCAACCGGCGCGTCGACGTCCTCAGCGAGGGCTTCGATGTCGCCTTGCGCGTGCGTTCGCAGCCCACGGGCGAGGACGGTCTCGTGATGCGCAGCTTCGGCACGTTCGCGGAAGTTCTGGTCGCGAGTCCCGCGTACCTCGCGCGCGCGGGTGCTCTCACCGAGCCTTCGCAACTCGCGCAGCACGAGACGCTCGACTACGCGGGGGAGTTCGACCGGCGCCCGTGGGAGCTGGTGGGACCCAACGGGCAGGTTGTGCAGGTCGAACCCAGGCCGCGTGTCTGCTGCCATGACTTCGTGGTGCTGCGCGCCGCGGTGCTGGCAGGCTTGGGGCTTGCGCGCTTGCCCGAAACGGTGGTGCGCCAGGATCTGGAGCGCGCCACGCTGGTGCGCGTGCTGGCGGCGTGGAGCAGCCCGCAGGGCGTGTTGCACGTGGTGTTTCCCAGCCGGCGCGGACTCCTGCCCGCGGTGCGGGCATTCATTGATTTTCTGGCTGAGAGATTGCCGGGGACGATGTGATCCCGGGAATTCGGGTCGGGGCTCACTCGAACAGTTTGTATCAGTTCGAAGGACTAGACTGATCCGGTGCTTGTCTCTCTATTGGGCGCTACAGAGTTCCAAGGACCTGCCTGATGAGCGAACCGCGCAGACTCGCGCTTGCGACGCTGATGGCCGGGTCAGTGATCGTGGCCGTGCGCGCAGGCGCGGCGGACCCAACCGGAGGCGTCGTACCACAGAACGACGTCATCGCGCCCACTTCAGCGCAGCCGGTCGGGGCGCCTTCCGCGCCCTCGGTACGTCCCAACACGAACTCGCCCCCAAAGTCCGATCTGCGCCGGGGCACCGACCAGCCGGTGTCGGCAGTGCATAGTCCGACTGCAAACGCGCAGGGTGCCACCGCGCCTGATGCATCGAAACGCAACCAACCCAGCGCGGCGTCCGTGCCGGTCCATCCAACGCACCCAACCGCCGTGCCAGCTCAGCCTGCAAGCCAGGTGCCGACTCCTACGGCAACGCCTCCTCCGGATACTCCTCCGCCGGAGCGCGTTCCAAATCAACCGCAGGCGAAAGACCCGGATCCACGCGATTCCGGACCGCACGCGGACAGAACTTCGCGGGATCGGGCTGAGCGGTAACGAAGTCTCAAAGGCGATGCGTGGAATAGCGGTCTTGGCTCCAGCTGTTCCAGCCTTACACGCGCGTACCTTAGGACGGTCGCCGGCCGTTCAAACGCCCCGCTAGGCCTCGTTTCACAATCTTACGCAACGCGTCATTAATGCCCGTTTGGTAGCCTCGACCCTTGGCACGAAAGTATTCGAGCACGTCTGCATCCAGACGAATCGTGGTCGAGATTTTGGTCGGACTGCGTTGAGGGCCGCGTCCGCGCTTGACGACGGCCGGACCCAGCATCTCTTCCGACCAGGGAGGATTGTCTGAGTCCTTAGTCCTCGTTCCAGAACGCTTTGGCTTCTGCAATGTAATAGCGCGCTTCATACTTTTCAGCCTTACGCAGAGAGATGACGTGAGATTTGCTGCGACGTTCGGTATAAACCACAACAACGACTTGTCCGTTGAGTCGCCCAAAGGTAACCAGCCGCTGTTCGTTGTAACGCTGCCGTATATCCTCGCGCGTGACCGTAAAATCGTCCCAGATGGCCTCGCAGCCGACGAAGTCCAAGCCGTGACGCTTGATATTGGCACGACGCTTCTCGGCGTCCCAGGTTACGTTGCTCATATTGTAGTAACAATATAAAAAACGCAAGTCAGCGGTCCGCGGCGACTCAGCGCTCAGACCGGCGGCAGCCTTCGACGCTTCAGGACCCACCCGCGCGTGCTTGGTTCCTGCCTGATGACTGCAAAGCGCTGCATGTGCGCTCTCCCGTATGTGGATCAGACCTGGTCGTACTGCAACGCATCGCGTTCCAGCTCCTTGACGAAGTCGCGAACTTCTTCGCGCGTGCACACCTCGCCCTCCAACAGCGCTTGCAGCAGCGATTCCAGGTGAACGCGCAGTGCAACCGCGAGAGTAGTCGGCGTGTAGTGTTGTAACCCCGCCAGCAGGTCGTTGAGTTCGTCGAGACATTCCTCGACTGTCCCGTCGCTTCGCGTCGTGTCTGCAAGAGGCATGGGGCGCTCCTCCGGTGTTACACGGTCCAAAACATACACGAGCCAATTGCCTTCGCGGCGCCTACAAAAGCCTTGCGGCGCTTTTCTGCATGAACAGGCAGGCAATCGCGATTCCAATCGCGCGTGGCCTGCATAGACTTTCGCACCTGCCTCGCGAACCAACGCACTTCCAAGGAGACATGCCATGAACAGTTTCACGCTGACCGCGGTCGGTAACCTGGCTCGCAACCCCGAGTTGGTAGCGAAGAACGGCACGAGCTACACACGCTTCTGCCTGGTGGGCAACGACTACGCCGGCAAGGACGAAGAGGGTGCTGCGCGTGAGGTCACAACGAGCTTGTGGTTTGTGGCGTTCGGCCCTCTGGGGGAGGCGTTGGCGCGAAACGCGCGCACCGGCGATCAGCTCATCGTCGAGGCGCGTGTGCGTGCCAGCAACTGGACCGACAAGCAGGGGGAGAAGCAATACGACCACTCATTTATCGCCGAAGGGTTCCGCTTTGGTGCGCCGGGGAAGGCCAAGCGCGAAGAGCGCGAGTCACATCGCGATGCAGAAATTCCGCGCGGTGCCGGCGGGGCGCATGCCGTGACTGAGCCGTAAGCAATCACTACCACGGTAGGAGGAGGAGCACGATGGAAACGAAGCGTAAGGGCAGGGCGGCCTTACTGCTCCTGTGTGTGCCAGTGATCGCATTCGGGCAGGCCGCGTCGCCGTTCATGACCGGAGCGACTGCGCTCCAGACAAACATATTGGCCTGGCTTACACCGATCGCGATCATTCTGGTGATGCTGCTGGGCGCCATGGCAATGGCGAATCGCGTTGCTCAGGTCTCAAGTACCTACGGTAGCGGCGAAGCACAGACCATTGTGGAAAACTGTGGGAACACGCTGATCCTGCGCTGCGCAGGGAGCGAACACGGCGGTACCTCGCAGTTTGCGTCGCGACTCATCGGTGAGCGGGAAGTGGTCCGTAGGCAAACCTCCCGCGGCCGGGATCGGGAGAATTTCTTCGCCGCGCGCGGTGCTCGCCGTTCCACGAGCGTCAGCGAGCAGCATGTTACCGAGGTCGCCGTGCTGGCGTCGCAGATTGAACAGCTTCCAGATCTGACCGGATACCTAAAGACTGCATCTTCGAGCGCTTGGCTGCGGGTCAGTTTCAGCGGCGGGAGCTAGTCCTGTGGCCATGTTCCATCTGCAAATCAGCACCATTGGCCGCGGGACGGGGCGGCGTGCGACGGCGGCTGCGGCCTACCGGGCCGGTGAACGCATTCGTGACGAGCGCAGCGGAGAGTTGCACAACTACAGCCGCCGCCGCGATGTGCTGCATACTGAGATTTTTCTGCCGAGGCAATTTGATGCCAGCGAAGTCGCTTGGGCGCGCAATCGCGAGCGGTTGTGGAATGCAGTGGAACACGTGGAGAAACGCCACAACGCCAAGGTGGCACGCGAATATCAGGTAACTCTCCCATCCGAGCTGAGTGCAGCCCAACGGGTGGCGCTGGCGCGAGCCTTCTCCCGGGAGATCGCCGAGCGTTACAAGGTGGCCGTAGATCTTGCCGTACACGAGCCCCGGCCGGAGGGTGATGCACGCAATTTTCACGCGCATTTGCTTACCACAACCCGCGAAGTGACTCCGGCTGGCCTGGGCGCAAAAGCCGGGCTCGAGATCTCAGCGCGGGAGCGCCGCAGGCGCGAACTACCAGACCACCGCCAGGAATACGTGAGCGTACGGGAGCGCTGGGCCACGCTCACCAATGAGGCTCTGCGGCAGGCAAACGTCGCCGCCCGCATCGATCATCGCAGCCTGGCGGCGCAGGGCATAGATCGAGAACCGCGTCCCAGCATCCCGCTGATGCATCTGAAAATGGAACAGCGTGGTTTACGCAGCGAAGTTGCCGAGCGGCTGCGGGCCGACTACGCCGAGCGCGTTCAGCAGCGTTTGCAGCATTCCGCCGAGACTGCGCGGGAACAAGGTGTGTCGACGGTGACCGCAACCGGCAAGGCGAGCGCAGAGCGCATCCAACCCGAAGCGACGCCCGCCGCGCAGAGCGATGACCTTGAGGAAATCCGACGACAGGCGCGGGAGGCATGGTTGCGCCTCCGGCCGAAGGAGGCGGAAAGGTCCGCTGAACAGAACCCGGACAACGTACTACACGCCGAAGACGACCGGGCGTTGTGAACCTCGTGACCTTTCGTGTCCAAGTCTGGCGTTCAACTCGTACTACGTCTATTCGCCACATGGGGAGGGCGCTGTTGCGCAAGCCTCACGCCGACTGTGTGAGAGAGTCAAAGAGAGTAATCCGATGTGGCTGGCACGGTATGCGGGTGTTGTGTATCGCGCAGCCATTGGCGATCCGCGCCTTCTGGCGCTGTTTAGCGGTGGTGCTGTTCTCGTGCCGGTGCCCGGAAGTGCGCCCAGCGACGACGCACCCTGGGCGGCGTCGACACTGGCGGTCGCACTGCGTGATGTCGGTCTCGCGCACACAGTGTGGATGGGGTTGCGGCGTCGCGCTGCGGTCCGCAAATCAGCAACAGCGCCAAGCCGCGCGCGCCCGACCGTGTCCGAGCACTTCGAGTCCTTCCTGGTAGTGCCGCCGCCGGGGATGGTTTGCAGGATCGTCCTGGTTGACGACGTGATTACTAAGGGACGCACACTGTTGGCCGCCGCCGCTCGGATGCAGACGGTCTTTCCGCACGCTGATATCCGCGCGTTCGCGCTCATCAGGACCTTGGGATTCCGGCGGCGCATAGATTCCCAAGTCCAGCCGTGTGACGGCGTCGTACGTTGGGCGGGTGGAGATGCGCGTCGTGAGCCCTAGAGCAAAGCTACCCCAGGACCATCGCCACACTTAACACTTCAAGACTTTGGCTTGCCACGAACGTCGGCGTAAAGTTGTGTCCTGGAGGCGCTATGACCAATCAATTTGACGTTGTCGTTGAAAAGGACTCAGACGGTTACTTCGTTGCCTCGGTGCCGACGCTGCCCGGCTGCCACACCCAGGCAAAGTCTCTTGATGAACTCATGGAGCGGATTCGAGAGGCGATTGCCTTGTGGCTGGAAGTTCAGGGCAACGCCCCGGATAGCCTTGATTTCGTCGGAGTGCAGCGAGTCACTGTTAACTCGTGACCTCATTTCCGGCCGTGAGCGGAAAGGACCTGATCGCAGCGCTGCGACGGGGCGGTTTTCAGGTCGTAAGGGTGCGGGGCAGTCATCACTTTGTTCGTCATGCCGACGGGCGCTCGACGGTAGTGCCGGTGCACGCCGCTGAGACCATCGGCACCGGACTCCTCGGTAGAATCCTTCGCGACTGTGAGCTCAGCCGCGAAGATCTGCGCAACCTTCTATGAGTTTGAGCCTGGCGCGGACTGCATTCGAGTGGCACCCCGACCGCAGTTTCCGACACCCGCGTCCGGCACGACGTCCTCAGCGCAGACTGACCCTGTAGGTCAGCATCGCGCCACCCTCAACCGGTGTGAGGGACAGGCCGGAGGCAGAGCCGCTCCCGTAGGTGCGGTTCATGGTGAAACGCGCGCTCGCGGTTCCGAGCGCCGCGCCTGCCATGGTGTCCGACAGCCAGTGCGCGTTGTGCTTGAGACGCTCGTAGCTGGTCGCGACGCCCAGTCCGTAACCCAGCAGGCGCCGCAGCCATCGGTAGTCGTCGCCGCCCGATTCCGCCAGTACCGTGCCGACGGCGAATGCAGCCGTGGAGTGGAACGACGGAAAACTTGCGCCGTTGCTCTTGAACCATTGGTTCGGGTTGCTGGTGTCGTCGGGCCCCTCGCGCCTGAGCGTGTATTTCAGGGCGTAGGCGCTCACGCCGCCTAGGCCTGCGGCCTCGAGCATGGCCCACGCCTCGCTGCGGCCATCGTTACTGTCAACCAGGCTGGCGTAACCCCAGGTCGCAAGAAACACCGCCGCGGTCGGAATCGCATCCTTCGCGTCCTCGGAATTGACCTTCTGTCCGGGCGCGAGGTTCATGGTGAAGTGCTTGCGCACGTCGGTGTCGTAGTGGTGCGCTAGCGCGGTCGCAGCGATTGCGCCGCCGAACCAGGTCCAATCGCTCTGGTCCCAACGCAGCGGCGCGGTGAAGTAGGCCTTGATGTCGGAACCGAGCCCCGTGCTGGCGGTGTCCGGTGCGGCGGTGGGCGTGGCAGTTGGCAGGTCGGGAGCTTCCAGCGCGTAAGGCGCGTCGCTCAGCTGGGCCGGACTTGCGAGCGTCGAGGTGCCGGAGGTCTGGCACCACGCAGGCCCACTCGCGGTGAAAAGTCCCGCCGTCACCGATAGGGTGAGTAGTTTTCGCAGACGCAAGATTGACCTCACCTAAACCGCGGGACGCGGCGCCACCAATAACTCATCCGTGCGCAGGACCGGGTAGAGATTGTAGTGCGAGTCCCACGAGCTGTGGCGGCGCAAGAAGAAATCCAGACGCGCCGCAGGACTTGCCGCGAACGCCCGGTCTTCCTTCAATTTGCGCGCGAACTGCGCGGCGAGCTCCGGCTGCTCGGCGAGCATGGCGCGCGCGATCTGCTCGGCGACGTAGCGCTCCATGTATTCCTTCTGTTCGAAGCAGGCATTGAAGAACCCCCAGGACGCGAAGGAGTCCGGAGCCTCTGGCTCCAGGAGGTGCATCACGAGGCGCGCGAGCGGCTGCGCGATGGGCACGAACAACGCTCCGGCGCCGACGTCCTGGGTCTCGCGCTGCCAGCTGCCGGTGAGGGTCGCGCGCATGCGGCCTTCGAAGGGCGCGGCGGCGCAGTGCACCGCCGAGGCACGGTACGCCTCAATGCGCACCCCGATACGACTGGCCTGCATCGGTTCGCACTGTATCCCGTGGAATTCGAGGCGGGCGCCGATGTCTGACGCCCACGCCGGCGGCAACACGTAACCGCCGAGCGGGGCTTTCACCACGAGGGATGGCGAGACCTGGTCGCGATACGGCACGTGCCAGATCTGAGGCGTCTTCGGGTCGTACACGGTCACCGGTTCGCCGGAGATGGGGGACAGGTCGCGCGTGTAGGCATAGCCCGGGAAGTCAAGCATGTGCGCGCCGCTCGCACCCACGGCGTCCGTGCGCGCACCGCTCGCACCCTCGCGCCACCCGGAGCTGTAGTCGAGCACGACATCGGCGCCGCCTAAGCGCGCGGCCGTGGCATCGGCCTGACGGGTCTCCTCGCGCCATTGCGCGCCGTGGGCGGCGACAAGTTCGGCAAGTCCGACGATGGTGTTGCGCGTGACGCGCACGCGCGTGGCGTAGTCCTTCCAGGAGTGCGTCTCGACCAGCACGGTGAAGCGGTTGCGCTGCGGGAAGTAGCCCGTCGAGAAGCGCGGCGAATACACGGTGAGAAGGAAGCCCGAGGCCGGATCGTCAGGTTCCGCGAAGTCAGGGTAGAAGGGCAGGGGCACGGAGCCTGAGCGCGCGACTTTTGCGATCAGGGCATCGCGCAGTTCGCGGCCGGTTGCGTACAGGTGTGCATCCCCCTGGTTGATCGGCTCCGCCTGCAGCGAGATGTCGGGCTGAAAATCCGCCCCGTCGGTGACGTGCAGGTCCGCGCACACCAGCGGATCCCACTCGCGGATGAGCTTAAGCAGGGCGCGCATCTCCGGCGCGTCCGCCTTGGCGTAGTCGCGGTTGAGATTGAGGTTCTGCGCGGTGGTGCGCCAGCCCATCTCCTCGGGGCCGTTCTGGTTGGGCCGGTTCCAGCGGCCGAAGCGCTCATGGCCGTCCACGTTGAAGGCCGGCACGAAGAGGATCGCCATGCGCTCGAGCACCCCGGGGGCCGCCGTTTCGCCGAGGATTTCGCGCAGCGCGATGAAGCCCGCGTCCTTGCCGTCGCTCTCGCCCGGATGAATGCCGGCCTGGAGCAGCAGCACCGGCACGCGGCGCGGATCCGTGCGGCAGGCGAGGAGCGCGCGCATCGGCCGTCCTTCGGCCGAACGGCCGAACTCCAGACTCCGCACTGCCCGCGGCCAGGCGGCGGCGAATGCCGCGCACAGGCGCGTGACTTCGTCCGTGCGGCCGGTGCGGCGGAAACCTGATTCTTCGGCGACGGTCGTGAGCGTGTGGTCCCGCATCAGGAAGTCTTTCTGGCGGCGTGCGATGAAGTTGTCGACCGATACCAGCCGATGCCGGCAGCGTCGGCCTCGCGCACCACAAGGCCGCGGGTAGTGAGGCAGTTCAAGTGTGCCAGCGCCTCGCCGGTCGCCATGCTGAGCACCTCCGCGCCGATCCGGCGGCGGAACAACAGGCTGAACATGTCAATCGCGCGCTTCGGTGTCGTGAGTTCCTGCTGCAGGATCGCGAGCCGCTCTTCGTGCCCGCGAATGAGTCCTTTCAGACGCGTATGCAGGCCGCGGAAGGGTTCGTTGTGGGATGGCAGCACCAGTACCTCATCGCTGACGCGTTCGCCGATGGCGGCGAGCGATGTGAGCCATTCGGTGAGCGGGTCTGCGTCCGGCTCGGTGGGGAACACCGAGACGTTGGAGGTGATTCTCGGCAGCACCTGGTCGCCCGAGATCAGCACCTTGAGCTCCGGGCAGTACAGGCACAGGTGTTCGGGGGAATGTCCGCGGCCCACCACCGCCCGCCAGGATCGCCCGCCGATGTCGAGTTCCTCGCGGTCCACGATGCGACGGTAGCTGTCGGGCAGCCTGTACACCGCCTTGCCGAATCCGCCGAAGCGCGCCTTGTAATGCTCGAGCGCATCAGCGTCCCAACCCGCCTCGCGATAGAAGGTCAGCGCATCCGCCGGCGCTTCGCGGCCCGTGTCGGCGACCAGCATGCGACAGGTGATGTACTCCAGGCGCGTCATCCACAAGCGGCAGCTGTGCTGCCGCGTGAGCCAGCCGGCCATGCCAATGTGATCCGGGTGCATGTGCGTGCAGATCACGCGCCGCACGGGCAGGCCGCCAAGGGCCGTCGTGCAGGCGCTTTGCCAGCTCGCCGCCGTGTCTGAGGTGTTCATGCCGGTGTCCACCAGCGTCCAGCCGTCACCGTCCCGCAAGGCCCAGACGTTGATGTGATTGAGTGCGGTCATGGGCAAGGGCATGCGCAGCCAATACACGCCCGCGGCGACTTCGAGCGCTTCCCCCGGCGCCGGGGTTGATTGGCACGGGTAGGTCAGGGCGTCAGGACGCGCTCTGGCTGCGGATGAAAGTTCGTGCATGTGGCGTGCCGGGCTGGCTAAAAATGGTCCGGCGCCAGTCTAGCAAGGCGCGAGCGGCGCCGCGGGGGGCGCTTGCCGTCGAGCTGTATCGCGCACAGCCCGCGCTCCATCGATCCGTTCAGGGGCCGTTTCGGATGGCTGCCGGATGATCAGCTGCGTCCGCGTTGGACTGGCGGTATCGATAAGATAATGTGCCGCCCCAGGCGAATGGAGAAAACGTCAATGGTCGCGAAGCATGCAGCATCGTTTGCGGGTCTCCTGGGCTTCACCCTGGTGTTGAACCTGTGTGCGCCATCGCGCGCGGCAGCGGACACCGATGATCCCCCCACCCGGGTAGCCCGCCTTGCGGATGCGGAAGGCTCGGTTTCCTTCCAGCCCGGCGGCACGGAGGATTGGATCGCCGCGCCGCTCAACCGTCCGCTCACCACCGGCGACAAGCTCTGGTCCGATCAGGACGGCCGCGTTGAATTGCAGCTCGATGGCTCGTTCCTGCGGCTCTCGGGCAACACCGCCATGTCATTTATGAATCTCAGCGATGAGGTCACCCAGGTGCAGCTGAGCGCCGGCACACTGCTCGTGCGGGTACGCGAGCTCGCCGACAATGAGACTTATGAGATCGACACGCCGAATCTCGCGTTTTCAATTCTGCGACCCGGCCTGTACCGGCTGAGCGTCGATGAGTCCGGAAGCAGCACCTTGGTGGCAGTGCGCAGTGGCCAGGGCGAAGCGACCGGCGGTGGCGCCGCGTATGCCGTGCGTGCCAATGAGACCGATGTGTTCTCCGGCACGGACCAGCTCACCGAAGCCTCCCAGCCCGGCGGATCTGAGGATGCATTCGATGTCTGGAGCGCCAGCCGCGACGGTCGCTGGGACGCTTCCGTCTCCGCGCGCTACGTTTCCCCGGACGTCATCGGCTACCAGGATCTGGACGGCCAGGGCACCTGGAACCAGACGCCCGATGACGGCTACGTGTGGTTCCCGCGGCAGCTCGAGGCCGGCTGGGCGCCGTACCACTTCGGGCACTGGGCCTACATAGCGCCCTGGGGCTACACGTGGGTGGATGATGCGCCGTGGGGCTTCGCGCCGTTTCACTATGGTCGCTGGATTTCGTATCGCGGCGCCTGGGGCTGGGTGCCGTGTCCGCCCCGACCCGAGGGGGTGGTCTACGTTCGGCCCGTGTACGCACCGGCGCTCGTGGCCTGGGTCAGCGTCGGCGCGGGCGTTGCATGGTTTGCCTTGGGGCCACGTGAAGTCTACGTGCCGTCGTACCCGGTGAGTCGCGGTTACGTCAGAAACATCAACGTCTCGAATACCACCGTGAACACCACCGTCATCAACAACGTCTACAACACGACGATCATCAACAACAAGACCGTGAATGTGACGAACGTGACCTACGTGAATCGCGGTGTCCCGGGCGCGGTGGCGGTGACCACGTCGCAGGCATTCGCCTCGGCTCAGCCGGTGTCGAGAAACATCGTGCGGGTCGACCCGCACGCGATGGCGAGCGCTCAGGTGCGGGCGCTCGCGCCCGCCGCCGTGCCGACCAGACAAGCGGTTCTCGGCTCCCGGCCCGCGAGCGCGAAACCGCCCCCGGCGGCCGTGCAGACCCGGGCCGTCGTGGCGCGCAGAACACCGCCGCCACCGCCACCTGCGTTTGATCGGCGCCAGGCAGCGATCGCTAGCAATGCCGGGAAGCCGTTATCGATTGCGCAGGCCCGACAGATTCAGGCGGGCGTCACGCAACGAGCCGCAGCGGTCCGCATCGCCCCGCCGGCGACGCCGCATGTCGCGACGCAGCCGACTGTCAGATCAGGCGTGCCGGTTACCGAGCCGCCACCGCGCGCCGACCGGCCGCCCGCGCGGCCGCCGGTTGCCGCTTCGAGTCCATCGATATCGCGCGCGGTTCATCCGAACGAGCTCCCGGCGGCGCCCAGGCCCCCGTCCCCCAGCATCGCGAACTCGGTGCTCGAGCGTCAGGCGCTGCAGGAGCAGCAGCAGCTGCGCGCGGCTCAGGAGCAGCAGCGACAACAGGTTCAGCGACAGCAGGAACTCGAGCATCAGCGGCTGGCACAGCAACAGGCGGACGAGGCGCGGCGAGCGCAGCTTGAGCAGCAGCATCAGCAGCAGACCCAGGCATTGCAGCAGCAGCACCTGCTGCAGCAGCAGCAGCTGCAGGTAAAGCAGCAGGAGCAGAAGCGTCAGGTCGAAAGCCAGTCAAAGCCGGCTGCCAAACCTGCTGAAAAGTCTTCCGAGCCTGCAAATCGCCAGGACCGCCCGCCGGGTCACACGCCGTAGGCACGTCGTCCGGGCATTACCATCGCAGTCAAGCGCGATGCGCATCCTGGCCGTAAGGGAAACAGGCACTTGGAACCGAAAGGAACGGGACTCGTCGCCGCTGCCTTCTGGATGAGGTTAGACATCTTGTACCTTATAAGGTACACTGTACCGTGAGAGGTACAGAGACGGAACGGCTGCCCTGAAACGCAAGGTTCTGCCGGCCAGTTTTTACAGAACAGCCACGGGTGCCGAGCCCGTGCGCAAATGGCTGAAGGCGCTCTCGCGCGATGACCAGCGGATCGTGGGGACGGACATCGCTACGGTGGAATTCGGGTGGCCGGTGGGTATGCCAACCTGTCGGCCGTTGGCGTCAAGGCGCGGGCTTTTGGAGGTGAGGAGCTCTCTGACCCAAAACCGGATCGCGCGCGTCCTGTTCTGTATAAATCAAGGACAGATGGTGCTCCTGCATGGGTTCATCAAGAAGACACAGCAGGCGCCCGAGAATGATTTGGACCTCGCTGTGAAGCGGCAGAAGGAGGTTGAAGGTGGCAAAGCGGCGAAATAAGCATGTGGGCTCTTCGTTCGATGAGTTTCTGCGGACGGAGGGGCTTTACGAGGAAGTGACAACTCTTGCTTGGAAGCGGGTGTTGTCCTGGGAAGTCAGTGAAGCGATGAGGAAGGGGCGTATCAGCAAGAGCGAGATGGCAAAGCGGATGGGCACCAGCCGCAGCCAGCTTGAGCGGCTCCTCGATCCGGAAAACCCTCACGTCCTGCTAGAGACCGTCCAGAAGGCTGCCACCGCCGTCGGTAAGCGGCTCACGATCGGATTGACGGACGCCCCACGCGCGGCCTGATGCAGAATGGTGGGCGGTACTGGGATCGAACCACTGGCCCCTGCCGTGTGAAACGGAAGTAGGGTGCTTACGAATCAACGATATGCGAGCGGTGCCCCCAATTGCAACAAGGACTTGTTGTCATTTGATATCACTTGATATCACTTGATATCACGCAATGTCACGACCGCACTGTCCCAAAATTGTCCCAGACCCGCGATCCGCCTGCGGCCGCCGCGATGCGAGAGGGGTAGCCTAACGTCGTGGCTCGTTCTCAACGAAAGGGGAAATCATGACGAAGCAAAGGCACATCCTCGCGCTCGTGACGCTAGCCGGCGTCACCGTTGCATGTCTACTCGCCGCGCGCCCTGCGGCAGCTTCCGATCAAGGGAGCTGGCCAGCCAGTAAGGCCACCGCTCCCACGCCAAAGGTCGCGGGTATGCCGGCAGAGCTGGCAAAAAACTTGGCCAACTTCGACGACCTCGATTTCCACGTCTACACCGGCCAGCAGTGGGAGAACCTCCACAAGAGTCATGCACAAGACATCGTTGTGCATTACCCGGATGGCCACACGACCAAAGGAATTCCCGATCACATCAAGGAGCTGAAGTTCATGTGGACGTTTGCGCCGGATAACCGCATCACCGAGCATCCGGTGCGCTTTGGGACTGGTGACGCCGAATGGACCGCTGTCATGGGTTTTCTGGACGGCACTTTTACCAAGCCCATGACTTTAGCGGATGGCACCGTCATTCAGCCGACGGGAAAGGCTTACCATCTGCCGATGGCGACACTGGGGCATTGGAACAAGCAGGGCGTCATGGCCGAGGAATATCTGTTCTGGGATAACGCTACGCTGATGAAGCAGATCAGTGTTGGCAAATAACTGACAAGGCAATCGGGTGTCTCCGGACACCGGATTGCCATCCGGCCGAACGGGTGCTCATGGCCGGTTCCTGACGCTCTTGACGCGCGAGAGCGCTGCGCGTGTGCGAGCAAGGATTGGTTGGCGTGAGGCCGAGCTAGCCTTGTAGCTGCAGTGCTGTGGCCACGGCCGCGAGTCGCTTATCCAGCGTCCAAAAAGGAAGCTTGGCCAACCTCGCTGATGCGAGCAGGTGCAGGTCGATCCAGCCCAGGCCTCGCCCCATCAGACGATGGCTTTCGAGAAACGCGAGCGCTTCGTCGTGACTGCATAACGGCGCGTGCGGTAGCGCGCTGAGAGCACTCAGCACCTTATCTCGTTGCGCGAGGTTGCCACACGCCAACTCCCCCACAACGAAGGAATGTGTCCAAACCTGCGTTTGTTCCAGCAGCGCAACCAGCGTGGCGTTACGTCGACGCAGATGGTCAACCCAGACGGACGTATCGACCAGCATCTCTAGCTGTCTAGCGGGCGTTGCGCGCCCACCGGCGGGGGATCGGCTTGAGACGCCGCTCGGTTCCACCCAGCGCGGCTAATCTGCGCGCATTCTCGCGCGCGATCAGGGCCTGCAACCCGGCATGCAGTACGGCGGTCTTCTCCCGTAGGCCGCTTAGTTCCTGGGCCCTGGCTAGCAGGGCGTCATCGATGATTAGAGTCGTCCTCATATGCATCAATATGGCTCATTGATGCAGATTGGTCAACGGCAAAATCAATACGCCGAGGCCTCTGCAAAGGGCCTCTCTCGGTGCCCAGTGTCCCAAATTGTCCCAGATCCGCGTGAATCAACCTGAGGGAAGCTCAGGAAGCTTTTGTTCTGATGGTGGGCGCGGGGCGTCTACGAGACGTCCGCGCCAGATCGCTTGCTCATTGCAACTCTCCCATACTCGAGGGGGAGTTAGATCTTGCCGTGAAGCGGCAGAAGGAAGTGGAAAGTGGCAAGACGTCGAAATAAACATCTGGGCTCTTCGTTCGACGAGTTCCTGCGATCCGAGGGGCTTTACGAGGAGGTGACAACGCTTGCTTGGAAGCGGGTGTTGTCCTGGGAAGTCACTGAGGTCATGAAGAAAGGGGGTATGACCAAGAGCGAAATGGCCAAGCGAATGGGAGCCAGCCGCAGCCAGCTAGAACGGCTCCTTTGAGAATCCGAACGTGCTGCTTGATACCGTCCAGAAGGCCGCGACCGCCGTCGGCAAGCAGCTCACGATCGGCCGACGGACGCCCCGCGGGCGGTCTGACTTTGGGTTGGTGGGCGGTACTGGGATCGAACCAGTGGCCCCTGCCGTGTGAAAGCAGTGCTCTACCGCTGAGCTAACCGCCCTTTTTAAGGGACCGGAAGTCTATAGGCGGCCCTGCACCAAGGCAACAACCCTTGGTACCATGCGCGCCCCTCCGGCATTGGCACCTCTCTCATGACCGTCGTCACGCGCTTCGCCCCCAGCCCCACGGGGATGCTCCATCTCGGGGGCGTCCGCACCGCGCTTTTCAGCTGGCTGTACGCGCGCCGCACCGGCGGCAAATTCATCCTGCGGGTCGAAGACACGGACCGTGAGCGTTCGACCGATGAGGCGGTGCGTGTGATCCTCGATGGTATGACGTGGCTCGGGCTGGGCGCGGATGAGGGCCCTTACTTCCAGTCGCAGCGCTTCGACCGCTACCGCGAAGTCATTGCCGAGATGCTGAAAGCCGGCAGCGCCTACCACTGCTACTGCACGAAAGAAGAACTGGACGCGTTGCGCGAGCAACAGATCGCGCGCAAGGAGAAACCGCGCTATACGGGGATCTGCCGCGAGCGCACCGCGCCGCGTGCCGGTGTCAGTCCGGTGGTGCGTTTCCGCAATCCGCTCACGGGAGCGGTGGTGGTACAGGATCTGGTGCACGGGCCGGTAACGTTCCAGAACACCGAGCTCGATGATCTCATCATCGCGCGTTCCGACGGCACGCCCACCTACAACTTCTGCGTGGTGGTGGACGACCGGGACATGGGCGTCACGCATGTCATTCGCGGCGACGATCACCTCAACAACACTCCGCGCCAGATGAACATGCTCGAAGCGCTGGGTGCGACGCCGCCAGCGTACGCGCACGTGCCCATGATCCTCGGGCCCGATGGCGCCAAACTCTCCAAGCGCCATGGAGCGGTGAGCGTACTGCAGTACCAGGAGGAGGGATTCCTTCCGGATGCGCTCCTTAACTATCTGGTGCGGCTCGGCTGGTCGCACGGCGACCAGGAGATATTCACGCGCGAAGAGATGATCGCAGCGTTCGACATCCACGACGTGAACAAGGCGGCCTCCGCGTTCAACCCGGAAAAGCTCCTATGGCTTAATCAGCAGCACATGGTGCGCGCGGCGCCCGCGTCGCTGGTGCCGCACCTGCGCGCGCAGTTGCAGCCCCTCGGAGTCGACAGCACCGATCAGGCGCTGCTTGAAGGGGTGATCCTCGCGCAGCGCGAGCGCGCCAAGACCATGAAGGAGATGGCGCAGAACAGCCGCTTTTTCTTCACCGACAACCTCGAACTCGATCCGAAGGCCGCGGCGAAGCATCTCGCGGGTGATTCGCTGCTGTTGCTGAGGAAGGTCCGCGAGCGGCTCGGCGCAGTCGATGTGTGGGATGCGGCGGGAATTCACGCCGCGTTGAATGACCTCGCGACGCAGCTGGGCGCCGGACTGGGCAAGATTGCGCAACCCCTGCGTGTGGCGGTGACGGGCACCGCCGTTTCCCCGCCCATCGACGCGACACTTGCACTCCTGGGGCGCGCGCGCAGCCTTGCGAGGGTAGACGCGGTGCTCGCCCGTGCGTAGCCACGCTTGACAAGCTCAAGGGGGGTGCGTAGCGTCCGCCCGCTTCGCGTGGGGCCATAGCTCAGCTGGGAGAGCGCTTGCATGGCATGCAAGAGGTCGACGGTTCGATCCCGTCTGGCTCCACCAACAAAATCAGTGAATTACGCGGGAACATTCATTACTCTGCGTATTCGTGTCCCCATCGTCTAGAGGCCCAGGACATCGCCCTTTCACGGCGGTAACAGGGGTTCGAATCCCCTTGGGGACGCCACTGATTTTGAGGAGACTTGTTGATTAGGCGAGCGGCTCCTGCGGGAGCCGTTCGTCGTTCTCGGGATGTCAGCGCAGCTGCTGTGGGTAAACGCCGCGCACGCGCCCGAACAGGCGCGTGAGACCGAACAGTGCATCGAGCGCCGGGGTGGCGACCGCGACCCGGGCACCAATTTCACGTACCGCGCCGACCAGCGCATCCAACTCGAGCCCGCGGCCGGCTTCCACGTCCTGCAGCATCGAGGTCTTGAAGGCGCCGAGTTTGCGGGTCACGGCGAAGCGGTCCCGCGCCGATTGCTGCACCTCGCAGCCAATACGCGCGCCGATCACCGCCGCCTCGCGCATGGCAGCTGCGCAGAAGGCGCTGATGAGTTCATCGTCCAGGATGCGGTCCGTGGTCGCGCCCGTCAGCGCCGACACAGGATTCATGGTCATGTTGCCCCATAACTTGTACCACGCGTCATAACGGATCCGGCTCGAGCAGGTAACCTCAAACGTCGCGCGGGTGAATACCTCGCCCAGGTGTGCCACCCGATCCGACTGTTCGCCATTGGGCTCGCCGATGATCAGGCCGCGTCCCATGCGATGAGTGGCAACGCCCGGTTCGGTGCTGGCAGCACTCGCGTGCACCACGCAACCCACGACGTGCGGCAGCGGAATCGCCGCGGCAATGCCGCCACCGGGATCGACGCTCTCGAGCGGGCTGCTGCCGAGCCCTGCGGTGCTGGCGCTGAACCACCAGGGGACGCCGTTCATGGCGGGCAGCACGACGGTAGTGGGGGCGAGCAGCGGTCCGAGAGTGGGGGCGAGTGTCGGCAGCACCTGGGACTTGAGCGTGATGATCACCAGGTCCTGCGGCCCTAGCTCACGAGGATCGTCGGAGACCTTGCCCGCAGGAGCACGCAGCTGCTTACCGCTCTCGTTGAGACGCCAGCCGTGATCCCGCAGTGACGTGAGGGTCGCGCCGCGCGCCAGCGCTGAGACTCGTACGCCGTCGCACGAGGCCAGATGCGTCCCGAGAAAGCCGCCGATCGCGCCCGCGCCGACAACACACACCTGCAGCATCTGAAGACTACTCGCGCACGTAGCGGCCGGGCGCGTCTCCGAGCGAGCTGCCCTTTACCGCTGGCGTGCGGGCCGGGACTTGTTTCGCGGCCGAGTGCGCGGTAAGCCATTGCTGCCACGCCGGCCACCACGAACCCTCGAACAGTGGCGCCTTCGCGAACCACGCGTCGGGGGACAGCGTTTCCGCAGGGTTGGTCCAGGTGAGCATGCGATGGCGCCGCTTCGGATGGACGGGTCCGGAGACGATGCCCGCGTTGTGACCGCCGCTGGTCAGGAGGAAGGTGTAGTCGGCACTACGTGTCAGCGCGCGTGCCTTGTACACCGAGCGCCACGGCGCGACGTGATCGGTCTCGGTACCGACGACGAACATCGGTACCTTTACGTCCTTAAGATCCAGCCGCTGGCCGGCGACGCTGAACTCGCCGCGCGCCAGCTCGTTCTTCAGGTACAGCCGCGTGAGGTATTCGCTGTGCATGCGGCACGGCATGCGCGTGCCGTCCGCGTTCCAAGCCATGAGATCGTTAAGCTTCGGCCGCTCGCCGCGCACGTACTGCTGAACCGCCGGCGCCCACAGCAGGTCGCGCGAGCGCAGCAAGGCGAAGGCCCCACCCATGCGCTCGCTCTCGAGCACGCCGGTTTTCTGCATCATGGCTTCGAGCATGCCGAGCTGGCTCGGGGTGATGAACACCGAGAGCTCGCCGGGCTCACTGAAGTCGGTCTGGGCGGCAAACAGGCTCACTGAGGCGAGCACCTGCTCGCGCGCCTTGGCGAGCTGGGCGGCGACGATGGCGAGCAGGGTGCCGCCGATGCAATAGCCGACCGCGTGCACCTTGCGTCCCGGGATCCGCCGGCGAACTTCGGCGAGGGCATCCAGGAAGCCGAGCTTCACGTAGTCGTCCATCCCCAGGGCACGATCGGCCGCGTCCGGGTTCTTCCAGGAAATCATGAAGACGGTGTGACCCTTCTCCACCAGGTAATTCACCAGTGAGTTGCGCGGCGAGAGATCCAGGATGTAGTACTTCATGATCCAGGCCGGCGTGATCAGGATCGGCTCGGCGTAGACGGTTTTTGTCTTCGGTGAGTACTGCAGCAATTCGATGAGGCGGTTGCGGAATACGACCTTTCCGGGCGTGACCGCCACCTGCTTGCCGACCTCAAATTGCTCGGTACCCGGGGTGTGGCCACCACCCTTCACGGTGCGCTGCGCGTCTTCGAGCCAGTACTTGAGGCCGCGAATGAGATTCTGTCCCGACTCCGCGGCGGTGCGCTTCAGGAGTTCGGGGTTGGTATGCAGGAAATTCGCCGGCGAGGCTGCATCAAGCAGCAGTCGCCCGGCGAAGTTCACGCGTCCCTGGCCGGCATCCGCGTCGGCTGGGGGCTGCAGCGCCTGTTGCCACCACGAAGCCCAGTTGGAATAGGTGCGGGCCACGGCATTGAAGGGCCACGCGTTCCAGGCCTCGTCCCCGAAACCCAGATTGTCGCGCTCAGGTGAGAGGGGCGAGCCGGAGGATGCCTGGGCTGCGAACTGCCAGCTGTCGAGCGCTTTTTCATAGGCGCTTTGGGCGAGGGCCGCCTGTCGCGGCGGCTGCGAAGCGACGCCCAGATACCACTGCCACCAGGCCTTGAGGTAATCGTCCGGGGCAAGCCCGCCCGTCAGGGCGGCGAGGTGGGCGCGCAGCTGGCGCTGGATGTCGGCCTTGGCGGAAGGCTGGGAGGCGTCAGTGTTCGAAGCCGGCGCACGCTGAGGTGCGGCGGGTTTTTTCCTGGCGTGAACGGTCAAAGCGGGTCCCCCTAAAGAGTCCGCGCCCCGGGGGCGTCAGCCCCCAGGGTGCGGTATCCCGCCAAGATATCAGGCCGCCTTCCTTGCGGGCACTGCCTTAGCAGCGATCCGTGAGCCGAGCTGGCCAACCTGCGCCTGGATCTCGGACGTCACCGTCGCGAATTCCTGCGCGCGCGCGCGCAGCTTGTCGACGAACTGGCTGTTGAGGTCGCCCTGCTTGCTGAACAGCTCCGTCGGGCTGGTCGCGCTCAGGGTCGCGTTCACGCGAGCAAGTCCGGTCTCCAGCATGTCGCCGGCAACGGCGTACTGCAGGCGGGCCAGGCGCTCGAGGCTCTTGAAGCCTTCCTGCTGGGCCTTGAGAACCGGCGCGAAAGCGTCACGGGCGGCGGTGAGCAGGCTCGAGGGGTCGAAAGTGCGGTCGATCATGGTCATGTTCTCCAGTGCGTGTGGGGTGTGCAGTCTGTGGAGAGCATTATACATAGGTTTGTATGCACTGCAAGAAGAAAATATGACGAACGGACAGTCGATTCTATATATGCATATAACAATCTGATAATAATGATATTAGCTTGATCATATCAGCTGAAGTCCGGCGGCATATCTTCACATTAATTGTGCGTCGCACACCAGCGATCATCCCGTGATGCCCGACCCCTCGCGCGGCGCCTACATGCGCAACCCGGCATCAACCTCGACGCAGCGTCCGGTGAAGAAGTCGTTCTCGAAGATGAAGCCCACCGCATGCGCGATCTCATGCGGCTCGCCAAGTCGGCCGAGCGGAACGGGCGCGGTCATTCTGGCGAGCGCCTCGGGCTTCATGCCCGCGACCATCGGCGTGCGCACAAAACCCGGCGCCACCGCGCCCACGCGGATGCCGTAGCGTGCGAGTTCCTTCGCCCACACCACGGTCATGGCGGCGACGCCCGCCTTGGCGGCGCTGTAGTTGGTCTGGCCGGGATTGCCGGCGCGCGAGATGCTCGACACATTGACGATGACGCCGCCGCCGGTGAGCGCGATCATGCGCTGCGCGGCTTCGCGCGCGCAGAGGAACACGCCGGTGAGATTGACGTCGATCACCGCCTGCCACTGGGCGAGCGTCATCTTGCCGACCACCTGGCCGTCCTTGACCTTGATGAGCATGGCGTCGCGTACGATGCCGGCGTTGTTGATCAGCCCGTCCAGGCGTCCGAAGTCAGACGTGACCCGGTCGAGTGCGCCCACCACGCTGTCTTCATTCGCCGCGTCGGCGATGTAGGTGCGCGCCACGATCTTCTCCGCGCTGCATATCACGCGGGTTTCATCCACGTCGTCGGAGTTGGTATCCAGCAGCGCCAGGTTGGCGCCCTTGCGGGCGAAATGCACAGCGAGGGAGCGGCCGATGCCGCGACCGGCTCCGGTCACAAGAATGGTTTTGCCACGAACGTCCACGTCCTGATGACTCCTGGTAGGGAAGGGATGATGAGAAGGCGGTAGAAGAAAGGGATGCGGGCGTCGGCTGGGCGCCAAAACCGGTTCAGCCGCGGCGCTTGCCGGGCTCCGGAGCGTGTTCCTTGTCGGCCGCGGGCGTGCCCGCCTGTGAGCCGAAGGCGGACAGCATGGATGTCTGCATCTTCGACCACATTTCCATGTTCTGGCGCGCCATTTCGGCCAGCGGCGCCATGGGTGTTTCGAGCGCCTTGGCCATCTCGGTCTGCATGACGCGCTGTTGCTGCGCGAGGCCGCCGATGCTGCGCTCAAGGTACGACGTCAGCATCTGCTGGATGGGGTTGCCGTAGAAGCGGATGATCGCTTCGAGCAACGGGGTGCTGAGCACGGGAGTGCCGAACTGTTCCTGAGCAGCGATGATCTGCAGCAACATGCTGCGCGTGAGGTCATCGCCGGTCTTGTCATCCACGACCTTGATGCGCTCCCCGCCGGCAATGAGTTTGCGCAGGTCATCCAGGGTCACATGGCGGCTGTCACGCGCGTCGTAGAGGCGTCGGTTGGCGTATTTGCGTATGAGGCGTTCTTCGGCCATGGTGATTGCGGGGCACGGTGTTGCTGGCGAATCGCATCATAATCTTAGTGTATGCAGCGCACAACATTTGGATCGGTGATCCGGGACGGCGATTAATCGGTTGTTTCAAAGGGAGTTTTTAGTGGTTTGAGCGCTTGTTACTTGACCGCGAGTTGCAGTTGGTCGCGCCATTTTCCGCAGTGCATCCAATATGGAAAACCCATTTATGAGCAGTGGTTTCAATCCGGAGACGGCATTTGCCGGTGCCGCCGAGCGCTTCTTCGACATGATGAAATCCTTCAGCGCCCAGCCCGGGGCGGCGGCCGGCGCGGTGCCGGATGCGGCAGCACTCGCCGGCTCGCTCGCCGGCCAGTTCGAGCAGTGGCTGCGCGCCACGCAATCCGCCGGCCCCTGGTTCTCGCCAGCCACTGGCGGGGCCGGTAATCCTGCGGGGATCGCTGCGGCGTTCAATCCGGGCGCCTTTACCCAGGGCTCGTTCAACCCGGGCGGCGGATCGTGGCCCTTCGGTCCATTGCCGCTCGGCATGGGCGCCGTCACGCCGGCTGAAGGACAGCGCTCCTTCGAACTTCTCAGCCAGCTTGCGCAACTGCAGGCGCAGCTCGCCGGGCACTGGCATGAGATTGCCACCAGCGCCGCGACCCAGTTCGCGGCAAGACTCGGCGGCCTCGCCAAAGGCCCGCCAACGCTCGATGGCGCGATGAAGGCCTACGAGCTGTGGGTGGACTGCGCGGAAAGTGCCTACGGCGCAGCGGTGCGCAAGGACGACTTCGCCCGGCTGCAGTCACAGCTCGCGAACGTGAGCGCGGCGCTCCTGGTTGAACAGCGCAAGCACGCTGAAACGCTGGCCCGCGCCTTCGGGCTGCCCACACGCAACGAAGTGGACGCGCTCTATGGGCAGGTGAAGGAGCTGCGTCGGGAGCTTGCTGCCCTGGCACAGGGGCGTCACCGGGAGCCCGTCCGCAAAGAGCCAGAGCGTACGCGCGTTAAACCCAGGGGCGCGAAGGGCGTGTCTGCGGGACGCAAGAAGCCAGGCCGTGGCGCGCGCCGCCGCTGACCCTTTGGGGTTTACCGATCTGAATGCGCGGGTCGCCGACACGCTCCAGAGGCTGCGGCAGGCGGCCTCGGTGCAGGTTGGCTGTTCGGCCAAGCGCGCCGTGTGGAGCCGCGGCAAGACCACGCTGTACCGCTATGCGCCGCTCGCGCCTTCCGGGGCGGCGGTCCGCGCCGGGAAACCGGCGCGGCCGATTCTGATCTGCTTTGCGCTGGTGAATCGTCCTTACATTCTGGATCTGCAACCGGATCGCTCGCTGGTGCGGCGGCTGCTGGAGGCCGGACACACCGTCTACCTCATCGACTGGGGGGACGCGGACGACGCGGATCGCTGCACCGATCTTGAGGATTATCTCGAGTGGCATCTCGCCGGCTGCGTTGCGCACGTACTCCAGAGCCATGACCTCGAGGCGCTCGATCTCCTCGGGGTCTGCCAGGGCGGGGTACTGAGCCTGTGCTACACGGCACTGCACCCGCAGCAGGTGGCGAACCTCGTCACCCTCACCACCCCGGTGGACTTTCACGCCGGCGACAACCTCCTGTCGAGGTGGGTTCGCGATCTGGACGTGGACCTCATCGGTGCGACGGGCAACGTGCCGGGCGAGGTGCTGAACGCACTGTTTCTGTCTCTCATGCCGTTGCGGCTGGCACAGCAGAAATACGTGCGTCTGCTCGCCAGCGGCGCCGATCAGCGCGCGGTCGAGGACTTCGTGCGCATGGAGAAATGGATATTCGACAGTCCGCCGCAGGCGGCAGCCGCGCTGGCGCAGTTCGTGCGCTGGTTCTACCAGGAGAACCGTCTGCTGCACGGCACGCTCGAAATCGGCGGCCGGCCGGTGAACCTGCGCAACATCCGACAGCCGGTGTTGAATCTCTACGCCACCCAGGACCACATCGTGCCGGCCGCGGCCGCGGCGGCCATGCAGCACTGCATCGGCAGCGAGGATTATCAGGGCTGTGCTATCGACACCGGCCACATCGGCATGTACGTGAGCCGTGCGGCGCGCGAGCAGATCCCCGGGCGGATCATTTCCTGGTTAAGGCAACGCGGGTAGCTGGAGCGTAGCGGGGTTTGGGTTCGCTCACTCAGACGCCTGGCGCCCGATTTGCAGTGGCTCGGTCTGGTACTCGGGCTCACGAGCCTGGCCGGCCCTGACCTGCTTCTTGCTACGCCATCCCGCCACTG
>Ga0070733_10000854_pt1 | contig 23553 bp, 20 predicted proteins | sample Coa_R1_9_FD_66450 | JGI IMG/M metagenome (GOLD analysis project Ga0070733, IMG submission 66450) | Surface soil microbial communities from Centralia Pennsylvania, which are recovering from an underground coalmine fire - Coalmine... | ecosystem: Environmental > Terrestrial > Soil > Unclassified ...
AAATATAATGATTTATTTTGGTATGCTATCCAGTTTTTATAATAGTAGAGTAAGATGGTGTGAATAATGAGTAGAATGAGCGTTATATAGGTGTAAAAAAATGCATATTCTAGGTAGAGTGTTGTTCCCGCCGGATGTTGTTCGCGTAGTGATCTTTGCAGAACAATGAGTGCAAAAAAGAGTCCAGTGTAACCTCCCATGATAGAAAGTGGTTCAGTCTCTTTTTTTTCTATCAGTAGTGTAGAAAAGAGTGAAAAAAGAATCACAAGAAGTGGAAATAGATAGATTATAAATGGATTTAAGAGATTGCGGTTGATAATAGCATTATACACAAGTTGAAAGTTGTTGGTGACTTTACCGTATTCTTTAAAGCCAAAATTGGTGGTTGGATCAGTTCGGTGATATTCAAAAAAAGTTTGTTCAATGGTAAATCCTGCAAGAGAAAATTCTTTATCAAGTCCTGGTGTAGATTCGGGACTGATTTTTTTATAAGCAATCAGATCAGGAGTCAGTATAATATTTTTTTCAATATCTTTGTGTTCTAATACGATACGTATCTGTTGTTGATCAAAAGGATATTGTGCATGATTTTGTTCTTGGAACAGTGTACCTTGTACGTTCCAGGTTACTGTTTCTTCCTGATTATCTGATGCAGAAGTAAGTGGGTTGCCAAAAGATATTTTTGTTGCTTGTGGTAGTTCCATTCCACGACCAATATTTTTATCAAGTGCTGTGTTGTATTTGTTCCAGATATAACCTGAAAATGAAATGTGATCGGGATCTGGAATAGCGAGAGAGTATAAAAGAATGCCGCATGGTATGACAACCGGTGACTTTTCATGTTTGCGTTCGGCTTCATCATGGAGATCATTTAAAAATTTATTAAGATTTGATTTGTCGGTGATGATTGTTCTTGTTTCTCTGTTGATAGATGTTGTTGTTTGTATAACGTGCCACGAAACAATGAGTGCGAGCAGAAGTATGATGATGGTGATAACGGCATAGTTAGTCAGAGAGAAAATGGTGTGTTTCCAGAGAAGAGCGAACAATAATAAAAGAGTTATTGTTGCCCATATGAGAATCCAAAAATAGTAATGACGAATAGCATCTGATGGGAGGCCAATCTCATCTTCAGAAAATATGGATCCAATAATCCAGTTATTGATTGTTATTGGATGTGTGTAGATCCAAAAATGTTCCTTTACTGATTCTGATGAATATGAATTAAGATGTGGTTTTCCGTCAATTATTTTTTCTGCAATAGTAGCAAGTTCTTCATTACCCTGTGATTGTGCGTATTGCAATAATGTTGTTTCTGTCTGCACAAGAGCATTGATGGGATGAAAAATAAATGAACCATTGCTCGTCATTATGATTGGATATCCTGTTTGTCCGATGCCGCTGTATTGTGCTGAATGTGTTATAGGGTCAAGTGCAAAGGTAACTGCAATGACGCCGTTTGGTTTATTTTCTTTGTCTAAAAATGTACAGGCATAGGTTGCGGTTGGTTTGATGTCGTTTTGTTCATCTTTGGTAGGATTAATAATCCATACAGGGCTTTTTGCCATTGCTTGTGTGTACCATTTTGTTTTAAATATAGTTGTCGTTTCTGTTCTGTCGGCTGTTGTTTTTACGTATAATTCTGTATTTTTATCGTATGTGTATGGTGCAAAGAGTACGGTAATTTCAGTAATGATATCATTTTCTTTCATGTCTCTTTTTATGCGTGTAGTAATGTCATCTTTGTTAAGGTAGTGTGTGCGTAAATCATCAGCAATTGCTTGTCCGACAAAAGCTATTTTTGCCAGTATTGTTTCTATGGCATCAGCACTTTCAGTACTGTTTTTTGTTGCTTTATTTTTTGCTTTTTGAATGGTAGATAATTGATGTTTTTTACATTGAATGATGTTTTTAATCGTCAGTCCGCAAAAAATTAATAGGGTAATAAAGAGTGGATTTTTGAGTAGGGAAGGAATTTTATTGCATGGTGAGCGGTGATTGATGTTTTTTAATTTTTGTCGTATTAATGGGTAAAAAAGATAGGTGTTGATGAGTAAACTGAGTGTCAACAGAAGGAGAAATAACATAAGAAATTTATAAACGGCAACTGTTGGTTGTAATATTTCATCAAGATCAATTTTAACAATTATTCCCCAGTCAAGTTTGGGAATAAATTGCCATGCACCAACAATAGATTTGCCGCGATAGTCTACCGATTTTCCAGACCCTTCTTGTCCAAGAACACTTGCTTGTATTGCAAGAGGAGGCTCAACGAATAGGGCACTTTTTTTAAATGCTAAATCAGGATCGTTACGTGTTGGTGAGAGAAATACAACATTAGTACCATCTTTTTTTGCCAGAACAACTTCACCCGTTTTTTCAAGGCCAATATATTGATTGGTGATGAGATAAATTTTTTCTTGATCTATTTGATAGGTTACGGCGCCAATGAATTTTTTTTCTTTGAGAATAGGAATGGTGATAAAAAGTGCAGTCTCTTGCAGCAAATCATTAAAGTTAAAATTAGAAAAATCATTTGTCATTGTCATAGATGCTCGTTCGTATGATTTGCTGAGCGATGAGTTGGTATAAATAGGCTGATTGACATTTACGTCGACAACATTTTTTGATGTTGTTGAAAAGATAATTGTTCCACTTTTATCAATGAGGAGTATATTTTTAAAACCCATAGTTTCTTTGTGTGTTGTTATTAAAGAGGTGATTGTTTGTGGGTTGAGTGGTTTTTGTGCAGAATTATTGCTCAAAGCATCGATGATTGCCGGTTCTTGTGATAAACGTTCCGCATTTTTTTCTTGTTCATTAAGATATGTATTGATTTCATTGGCGCGGTTATGCACCATAATTTCTAGATTTTTTTGGTATCTTGGTACAATCGAGTAATGTAAATAGCTATACAGACCAAAGATGCCACAGGTAATAATGAATAATGGTATTGGTATAAGGCTAATTTTTTTTTTGAGCATCATTTTTTCTTCTCTTTTTCACTTAAATCAAGACGAAGTTTATCCCATTCTGCTATGGTTCTTGTTGGAGGATATGGTATAGGTTTTATAGCTTTTTCAGAGCTCCACAGGATGGTAAATTGTTTATCCGATCGTATTTTGCCAACGCGTACACATTGCCATGCTTGCAGGGAATTTTCTGCGATATGAATGAGTCCTTGTGGTGCGTCAAGTGCTTGATTGTGCAGGGCAGCGCTCACGAGATCGGTTGCAGTTGATTGTGCTTTTTCCACTGCCTGCTTCCAGAAATAGATGCTTGAGTATGCTGCTTCCATGGCATCACCGATATCATGTTTTTTGCCATAGGCAGTCTGCATTTTTTTTATAAATATTTTATTTTCTCTGTTATCAATGCTCTGAAAGTAACTCCATATGGCGTAGTCTCCGGTCATTGAATCAGCTTTAAATGCATTGAGTTCTGGTTCAGATACGCTGAATGACATACTTGGAATTTTTTCAGGGGTTATTCCTTTTTCACGTAATTTGTTAAAGAAAGTAGTGTTAGGTTCACCTTCAATGTCATTTAAAATCACGTCCGGTTTTGCACTGATTATTTTGTCTACAATCTGATCAACATGAATATCGCCGAGGGCGAGAAATTCTTCACCAACAACTTTTCCGCCATATGCAAAGACGGTATCTCTAATAATTGCATGGAGTATGGGGTCGCTTCCTACAAGAAAAAAAACTTTACCAAGATGCTGTATGCACCAGGTAACGCCGGGAATGATCTGTTGATTGGGTGTGTTGCTCGTGTAAACAATGTGGGGAGAATTTTCAATACCTTCAAATTGAACAGGATAAAAGAGGAGTGAATTGTATTTTTCAACAACATTTTTGACTGCTATCCTGCTTGGTGATGACCAGCATCCAAAGATGGCGGCAACTTTTTCTTCTGTTATGAGTCGTTGCGCTTCAGTAGCAAATACGTTTTCATCAGATTTGCCATCAACGAGTAACCCTTCAATTTTTCTTCCGAGAACGCCTCCTGCGTCATTGATCTCTTTGATAGCAAGAAGTGCGGCATCGGCGACAGGTTGTTCGCTGAGTGCGAGATAACCACTCAGGGAATGAAGAATACCAATCTTTATAGGTTTTTTATGGATGAATGTGGTGAATAGTTTCCAGCATATAACACCAATACCACACAGGACGACTATTGATAGGATTAGATACCATTTCTTGGTTATTTTTATCATACATTCTTTATTTAATCTATGTATTATCGATGTTATACAGACTAGAAAGAGCGTATGAGGTAAGTCAAGAATAGCACAAAAAAAAGACCTGCATTTTTGTATACAGGTCTTTTTTCTTAAAAACTAATGGAAATTAGTAACGGGAATTTCTTCCACCATCACGACTGCCACCGTTGCTGTAGCCACCTTCACGACGAGGAGGGCGGTTATCACGACCGGTTGTTTCGCGTGGGCGAGATTCGTTAACGACTATTTTGCGTCCTTCAAAGTCTTTGCCATTTAGTTCAGCAATAGCTCTTTGAGCTTCGTCATCGTTTGGCATTTCGACAAAACCAAAACCACGGGATGAGCCGGTGAATTTGTCAGTAACGATTTTAGCCGTTGTGACTGCGCCGTAACCTTCAAAAAGGTCTCTGATTGAGTTTTCTGTCGCTGAATAGGAAAGATTTCCGAGATAAATGTTCATAAAAAATCACTCTAGTAAAAATAAAACAATTACATACACTATTTATTGGCCAATAAATATTTATTACTTTTACAGTTTAACAGAAGAAGATAGCCTAAGCAAGGTTTATTTTTCTTGACCCATCTTTAGTAATTTACGATGGGTATTCAAAGGCCCAGAATGAGCATGGAGAGGGATGATGCCATACAAAAAGGGTCCATATCCAAAAATATGAACCCTTTTTTACTTTATACTATGAGCTTTAGTCAGACGCGCTTAGTAGCGGGAATTTCTTCCACCGTCACGACCACCATTATTGCCATAGCCACCATCACGACGAGGAGGGCGGTTGTCATGGCCAGTTGTTTCGCGTGGACGAGATTCATTGACAACTATTTTACGTCCTTCAAAATCCTTACCATTCAGTTCATTGATAGCTTTTTGAGCTTCGTCAGCATTTGGCATTTCGATAAAGCCAAAACCACGAGATGAACCGGTGAATTTGTCGGTAACAATTTTAGAGGTTGTTACTGATCCGTAAGTTTCGAAAAGATCTTTCATTGAATTTTCTGTAGCAGAATAAGGAAGATTTCCAACATAAATGTTCATAAACATCACTTTAATAAAAAATAAAACAAATAACTAATACCGTTTATTGGCCAAATAAACAATTAAACATCAATAGTTTATCAGAATAAAAATGCATTCGCAAGAAAGTTAAAAAAGTCCCAAGAGGTCTTTTGTTGACAAATGAAGTTCTGAGTTATCATAGTATCATTACGTGAATGAATAAATAAAAAATAGGATTATAAAATGACAAAAAGGATAGTGGCATCGATAGTTTTAATAGTTGTGGTGTTATTTTTGGTGTGGTATGCGTATCAAGAATATAAAAAATCTCAAAAGCGTGCTGAAAGTTTTATCGAGATTGTGCAAGATTAAAAAATAATATTTCACCGAAATAGATTAAAGCCGCATGTGTAAAACATGCGGCTTGATTATTTTAAAACGTTGCTGAAAGTTTGATCCAAATTTTCCAAAGCTGCAGCAATGAGTTTTCGAACGGGAAGTCAACAGATCCACCTAAGCCTAAAACGCTATCAGTTGTGGTGCCCTTGTTGACCCATCCAACACTCATGAAAAGGCGATTGTTAAAGCCGCCACCACTTTCTCCTGATTGAGGATCAAGATCAGTTCTGAGTATTGGTACAAAGTTAAGATCATCTGCTGCTTGCTGTGCAATGGTACTTCTGCTTGCTGTTTTTCCTGGTGCGCTGCCTGCAATGCCAAATATTTGTGTCTCTGGATGATTAAGGTTAGTTCTTTCTCTACCGTGTCCCCAAATGCCATAGCCAAATTCAGCTTCAACCGCATCCGTTGACATACGCCATCCAAGTGCAAAGTCAACAACGTTAAATGGTTTAGCGGTAATTTTTTGCGTGAGAAAGTTAACACCAGGTAAGTTGGTGGTGGTTGGTAGGTCAATTGGATCATTTACAATGTTAGGTGTGTTAATTAAAAGAAAACGACTCCATGGTTTGCCGAATAGATCATAGGTGCGGAACTGTTTATTTCTGATGAGAATAACTGATTCAAGATCAAGAAAAAAGCACCATGCATATTCAGTCGTATCGCGATTTAGTGGTGCTTGTATGCTTATTCCTGCGCCAATGCCCAAATGATGGTTGTTTCCATTCACTGATTCGAACATTGTTTTACCATTTTGCTTATTGCCGGTCGGCACTGCTATGACAGAATAGTAATTGAGTTGAAAGTAATCTTCTGAAATGTAAGATGTGCCAAATTTTATTCGTAATTCAGCAAGTCCAACATGCTTTTTTGTGTTCGTTATACGGCTGAAGCACCATGATGGTTGATTAAATGCTTCTATGATGTTTTGGGGAAAGCTTTCTTGTGGATTGACAACATCTGTTTGTCGGAGATTGATACTGTTGTGAGTTTCAGAAACGGGTAAAAAGATGGTGATATACAAATCGCGCAGTATGGCAACATTAACCCAATTTTTTAAATCTTGATGATATTCAAACATGCAGCCTTTTTGTTGTTGCTTTGGGTTGAGTGATAATACGCCGCTGAAATTATCCGGTAAACCAACCCACTCGGCTCGTATATCTCGTTTTAATATGTACGGAGTGTCATCACCGGCAACAAGAAGTTCGTTTTTATCTTTCATGAGAAAGTAACGAGCATTTTTTGCACGAGGCATAGATTGTTGGAAAAAAGGAATAGCTTGAATGCCTCCTCTGAGTGAACCTTTTTTATTATATGCAATGTCATGCCAGAGCGCTTGCTCCATGACAACATCATAGTATCCCGGTTTGGTATACATAAAAGAGTGAGCAAAGACTTTTTGTTCATAGCCTTGGCTTGGAGCAATAAAAAAAACAGACACAAGCGCGAGATATTTTTTCATTCAACATATCCTTTTTTTTGCTTCTAGCTTAGGACAGGATTAGCATAAATTCAAGAGGATAACAAAGATATGCTTGTTTTGAGATCAATATTATCGTAAACAATACCTGCAATTGCATGTGTAAGAGCAATGCTTTCAGTGAGAGAGCGTTGAAAAATATTTCGTCCTGTTGCAGTCCCGGCTGCATCGCCAACATGAATTTGGTCATACAGTTGTGCAAGATAATCGTGAGGTTCAATCATTTTGCCGCCAGAACAGACAATCTTGGTGTTGCCCGCTGCTGCGCATGCAATTTTAAGACTTTGAGATGATGTTAATATTTCCGTGCCAACAGGAGCTTTTATTTTTGCAAAATCAGCACCAAGTGATAATGCAACGCCAGCGCCGCCTGCAATAAGATTGGGGGTGGTTTCTTTTTTTACCGCTTTTCCCCGTGGATACATCCAGACAATTGTCACAAGACCTTCATGGTGTGCATGGGTAATAATGTTCGCTGCTTGAGCAAGTAGCTTGGCTTCATATTCACTGCCAAGATAGACGGTAATGCCAACACCAGCGATCATAACTTTGCTGTTGTTGTTTTTAAAATTGATAACATCATCAATGGTCCACAATAGAGCACTATTGGGATCTTGTTGTTCAGCGGGGATTAAGTTGGTAGTAGCATTCAGTTTTGCAATGTAGTTGATAGTTGGATACTGTTTTGCGTAACGCGCGAGAAGCCCGAGGTGTGTTGCCATGGCACCAATGTTGCCTTGTGATGCGATACGAAAAAAATGTTCAGGGTGAAGCGCTTGTGGATTAATTGTTGGTCCATAAAAATCATCGTTGAGATGTTCTATTTTTTGATCACATGAAAATAAAAAAAGACGATCGGTTTGGCGTGTAATTGCATTATAATTTTTTATAAAAGTATCATGTTTTTTTTCTGGCACATCTGCTGGAACAAAGCAGGGATTTTGGTTTTGCATCATTTCTCCTAAGAAATTATTGTATCATGAATGAGCATACGTTCTGCGACTGATTCAAACAAGGGTACGGCTACTGTTGAGGCATAAATGTCTTTTTGCTGCGCTTCTTTGACAAACGTTATGATAACTCGTTGATAAGTATCTTTTTCTACAATACCTGCACAGGTGTAAATATTTTTTTCAGGATTATATTTGCCATCGATGAGCATGTTTGCGGTGCCTGTTTTGCTCATCACGCGATACCCGCGGATTGCTGCTCTGCGTGCAGTGCCGTAGAGAGTTGTTTTTTCTAATATTTCTTTGATGGTGTTGAGGGTTGCATCGGAATATAATTTTTTATCGTCCGCACCTTTTGGAGCGGATGAGTTTAAAATAAGAGTAGGAATAACTTTATGTCCCGTTGCAATAGTACAAAAAGCACACGCAAGTTGGAGTAATGTGATAGAAACTTCATAACCGTAAGAAAGTGAAATGATTGATTGTTTTGACCAATTTTCAACTGGATTGAGATAACCAGTATTTTCTCCGGGGAATTTGATGTTTGTCTTGCTACCAAATCCCAACTGTTTGTAATGATCATACAGTTTTGTGCCCAGCCGTTTTGCAACAATAGCAATACCAATATTATTCGATAATGCAATAACATCAGTGAATGGAATAGTGCCGTGTGCTTGAACAGTATTGATAATGCGTCCATCTATCTGTGTGGTGAGACTATTTTTGCAATCGATGAGTTCATCAGCGGTAACAACTCCTTCTTCGAGTGCTGCAATGGCAGCGCAGACTTTCATTACTGATCCAAGTTCATGAGCATCAGTAATTATTTTATTTTTAAAATTATCGCTGCTTGCCGTGTGGGCATTATTAGGATCAAAATAGGGATATGAAATCATGGTAACAATTTCACCATTGTGTGGATTCATGATAATGACGGCAGCTTCTTTGGCGTTAAACTTCTCTACCGTTTGTTGTACAGCTTCCTGGACCAAGAATTGTAAATCAGCATCAATGGTAAGTTGGAGTGGATGCCCAATGTCACCCTGTACGGTTGTCTCTTTTTTAAAATAGTAGTAACCGGAGCGTGCATCTTTTTCTAAGTGACAGGTTGTTGGTTTTCCTGCAAGTGTGTTGTTATAGAGGAGTTCAATGCCCAATAGCCCCTTATTATCTATACTTGTTAATCCAATAAGAGGACTTGCTGAGGCAAGAGGGTAATAACGACCTGGTTCAGAGAGTAGGAAGATATCAGGATTTTTTTCCTCGTTGATGATTGCAATTTCTTCTGGTGATAATCTGCGTTTAATGAACATAAAATGTTTATCTTTATTTTTGGCAAAGCGTTTAATTGTGTGGGGGAAATGTTTTTTTAAAAAGTGAAGGGTGCGCTTTTTATCAGTCAATTGTGTTGGTAAAATGAAGGCGGCAATATAATCTTTGTTCATTGCAAGATAATGACCACCAGTTCTATCAAAAATTGGTCCACGTGATGGTGTTTGGGTAATGGTGACGTGATATTGTTGGTCAGCTAATTTTTTATAAAAATCGTGATGTTTAATCTGTATCACATATAAATTAATACCCACTAATGCATAGAGGGTGGTGAAGAAAAAGAAAATGATTGTTGAACGGAATCTAAAATTTTGTATCATTGTTTGTTTACAATTTTTTTACTTGTTTTAACGCATATGGTCGCATTTTCAGTTTATTTTGAGCATATTTTTTGATATTCTCACGATCTTTTAGCGCAGAAAGTTCTTGAGTGAGTGTTTGTTTTTTTTCCGTGAGGAGCGCTATCTTTTTTTCACACTGTTGTTGGTTGTAGCTATTTTTTATGAATAGTGTGTGCTTATGAACTTGTAAGAAAATGAGTATAATGTGAGCGGTGATGAAAAAGGTGATAAAAGAATTTTTTTTCATAATGTTCCTATGATTCTAATTCGTGAATATAATTTTTATATTCTGTAAATTCTTTCGTCAGTTGTAGCGCCCTACAAGCGCTTTGATATTCTGGGCTCGATGAATCACTATTGCTTTTGAGGAGTGTTGTACAGCGTATGAATTCTCGTGTTTTGGTTACTTGCTGCCATTTGTTATAAAGTTGAGCTTCTTCTTGCACTGTCATCATTGCGTTAAGAGCGGTGAATGGTGTGAGGTAGAGTAAAAAAAGTAATGCCATTTTTATTATCATGATCTCTCCATATGCCATACTGAGCTTTTATTTTCTATGCTTTAGCTTAGTCAGGGAGGATGGCAAGAAGCAATTGTTGAGAAAAATAAAAAGAGCTGAACGGTGCTTTTGCAGCAACGCCCAGCTCTTTACTATTTGTTTTAATTAAATTTAGGCCCTATACATTGTTGGTAGAGCTATTTACTGGTTTTGAGGTAGTCTAGAATAAATTTTTCAGTTTTCTGTTGGTTATATCTTTTTGCTATTTCAAGGACTAAAGACCAGTCAATTTTAAATCTATATGCAGAGAGGGGAAATAACTTAATAATATCTGGATGACCATTTCTTGCAGCGCCGTTGACGATATAGCGTGCATGACAATCTTTTTGATTATCTTCACTGCGACTGAAGAGCATTTTTATCATATTAACATTCCCCTTTTTTTCAGCTTTTTGAAAGCAGTTGAATTGAAATGCTTCGCTGGGGGTAGGGATTTGATCATAGTATGATTGTGCTAATGTTACATTATCTTCTTCAATGGCCTTAGTTAATGCAGTGTGTATTTCCAGATCGGATAATGTATGTTTTGGCGATGAATTAATTACTTTTTTAGTTTCATGGAGGTCTGCTAATTTATCAGATGTGTATAACATGTTTATGTGAAGAAATTCATCCGGGGTTTCTGCATGAAACATGACTAATGTTTGATGCTTCATAGCATAGGTAGAGATGTTGACGAGTGAGGTGGTGATGATTGCTGCACGTATGTACTGGTTCACGAAGACCCTTTCGAAATTTTTTTTATAAATATTCTGAAATAAGTTTTTTATTTTTTTGTTCATCAATTGTAGTGACTGTTTATCCATTGACGCAGTTCTTTATCAACATCTTTAAAGCATTCATTATCATTAAAACGTTGACAGCGTTTGAAATCTGTTTTGAATTTATCATAGACAATTTTATCTTGTGCTAAAATTCTTTTTAAAGCATAATATTTACGTTTAGAGCCAGTATCGTTAAGCCAACCAACACCTTCATAAGCACGCGCTTGTTGCGTGCAATTGGTTGGACAAAACCAATGGGTTTTGCGTTCTTCAGCTCGTTGAGCTTGGCAATTGTCCAATGCTTTTTTATCTTTATTTTTTTGTTTTTTTGCTTGTCTTACATCATTGTGAATAAAATGAAATATTTTTTCATCGAGGATGCGTAGATTTGTTTCTGTATTTTTCTTATTTATTTCTATCTCTTCTTCTGGTGTAATGTTTTGTGTTGTGTTTGTTTCATCGTCAAGCACTGTATTCACCACTTCGTCACTGTAGGCAAAACTGGTTGCAAGTAGTAGTGAGCAGAGTGAAATATTTTTGATAGTCGTCATGAAAAAACTCCTGAAAATAAATGTGTTTGTGTTATTGTTACCAATCATATGTCATGCCAAAATGCACTTCCGATGCTGATTCACTTCTGTTTGGATGCAATTTGTTTTTACGCGGGTCTATTTTGAATCCCCAATCAATATTAACTGGCATAGGTTGTAATAATCTGATCCCGATACCAATTGAATGGCGATAGTCAAAATTGTTCCCCGTTACAAATGGTTTATCTGCTGGTGTGATGTAGGGGTTATTAAAACCGGTTCCACCATCATAGAAAACAACTGCTTTCATATTCATATCAGCGGTAATTGGTGCAGTAAGTTCAGCATTCCAGAAGAATGTTTTTGCACCACCAATAGTATCACCTAAAAATTGTGGACCAATTTGCCCGAACAAGAATCCACGAACACTGCTCTGTCCACCGATGTGGAAGAGATCTCCAAACGGAACAATTCTGTTTTTGAACGGTGCAGATATACCAAAATAGCCATGAAGTTTGAGAATAAGATCATATTCAGAAATAAGTGGTGTAAACCAACTTGCATCAAGTTCTATTTTATAGAAACCAATGTTATTGCCAAAAGTAGGGATTGCAAATTTGGTGGAGAATCGCCATTTGTGACCGTTCATGGTGTGAATTGGATGGTTGCGTGTATCTTGTTCCATTTTTGTTGATACAAATGCAAATGTTCCTGGGGTAAATTCTTTTGTTAAAATTTGTTGATATGCTGCTTTTTCTATGGGGTTTCCAAATAAAGCTTCGGGAGGATTAGGTTGGCCATATTTGATATCTTCAACACCGGAGCTGAGGAGAATGTTAACGTCATGTAAAAGTTGATTTCTTGATTGTGTAATACAACCGATTGTGACTGATCCACCAGTGAGTTTTTGATGAACTGTTTTGACATGTCGTAGTTCATCATAAATAGGACGTTTATGGTAAACATCAAATGCGCCCAAAATTGGTTTATCAAAGAGCCATGGTTGAGCGACATGTAAGAGTGCAGTTTGTTCATCTTTTGAGTATGTAGTGCTTAAATTTAAGTGCACACCGCTACCAAAAAGATTAGTATCAGACAGTTCAGCCTTAACGGACATACCGGAAACAGGTGATTGCCAATCTCCTCCTGCACCACCAAAACCAAGTTGTGCACCAAAATGACCTGTTTTAGTTTCCTTGACAATAAGATCAAGATCAGCTTCTTCTTTATTGAGACGACGAATTTTCCAGTTAACTCCTTCTCGCGGATCAAAATAACCGAGTGAGGCAACATTCCGCTTTGAGAGATTCATTCTGTTTTGTGTAAGGAGTTCACCCTCATCAATGATAATTTTGCGACGAATAATCTTGTCACGTGTTTTTGTGTTGCCACGAATGTTAATTTTGTTGAGGTAAACTTGATCTCCGAGTTCAGAAAAAAATGAAAGTGATACTGTTTTATCATCTTCATTTGGTTGTACTGATGGTTCAACGTGCGCAAAAATATAACCGTAATCACCCCAAATAAGTTCAAGTCGTTTGATTGAGTTGGTGATGCCATCACGAGAGTAGTACATGCCTGAACGGATTGGCAGCATTGCAAGAAGATATTTTTCAGGAACGTTATCGGTGCCCGGGGCGCTTATTTTATCAATGATATATCTGTCGCCTTCTTCTATTTCAAACGTGAGGATAATATTTTGTGTTTCTGGATCAATATCAACAACAATATCAACAACTTTAGCATGTAAAAATCCGCTGTTTTGATAGTATTGTTCGATAAAATGCTTATCTCCCTCAAGGCGATCAGGATGATAATTGCCTGAATTATCCAAGAAACCCAGCAACCAATCTTCTTTGGTCAGGGCAACTGCACGTAACTGTTTACTGCTGATTGTTTTATTGCCGATAAAATGTATCTGTTTAACTGTTGCAGCTATTCCTTCATTAACAGTTAATATTCCGGTTGCACGGTTGTTGTCATCGATGATTAATTCTGTTGCAATATCCGTTTGATGGTATCCTTTTTCTAGATAAACTTCTTTGATCTTATTGGCGATTATTTTTAGTTCCTCAGGATCAATTGATGTTATCTCTTCAAGTTTTACTTTTTTTGTAATTTCTTTTTCAGCTATTTTTTTATTGCCAATAAATTTGATCTCTTTGAGAGGATATTTTTCCTCAACGATTACATGAAGATTCATATAATTGTCATTAACTGCCTCTCCCATAACTTTGATGGTGCGGAATTTTTTAAGATTGTAATAAAGATTACGGATAAGGGTGTTTGTTTTGCGTGGATCAAAGAGTTCGCCAACTTTATAGGGAATATGATTGATGATCGCATCTTTTGATGTAGAGGTGTTGCCATGCACAATAATGCTATTAATGCGTCGTGGGGTATTCACTGCTTGTTGTGGTATTTGCTCGATTGTATCATCGTCATCGTCATCATTTTCGTCGTCATCGTCGTCTTCATCAGCTTCTATGAGTCCGTCCGCTGCAGTTTCGCAGGAAGAAGTTGTTTGAGGGATAATGATATCTGGTGCTTCTTGTGACCGAATCATACTGCTCAAGAGAAGGAGAGCGAGTATAGTGATACAATAATTTCGAGGTCCTTTTTTTACTTTTTGAATCATAGGTAATCCCGCTGCCCGACGTTGCTTTTAGTTGACACAATAATTATGAAGAATTAATGAAACATACTACTCATTTTTTAATTTTTTGCTAGGGCGGTGAAAAAGTTGTGTTATAATAAGGAAAAGTGACTAACTGTTAAAAGAGAATTTACGATGCAATTTACCAATACTTTAAGTGGAAAAAAAGAGGAATTTGTCGTTAGTAAGGGACTAAAGATGTATGTCTGTGGGGTAACACCTTATGATGACGCTCATGTTGGTCACGGCAGATGTTATGTCGCTTTTGATCTTCTTAACAGAATAGTTCGCTTTTTTGGTACTGATCTGATTTATTGCAGAAATTTTACTGATATTGATGACAAAATAATGCACCGCGCAGAAAAAGAGTTGGGAGATCGCTTGCGGTTTCGTGAAATTGCTGATCGTTATATTAATAATTTTCATGATGATATTGGCAAACTTAATTGTCTGTCTCCAGATTATGAACCACGCGTAACTGATAACATTCCGGCAATTATAGATTTTATACAAAAACTTATTGATAAGGGTGACGCATATCAGGCTGGTAATGATGTTTATTTTTGTATTGAAAAATTTCCAGAGTATGGCAAATTATCAAAACAAAAAATAGAAGATTTACATGCCGGGGTTCGCGTTGATGTATGTGAGCAAAAAAAGAATCCGCTTGATTTTGCGTTGTGGAAAAGTGAACCCGAAGGAGAATTTTGGCCAAGCCCTTGGGGCTATGGTCGTCCGGGTTGGCATATTGAGTGTTCAGTACTTGCGCGTATCTATCTTGGTGAACATATTGATATTCATGGTGGCGGTCTTGATCTGATATTTCCTCATCATGAAAATGAAATTGCACAATCAGAAAGTTTGTTTGGAGCGCCATTTTCACGCATGTGGATGCATAATGGAATGGTAAACAGCAATAAAGAAAAGATGTCAAAATCGCTGGGTAATTTTTTTGTATTGCGCGATCTTTACAAACATTTTGATCCGATGGTTATTCGGTACTATTTTTTAACACATCATTACCGTATGCCCATTGAGTTCTCTTTTGAAGGTTTGACGAGTGCACAAAAAAGCTATGAGCGTTTAATTCGGCTGTGTGCCCATGTTGATGTGGCAGAGAGCCATTCTGATTTAGTTATGCGTATGACTGACTTTTTGCAGGATGATTTAAATACACCAGGAATGTTTGGTGTTATTTTTGAAAATATTACCTTCATCGCCGATAACAAGCATGAATTGGCTGCAATAAAAAATATATTGGTGAATGTGCTTGGGTTAACATTGCAACCATTACCGGAGCGTGTTGTCGCATTAACACCGGAAATTGAAAGCTTGATTGATGCGCGGAATAAAGCACGGTATGAAAAAAATTGGGCACGTGCTGATGAGCTGCGTGAGCAATTGGCTACACTGGGTGTTGATATCCATGATGGTAAAATTTGATTGAAATTAAATTCGTATAAATTTATTGATGAACTTTTTTGTATTGCGAGGGATTCATTTTTTTGTTATGAAAGAAACAATAGGTTTTTTTCATAACAAAAAAAGGGTTCCTGATGAAGATGCAACACTGTTCATTTCTTTTCTCTCTTGTATTGTTCTTATCGACACAATCAACTTTTTGTGATGATGCATATCTTGATTTGAGTAAAGATCGTAGTAGTTTAGCAGAAATTGTAGCAGAAATAAGTTCCTGGGATGATGATACAGCTTCTGCTCTTTGGCATCTCAATAAATATATCGCGCAAGGGTATACTGTTGCACTTAAAGATGCTGTTTTAGAAACTCTTGCATATGCTGAATTTGTAGTAGAAGAACAATGCAATAAAATATCACCAGATCAATTAGATAACATTAATAATGCACTTAACGTTCTTGCGCGTAAAATTGATAATGGAGATCTTGCGGTACATAGAAGTTGTGGCATGGAATTAAATTGCGATGACGATCAGACATTTGATTGTTTTTTTCCATCATCAGCTTGTTGTCAAGGACCGCGTGGACCACGTGGACACAGAGGTCATCGTGGTCACAGAGGAGCAACGGGAGCAACAGGAGCGTTTCCTTCTTCTTGTATAGATAATTTGTGTGTTGATAATCTTACGGTTAATAATTGTATGAGTAGTTTGTGTGTAAACACGTTGTCTGTTGTGACTGAGACTATTAGTGGACCTTTAACAACATGTGATGTTTTTGTCGGATGTGATCTTTTCTTGAATGATTCAATAAATCCAGCGATTGGTAATGTTATAAAGGCAGGCCAACGATTTATTCATACATCTCCAGCAGGAAGAGAATGTACGTATGTTGGTGAAAGTGCAGGTAATTTTACCTCACCGCTTGCTCAATTCAACTCAGGCTTTGGTTTTAATGCATTAACAAGTGTTACTGATGGCATTTCTAATACAGCAATTGGAGCTTTTGCTCTTGCTTCAAATACAACAGGCATTAAAAATGTGGGAGTTGGTAACATTGCTTTACAAGCTAACGTATCAGGTGTTGCTAATACAGCAATTGGCGATGCTGCTCTGGGTGTAAATCTAGAAGATAATAACACGGCAGTAGGAGCTTCCGCTATGCGAGATAATACAACCGGTATTGAAAATACGGCAATAGGTACTTTTGCATTGCAGAATAATGTATCAGGCTCTCTTAATACAGTTGTGGGCTTTTCGGCTCAGGTTTCACCTTTGGAAACTGAGAATAATGTGGTCATTGGAGATAACACACTTGCTGATGGGTCTTTTAATGTTATTGTTGGATCTGGTGCAGGTAATGTTGGATCGAATAATGTTGGTGTTGGTGCTGGTGCTCTCTTTTTCAGCAATGCTGATCAAAATGTTGCAGTTGGTTCTCAATCAATGGGCAATACTATTTCTGCAAATGGTAATAATACAGCTATTGGTTTCAATACATTTCCTAGTGTGAGTGGAAGCTTTAATATTGCAATTGGTAGTGGTGCAGGAGTAAATTCAACATTAACTTCTAGTGATAATAATATTTATATCGCCAATAGTGGTGCTAATGAATCTGGCATCATTCGTATCGGGACTTTTGGTACACAGACAGAATGTTTTATTCAAGGAATTCATGGTGTGACTACTGGACTTGCTGCAATTGGGGTTCTTGTTGACGGTAATGGACAGCTTGGTACTATTTCTTCAACAAGAAGAGTAAAACATGATATTCAGGATATGGATGCTGATTCAGCGCATATTCATAACCTTCGTCCGGTAACATTTGTGTACAATGGTGATGCATCTGAAACAAGACAGTATGGTTTGATTGCTGAAGAAGTTGATCAGGTATTCCCTGCTATTGTGGTAAAAGATGCAGATGGCAATCCTTACACTGTTCAATATCAAGTATTGCCGGTACTTCTTCTTAATGAAGTACAAAAGTTATATGTAGGCATGGAACAACAACGAGTAGCAATAGAGAATATGAATAGTCGTTTGATTGCGTTAGAACAACAAAATTAAGCGATAGAATATAGGATTAGTTGAGTTCGTATACGTTGACCAACGTATACGAACTCAAATTTTTTGTTTAGCTTGCAAATGCAGCAGTAATTTTTTCGTGCATAACTTCTTTACTCATGTATCCCGTCTCTTTACCTTTGACAGTGCCATTTTTGATAAACACAAAAGTAGGCACAGAGGTAACACCATATTCCTTGATTGATATTTCTCGCGCTTCATCAACATTAAGTTTTGCAAATTTATAGACATCGCCCATTTCTTTTTCAAGCTCTTCCATGATAGGAGTCATTTGCTGACATGGTCCACACCAGGTAGCATAGATGTCGAGAATAATTGGTTTGTTTGCTTGTTTGATTTCAGTTTCGTAATTTTCTGAAGTAATTGATACAGCCATTTGTGTGACCCTTTTTATAATGAATTTTATGATAATTAAAAATATAATAACGTGGAATTGTTGTGATAACAAGTGATAAAAAATTGAAGATCTTATGAGATCTGATATACTTTCAGTAAGAAATAATAGTTGTTGAAAAGATATTTTTATTAAAATTTTTTACGGAGAAATAACATGCAGAAAAAATTATTATTGATTTTTATGAGTATGAGTTGTGGAATGCTTCAAGCTAATGGATCGCAAGGAGCAGATGAAACGCACAAGAATGCATCGAGTGAATTTTTTGAAAGTATACCAGTATTGGCGCGTGCACTCGCTGAGCAGGATGCGATTTTACTCAAGGCAGTATTGGTGGAAAGTGAACTGAATGATTATAAAGATGAAAACAGTCGTAAGTACAAAGCAGCACTTGTTGAGGCGTTGCGTGATAATTCAACAGCTATTGATGATTTATTTAATGAGAATGAAAAAGAATATAACAAGGAAGAAGCAGAGAGTAAAAAAAATCAAGATGATAGTTCTGTTGGATATTGGGGAACTAACGCTACATTAAGCTCAAGAAACGGGATTATTCGTCATTACTTTACTCAACGTAAAACATGCAAAGCTGCGATAAATGCAGGACTTAAAGAGACATTTAATGGTCATTTCAATACATTCAATACATTAGTGATACCTGTTTTGGAGAAAGAAGTAGTTCATAAAAATTATGAAATGGATGAGACATTTTTGCAGAGCTTGGAGAGATGTGGGGATAATGGGGAATGTCTGTGTGAGGCAAATGTATACTTGTCAGAGATTAAAAAAGAAGGCTTTTTTGATCGATTTAATTTTGCTGCTTTAAAACCTGCAATGGCATTAGTGAAGGAAAAAGGTACTCCTTTAACTGATGATCAAATTATTATGATTGCTCAAACAAAAATATTTCAACGTGGTCAAAGAGAGCTTTCTATGCAGAGCCTTGATGATTCCAAAAAAAAAGTATTAGCTAAGTTGGATGATATTTTAAATCCAAAAAAAAGGATGTTCAGTCTTTAATTTTTGGTAAAGATATAAAAAATGATCAAGATGATCAAGGTGCTTTATCTCAATAATCAGTTTTAGTCGCGTGAATTGAAAACAAAAATCCCTCCAGTAAAAAAACATGGAGGGATTTTTTGTGTGGTTATTTTATGGATTTTTTGGGCATACAGGCTTTGCGTTTTTGGTTTCTATCTGGCATGAGAAGGCTTCTATTGTTAGTTTTTTTAGTGCTGATAGGGGAATGGTTTTTCTTTGTGATTCTGCAGTAAGTTCATAGCAGTAGATTTCGTTTTTGTGCCCCAGAAGTAATGATTTTGTTGTTCCATCTTTATACGTTACTTTTAGTTCAAGATATTCTTGTCGTGGTTGATTCTTTTTTTTTTGGTAGACCCAGACGGTGTCAGGTGATGGAACTTCTAAAGAGTTTATATCTTCAAGTTTTAATGTTGTTTGAGGAAAATCATCAAGAGGGTTATGATCGAGCGTTATTTCTAACTGTTTTGTATCGTTATTCATAAGAGCTTCAGGATGAGTTGTTGGTGTATCATAGGTAGTAATATCTTTATATTTTCCTTGAACGGAGATATTTTCAACAATATAATCCTGATCTTGATAGTATGTTGCGATCTTTCCAGAAAAATTAACCGGTTGTTTGAGATCCTTGGCAGATGTTGAACCAGAAGATGTGCCATGCATTAATGCTGAAGAGAGTAGTAAATTTATGAGCATCAATAAGTAAAAAATCATATTTTTTCCTTTAGTTTGCGTGTTTAAGCTATTTTTATCATAAGTAGGCTTTGTTATGCAAGTGTATTGTGTGCTAAGCTAAAATCGTTGTACAATGAGTTGTATATTGCTTAGAATGACTGAGCATTTTATTAACAAAAAAACGAAGGGTCACGATATGTTTTCAAATGGTTATGAACTTGATCAAAAAATTTCATCATTTATGGCGGGGGTGTATGGTTGGATGGGGTGTGCGCTCACAATTACTGCAGGAGTAGCATATTATGTTGCGAGTGTTCCGGCGATTTTTATGTATGTTCATACTCACCCGGGAATTGCAATTGCATTATTTATAGCTCAACTCGGTTTTGTTCTTTCGATCGTATCATTTATTAATCGTATGACATTTATTACGGCATTAACACTTTTTTTATTGTATTCCGCAACGCTGGGCATAACGCTTTCAGCAATTTTTTTTGAATTTACGCAGGCTTCAATTCTTTCTACTTTTTTAACAACGGCGTGTATGTTTGCGGGTATGTCGTTGTACGGTTATGTAACAAAAGCAGATTTAACTTCAATCGGTAGCATGAGTATCATGGCACTATTTGGATTGATTATTGGTATGGTTGTTAATATGTTTTTAAAAAGTGCACAGTTTGATTATATTTTGTCTGGTATTGGGGTTGTTCTGTTTACGCTTTTGACAGCGTATGATACACAAAAAATAAAACAGATGGCTCGTCCGATGCTTGTTGAACAAGAACTCATAGGTAAAGTTACTTTGATAGGTGCATTAACATTGTATCTTGATTTTATTAATCTCTTTCTTTTTCTTTTACGGTTTATGGGCCAACGTCGCGAATAATAGGATTGTTACAAATAAAAAAGTAGTAAGGGAGTGTTTTGTATGAATCGACGTATTATAGGATTGTTGTCAGTTGTTTTATTGTTGTTAATTGGTTTTGTTTTGACAGACAAAACATTGTTTGCTGTTCCTGATAAAAAAAATCATAAAAAAGAACATAAAGCTCAAGCGGTAACCAAAGAGCAAGAAGAATTATTGCAGAAAAATGATGCTGAAGGCGAGGATCTTGGTGAAGAAGAAATAGCCGTTGATGAATTTGACCTTCAAAAAAAACAAAAAGATGTTCGTAGTCTCATTGAACGTGGTGTTGAGTTTTGTGCAAATAACAGTATGCCAATGATTTGTCATGCGTTTACTCATACAAAAGATTTTATTGAAGGTGAATTATATCTTTTCTTATTAGACACAAAAGGTGTGATTTATGCTCATGGTGATCAAGAAGATCTTTTATGGAAAAATATGTGGGATTACCATGATAGTTTTGGTGCTCTCGCCGTACAATCAATGGTTAAAACAGCAAAGGCTGGCGCTAATTGGTTGACGTATGAGTGGGCTGGCGCGGTGAAAGTTACTTTTGTACAGCAAATTAAAATTGATGACAAAGATTATGTTATTGGATGTGGTTATTATCCTCATTCCAAAAAATATGCAGCAATTGGTCTCGTTAAAGGTGCTGTTGGCCTGTTTACGCAAGATGTTAAGGAAGGGTATCCAATTGAAGATTCTTTTGGTGCAATGGGATATTCATTGAGTGAGCGGTTCACCTATGGTGATCTTTATTTATATGCGCTTGATTTTAATGGTGAAATTCGTGCTCAAGGAGATAATCCTGATCTGATTGGTGAAAATGTTTTAGAGCGTAAAGATTCTCGAGGCAAAGCGATTAATAAAGAAATCATTAATAAGCTGAAGGAAAAAGCAGAAGGCGAAGGTATATGGGTTGAATATTTTTCAAAAAATGCATTGAAATATGCTTACGCAGAAAAAGTAAAAGATAGAAAAGGAAATTACTATTTTATTGCGTGTGGTTATTATCCTGAAATTGATCGTGATAAAACAATTGAGCTGGTGCGTCGTGGATATCAGTTAATGAAAAGTAGTGGCATTGCGATTGCAGCACAAGCATTTACTGATAAGTCTGATGACATGTATCGTTTGGGAGATCTTGATTTGTTTGTATACGATATGAAGGGTAAATGTATAGCAAATGGAGCGAACACTGCAGCTGTTGGCAAAAATCAGTTTGATAAGCAAGATCAAGATGGTCGTTACTATGTTCGTGAAATGATCGAGCAGGCAAAAACTGCTAATGGTTGGCTTGATTTTAAACTGAAAAATTCTTTTCAAGCAACATATGTAGAAAAGGTGGAAATGGGTATTGATACGTATATCATTGCTTCGGGAATATTTCCTGTCACTAAGCCAGAAACAATGACATTATTAGTAAAGAGTGCATTGGGTTATTTGCAAAGTCATACAGCCGACGAAACATTTGAAAAGTTTGTTACTCGTAAAGGTGAATTCATTCGTGGCGATCTTTTTGTGTTTGCCGTTGATCTTGATGGCTATTGTTATGCCTGGGGTGATGATTATCCATTGATTTGGAAAAACATTCTTGATTGGAAAGATGATGAAGGTAAAATGTTTATTAAAAAGATGGTAGAAGGATCAGATCAAGGACCGGATCATTATATTTATAAATTTAATAAAAAGATGCGCGTTGATTATGCTGAGCAGGTTGAAAAGGATGGTAAAAAATATCTGATTGGTTCTGGTTTTTATAAATAGAACATGATATTTTGAATAAACAAAAGAGGTGTGTAAAAGCATCTCTTTTTCATTTAATTTTGTAGGATTACCATGCATCGAAGTTCACTAATAACTTTACTTGAAGAATATTATCCCACCTCTTACGATGAACAAGTCTGTAAGAAAAATATGATCAACTTTATATCTCAACAGACTGATTGTTTTGAACGATTTTTAGAGATAGGTCATATCACCGCTTCTGCATGGCTTTTAAATAAAAATCATACACATGCCTTGTTAATGCATCACGCTAAGTTGGATAAATGGTTTCAACTTGGTGGACATTGTGATGGCAATCCGAATGTTCTGGATGTTGCAATCAAAGAGGCACAAGAAGAATCGGGGATTGTGGCAATTGAACCATTATCAGAAGCAATATTTGATATTGATATTCATCTTATTCCTGCCAATAAAAAAGAAAAAGAACATTATCATTATGATGTCAGATTTTTGCTGCATGTTATCGATGATGAGGATGTTGTTCAGAATAGTGAATCAAAAGAGTTACGTTGGATTAGTAAAAATCGTAATGATTTGCCAACTCATGAAGAATCGGTTGTTCGGATGTTTTATAAATGGTCGGCATTGGATATTTAAATACCAAAAAGGGGACGCATAAGGCGTCCCTTTGTATTCGGATAATGAATTTGATCTAACAACTTTTTATCATCAATTTCGGATAAAATGCCGAGTTTAATTAATTCATGAGCCAACTGAATTGGATTTTTGAAGCATATACCACGGCGCAACGTTGTGGCAGCATCTTGTAGCTTATTGAACCCTTTAATATTTTCATTTCTATCATCAATAAAGATCATATGCTTATCAGGACCAACTTCTTTTTCCACAAATTGAAAGTATGGTAAACCAGGCTTTTTGTCAGGTGCGTGGAAAATATTTGCTGTTGGTTGCACCGTGCGGGTTTGATGTTCTAGTTCTTTATAGCTTGCACATGTTGTTGGTAGCTGTGCAAATGCTTTGAGTTGTGCCATTACTACATCA
>Ga0070733_10000856_pt1 | contig 23469 bp, 19 predicted proteins | sample Coa_R1_9_FD_66450 | JGI IMG/M metagenome (GOLD analysis project Ga0070733, IMG submission 66450) | Surface soil microbial communities from Centralia Pennsylvania, which are recovering from an underground coalmine fire - Coalmine... | ecosystem: Environmental > Terrestrial > Soil > Unclassified ...
TTCCCGCCGTCGCCCGCTTTGCGCACTTCCGGATCAAGCTCAATGCTTCCGAGGAACGGCACGTCGAACTGCTTCGCCATCTTGTCCGCCCCGCCGCGGGAAAAGATATCAATCTCATGGTTGCAGTGCGGGCAGACGAAAAAGCTCATGTTCTCGGCCACTCCGATCAAATCCACTTTCATCTGGCGAAACATCTCGATCGCCTTCCGTGCATCCTGCAGCGACACATCCGACGGCGTCGAAACCACTACTGCGCCCGTCAGCGGCACGGTCTGCACCAGAGACAGCGCGATATCACCCGTTCCCGGCGGAAGGTCCACGACCATGTAATCCAGATGCCCCCACTCCACCAGTCCCAGAAATTGCCGCACGATTTGGTGGAGCATGGGCCCGCGCCAGATGATCGGCTTGTCGCCGGGATTGAGAAATCCCACGGAAATCACTTTCACGCCGAATGCTTCCAGCGGCTCGATGCGATTTTCACCGATCATGCGCGGCTGCCCGTTGATGCCCATCATCAGCGGCACATTCGGACCGTAAACGTCGGCGTCGAGCAGGCCGACCTTGTGTCCCATGCGGGCCAGCGCGACCGCGAGATTCACCGACAGCGTGGTCTTGCCCACGCCGCCCTTGCCCGAACCGATGGCGATGATGGCGTCCACGCCCGGTAGCGGCTGCGGCCCTGCCGGCGCCGGGCCTCCATGCTGATGTGGTGTATGTGCGCTCAAAGAATTAGCTCCAAGATTAGGAATAGCGAGATGAGGGAGAACCCCAAGCCTCGATTATACAGGCCGAAGGGGCCAGCCTCTCTGAGTTTGGCGGCGTCCCTGCATTGGAATTTCGGATGAGAGCCACGGTTGCACTGGATTATGATCTCGTACGAGTCGCCCAGGAACTCACCGGCCTTTCGGATAAAACGGCACTGATTCGTGAAGCCCTCAAAGCGCTCATCGAGCGGGAAAGCGCTCGCCGACTCGCGTCCTTGGGAGGCACCATGCCGCAATTGAAGAGCATTCCACGCCGCCGTGCGGGAAAGCATTGATTCTTGCGGATACCTCCGTCTGGATCGAACCTTTTCCACACCCTTCCACAACAAGAATCCCAATTCCTGTGACGCACAACCTTTACTGAGAATATTCAGAAGTGGAAAACTGGGGATATGTGCACAGGGCCTCTCTCGAATAAGCTCGTGGTCGTCCCGCAGCTTCGCGACTCGAAATCCAGCCTTGGTATAGAACCAGCTAACTCCTTGGTCCGAAATATTTTGCCTGCAAGTCCCTGGGCTTCAAGATTTTGGCCGTACCCCGGCCTATCTCGCGAGCCGCAAGTTCAGGAAAAGGAATGTTTTAGCGGCGAGGCGTCAAAAAAAATCAGGGTACATACCAGTCCGTCAATACCCTTCCCCTTCCAGCCGCACCTTGCCCTTGAACATGCGGAACAGGAAGAAGAAATATCCGAGCGCGAGGATCATGCCCAGAATCCACCAGGTGAATCCGACGGCGAGTCCGTGCTCGCCGGCCTTCGTGTTTTGGATGGTCAGATTGAGCGCCGGGTCGGTGCTCGCCGGCAGCACCACGGGATAGAGCGCGAACGCCGCGCCCACCAGCATACCCACGATGTACAGAGCCGACGCCACGAAGGCCATTTTTTCTTTGTACTTGAGCATGCCGTGCATCATCACGGCCAGCGAGCCGAAAACCAGCACTGGAATCGCGAATCCGATGGCGTGCTGCTTGTAGTTATCAAGCACGCCGAGACGAATGGAAACAGTCGCGATCAGTCCCACCACGGTCAACAGCACCTGCAACGGCCATACCCAGAGAGCCGTAGTGCGCGCGCGCCGGTTCAAGTCGCCTGCGGTCTTGACAGTGACGTAGAGCGATCCGTGCGCCGTCAACGTGACCAGCGCGATCACGCCGGTGAGAACGGTGTACCAGTCGAGAATGCCGTTATTCGTGCCTGCCGTACCCTGGTTGACCCGGAAGTTCGTCCACAGCGGTTCGAAGAAATAGTGATCCGGCCCGAGCGGCACGCCGCGCACCACATTGCCGAGCGCGGCGCCGAAGAAGATGCACAACAAGATGCTCGATACGCTAAAGACGACCTCGAAGAATCCGCGCCACACCGGATTCTCCATGTGCGCGCGCAGCTCGATGCCGATGCCACGCAGCATCAGCAGCCACAGCACCATCATCAGCGGCAGGTAGAATCCGCTGAAGCTCGAAGCGTACAACTGGGGGAAGGCAAAATAAAGCGTGCCCCCGGCCGAGAGCAGCCAGACTTCGTTGCCGTCCCAGACCGGCCCGATGGCCCGCATGATGCTGCGCCGCTCGTCCGGCGTGCGGGCCGCGCCCAGGTAAATCACGCCGGCGCCGAGATCGAATCCATCCAGCACGACGTAAGCTGCCACCATCACCGCCACAATCATGAACCAAAGCGTTTCCATGGAAATCCTCAGTCAAAACCCGTTTGTCATTTCGAGCGCGGCGAGAAATATGCTTTTCGCCAACGACCCACAGCGCCCTTAGTGCGCCGCGCCGTCTGCTTCCGGACCGTGTTCAATCTCGCGCCGCACCAGGAACAGGAAAAAGATGCTCAGCACGGTGTACATCCCCATGAAGCCGAGCAAGGTAAAGATGCCGTTGCCCGCCGAAACCATCTTCGAATATCCATCCGCCGTCCGCATCAGCGAATAGACCAACCACGGCTGTCGCCCGATTTCTGCCGTGATCCAGCCCGCAGTGTTCGCGATGTAGGGGAACGGCAGCGAAAGCATGAGGATCCAGAGCATCCAGCGGCTGGCGAACAGCTTCCCGCGCCAGAGCAGGAAAGCGGCCACGACCGCGATAGCGATAAACAGCGTTCCCAGGCCGACCATGATGTGGTAGCTGAAATAGAGCAGCTCGATGTTGGTCGGCCATTCGTCTTGCGGAAACGCGTCCAGGCCCTTTACTTCCGCCGTCCAGGCGCGGTAGGTCAGAAAGCTCAGCGCCTGCGGCACTACCAGGGGATTGTCAATCTTCTTCTCGTCCACATTGGGCTGGCCGATCAGCACCAGCGGAGCTCCCGGTTGCGTGGTAAAGAGCGCTTCCATCGCGGCCAGGGTCGCGGGCTGATTGTTGGCGATCATGCGCCCCTGGCCGTCGCCAGTGGGAAACAACTGCAGCAGGCTGAAGATCAGCCCGGCTACAACTCCAACCCGCACGAAGAGGCGGCCGTACTCGACGAACTTTCCCCACAACAGATAGAACGCGCCCACCGAAGCCATCACGAACGCACCCGTAATCGCCGCGCCGCTCATATTGTGGGCATACTGCCACCAGGCCCAGGGATTTAACACCAGCGCCCAGAAGCTGGCGAGCTGCACGGATCCATCGGCTGCCTTTTCATAGCCGACCGGGTGCTGCATCCACGCGTCCGTGGCCACGATGAAGAACCCCGACAGCCACGATCCCAGAAAGACTGCGACCGCCGACCACCAATGGGCTCGCGGGCTGAGCCGCTTCTCGCCGTAGAGAAACAGTCCCAGGAAGGCCGACTCCAGGAAGAAAGCGAACATCCCTTCCATCCCCAGGGTCTGGCCGATCACTCCGCCGGCGAAGCGCGAGAAGTGCGACCAGTTCGTGCCGAACTGGAATTCCATGGGAATTCCAGTGACCACGCCGATCACGAAGTTAATCCCGAAGATCCGCGCCCAGAAACGCGCCGCACGATGGTAGGTTTCGTCGTTGCGCCGCAGTGCCAGGGTCTTGAGCACCACAATCAACGGCGCCAGTCCCATGGTGAGCTGGGGGAAGAGATAGTGAAAGGTGACGGTGAATGCGAAATGAAGGCGATGTACAAGCAGGGCACTGTCCACGAAGAAGCTCCTGAGTTCTCAGGCTAATAGCTCCCTGCAAGAATCGAATGTGATTTAAATCACACCTCGCGTTGAGCTATCGCGCAGCGGCCTTCCGGCGTCGTTCGATTTCGGCGCGCCGGATGTCGCGCCGGCGTCCGGCATCCTCGTAGCGCCGTTGCTGCTGATCAGTCTCCGGGATCACCGGCGCCACCTTAAGCCGCTTGCCCTGCCCATCGATGGCCACAAACGTCAGATAGGCCGACCCGACGTGCTGAGCCGTGTCCGCAATGTAGTTTTCCACAAACACTTTGACGCCCACTTCCATCGAAGTCTGAAACACCCGATTCACCGACGACCTTAGGATCACGAGATCCCCCACGCGCACCGGCACCAGAAAGTCAATATGATCCACCGAGGCGGTCACGACGTAATTGCGCGAGTGCCGGTGGGCCGCCATAGCTCCGGCCAGGTCTATCCAGTGCATCAGCCGCCCGCCGAGCAGCGCGCCGAGCGGGTTGGCATCATTGGGCAGAACGATTTCTGCCATTTCCGACTGAGAGTCCCGTACCGGGCGGGGCATGAGCACGTCTTCCGACATGAGCGTCCTTTCTATTTCCGCAAACCGGAACATTCTAACCAGTCCGTGTGCCCGACGCTATGATTCTGGGCGTGAATCTGTAGTAATCTCAAGGAGACTTGGACGGCTGCTGGCCGCCGATTCCCTTTATGGACCGTATTGCCGCGCTGAACGAGGTTCTCACTGAAAATCCCAAGGACGCATTCGCGCGCTACGGGCTCGCCATGGAGTACTCCAAGACCGGCGATTTCGACCGCGCCCTGGCGGAGTTTTCCATCCTGCTGGAGAACCATCCGGACTACACGGCCGGCTACTTCATGGCGGCGCAGACGCTGGCTCGGGCGCACAGAAGTGAAGACGCCAGAGCCATGCTGCGCAATGGTATAGCGTCGGCGAAGCGCACCGGCAACCTGCATGCCCAGTCGGAAATGGAAGCCATGCTGGCGGAGCTGGGAGACTGAGCCACCCGCGGTTCGCGCGCAGGCCCACCGTCTCTGATGACGTAGAATCCTAGCGTCCGCGCGCCGGAGACCGCCTTGCCCCTGCTGCCATTGTTCCCGCTGGACGTCGTTCTGCTTCCAGGAACAGACTTGCCCCTGCACATTTTCGAGCCGCGCTACAAGGAAATGATCGGGGAATGCCTCGCGACCCAGGCGCCGTTCGGAGTGGTAAGAGCCGTCGAGCAGGGCATTGCCGATGTCGGCTGCAGCGCCGACATCATCTCCGTCACCAAAAAATACGCCGACGGCAAACTCGACCTTGTAGCCCAGGGACGCCGCCGGTTTGAAGTTCTCGAGATCAATCAGGAACGCGCCTTTCTGCGCGCTGAAGTTCTTTATGTTCCGGACGAACCGGGCGACGCCCAACCCGAAGAGACGGCCCGCGTGCTCGAACTCCATGGGCAGATTCTCATGCTGGCCGGCGTCCGGCCAGACAGCACGGAACGCGATCCCACTTCGCTCTCGTTCGATCTCGCGGGCTCTCTGCCGCTCGACCTCGACTTCAAGCAAAATTTGCTGACGACGCGCTCGGAAGGAAAACGAGTTCAGCTTCTGGCCGCCTATCTGGAGCGCATCCTGCCCGCTCTGCGTCTGGCGGCACACGCGCGCGCAAAATCAGGCGGAAACGGCCACGTGCACTGATCGCGCCCGCGCCCACGCTGTTCGCGCGCGGAAAACAGTCCGCTTTCCTACGCGTATAATCAAATCAATTCTTAGGGGGTTCCATGAGTCTTCCGCGCACGTTGGGAGATTTGCGTCGCAGCGTTTATTCCCAGGAGCGTCTAAGCAAACGGCGCGTGAAAGATGAGCTGCGCGAAAATCTTATCGCCCGCTTGCGGGACAGCGGCGATGAGCCGGTTTTCCAGGGCATTGTCGGCTATGACGATACGGTCGTGCCGCAAATCATCAACGCCATTCTGTCGCGGCACAATTTTATCCTGCTGGGATTGAGGGGCCAGGCGAAAAGCCGCATCCTGCGGGCGTTGACGACGCTCCTCGATGAACACATGCCCTACCTCGCCGGCTGCGAGATTCACGACAATCCCTACGCACCGATCTGCCGCCGCTGCCGCGAGGAAGTCGCGCGACTGGGCGATGCCACTCCGGTCGCTTATCTCACGCCTGAAGATCGCTATGTGGAAAAACTGGCGACCCCGGACGTCACTATCGCCGACCTCATCGGCGACATTGATCCAATTAAAGCGGCGCGCGGCGGCCATGAACTCTCGAGTGAACTTACGGTTCACTACGGCCTGCTACCGCGCTCGAACCGGGGCATTTTCGCGATCAACGAATTGCCCGACCTCGCCGGCAAGATTCAGGTCGGCCTGTTCAACATCATGCAGGAAGGCGACGTGCAGATTAAGGGTTATCCCGTGCGCCTGCCCCTCGATGTCGCGCTGGTCTTCAGCGCCAATCCGGAGGATTACACGGCGCGCGGAAAAATCATCACCCCGCTCAAGGACCGCATCGGCTCTGAGATTCGCACGCACTATCCCGCAACGGTAGAAGAAGGCATCGCCATTACCGCTCAGGAAGCCTGGACCGAGCGTAATGGCCATGCACAAACTCAGTCCAACCAGGCTCAGCCTGATCTGCATCTGCCCAATTATGTGCAGGAAGTGATTGAGCGCATCGCCTTCACTGCCCGCGAGGATAAAAGAATTGACAAGCGCTCGGGCGTGAGCCAACGCCTGCCGATCAGCGCGATCGAGAACGTCGTCTCCAATGCCGAGCGCCGGGCAATTCGCAACCACGAAAAACTCGTCGTGCCGCGCATCAGCGACGTTTACGCCGCGCTGCCTGCCATCACCGGCAAGCTCGAACTCGAATACGAAGGCGAGATGAAGGGCGCGGACTTCGTGGGCCGCGAACTCATCCGCACCGCCATCGCCAAAACTTACGACGAATATTTCACCGGCGCGAACATGCAGCAGGTGGTGCAATGGTTCGATCTCGGCGGCGAGATTCAGTTGTCCGATTCCGTGCCGGCGAATGAGGCTCTGGATAATCTGAGAGGAATTCAGGGTCTGATTGACAAGCTTGGGCCGCTGGGCGTGTCGCAGAAGGAATCCGCCGAGCGGCAGGTATCGGCCGCCGAATTCATTCTCGAGGGCCTGCACGCGCACAAGCGCATCGGACGCAACGAGGAGCGCGTGTTCAAGGCCGGAGAAAAGAAGCCGGAACCGGTGCGGGAAAAGAATTTCGATCCGGAAGAAAGGCCTTTCCGACCGAAACGGCAATTTAATTGAGTCCCGAGCCCTGAGCCCTGAGCCCCGAGCAACTAGGGTTTGATTCGTGCTCGAGACTCGGGACCCAGGACTCGCCACTAGCATGAAACGCATCCGCTACTCCAAGTACGTTCCTGACCCCGCCGGCGAAATGAGCCTGGAGGATCTGCTCAGCGCGCTTTCGGATTACCTGCTGCAGAGCGGCTTTCAGAGCGACATGTGGTACGAGATGCCCGAGGGCGATCAGACGCTCGACGAACTGAAGCGGGCCATCGAGGAAGCACTGCTCAACAGCGACTCGTTCGACGATAGCCTGCGCGAGCAGATCGAACAGATGCAGGCCGACGGCCAGATGGAGGAACTGATCCGTCAACTCATCGAGCGCATGCAGCAGGAAGATTACATTTCGATTGATGAGGCGCCGGACCCCGCCCGCCAGTCGAGCGTTGGCGGACAAACCGGCGAGGCGCAGCAGGCCCGCTTCGAAATCACGGACAAGAGTCTCGATTTTCTTGGTTTCAAGTCGCTGCGCAATCTTCTGGGCTCGCTCGGCAAGTCGAGCTTCGGACGCCATGACACGCGCGATCTCGCCACCGGCATCGAAGCCAGCGGATCGTCAAAGACCTATGAGTTCGGCGACACGCTGAATCTCGACATCACGGCCACGCTCTCGAACGCCATCCAGCGCGAAGGACTCACGCTCCCACTCAATATCGAATATTCCGACCTGCAGGTTCATCAGTGCGAATATCAATCGTCGTGCGCTACCGTGCTGATGCTCGACTGTTCGCATTCGATGATCCTCTACGGCGAAGACCGCTTCACTCCGGCGAAGAAAGTTGCGATGGCACTGTCGCACCTGATTCGAACGCAGTATCCGGGTGATTCGCTCTCGCTGGTTCTATTTCATGATTCGGCGGAAGAGATTCCGCTCTCGCAGCTGGCGCGCGTAAAAGTCGGCCCTTACTACACCAATACCCGCGAAGGCCTGCGAATGGCGCAGCGCATTCTGCAGCGGCAGAGAAAAGACATGAAGCAGATCGTCATGATCACCGACGGCAAGCCCTCGGCGCTGACCCTCGAAGACGGACGCATCTACAAGAACGCCTTCGGGCTTGACCCGCTCGTGGTCAGCCAAACGCTTGAAGAAGTTTCCAAGTGCAAGCGCGCCGGAGTGCTGATCAACACCTTCATGCTCGCCTCCGATTACGGCCTCGTCCAGTTCGTGCAGAAGGTCACCGAGATGTGCCGCGGCAAAGCCTACTTCACGACTCCCTACACGCTGGGCCAGTACCTGCTGATGGATTACATGTCGCGCAAGACCAAAACGATTCACTAGCAGCCGCAGCCGTGCCCCCGGACGAATGCGTCCGGGGCTACATCTTCGCGCACACAACCTACAGCCGTATTAACTGATAATCTTTTCTAGACATGGCCAACTGCGTGCAATGCGGCCGCAAGCTGCCGCCGCTGACGTTCGGCAAGAAGATCTGCCCGTGGTGCGTTCAGCATGAAGCGGCGCAGCGTGGAGATCTCGACGACAACGTCCAGCAACGCGTGATGCCTGCACCTTGGGTGCACCGCGAATCCACCATTACACTCACGCACGTCATCTTCGGCGCGAATGTTGCGGTATTCATCGCCATGGCATTGGCCAGCGGCTCGGTAGACTTTGCCCATCTCGACCCCCGCCCGTGGGGCGCAAATTACGGTCCTTTCACACTGTCGGGACAGTGGTGGCGGCTCTTCACTTACATGTTCCTGCATGGCGACATATTGCACATCGGCATGAACATGTGGTGTCTCTGGTATCTCGGCCCGCTGTGCGAGGCCGTGTACGGCCGGTGGACCTATGCGGCGGTCTACGTTATCACCGGAATCGCCGGCGGCCTGGCCAGCGTCGCCTGGAACCCTGAAGTTCTCAGCGTCGGAGCCTCTGGCGCTATTTTCGGTCTGGCCGGAGCCCTCATCGCCTCGTTTTACCTCGGCGAATTTTCTCTGTCCGGACTTTCGATCAAAGGCACGCTCAGCAGTCTGATCTTTTTTGCCATCTTCAACCTTGCGTTCGGAAGTTTCTTCGGAGGCATTGACAACGCTTGCCATGTCGGCGGGCTGGTCAGCGGCCTGATCCTGGGAGCCCTCATCGCGCGAGCCGCGCCTCAGAACCAGGATGTCGGACGGCGGATCGGAGTTCTCGGTCTGGTCGTGCTGCTCGTCGCGACTGCCGGGCTGGGCGTGCAACGCTGGCGAGGATTCCCGTTGCGCCGGTTCGCCATCGCCGAGGAATCTGCCGAGAAGAACATCACCCGCATGATTGCCGAACTGCAGAAGAAAGTTCAGCAATCTCCCGACGATGCCTCTGCGCACTATGCGTTGGCCCACGCATACTTCACCGAAGGAGACTGGCAGGAGGGTGAGAGCGAACTTAAGCGTGTGCTGGAGCTCGAACCGAAAAACACCGACGCGCGCTTCGACCTCGCGTCGACCTACCTGAACCAGCAGCAGCCCAGGCTCGCGCAGGAACAGTTCGCCGAATTAGTCTCGGAAAATGCCAATGACGCCGATGCCCATGTCGGGATGGGGATGGCGCTCGCCGAACAACGTGACAACAAGTCCGCGGTCGAGGAGTACAAGACCGCCGTGCGCCTGGCGCCGCAAGCCAGAGGCGTCTACTACCAGATGGGCGTCTCCCAGTTCAAACTCAAGCAGTATGACGACGCCATCTCTTCTTATCTGAGTGAGAAACAACTGAGCGGCGATGACGACTCGCTTGAAATGGCGCTGTCCGAAGCTTACGAAGCCAAGGGGATGACGACCGAAGCGGCCCAGGCAAAGACGAGAGCCAAAGAGTTGACAGGGCAGAATCTCAACACGAAATAACTCAGCGAGAATAGCTTCAAATCAGTTTTTTATGATCTCGCTGACCGCCCGCCATGCCTGGTTGATCGCTTCATCGGTATAGGCGTGAGCGCCCGCATCGGAATTCGCGATGGCAATCCGTCCGTACGGTTTGCGCGCGATTTCACAAGGCGTAGGACCGCCCTCCAGCAGAAACTTATCCCACAGGGTGCTGTATTCGTAGGCATAGCCGTGAGGCCAGCGGTTCGCGGTGATGGCCAGGATGTCGCGCGCTGGATCAAACCCTCCGGGTCCGAGGATGCGCACCAGTTGCTCGCGGATGTTGCGCTCGATGGTTTCAAAGCTCGTGGTGTAGAGTTCCATGCGGCCAATCATGTACTGCTGGCGCATTGAGCGCCCAGCCTTGCACGGCGCTTTGCTCATGTGCAGTACCGCCGGCTCCTCCGGATTGCGCGGGCAGTGGTAGTCTCCGATACTGACCGGTAGATCCATATCAACGTGCGTGTGGTACCCGTTCGGCGTGTAGATCGAGTTTGCGCCCAGCTTCTGGAACGACGTCCAGTTGCGCACCAGCACGTTGCTGTAGAGCAGTGGAACCTTCGTCGCCGAAGTCAGCGCCTCTTTCTGCGCTTCCGGAAGCTCTTCGCAGATCAGGGGAATCACCACGTGCCAGCAGGCCAGCACCACGTGCTTGCCTCGAACCGTATAGAGACTCCCACCCCGGGAATAAGTGACTTCCACTTCCTTGCTGGAAGCCGCGTCTCCCGTGTGCTTTACCCGCACAGCAGTGCTGCTCAAGCGCATACGGACGGGCGATCCAGCTGTATCCAGTTCGGCGTAATTCGCCCGCGCCGTCACCACGTCGGTCGCCGATTGGCCTGGGATGGCCGACGGAATCAGCTTGCGCAGAAGCAGGCGCGCGATGGTCGCGTTGCCGTCGGGAAAGTGAAAGAAATACTTGCGTTCGCTTTCGATCGCCGTTGGCTCCAGTCCCATGCCGCCGAATCCCGGATAGCCCATTTCCGCGCCGTCCAGCGCAGCGACCGCGTCAATGCCAACTCCAAATTCAGAGAACGAAACGTTCTGGTAGAGGCGCAGCACATCGGCGTGAACCCCGGCCATTTCCTTGAGAAACGTCAGATAGCTGATGCGCGCCAGCTTGTCCTTTTTTTGCTCAGGCGTGGTGCCCGGCAGGTAGTCTTTTTTCTCGCGGCAGAGCCGCGCCACGTCGTGGCGTGCCTGCTCCGCCATTGGCGCCTCGGCCAGGAAATGCGCCCATGCCTCGGGGCCCGGCACGGCAAGATTGAACGTCTCGCCCCCGGGAAACGGAAAAGGATCGTCTACCAGACGATCCTCGCCGAACATTTCCTTGTCGAAAAAGATTTTCGGAGCGCGCCCCATCGAGCGATAGAGATCACGGTCGAGATACTTGTGGAAGCTGGGAACATCGATCCCCAACTCCTCTATCACACCCCGGGCAACCGTGCTGTAGGGTTCCGGGCTTTCGATCGAATAGGTTCCACCGTATCCGATCAGCGTCTTCTGCCCTGCGCGGAACTCGTTGCGCTTGGCGTGACCGCCGAAGTCATCGTGATTCTCGATGATCAGAACCCGCGCCTTCGGCCCGGCCGCCTTGCGATAGAAGTGCGCCGCCGCCAGTCCGCTGATTCCGCCGCCGACGACGACCAGATCATAGGACTCGCCCGTTTCCTCCGGCTGGCCCGCGGAATCCCAGAAGGTGCCATCGCGCAGGCTATGGGCTACTTCGAACGAGCCCGGATGGCTGCCGCGCATCCCGGTGAGCGCGGGCGGGGAGTAACCCGGCGCATCCTGCGGAAAGCTCGTCTTCGCGGCCGACAGTTGCCATGGCAGCAACGCTGTTCCAGTCGCGATCGCCACACCGTTCAGAAAATCGCGGCGCGTGATCCGGCGGTGCATTCCAAGTTCGCGGTCCCGTGAGCTGGTCAAGGCTCTCTCCCGGCAACGTTCCGATCAGCCTTCGGCTTTCTTGACGGCGAGTTCCGCCGCCTGGAATCCCATCTTGCTGTGGGTTCCATCGCAGAATGGCTTGTTCACCGAAGCTCCGCAACGGCAAAGCGAAAAAGCGGGTTTTCCGGTGAGGTCGTACTGTGTGCCGTTCACGTCCACAAGTTCCACAGTGCCTTCCGGGGCTTCGACCCGGTAAGGACCGTTCGGACGGATCGTGATTTTCACCTGAGCCATAAATGATTCCTCCAACCTTACTGGTTTCTAGTAAGCATAGGAAAGATATCACGAGCCCGGAATTCTTTGCAGCGCGGCGCCAGGAGATTGCGGGGTGGATACGAAACAGAAAGACGGAATAAAAGAATTACGCGGCTGCGGTCCGAACTCCAATGAGGCTGCGATACAGCCGCAGATACTCCTCAATCATGCGCTTGGTCGTGTAGCGATCGCGGGCGCGGTTGTAGGCCATCTCGGCATACGCCCGGCGCATGGGGCGGTCTTCTTTCAACTGGCGGATCTTTTCCGCCAGGTTGGCAGAGTCGTTAGTGCGGAAATAGAGCGCGGCATCACCCCACATCTCCCGGAAGCTGGGGATATCGTTGGCGACGATAGCACAGCGCGAAAATGCCGCTTCGAGCGCATACATTCCGAGAGGTTCGTAGCAGGCGGTCGCGGCGTAAATGGCGGCGCGGCTGTAGAGAGCACGCAGCTGCGCCTCGGTCTGCGGCCCGCGAATCGCCACCGATCCTTCCTGCGTCGCCAGTTTCACGTCGGCGCGTATCGGTATCCGCGGAATCGGAACCGTGTGCTCCGCTCCCACAATACAGACCGGAATCGCACACTCCTGCTGCGTCAGAAGAAACACCTGCCGACCGGCATCCACAAGGCGCCCGATGGCGAGCACCGAATCTTCCTTGCTGACATAAGGGTTAAAAAAAATGGGGTTGCGCCCCGGATAGATCACCTCGCTGCGCTGCGGCGAAAGGTAGCTCGATGCGATCTGGTCCCGCATCCACGCCGACGGAGCCACCACCGCATCCGCCCCGGCAATCCCGCGCAGAACGGTTTCGCAATACCACTTGGTCGGGCCGGTCGAACGGGGCGACTTCGACCGTACTGAATCTTTCCAAGTCAACAGGTCCCCATTCGCCACGATCACCCGGGGCACATTGACCTTGAGATTTCCGTAGCAAAACTGATTCAGATGCAGTACGTCGGGGCGCAGCTCGCGCACCAGCGACGCAAGAAACGCCGAAGACTCGGCCAGGTCCTGCTCCGCTTCCTGCATCCATTCCAGGCGAAACGCGGTTGGCCGGTAGTCGAGTCCGTGCAGATGGTCCATCCACGCAGTCTGTTGCGGGAGGGGAATCTCGCCGAACGTCACCAGAGTGACTCGCGTACCGCGCGTGACCAGTCCTGTGACCAGTTCGCGGGTGTAGGTCCACGAACCGGACAGCGTATCCCCTGTAACCAGGACGTGCACGACGCCTCCGGGAGAATGAGGGCGGTAAGGCCGGAACCCGCGTCAGATGCGGCTCCACGCCTGCCAGTAGAGAACATTCTAGAGCCAAAACGGCATCGCGCGGCACAATTCTTGCCGGAACGTGCTGCAAGAACTTGCACCGTCATTTCGTATGGATTGCCAGCCGTTATAATCTTCGCTGGCCTCGAGTCGCGCCCCGCCGGCATCTGTGAGTAAGAACTCCTTCCTGCTGACGAAGTGGTATCTGGACTGTGTCGCCGAAAACGGCGACACAGTGATCATCTACGCGGCCGACCTGCGCTGGCTGTCGGTCTCTATTCACTACGCGTCGACGATCTCATGTATCGAGGGCAAGATCGCGAATCTTTCCACCAGTCATGGCGGCTGGTTGCCGGTGGCAGCGGGGGATACGGTCAGCCTTAACCATCCCGGCATCGGCGTGGAGGGTACGTGGCGCGCCCTGCGCTCGCCGCTCCAGAAGCACGTTTTCGAGTCCCGCGAGGGTCTGGTGGACTGGCATTGCCTGCAGCCCATGTCACAAGTCGAAATGCTGTTTCGAGGCCATTTCCGGCTGCTCGGCCTTGGCTATGCCGAACGCTTGACCGTTTCCGTCTCTCCGTGGGACTTGCCCTTGGCCAGCTTGCGCTGGGGCAGGTTTCTTTCTCCGCGGGATGCGGTCGTCTGGATGGATTGGGACGGAACGGAACGGAGGCGCGCGGTCATTCACAATGGGGAGGAACAGTCAGCAAGCCTTGTTTCGGATTCGGAGGTCGTGTTCGGACCAGGTTCGCGCTTGGTGCTCGATCAGGGCCTGGTTCTGCGCAAGGGCGATCTTGGGGAGAGCGTCTTTCCAGGCCTTTCGCGGCTCGCGCGGTTGCTCCCGCGGTCCGTGCTCGCGGTTCACGAATGCCAATGGCGCAGCCGGGGGACTTTGCACGATCCGCGGACGGAGGGGGAGGCGAGTTCCGGCTGGGCCCTGCACCAGACGGTGATTCGGCCGCTTGCGGCGGGGTGAATGAATATCCCCGGGGCCGGTCAGCTCACCTGCAGACGCTGCCGGAGCTCGCGGGCCAGACCATCGATCGTCCGAATACGTTCGGCTGCCAGACCAGGCACTTCCGGTACTGCCATCGCCAGTTCGCACGACAGCAGCATAGCCGTCAGAGTCTCTGACATCTCACTTCGCATCTGCTCGGCCACGGCGGAGCGAGCCGCAGACTCCTCGCGCTTTCGACGATGCAGTGCGGCGCGCACTTCGCGCAACAGCCGCTCCATCCCCGTAACGGCGAAATTGACATACACCGGAAAAGCCGTACCCAGATGCTCGAGGGTCAAATCCGCATCCTCGGGTTCGGTTTCGAGCAAAAACTGGTCCACGACCGCCGCTGTATAGGTCTGCTCGCGCAGCCGGGCCACGGCTTCTTGCAGATTCTTCGCCCAATCCACACTTTCGCCCGTAGCCGACTGCAGGGCATCGGCGCAGTCCCGCCCCCGCGCCGAAGGGGTAAGCAGTAAGATCATGGGTCTTTCAGTTGCACGCCCAGCACCACAACAGGAAGCATTGAAAACCAATGACTTAGCATTGGGCACGTTTTCTTTCGACTCCCAAAACCGGAGCCGCCCTCGGCCTGCCCACCGAAAGCGAACCAAAGCTTCCGGCTAAAGCTGCACGCCTCCGGCCGCGTAATCTTTCAGCTTGCGATAAAGCGTGGTTTTGCCGATGCCCAGCAGTCGTGCCGCCTGCAGCTTGTCGCCGTTCAATTCAGCAATCGCATTCAGAATCATGCGCTTCTCAAGTTCCGCAATCGGCAGGATCTTCGAGTTCGCATTCCCGTTCATCGGCGCGACTTCGCTCTCGGGAATTCTCGCGATCTCGTGCGGCAGATCGGTCAGGTGGATTAGCGGTCCGCTGGTGAAAGCACAGGTGCGCTCCAGGCAGTTTTCCAGTTCCCGCACGTTGCCCGGCCAGTCGTAAGCCAATAATGCTTTCAACGCTTCGTCGCTCAGCATCTTCTCCTGTGCCGAGCTGCGCGCCATGCGGTCGAGAAAATGCGCGATCAGCAGCGGAATATCCTGCCGCCGTTCCCGGAGAGCGGGAATGCGCAGGCTCAGCACGTTCAGCCGGAAATACAGATCGCGGCGGAAATTGCCCTGCATTACGGCCTGCTCCAGATCGCGGTTGGTGGCCGCGAGAATGCGGACATTGATTGGCATGCGCCGCGTCCCGCCCACTGGACGAATCTCCTTCTCCTGAATCGCGCGCAGCATCTTGGCCTGCAGATCCACCGGCAACTCGCCCACTTCGTCGAGGAAGATGGTCCCGCCCTCGGCCATGGCCAAGAGCCCGTCTTTCGCCTGATTGGCGCCGGTGAAAGCGCCCTTGACATGACCGAAGAGTTCGCTTTCGATCAGCGTCGGCACCAGCGATCCGCAATCTACCGGAATGAACGGCTTGTCGCGGAATGGTCCCGAGTAGTGAATGGAGCGCGCTACCATTTCCTTGCCCGTCCCGCTCTCGCCCAGTATCAGCACCGGATGCACGCTGTTGGCGGCCTTGGCGATGATGCGGTAGAGCTTCTCCATCTCAGGCGCCCGTCCAACGATGCCGCCGAACCCCTGTTTCGATTTCACCTTCTCGCGCAGAATGCGGTTCTCGGACTTGAGCTTCAGGTGGCTGCCCACGCGCTCCAGCAGCAGCTTGAGTTCGTCCAGGCTGAAGGGCTTGGTCACATAGTCGTAGGCGCCATGCTTCATGGCCTGCACCGCCGACTGGACGGTTCCGTACCCGGTTACAACGACCACAACCGCCTCCGGCCGGCGATCCTTGATCCGGCGCAGGGCCTCCAGCCCGCCGGCGCCGGGCAGGCGCAAATCCAGCAGCACCGAGTCAAAGCTCTGCAGGTCGAGCAGGCGGTAGGCATGTTCCGCGGAATCAGCCACGAATACCGTGTAGCCGAGCGATTGCGCCACCTCGCGGCAGGCTTCACGAATCGAGCGCTCGTCGTCCACGATGAGCAGGTTGAGAAAGTTGGCAGGCTCCAGCTGTGGAGTGCTGATGATCGGGCTGAGGGTAGCTGCGGACGTCATGGCGTTTCATTCCTCTTTTTTGTTGGCAGGGTTTTCAGATGAAAAATTGGCGATCTTTCCGGACGCCGCCGATGGCTGAGTCGAGGGCGCAAGCTGAAACTGAGGCAGGATCACGGTGACACGTGTGCCGCAACCGGGAGCGCTGTCGAGCTTGATCAACCCGCCCAGGCTGCGCACGATGTCACCCACGGTCGTCAGGCCGAGGCCGGTGCCGCGCTCGGCGGGCTTGGTGGTGAACTGGCCTTTAAACAGACGGGAGCGCGTCTCCGCGCTCATGCCGCAGCCATTGTCCTCCACCACCAGCAGGACGCAGGGTACGGGCGCATCCAAACCCGGGCCGGTCAGACCCGATGCGTGCGGGCCCGGTGCATCCGGATTTGGAGCCCCGCTCTTCTCCGAAACTACGTGCAAGCGCGCGTTGCAGGTCTGCACCTTGATGAAGCCCTCCGCGCGCGCCGCATCACGTGCATTGAGCACCAGATTCAGAATGATCTGGCGGGCGTGCGCCGAGCCCATGACCACGGCCCCAAGCTCCGGCTCCAGATGAAACTGCAGCCTGATGTTTTCTCCGATCAGGTGGTCGAGCAGGCTGCGCATTCCGCCCAGAATCTCGTTGAGGCAAATCGGCAGTGCCTCCGCCGTCGCCGGCCGCGCCAACAGAAGCAACTGACGCACCAGACTCGCCGCCTGCAAGCCCGCGCAGCGGATTTCCTCGACATACTTGCGAGCGGGATGCTCACGGTCCAGCACCTCCAGCATCAAATCGCAATAGAGCAGCACCCCCGTAAGCATGTTGTTGAAGTCGTGAGCCACGCCGCCGGTCAGGCGCCCCATGGATTCCAGCGCCTCGTTGGTCCGCAGATCATTGGTCCGCGGCTCGTTGCTCCGCCCCTGCGGTTCGACGTTCTGCGATCTCCACGAAAATTCGGCAGCGGCGCTCATACGGATACTCTGAACGGGATGGTTCCTGAAAGGAACCATCGCAAGGGCGACCCGATACTTTGGTTTTGCCCAAAATGGGAACAAACTCCCCCACTTCGACTCGCACTATAGGCAAGATCGCGGCGCTTGCTAAGGGCAGCCGTCACTGAAATGGGAAGATATCCTGTGGAAAACTAAAAAAATGTCAGAAAGACGGATTCCTGGGCAGGTTAGTGACGCAAAGCGGGAGAATTGTTAGCCAAAGCTAATGATTCCGTCAGGCGGAAGGTCAGGCGACGTCCCGTCTCCAGACGGAAAAACTGAGCAGCATCACCGCCCGCTGCAATCGTAGTCGGGTGGACCATCCCTCGAACGAACAGACTCGCCGTCTGCAGGGGCATGCTTCGACCATCAATTTCAATAGAATTCAGGGTTAGGCAAACATAGCCGCGGTCGCGTTTTACCAGCGAGGTGCGCGCCGATTCCACCCGCCCTCTCACTTTCGCGCCCGGAGACACAACCGTGCCCCCTTCCAGCGCAACCGGCTCATCCAGCGCTGCCGAAAAATCGGCCGGGCTCATTGCATTGCCGGCCAGGATGGGATTCTGCAAGCGTATGGTCAGCAGCGTTCCTGCAGGCAACGCTTCGGCGTCCCGAAAAGGCAGAGCGGATACCGACGCGGACGAGGTCGCAGTTTGGGCGGGATCGTCCGGCTTCGCCTCTTCCTCTTGTTGAAAAGGAACCTGACGCCGGTCACCACTGGCGGCCTCATCGCGGTGCAAGCCGGCCGGTCCGGAGCAGGAACAAGAAAGCATGGCAAACAGAATCGGCCACGGAACACGCGTTTTGTACCTGCCAGACCAGCTCATCAACCTATCCTCGCCCGCCCCAATCTGGACTTGGAAGTGGCAAACCGGATACCAGACACCGTCTCATCAAATCAACGAGTTGGCGATGGCACGGTCGGGGGATGCCGTAGTTTCTTCCGCATTCCGGAGCTTTGTACCCAGACATGGCCGAACAGCCCTTAGAGGGGCGTTCCCGGCAAGTTCGAGACAGTCTTAAGACCTATGACCAGGAAAATCGCATTGCGACCGTCTGCTCCATTATCGCGAGGAAACGGTCACGGCTCCGCGCGCTATCGAGCAGGGGCAATCGGCGGTAGCAGGAGCAAGTGATAAAGTGCAGGTGGTGTGCGCCGTAGGTGCGATGTAGGCCGCTGGGGCATGACAGACTCCATCGTACAAGCGGCATCGTACCCGCCCTTCGCACAGAACGCGAAGGACGGGGCACCCAGTTCCGGAACGGGAACAGAAGAACTTGGAAGGGTGGGCCACCCGCTCCAGAGGAGTGCAAAATGAAGAAACTCATGCTGACGTGGTCGTTGCTCTGTTCGATTCCAATTTTGATGGCTTCCGGAAACGACACCGCTCCGGCAATATCCACTGAGGGGGGAAGGTGGCTGGAATGGGGTATGGAAGCAAAGTACGAGTATGTGCAGGGATATGTAACCGCGTATCAACGTGGTTTTTACGAAGCCTGTGGTGTATCGGCAGGCTCAGATTCGCAATCTGCTAGGTCCGATGAACTTTCCGTCGACCAATGCCGTCAGAAGACTCCCCGTTATTCGAAGAACCTGAGCGACTATGCCGACGAAATCACACAATACTATCGCAAATATCCGGATGATTTGAATGTAGCCCTCTCCGAACTACTGGAGGCGTTTTCGGATTCTCGACATTTGACTCTTGAACAGACACATGCGTTTTACGCTCCGAGCGCGAAGAAGTTACCGAAAGAATAGGCGCAAAAATACAACACAGACGGAAACCCACACTCAACCCCAAACCCAATCGCAGGGCGGGTGGCCCAGGCTTTTGAGGCTGCCGGCCGCGAGAGCGAATGGGGTGCCCCGTCCTTCGCGTTCTGTGCGAAGGGCGGGAACTACGGACCCTGTACCCGCCCAAGAACGCCAGGGCGGGGCACCACGCTCAAGCCGGGGAAAAAACGGAGGGCGCGAACGCCCTCCGTTCTAAGACAGGCGGGTGGCCCAGGCCTTCGACCTCGCCGGCACGACCAGCAAAATGGGTGCCCCGTTCCTTCGCGTTCTTTGCGAAGGGGCGGGTACCACGAAGGCTTGCACTTGCGAAGCCAGGCGCCGTAACTACGATGCAGGCCGATGGGCATGACAAACCACATACTATCGGCACCATCGTACCCGCCCTTGCCAAGAACGCAAGGACGGCACACCCTCTTTTCCGGAACGGGAAGGGAAAACATGGGAGGGCGGGCCACCCGCCCATGAAAGAGCCCATGGTACAGCCGGCATCGTACCCGCCCTTCGCACAGAACGCAAAGGACGGGGCACCCAGTTCCGGAACGGGAACAGAATAACTTGGAAGGGTGGGCCACCCGCCCGGACTGGTCGATGATCTCAACAAACAGAATCCGCCGCAGTAGAACGCTGGGAGGTCTAAATCTATGATTTTGTCTAAGAGTCCACTACGATTCGCAACGACGGGAGTGCTGGTAGGTTTCGTGTTGATGGGTCTCTATTGGTACGACTACCGGTACAACCCTTTCCATCTGCCACCTCCTCCCGCCGTGTACCATTTCCTTGAGAAAGCGATTTTTGTCCTCTGTCCCGGCCTGTTGCTACAGGTATTGACTGTTGGGGCCAGCGACCGGCTTGGCTGGGGGATGTGGTTACTTGCCGCACTTCTTAACGGCCCTATCTACTATCTCGTCGGCCTTGCCTTCACCGCGATCACGAAGGGAGGAAGCCGCGTTCCGTCTCGGTGAGAGCGGATGGGGGCGGGTGGCCCAGGCCTTCGACCTCGCCGGCACGACCAGCAAAATGGGTGCCCCGTTCCTTCGCGTTCTGTGCGAAGGGCGGGAACCACGGACCCTGTACCCGCCCAAGAACGCCAGGGCCGGGCACCATGCTCAAGCCGGAAAAAAAAAACGGAGGGCGCGAGCGCCCTCCGTTCTAAGACAGCTGTTCCGAGCCTTTACTTCTTCTTCGCCGGCGCCTTCTTTCTCGGCGTAACCGGTTTCTTCATTTCACTCTCCCGTCCGCCGATCAGGCTCAGAGCATCAGCCGCGTTGAACGGGAACTGACGCACAGAGTTTTCCGTCATCCCCGCGGATTTGAGGGTGACGTCCACGCGACGGTTGCTGGCCAGCAGGATCACATTGATTCGCGCCAGCGCTCTCTTCCTCTCTTCGGTGGTGAGGTCCGATCTCTGTTCGATCGAAGCCTTCACTTCCTCGAGACTCAAGTTGTGCTCCTTGCCGAAAGCCTGGGTCTCGATGGCAGAGTCGGAGATGCCCAACTCAACCAGCGTCTTGCGGACTTTCGCAACGCGGCGCTCGGACAGGGCCTGGTTATATTCGACGGAACCGCGCATGTCGGCGTGGCCAGTCAGAATCAGGTGAGCATCAGGCTTAGCTTCAAGGTATTTCTTGAAGTCTTCGGCCAGCGTCACCAGCGTTTTGTGCTGGCTCGCCACCATGGGCGCGTCCGGGTTGCTCGGCGGCGGTACATTCGTCGGGAAGTACACGCTGTGCAGAGCAAGCCGCGCTTCCAGCGCCTTATCTACGGGCGGTGGCGGCGGGTTCTCGACTGTGACCTGCGTTGAAGCCTGGCTGCTGAGGCCACGCGCGTCCGTGCAGGTCGCGTTGATGGTGATCGTACCGGCGGGGACTCCCGAAGTGCTCAGGGTCGCCGAGTTGCCGGTTCCGTTGATGGTGCCGGAGGTGGAAGTCCAGTTGGCCACCGAAACGCCCACGCCGTCGGGGCTGCTGCACATCGCCGACAGGCTGACGTTGCCGCCCGTCACCAGATCGCTCGGATTCGCCGACAGCGAAACGGTCGGAGGATTCTTCGGAGGCAGCGGCTTCACGGTATAGCTCGCCGAGCAACTGGCTTCGCCGTTCTTCTTGGCCTTGGCGTCGGCCACGTGCGCGGTGACAGTGTAGCTGCCGGGCGCGGCATTCGTGGTGTCAATGGCGGCGGTCGTGTCCTTGCCCGTCACTGTGCCGCCGTTGCCACTCCAGCTATAAGAAACGGTGTGCTTGGGATTGAAGTTGCTCGCGGTGACAGTCGCTGTGATCGGCTCGCCGACCATCACTTCCGAAGGCTGCACCGAACAGGACGCAGCCGGCGCAGCCGGCTCTTCCCCGCCCCACATCCAGACCAGACCGGTGCTCAGCCGTTCCCCTTCCAGGGCCGAGCGCCGCAGGTTCGGGTAGTTGGACGAGGCGTAATCCGAGAAATTATGCCGCGCCAAGACGTAGTTGGCTTCGAACAGGCGGAAGGCGAAGCCCTTGGTGATGGGGAGGTCCATGCCGCCGCCCAATAGGCCACCGATGCCCTTGTTCTCATTCAATCCCTGGACGGAAAGGAAGTTTCCGCCGATCAGGGCGTGAGCGAAGAAGTTCGCCGCTTCCATGCGCCACATGAAGCGCGGACCGAACGAAGCTTGCGTGTCCGAATTGCTCTGGCCGCGCATGTATCCGAAGTCCACTTCCAGACCCCAGTGCTGATCGAAATTGTAGGTAACCGCCGCGCCGCCGCCTTTGTTCATGTCCGGCAGCGTAAACGAGGTCGGGTTATTGGGATCGCCACCAGGAGCGGGAACGTTCTCTCCCGGATGCATATAGTGATAGCCCACGAACAGGTCCCATTTCGGCGTCGAGTCGCTTTGCGCGACCGCCAGCCCGGAAATTAAACCTACCGCGAGAAGCGCCAACAGGCCGTTGCCGACAAATCTGCAAGCGCATGTATTCGAGCGAAGTGACATGGGAATCCCTCCAAATTTATGCGTATTCGCCGCCGGGCGCACAGTGTCATGGTGTTGCGGGCTGATGCTGCATCACCGGGCGTGAGAAGAAACTAGACCCCTGGGAACCACGAATTCTACCGTAACCGAGGGGTTGAGGAAAAGAGTCAAGCTAAAGGGGTTACCCGGCTGGCCACGGCTCCGAGCGGGACCCCAATCAGGCGTCTCAAGTTGAAATTCGTGGGCCGGGTGCATTCATGTCGCGGTCCTCCTAGGCACCGGACCTTGCCGGAGATGAGCTACCCGCGTATCGTTAGAAGCTGCCGCTCCGTTCTGGAAGGCCCGTGGGGACGGGGATCCTGCCATTCCGGACCGAGAATGCCGACACCCGAGAACCCAAACCCGAATGAGTCAAGAACGAGTTTTGATTGTTGAAGATGAAGAAAATGAGCGCTCTGGCCTGGCGGAGCTGATCTCCTCCTGGGGCTATCGCGCGGATACTGCCCGCGACGGCGTTGAGGGACTGGAAAAAGCAAACAAGAATTCGCCCTCGATCGTGATCACGGACCTGAAGATGCCGCGCATGGGAGGGATTGAACTGCTCGGTCATCTCGCCGATCAGGCCCAGATGATGGCGGTTATTTTGGTCACTGCCCAGGGCACAATCGAGAGCGCCGTGCAAGCCATGCGCATGGGCGCTTACGACTACATCACCAAGCCGATTGACACCAACCGTCTGCGCACAATTCTGGGCAATGCATCTTCACTTCTGGGCACACGGGCCGAACTGGAAGCGACGCGCCGGCGCCTGCGGGACGCCGGATCGCTAGGCCGATTGAGTGGTTCGTCGCGGAAAATGCAGGAAATTTTTCGCTTGATAGAAATGGTTGCTCCCAGCACCGCTTCCGTGCTGATCACGGGCGCGAGCGGAACCGGGAAGGAGCTGGTCGCCCGCACCATCCACGATCTCAGCCCGCGTAAGGACCGCCCCTTCGTGGCCATCAACTGCGCCGCCATTCCCGAAACGCTGATGGAGAGCGAGATTTTCGGCCATGAGAAAGGCGCTTTCACCGGCGCCCTGGAGCGCCGCACCGGGTGCTTCGAATTGTCCGAGGGGGGCACGCTTTTACTCGATGAGATCGGCGAAATGCCCATCGGAACTCAGGCCAAGCTTTTGCGCGTGCTCGAAGACCGCAAACT
>Ga0070733_10000857_pt1 | contig 23430 bp, 13 predicted proteins | sample Coa_R1_9_FD_66450 | JGI IMG/M metagenome (GOLD analysis project Ga0070733, IMG submission 66450) | Surface soil microbial communities from Centralia Pennsylvania, which are recovering from an underground coalmine fire - Coalmine... | ecosystem: Environmental > Terrestrial > Soil > Unclassified ...
ACACGCCGATGATCTGCTCTTCACTAAAGCGGCTTCTTTTCATCGCGCTTCTCCTCTCGTGGTTTTATACCCGGAGAAGCTACGTTTTGGCTGGACTAAATTTCGGGGAGCAGGTCAGGACCTCTTCGCCAAATCAGAGAACGCCGGAGTTGCGCTGTGCACGGGAAATGGCAACCGCACTGCGATAAGGTCAATCCAAGGAAAATGCATCCTTATAATTGAGTTTCAGCTTCGGATCCTGATTCTCCTTGTGGAGGAAACAGTTTCCAATTGCCAGCGTCTCGATCTCTGTGCCCATGAAACAACGGAAAGCATCCTCCGGGGTACATACAATGGGCTCCCCGCGAACGTTGAAGCTCGTGTTCACGATCACAGGGCAACCCGTGCGCTCCTTAAATGCGGATATCAGCCCGTGGTAACGATGGTTTGTTGTCCGGTGAACGGTCTGAATCCGGGCAGAATAATCGACGTGCGTTACAGCTGGTATTTCGGAACGAGCAACGTTAAGCTTTTCGATCCCGAACAGGGCCTCTTCTTCGCGCGTCATCTGTCGTCTGCGTTCCTCTACCACATCAGCAACGATGAGCATGTAGGGACTGTCGCCATCGAGTTCAAACCAATCGGCAACATCTTCACGCAGGACTGCAGGCGCAAAAGGTCGGAATGACTCTCTGTACTTCACCTTCAGATTGAGGAGCGACTGCATTTTGGGTGACCGCGCGTCACCAAGAATCGAGCGTCCGCCAAGTGCCCGTGGTCCGAACTCCATCCGTCCTTGGAACCATCCGAGCGCCTTGCCTGCCACCAAAGCGTCGACAGCCCTGTCGACAAGATCTGAATCAGCGAGGACTTCAAACCGAGCGCCTAGGGACCCTAAACGCTTCTCAATGTCCTCTTGAGCAAACTCGGGCCCCAAGTAGGAGCCTTTCATCGAATCGCAGGAGCATTTGATTATGCGGGGGAAACCCTTATACCCGTAGTACACAGCCAGCGCTGCGCCTAACGCTCCGCCAGCATCCCCAGAGGCCGGTTGGATCCAAATGCGGTCAAAGCGTCCGTCCCGAAGCACCTTTCCGTTTGAAACACAGTTGAGAGCCACGCCACCTGCCAGGCAGAGATTCTTGGCGCCCGTCTCCGATTGCAAAGAACGTGTGAGTCGAAGCACAGCCTCGTCCAGCACCGCCTGTATGGAAGCAGCAACGTTCATGTGGAAATCAGTAAGCTGCTCGTTAGGCCGCCTTGCCGGAGCGCCGAAGAGAGCATCGAATCTTCCGTTCGTCATCGTAAGACCGGTGCAATAGTTGAAATACTCCAAGTTCAATCGGAAAGACCCGTCCGGCTTTAGATCAACGAGCTTTTCAAGGATAAGGCCAGCATATTTCGGCCGGCCATACGGGGCCAAACCCATCAGCTTATATTCTCCAGAATTCACCTTAAAACCGGTGTAATAGGTGAAAGCGGAATAAAGCAGGCCAAGCGAATGAGGGAAGTGAATCTCCTTTATGATTTGGAGATTGTTGCCATCGCCGATCCCTGCTGACGTCGTAGCCCACTCGCCGACGCCATCCATTGTCAAAACAACGGCAGTTTGAAATGGCGACGGGAAAAACGCACTAGCGGCATGACTGAGATGATGTTCAGTGAAGAGAAGATTTTTATCCCAATCAAAGGCACCGAAAGGCCGAAGCTTCTTTTGAAGAAGGTTTTTTTGAAAAAGTTTCTCGCGAACCCAAAGCGGGATGGACATCTGAAAAGATCGCAACCCGCGGGGAGCGAAGGCCAGATATGTCTCAAGCAATCTTTCAAATTTCAGGAACGGCTTGTCATAGAAAACGATGTAATCAACATCCTTAAGTGTTACGCCTTCCGTTTTCAGACAATACGAAACAGCGTTTGTGGGGAAACCCCGGTCGTGCTTCTTGCGGGTAAAGCGTTCCTCCTGCGCAGCGGCGACAATTTCGCCGTCGCGCACGAGCGCGGCGGCACTGTCATGATAGAAGGCAGAAATCCCAAGAATCCGCATTCGCGGCGGTCCCTAAAAGAGAGTGTAAATAAAAGGGGCGATCGCTGGCGCCAGCACCAACAGAATGCCAAAAACAACAAGTACGATCACAATGGGCATGAGCCAATATTTTTTCCTAATGCGAAGGAACGCCCAAAGCTCTGCGAAGATCGACATAGATCCTCCTTCTAGAACTGATGACGCATAAATTCTGGGTCTGGCCCGGGCGGAATGCGCGCAATCCAGTAGGTTTCGGCACTCCTGTCAAGCTTAATCCGTAAGGGATCCTTACTCAAAGCCCGAAGAAGCAAGGATGTTGGCATGAAAAAGAGATAAAACATTAACCCAGTAACGACCGGATTTGTAATCCGGCTGAGAAGCAGCCCAATTTTTGCCCAGATCGAATTTAGGGGCTTTAGGACGGATGGGAACGCAACGGCTGCCACCAGAAATAGCCCACTCAATCCCAGAGCCCAGGGGCGTGCCGATTTGTGGTGGATCAACGGCATCAAAGCCAATAGGGCGAAGAAGACGGCGAAAGTAAGTCCAAAGGCCCGATTTGAAGAGCCGTCCTCCGGCTCCTCTCGTAGATTTTCATGGAATCCACTATAGCGGTCGTCTGGCATGGGACGTCACTTTTGACGCGTTGTGAAATTATACGTCTTCAGACACAAGAAGGGATTGCTTTTCACACCCTGGTGCCTACTGTCTCATCCCCGGCGAAGCGAGGACGCAGGTAATTGTAGAGGTGCAATTTCCACTCCACGAGCCACGCGCTGAAAATAAGACACTTAGGGTACCTAGACTTCGCACTGGCGTAAACATTTGCACAAAGCAGCCATCGGACTGCTCGGATTCGGCGCCACCGATGCCTGTCCGCACCAAGGTATATAAAACGCAATAAACGTAAAGCATCCTAGGCACCCGTTTATGGGGACAGGAACTACGAGGCGCTCAGTGGTTCCCTGTATCACCTTGTATCCGATAGTGTGCAACGGGTTGCCCATACCTTCAATAGTATTTCCTGCTTGGCCCCGGATCGCTTTATCTGGCTGCGTTCGCCATTTCGATACTACTGATAACACTTGTACTTAGGGCCAGATCGGATGACCAATCCAGTGGCCCCCCACGTGCTGCGATTAACGCGCTGACATGTGCGTCCGCATGTCGGTTCGGATCGGTTCGACTCCGGAGAACAAACGAAATGAACCTGACACTTAGAAGTCTGTTGGTAGCTGTAGTAGTTTTGCTTGGCAGTAGCCTTGCCCACGCCGATTCGTACTTGGACCCTACGGGCGTCTTGTTCACGGGCACGGTGACGAGCACCACTGTCACGTTGACAGTTGAATGTACCACTTCGACTTGCAACGGATGGTTTCTTGGGGACGTTACCCTGAAAGGGTTCACGTTTACTGGTGGACCCACAGGCGGGAGCGCTCCCACAGGGTATAGTACGGCCAAGGACGGCGGCCAGAACAACAATGCGGTTGGCAATGGCGGCGGCTGCAATGGGAAGGATCTCGGCGGCGCAGTTTGCTGGGATGCTCCTTCGACGCTGTCGACTGTGTTGACCGAGGGAGTCACCTATACCTTCACCACAAATATCACGGGCGGTTCCACTGACGGAGCTCTTCATGTCCAAGCCACGGGTTACACCAACAACGGTGGCACGCAGACGATGGGGGGAAAGCCGTTAGCCGTTTCGCATGATCTCGGTGGTGGTGGCGGCGGTAACTCAGTACCGGAGCCCGGCAGCTTGGCGCTGTTGGGAACCGGGTTGTTTGGCCTAGTCGGTCTACGTCGGCGCTGGATTTCCTAAACGCCGATAACCAGAAATCCAAAAGGCCCGTTCTCCCTTCGGGGTGAGCGGGCTTTTTGTTTCTCCCTTTCCGTTTCCAGTCCCGTTCCGCCGCGTTTAGCCCCCAGTTAAGACCACCCTGCGCCTTAAGAACAAGTCGAGCCGAGGCGACCCTAGCTGATGGACGGGTGCTTGGTGTGCCAGTTTGTGTGGGATTGGTAGAGGCGCGCGGCGGCAATTACCGCGTGGTCGTTGCGAGCGCGACCAACGAATTGAACGCCGAACGGCAGATTGTCCTTGCTGAATCCACATGGAACGACGCGTTCGTGCGCCTGCCAATGCGCAAATCGAGAGGACAGTTGAATCATGGCCAAAGCTGTGCGACTTTATCTCAGCGAATATCGCTGTCTAAAGGCAGCTTGGGTGTCAGGCATTCGCGGGGGGGAATTACCGACGATGCGCGGCAAGGTGCCGGTCGCGGCCCTTCGGGACGGTGCCGGCCCCAGATGAGGGCCTCACGTGAGAACTGACGCGTTTGCCTCAATCCATGGCAAGACCCCCAAGAGCATACCCCTTGCTTCTCTTTTCCGTCGTTTTCTCCGGCTCAGTGCGTTGTCGATTTGCCTGTGCGCGTACGTTGCTCCTGACCTCGGGGCGCGTCAAACGAGCCGGCAACCGGCGGTTGCGGACCCCGGAGGGATGCAAAGTTCCAATAACGGAGAAGCAGAGCTGCGAGCGGGCACATCCCTGACGAGCCATGGACACTTCGCCCAGGCAGTGCCTCATCTCCTGGCCGCGCGAGGACACGTCGTCGAGGAGTACGCCGCAAGCTTCAATCTGGCGCTTTGCTATGTGGCCCTGGACAAGCCCAAGTCAGCAGTCCCGATTCTTGATGAGCTGCAGCGAGAAGGGCGGGCCACTCCCGCTGTCTGGAATCTGCTCGCGCAGGCTTACGCAGGAGACCATCAAGATGCCAAGGCGTTTGAGGCACTCAAACGCGCCGCCGCCGCCACTCCCGACGACGAGAAACTGTACTCATATGTGGCCGATGCCTGTGTTGACGCCCACGCGAACGAGTTGGGGTTAAAAGTGGTTGATCTGGGCCTCGGGAATATCCCGAATTCCGCCCGGTTGCATTATCAGCGCGCCGTTTTTCTGACTGGCCTGGACGATTTCCAAAGAGCCAGAAGCGATTTTGATCTGGCGACGCAGCTTGCTCCTGACTCGGAGATTTCGTTCATCTCCTCCGCGCACGAGGCTTTGATCGAGGGCAATTTTACGCAGGTTATCCGCATCGCACGAGAAGCGATTGCGGAGCACAAGGATGGCTACATTCTGTTGTCGATGCTCGGCCAGGCTCTCATTCGCTCCGGAATCGACGTGGGACAACCGGAATTCGGCGAAGCCCAGAGCGACCTCGAGAAATCGATTGCCGAGCGCGCCGACTACTCCCAATCTCGAATTTCGCTGGCACAGATTTATCTGATGGAAGGCCGCATCCAGGATGCAATCACGCAACTGGATGCCGCTCGCGGGCTTGACCCCCAGAACCCGGCCGTGTACTCGCATTTGGCAACGGCCTTGCGGCGCAGCGGGGACAGGAAACGGCTACGCGAAGTTGTGACGATTTTAGCTCGCCTGAACCAGCAGCAGGTCACCCAGATTCGCGACGCGGGGGCGAAGACGGGAGAGCACCGGGGCAACGTCACTTCGGTTCGCAACCAATAGGCCAGGAACGACCGTTCGCCGTACGATCAGCCGATTGGGAACACGTCAACGGGAAGGCACGTACGGAAACGTGCGTTTGACGAGGCCTTCCCCTTCTTTGATCGTAACGATCTGATCGCTCGCCAGGTTCGAAAGCTTCGTGGCGTTTCCGCTCGGCCATTTCACTTCGATTGCATCGATGCTGCGCCGTGCCCCCAAGCCGAAGTGCAAACGCGGATCCTGCGCAGACTGGTAGCTCATTCCACCTTTTCGCTGGGCGTAGGACGTGAGATCGCCGGCCGTCACCTTCACCCGCGAACCCACGCCGTCGCGGTTGGATTTCGTTCCGATAAGCAAAATCTCGAGCCAGCGGTTCGCGTTGCCGCCATCGTTGCGAAACAACTGCGGTGGTTGACCGTTGTTGCTCACGAGGACGTCGAGATCGCCGTCATTATCGAAATCTCCGGCGGCCGCGCCGCGGCTCACACACGGCAGCTGAAAATCAGCGCCCAGCCGATCGCTTACATTCTGAAAAATGCCGCGCCCGAGATTGCGGAACATCAACTTGGGTTCGGCGTAGTGCACGTCCTCGTGATAGCGCGCAATGTTGTCGAGCACGTGCCCGTTAGCTAGAAAGATATCTCGCGCGCCGTCGTTGTCGTAGTCGAGGAAGAGGGTGCCAAATTCGCTCATGTGATATGTCGCGTATCCTATTTTCGAACGGAGAGTGGCATCCTCGAACGTGCCATCGCCAAGATTGCGATAGAAGCGGGCAAGCTGCATATCGAGGTGCCCAATGATGACGTCCATCCTTCCGCTTCCGGTGGTGTCGGCCGCGTCCACTCCCATTCCGGCTTCCGCCGCGCCGTCCACGCTGACGGCGATCCCGCTCTCATACCCGACCTCGCGAAAGGTGCCGTCGCGCTGGTTGTGAAACAGAAAATTCGCCATGGAATCGTTGGCGATCAGAATGTCTTGCCAGCCATCGTCGTCGTAATCGAAGGTCACGACGCCCAGACCGTTGCCTGGCTTTACCCCTACGCCCGACTGCTTGCTGACGTCGGTGAACGTGCCGTCGCCATTATTGCGGTAGAGCGTTGGAGCCTCGCCGTTGTAGTCGTCAGGGTGGCAGTAGCTGCGCATGCCGGGACCGTGGTCGCCGCACCAGAAATTTCGCTCCGGCGACCAGTCGACGTAATTGGCGATCACAAGATCGAGATGCCCGTCATTGTTAAAATCGAACCACGCCGCGCTCGACCCCCAGCGCCCCTCGTTCGCCACCCCGGCCTGCTTCGTCACATCGGTGAAAGTTCCGTTCCCATTGTTGTGATAAAGGATGCAGCGCCCGTACCCGAGCACGAAAAGGTCCGGGTATCCGTCATTGTCGTAGTCTCCGACGGCGACTCCCATCCCAAACAGTCCTTCCGCGCCAACGCCGGCCTTTTCGGTCACGTCGGTAAACGTTCCATCGCCGTTGTTGCGATAGAGCGCGCTGCGCAACGCGTGCTTCGGTGTATAGACACGAGTGGCCGCGCCGTTCACAAGATACAAATCGAGCAGCCCGTCTTGGTCGTAGTCGATCCAACCGCAGCCCGACCCCATCGTTTCGATCAGATATTTTTCGGAAGACGCCGCGTTGTCGTGCCGAAAGGTAATCCCGGACCCGCGTGCCACATCCGTGAACCGCACGTGGCTCTTGCGCAGATCGAACGCATGCGTCGAAGCGGCGCCCCAGGCCGCCCCGGGCAGGGCCAGCGCGCTCCCAAAATACCGCAGCAGGTCCCTTCGAGAAATCCGCGGCCCGGATGTCACTCCTTCGTCTCTCCAAAAATTCCTGCGCACCGTGAAAGTGCACCACAAACTCGGTCGCGCTGAGCCGCGTTGTGGTCGCGACCCCCGGCAGCTTTTCGCGCGTCCCGAGTTGTCGTATATTGTATGCTGTGCGTCACTCGCATCACCCAACTCCCCAGCAATCCGCCTTTTCCTTGTGCAAATCGGTAGATACTTGCTCGTTCAACACCCATTTAGCATCCGGAATGACACTTCAACTGGCTCTTATCGCCGTCATTTTCGTTTGTTTCCCTCCGAACGCCTTCTCGCAATCCTCCTTAAAGCGATCCGCAAGTGATTCCAACGCGTCCGCCCGCCGGGGACTTCAGCTCGCCGACACCGGCCACTGCCGCGAGGCGCTCCCGCTTCTTCACGCGGCCTTGCCTCACATCGCCGACCGCGCAACCAAGTACAAGGCGGCCATCGCCATCACGCAGTGCGCGATGAGTCTCCATCAGGTGGCGGACGCCCTCGAGGACCTGGGCCGCTTGAATCGCGATTTCCCGAACGATCCGCAGGTGCTTTACATCACTGCTCATTTCGGCGCCGAGTTGGCCAGCGACGCCTCCCTCGAACTGGCTCACAAGGATCCCACGTCGTATCAGGCGCAGGAACTCGACGCGGAATCCTACGAAGCCCACGGAAAATGGTCCGACGCGATAGCTGAGTACAAGCGCATCCTGCAGCAGTATCCAAATCTCCGCAGCATTCACTACAGGATCGGGCGCGTGATCCTCTCCATGCCGTCGACGCCCACCACCGCTCAGGACGCCAAACAGGAATTCGAAGAGGAGCTCAAGGTCGATCCCACCAATGCCGCCGCGGAGTTCATGCTTGGCGACGTGGACCGCCAGCTCCAGGATTGGAACGAAGCCATCGCTCATTTCACTCGCGCATCTCGGCTCGACGTTGGATTTCTCGAGGCTTACCTCGGGCTGGGCATGGCGCTCAACGCTGAAGGCCACTACGCGGACGCGGTGGCTCCTCTCGAGAAATACGTAAGCGGCGTGCCCGACGACGCGGCGGGCCATTATCAGCTTGCGATGGCGTACGCGCGCACGGGACGCAGAGATGCCGCCGAGCGGGAACTCGCGCGCCAGCGCGAATTGAACGCAACAATCAACAAAGACAACTCGTCGCCCGAAGTCAAGCCGCAGGATCCACCGCAATAGCTCGCCGACAGTTTTCCGAAGAAGCCATCATTGCCGCGGTTCCTCGATCGTCATGCCGCGATCCGCAAGGACGTCGTGGAGAACCTGCCGGATACCGCTCGGCCATTGAATATCGATCTCTTTGATGAGCTTGTTCTTCCCCAGCCCGAAATGAACGCGGCTGTCACTCGATGACGCATACCCGACGGCGGTCGTCACCTCGTTCCACTGCGAGCGCCCGTCTTCCGTGACAATATGAATCTGCGCCCCGATTCCCATTCGATTGCTCTTCGTGCCGACAAGCTTCAGCAGAATCCAGTGATTATCGGTTTTTGAAACGTTTCGCCAAAGTTCGGTCGGACCGCCCAGAACTGTGACGACCGCGTCGATGTGGCCGTCGTTGAACAAATCGCCGAACGCCGCGCCCCGGTGCGGAGCCTTCCGCTGAAAATCGGGCCCCGCCAGGGCGCTCACATCCTCAAAATTGCCGTTGCCGAGATTCCTGAATACGGAATTCGGCTCCGCGTAACTCCGTCCCGGCACGACCAGGCTGATCGTGTCCATCACGTTCCCGCGCGCGACGAACAAATCCTTCCACCCGTCGTTATCGAAATCGAAGATGCCATTGCTCCAGCCCGACATATTCACCGTCGGAATCGCGAGCCCGCTGCCCTTGTCGGCAAAATTTCCGTTCCCTTGATTGATGTAGAGAGGAAATGTCTCGTTCTCCACCGCGTCGTGCCAGATATCTGGCCAGCCATCATTGTTCACATCGCGGAAATCCGATCCCATCCCGGAAAGCGCGTAACCATACGGCCCATACGCCACGCCCGACCAGACGCCGTCCTCCTCGAATTTCTTACCGCCCACGTTGTGAAACAAAAAGTTCGCCGTCGTGTCGTTCGCCACAAAAGCATCCAGGTATCCGTCGTGATCGTAATCCGCGAAAGAAACGCTCATGCCTTTGCCGAGGTGCTGCGCGATGCCAGTCTCCTCGGAAACGTCTGTGAACGTCCCGTCGCCGTTATTCCGATAAAGAACGTTATGCAGCGGCGCGTAATATTTGGGATGGCAGTACCCGCGCACGCCGGTGCTCGCGCAATACGGGTCCTTGTTCACTTCCCACTTGCAGTAGTTCACCACGAACAGATCGAGCTTGCCGTCGTTGTTGTAGTCGAACCATCCTGCGCCCACCGACCACATTTTCTTTCCATCCATCAATGCGCCGCTCAGCCCGGCCTTTTTCGTTACGTCTGTGAACGTCCCGTCGCCATTGTTATGGAACAACTGATTGCCGGTGACGTTCGCCAGAAAAATATCCGGGTAGCCATCGTTGTCGTAATCTCCCACGGCGACACCCATTCCATATCCCGCTCCGGCAAGCCCGGCCTTTTCCGTCACGTCGGTGAACGTGCCGTCGTGATTGTTGTGAAACAGTCGGTTCCAATATTTCGGAGCGTCTTTTGCAAGAGAAGGAATCGCCGCGCCACCGACCACATAAATGTCGAGATACCCGTCGCGGTCGTAATCGAGCAGTGCCACTCCTCCCACCATCGTTTCAGGCTGATTCTTGTTCGGAGTAGGCGAATTCTCCGTCACGTAGTGCAAGCCGGCTTTCGCGGCGATTTCTTCGAACCGAATGGGCGAGGAGTCGGAGGAGGGTACCGACAATATGAGGGACGAAGTGAACGCCAGGCTCGCCGTCACAGTGAGAATCAGTTTCCGCATCATCTACAGCACTGGGCTAATCGATTGGCGGACGCTTCGTGTGCCAGTCCGTGTGGTCCTGGTAGAGCCGCGCGGCGGCAATCACCGCATGATCGTTCAGCGCCCGCCCAATGAACTGAATCCCGTACGGCAGCTTGTTCTTGCTGAAACCGCAGGGAACCGTCAGGGCCGGCAAACCGCAGAGACTCGAGACGCCGTCCGGCGCTCGCTCCTCAATTGGATCGTCCGAATCATCGTCAACCTCTTTAATCAACGACGCCCCGCTCGATTCGCCCGCCGTGGCCAGAACATCGTAGTTGTCAAAGACGCGGTCGATCCGCTCCTGCAGGAACGCGCGGACGCGCTGGACATGCAGATAGTCCTGCACCGTAAACTGGAAGCCCGCGTAGCCGTTGATTTTCCCCAGCGGATCTTCCAGTTCGAAGCAGCGGCCCGACTCGATCAAATCCTGAAATGCCGAAACGGCCTCCATCTGAATCGTCAACTCGGCCACCTGCTCGTAAGGACCGTCCGGAATCGCGACGTCGGAAACGCGCGCCCCGTTCTGCTCCATAATCTTCAACGCGGCGCTCACTGATTCACCGAGCCCCGGTTCGAGGTGGTTCCAGGCGTTCGTCAACCGCCCGATTCGCAGCGGCATCCTGGGTTCACGCTCCGGTGCCGGATATCGGAATTCGCCCGAAAGCGAATCGATATCTCTGGCATCGTGCCCCGCGATGACGGAAAGAATCAGCCCGCAATCGTCCGCTGTTCGAGCCATCGGGCACAGCTTGTCCATCGACCACGCGATCGCCATCGCGCCGTGCCGGCTCACGCGCCCGAAGCTCGGGCGCATTGCCGAAATCCCGCACCACGCCCCAGGACAAATCGTCGAGCCGCGCGTGTCCGAACCGATCGCCCACGGCGCCAGCGCCGCCGAAACCACCGCGCCCGAACCGCTCGACGATCCGCAGGTCCATCGGTCGGTGTTCCACGGATTTCTCGCCGGCCCAGTCAGTGACGCGTTCGCGGACGAATATCCCAGGCCGCCTGCCAACTCGATCATCGCCGCCTTGCCGATCAGCACGCTACCCGCGCGATTCAGCTTCTCAACAATCGTCGCGTTGTAATCGAATTTCTGATTGGCGAACGGCCGCGCTCCCCATGTCGTCGGGTAGCCTTCCACTGCGACCAGATCCTTCAGCGCGTAAGGGACTCCGTGCAATGGGCCGCGATAGTGACCCGCGGAGATTTCTGCTTCGGCGGCCCGAGCCTGCTGCAGTGCCAGGTCGCGCGTGATCGTCGCATACGCGTTGAATTTCGGACCGAGGCTCTCGCTTCGCTGGAGATAGCTTTCCGCGAGTTCAACCGGAGAAATCTTTCGCGCCCGAATTCGATCGCCCAATTCGCGGACGGAAAGATACAGGACGTCCTCGCCGGCCACGGCCTAGCCCTCGCCCGCTTGGCCGGCCGATTCGAACGACACCCGCAGGACACTCGCCGGTGGATCGCCGTTCTCGACCGCAAATGCCCGCACTGGCGCGAGCAATCGCTCGTTCTGTGCCAGAATTCGCCGCAGATGCGCCTTCTGGCCCTCGTTGAACCGACTGCCATACTTGCGCAGGATATCTGCGAGCTTCGCTTCCACCTCGGCAATCTGTTGTGGAGTGAGGCCCTTGAGCGGTTCGGGTTTCCTCCGCTGAGCAGGAACAGCTTCGGCGATGCCGGGGGCGACGGCAAATAAACTGGAGGCGCCTACGGTCGCCGCAGTGGCCACCACTGCGTCCCGGCCAAACTGGCGGCGCGAAACCTTGCGTGATCTTGACCCTGGCGAAATCCGTGATTCAGACGTGTCTGGCGATTTGCCGGAATCAGCGGGAGACATGGCGACGTATGATGCTGAATAAAATATGCAACGTCAAGGTTCTTCCCCTCTCACTCCAACTCTGACCGATTAGGCGCCGCCCCGGCTATCACGCTATCCCTCGAATCGCGGCCATCCGGCGTTCACCTTCCAGTACACGCCGTACCGCTCGCCATAGATCCGGTTCAGCGGAATCAGTTTTGTCGTGCTCTTCTGGCCCACCGTCTGGAATGTGAGCGGCTCGTTCTTTACCGGTTCCACCCACTCCGCCGATGCCAGCTCTTCCGGCGACTTCACCGCAATCTCTGTCGATCCCTGCGGCTCCGCACGGCGCGGCGCCAGTTCCGTCGGTCCCTGTACCTCGTCGTTCTGCATCTGCTGTGTAAGGCCATCCGACCCCAAGTTAGCCGCCAGAACGATCGGTCCGTACATCGCAGCCTGCTGGGCTGGATCCCCAAGCAAAGGCTCGGCCCGCAACCGCATCGGCAGCTTCACTTCCACTTTGTCGCCGTCCGTCCACGTACGACGAATTTCCAGGTAGCTTCCCGGATTCGCGAAAGCCGCCAGCGCCTTCCCGTTCACCGAAACCGACCCGCCCTCCCTCACCCACGCCGGGATGCGCACGTTGATTCCCGCTTCCACCGGCCGCTCCGTCTTCACGATAAGAGTCGTGCCCTCCTCTTCAGGGAACCGCGTTTGCTGGCGAACGGCGAGCCCTTTCTGCGGCCAGCGCACCTCCGACGCGATAAAAAGGTTCACGAACATGTCGCTCGCATTATGGAAGTAAATCGAATCAGCAAATTTCGAGAATTCTTCCGAACCCGTTCCCGTGCAGCACCAGAACGAATTGAACCTCGAATTGAAGAACTTCCAGTAGCCCGTCTGTAGCGGCAGGTAATACATCTTCATTCCGTGTGGATCTTGTGTGCCGAATCTCGAGTTGAACAAGGTTCGCTCGTAATAGTCGAAATACCGTGGATCGGCCGTCCACTGATACGCGTGCCGCGTTAGCTTCAGCATGTTGTATCCGCAGCAGCACTCCTCCGACCACAAGCTGAGTTGCCCCTTCAAGTCTCCCGGATCACTATTCCAGCCCTCGCCGTTGCTCGTCCCGCCTGTCGCGTACGTCCGCTCGGAAGTCACTTCGTCCCAGAAATAGGAAGCAATGTCGTGGTAATACGGACTCCCCGTCAGCTCGTATCCGCGGGCCGCGCCGATCACCTGCGGAATATGTGTGTTCACGTGCAATCCCTTCAGTTCATCGCGGTGCCCCGCAAGCGGATCGAAGAATGCTTTGTGCTCGAATCGCCGCCCCGTTTCGAGAAACCACCAGTTGCCCTTGATCGCCGCCAGGTTGAATAGCGACTCGTTCATTCCGCCCCATTCGGTCCTCAGAATTCGCTGCATGTGCTCGTCGCTGATTCCCGTCAGCCAATGACTCGTCCAGCCGGCCATAGCCTCGGCGTTGGCCAGCGCTTGCTCGTTCCCGCACAGCGTATACATGTCGAGGTTGCCGGCCATGATCTTGTGCAGCGTGTAGAATGGAGCCCACACCGGCTTGCCCGCGCTCAAGCGATCGAAGAATTCCTCAGGAAACGCGCTCAAGTATCCGTTCCCGTTCGCCTTCTGGCATTGCGCCAGTTCGGCCACCACCGCGTCACCGCGCTGCTTCAGAGTATCGTTTCCCGTGCTCGCATAACTGAGAGCGCAAGCCGACAGGAAATGTCCAGTGTAATGCCCGCGCAGCTCGCAGTCCGGAGCCTCCCAGCCTCCCAGCGGCTCAGCCGATGTAGACAATTTCGAATTCACGCGGAAGTTGTGGACAAGCCGGTCCACCGGAAGGGACTCGAGCCACTCCTCGTTCGTGTGCGTCGCATCGAGGAACGGACCTTCGAGCAGCCGTACTTGATCGAGCGGAAATGCCGTCGCCTTGAACGCGACCACCTCGTGCGGCCCACGGGGACGCTGCGGCGGCGCCGCCGCTAAACCTGCTGGGCCGACCATCGCCGCCACCGATTTCGGCAAACAAGCCGCGAGCGCCGCGGACGCGATTCCTGTCGCAGTTCCCGAGACAAACTGTCGCCGCGAAATCCCTCCGATCGACTTCCTACCGAAAGACTTTCTGTCAGATTTCATGGTCACCTCGTACCGAACTGCCAGGAAACGTTTCCCAGCAGATCCGATTCCCCGCATTCCTTACTGTCAAGTCTTTGCCGTTCATTCATCGCCTTCCAAGGCCGCCGTCTCCAAGGCACGGCAGAGTGGATCGGCCCATTGCACGAAAAAACATCCGACGACCAGCGAGTCCGACCGGAAGAATACACTCGCAGGCCGCGTGCAACAATACACTCTGAAATTTCGCTTGACACCAATATATAATACATTATACAAATCTGGCAGTTTCACTTTTCTCCGGCGCGGAGATTGGTGAGGGCGGATGAGGAAACGTTTTCCTGCTCTGCCAACGGGGTGGCAAACGGGAGACTCTACCGGCCTCTCTGCCTCATTTGAGCGGACACGCGAAGCCAATCGCGATCTTCCAGTTACGATTTGTGACTAGGCCGAGGGCGCATGGAAACCTCGGGACTGACGGAACGCCGTATCTTTTTTCAGCGGGTGCCATTCTGAATCCAAACACGTGCCGTGCTTTTTCAGCGGGGGCGACTAAAGGAGGGGAAGATGTCGCTGTATCGATTTTGGGTGCGTAGCACGCTTGTTTCTTTGTTCGTTCTGGCTGGTGCCGCCTTTTCATCGGCCTGGGCCCAGCAAAGCACTGCCGGGACTGTCACCGTCACCGTCGTCGACCAGAGCGGTGCGGTTGTGTCCGGCGCGCAATTAGAGCTCCGCAGCCTGTCCACGAACAGCGTTCGCACCGCCGCAACGCAGGATTCCGGCGTGTACAGCTTTGTTGGGTTGAACGTAGGAACCTATTCGCTCACGATCGCGAAGCAAGGTTTCGAGAAGCAGGTATTCGATGCGGTGCTCGTGCATGCCGCCCAGGTGACAGACTTGAAAGCGGCCCTCAGCGTAGGTGTCGCCACGGAGACTGTCGAAGTCCACGAAACCGCTACCCCTCTCATTGAAACCACTACGAACGGCATCGGCACCACGGTGGACATGAAGCAGATTGAGGATCTTCCGCTCGGCGGTCGCGACATCGCCAATCTCTCGACCTTGGTTCCCGGCACCTCGAATGTGGCGGGCGTCGGTCCCACGTGGAACGGCCTTCCCGTGATGGCGCAAGGCTCGAACGTGGACGGCGTCATCGGAAGTACCAACCGGATGAAATTTGCGGGCAACGGGGCTGCCCCGGACGTTCAGCCCCGCATTGAGGACATTTCCGAGATGACGGTGCAAACCGCCCATTTGGATGCTAACCAGGGCAATGGCCAGTCCGCCATGCAAGTAAACTATGTTACCCGCCAGGGAACCAACTCCTTGCATGGGCGTCTCTTCGAGGATTTCCAGAATTCGTACCTGAACGCGAATAGCTGGTCTAATGACGCAACCGCAACTCCAAAGCCGCATCTTGAGCTGAATGATTTCGGTGGCAGTATCGGCGGCCGAATTATCCGTGACAAACTCTTTTTCTTTGGTACCTACGCCGAGGCCAAGCAGCCGGGATCGTCGGTATTCGATAACGGCATCCTGACCCCCGCCGCTCAATCTGGCGTATTTACTCTCACCAACGGCAGTACCGTCTGCTTGTTCACTTACAACTGCCCCGGCGGAACGGGAATTGTTGATCAATACAACGCAACAAACGGAACCAGTTTCCCAACCGCCACAGCCGCCGGGCCTGCCAACGCTGTTACGGCCGCCGAGCAAGCTAACATCAACACTGCGGCGCTCCCACTGGGCACTCTGGGAAGTTCGCAAAACGGGGATCCGAACTGGCAAACCTTCCAATTTGAAGCACCGAATCCCACCACCTGGTATTTCCCAACTGTCCGCGTTGACTACGACATGTCCTCGACCATGCATTTCAACGTCGCATGGAATATGACCAAACAGAACATTCCCAACGGCGACGCGCCGACATTCCCTGGCACGCCCTTCAATGGACAGGGTGCCGGTAGCACCTTCAAGTACTACACTGCGGCCCTCGGTTTCGATTGGACTATTAAGCCCACCATCGTCAATCAATTCCGTGGCGGCTTTTTGTATCACTATGACGGTTTCGGTACTGTCGGCTTCAACAATATCGAAACCCAATATCCTGCAGTCGGGTGGAACTATCCCGGCGTAAATTTCCCCTACAACGGTGCGAGGGGTGCTTGGATGTCGGGCCAAAATTTCAATCTGCCGACGCCGGATTACTACCCCGTCTTTAACTTCTCTGACTCGGTCACCTGGCAACACGGCGCACACAGCCTGAGCTTCGGCGGCAACTGGTACCGCGAACAGGATCACTATTGGAACGCCCCGGCCGGTTATGCGGGCTTTACACTCGGCGTCGTCAACGGAGACCCCGCGCTGAACATGTTTACCGCCAGCAGCGTTCCCGGAGCTACGCAGACAGACTTCTCCAGGATCGAAGCGTTATACGGGATCCTGGCCGGAAGGGTGCAGTCGGTGAACGGACAGTTCCCAGTTGACTTGAAGACCGGGCAGTATGCGAACACCTGCTGCAGCGCATACAATCTCGACGAACTGTCCTACGCCGGAGGTCTGTTCATACAGGACTCGTGGCGCATCAAACCCAATCTCACTCTGAACTACGGCCTTGCCTGGAGTTTGACGTCGCCCCAGCAGGATTTGACAGGCGCCTACCATAGCGTTGATGTGAACTCATTGTACGGACCCTCGGGCGTCGGTAATCTGTTTAATCCCGGGTCTCTCAACGGCACTAACAATCCCGAGTACACTGCCAATGGAAGGCCCTACGGCGGCTGGTACAAAACCCCGCAACCGAGCATCGGCATAGCCTGGAGTCCGCAGTTCTCGCAGGGGCTCTTGGGAAAATTTGCCGGCGCGGGTCAGACCGTCATACGTGCCGGCTTTGCAATCAAGAATTCGGTTGAGCCGTACCAATACTTCTGGGATTACGCGACCGACCAGGGCTCGTTTTACTACGATAATTTTTCCCTGAGCGCGAGTCCCACCCCGGGAACCGGATTCTTTCAGCCGGGTTCTCTGGCGCTGACGTGCAGCTCAAGCTGCTCTAGCCCTGCTCAGCCGTCCGCATCGCAGTATCTATACACCCCGTTTTCGACGTATCAGAAGACGCTTCCCATGGCGGATACGACGTTCACTGGATTTCCTGCATGGGGCATCGAACCCCAGATCAAGCAGCCCTATACCGAATCCTGGAATCTCGGCATCCAGAAACAGATCGGGACCAGCAACGCCCTTGAGGTGCGGTACATCGGCAATCGCGTCGTGCACCAGTGGCTGGGGCTGAACCTGAACGAGGTGAACATTTTCCAAAGCGGAAACAACATTCCGGCAGGTGGTTCATTCCTCGCTCAGTTCCAACAGGCTCAGAAGAACTTGGCCATTAACGCAGCCAACGGGAATCCCGGAAGCTTCGCGAACTTCGGTCTCGCGGGCCAGGGGTCCACGCCGGTCTTCGATGCCGCCTTTGCCGGAGAAGCGATGAGCGGAGGGGCGCTGGCGGATTACTCGAATTCGCAGTTCGTCACCTATTTGAACCAAGGTGCCGCCGGTTCTTTCGCAAGCTCACTGGACAATCCGTTCGGCACCACCGACTACTTCTGCAATCTCGTCGGTGCTGGGTTTGGTCCCTGCTCAAGCACGACCGGTGCTGGGCAAGGCTTTACCGGTCCGGGTGCCGGCTACCCCATAAACTACTTCCAGGCGAACCCGTATAACGCTGGCGGATCCGTCAACATTCTCACCAACGGTGGATATTCCACGTACAATGCGCTGCAGGTCGACTTCCGCCAAAAGTCCTGGCACGGCATGCAATTCGACGTGAACTACACCTGGGCTCACAATCTCGGCATAGCCACCAAGAATGATTGGGAAGCGGTCATCGACAACGGATACACGCTTCGTAATCTCCACTTGAGTTATGCCCCTACGCTCTACGACATGCGCCACAGTCTAAACGCGAGCGGAACCTATGACCTGCCGTTCGGGGTCGGCAAACGGTTCCTCAATTCCAGCGGCGTGGTCGATCGGATCGTCGGTGGCTGGACCCTGGGGACGATCTTTACGTTCCATAGCGGTACACCGTTCACTCTGTTCGGCGGAAACAACACCTTCAATGACTACGCAGACGGCGGCGTCGTTCTAAACGGAATCACGCGCTCCCAGATACAAAGCGCCGTGGGCGTTACCAATCTGGGTGGCGGCTCCGTGGCTCTCATCAATCCCACCGTTGCCGGCCAGTGGACTTCCGGCGGTCAACTCGTCGCAAATACCAACCCAGGAACGATTGCCTCGCCAAACTACTTCTACGGCCCCCACTTTATCAACGACGACTTGGCCATAACGAAAACGATACCGATTCGCGAGAACATCCGCTTCAGCATCCAAAGCGAGTTCCTGAACGCGTTTAATCACCCAAATTTTGGGAACTACGGCGGATACTCGATGGATACCGGCGTTCAAGACGGATCTGGTTTCGGCACGACCTTCGGCGCTATCAATAGTGCCCGGGCGATCGAACTCCGCGCCAACCTCGAGTTCTGAGGAGGCACGCGAGCGAAACGATCAAAAGACAAAAAGCTCAGCCGGGAGCCGGCAACGGCTCCCGGTCCTTTTATGCACGGCGGGTGATGGTGCTTTTCGCGCGAGGGATTTGCAAGGCGGGCGCCGGCAGAGAGACTCCCGTCGTCGGAGCTCGCCTGGAACGAGAGTTAGCGATGCGAGCGGTTTCCCGCAAGGGTTCACCAGTGGCTGGGCCCAGTCAGAGTTGGGTCGCACAGATGACGTCTACCCGCGAGTGCCTACGAGTAGAAATCTCCTCAAACTATTACGAATGAGCGATATACAAATTCCTACCCGCCAAAAAATCCATTTTGTTGGCTTCGTCTGATCTTCGCTTTTTGCTCGGGACGGCCGCTTGTAGGCGCAGTCGAGGCCCAGCCTGCGACAGCTTCGACATCCCAAGGTGAGGACTCCCGTACCTGTTGTTGAGCTTACTCCGTCGCGAGTGAATCTTCCGGTGAGATATAAGGGGCGTGGGCGGCCGCCAGCCGCCTGTTCAATTCGGCCAGCGGCCCGGAAATCACGTTGTTCAACCTCGCCAGAACTCCTCGGAGCTGCTTCTGGAAAACGCCGATGTATTCTTCCTGCGGGACCGTTGGCTTGCCGGAGTAGTCGTTCACTTGCGCGAGCAGTTCGCGCACTTTGATTCGCAGATTCAGATGCTCCGGATCGGTCCACGGTGCCTGCAAATCGTTCTCGATTCCCGCGAGCGCCTTGCGAACCTGCGAGCTTTCCTGCGTGATCGCCGGATCGGGAACAGATTGCTCCAGCGCCGTCAGATGCGCGTTGATGCGACGGATGCGTTCCGTCGATTCATCGATGTCGTACGACATGCGTTCGAGCCGTTTCACCGCCCTGTAATTCAGCTCCATATCCTCGGCGCTTGGGTTGACCTGAGGATTCAGCCGCACCTTTGCCTTGGCCTCGAGCGTCTCTCCCGCAGCTTGCAAGCGCACCGTGTACTTGCCCGCAAGCGCGCGCACGCCAGGCAGCATCGGGTCGCGCCATTCCTTCGGCCAATCACCGGCAATGCCGAACCGCGGATCCTCCTGCAGATCCCATACCGCCCGATTCACGCCTCGATCTCCCGGTCCTTCCATCGTGCGAATCACGCGCTCTTCCGCGTCCAAAATCGAGATTTCCACTCGCCCTGAAGCCGCCGCCTGCGCGAGGTAGTACGAAATAATGCATCCGTAAGGCCGGTTCCGCGCCGTCCACATTTGCGAGCCAAGCGTGCTCGTATCACTCCAGCGGTTGTAACGCGTGCCGCGCGCAGGAGGGAAGAGCATCGCCTTGCGGGTCATCGCCGCGGCAAGCTGTTGCAGCGGCGTCGCGTCATCCAGAATGTAGAAGCCGCGAGCGTGCGTCGCGATCACCAGATCGTTGTCCCGTGGATGAACCTTCAGGTCGTAGACCGGCAGATGCGGCAATCCGAGCCGCAGGTCCGTCCAATTCTGGCCGCCGTCAAACGAGGCGTAGAATCCCAATTCCGTTCCCGCATAGATCAGGCTCGGCTGTTTGGGATCCGGTGTGACGATGTGGACATATCCGCTGAGCCCATTCGAGATTCGCTTCCACGTCTTTCCGCTGTCGTGCGTCACGTATGCGTACGGCGCAAAATCGTCCATCATGTGCCGGTCGAACGAAACGTAAACCGTCCCGGCATCCGCGTACGACGTGTTGATCGAGCTGACCCAGCTCTCGCGCGGCAATCCCTCGATATTCCCGATCACGTTCGTCCAGTGCGCGCCGCCATCGCGCGTCACCTGCAGATTCCCGTCATCCGTCCCCGCCCATAGCGTCTTTGGATCGAACTCGCTCTCGGCCAGCGACACGATGGTGCAGTGAAACTCCGCCGTCGAATTATCCGGCGTGACCGGTCCGCCGCTCAGCTTCTCCTCCTCGGGATTGTTCGTCGTCAGGTCAGGGCTGATCGCCGCCCACGAGTTCCCGCCGTGGGTCGTCTTGAAGACGACGTTTGCTGCGTGATAGATCACGTCTGGATCGAAGCGCGACATCAGAATCGGCGCGTTCCAGTTGAACCGGTACTTCAGCATGTCGTCGCCGGTCCCTGCCGACGCGACTGGATACGGCTGGATATACCGCTCTTCGTGCGTCTTCCAATCGAAGCGCGTCATGTCGCCTTGTCCCACGTAGTAAACGATGTCCGGATCGCGCGGGTCGGCCACGATGAACGTGCCGTCCGCGTGGCCGCGCATTCGCCGCCAGTCTCCCGCTCGCGCGCCTGTCTCGTTCCAGCGGTCGCTCGGCCCTCGCCACATTTCGTGATCCTGAAATCCGCCCAGCACGTGATACGGGTCCGCCATATCGAGCGTGACGTGGTACGCCTGCGCCATCGGCATGTTGTTGATGAAATCCCAGGTCGCGCCCCGGTCGTTCGAAATGAAAAGTCCGCCGTCGCTTCCGCCCAGCAGCCGCGAGGGATTCGTCGGATCGATCCACAGCGCGTGGACGTCGCCGAACCATTCGTCGTAGGGAATGTCGCGAAACGTCTTGCCGCCATCCTCGGAAATCTGCGGATACACAGCCAGCACGTAAATTCGGTCTTCGTCCACGGGATCGATGCGAACGTTGGAAAAGTAGAACGGCCGCGAATTGATTCGATGATTGCTGTTCACCAGGTGCCAGTGATTCCCGCCGTCATCCGATCGCCACAACACGCCTTCGCGCGACTCGATCATCGCGTACACCACTTCCGGATTGCTCTGGCTCGCGCGCATTTCGATGCGCCCAAGGGGACCGGCCGGTAAGCCGTTGTGCAGCCCGGGATCGGTCAACTTCACCCAAGTGTCTCCGCCGTCTGTTGAGCGGTAGAGCCCACTTCCGGGGCCGCCGCTGCGAAAATGCCAGGGGCGCCGCAGGTAGTCGTACATTCCCGCGAAGACGATATTGGGGTTCGTCGGGTCGAGCGTCACATCGCCTGCGCCCGTCGTTTCGTTAACGTACAGCACCTGTTTCCACGTGTTGCCGCCGTCGGTCGACCGGTAGAGTCCACGTTCGTGATTCGCTCCGAATTCGTGCCCCATCGCCGCCGCGAAAACGACCTGCGTGTCGAGCGGATTCACCACGATGCGCGCGAACCGCTCCGTGTTCTCGAGTCCCAGGTGCTTCCACGTCCTGCCACCGTCCAGCGTCTTGTAAATTCCGTCGCCGTATGACGCCGTGTTGCGCACCGTCCCTTCCCCCGTGCCAGCGTACACCACATTTGGATTGCTCGGATCGAGCGCGATGGCCCCCAGCGCGAGCGTGTTCCCGTCGTTGAAGATCGATTCGAACGTCGTGCCGCCATTCGTCGATTTCCAAAGGCCCCCCGACGAATGCGCCAGATAAATGATGTTGGGATCCCCCGGCACACCCGCCACATCCAGCACACGCCCGCCGAACACCGCCGGCCCGATGGAGCGCCAGTGCAGGCCAGCGAGAAGTTCGGGGTCTACCTTTAGAGGTTCTCTTGCATGGGAGATTTTTTCGCGGCCCGTCCCGCACACGCCAAGCCAGCCATTGAAAGCACAAGAAGGGCGCCGCAAAGATACGCGAGGCGAGGCCGAACCCGATTCCTTGGACGAAGACGGCTCATATCCATGCGCATCAGTCACCGCTTGGGTCCGCAGCCGGGGACGCGGAAGCCGCCGATTTTCGTCCGATAATCCTTGTCGTCTTTCTTCAGGTAGTCGCCGACGTACCAGAAGGTGCAGTCGTCGCCGGGATCCATCGCCGTCGTGGTGTAGTCCTCCCAGCGAAAGCCGTCCGTCTGCGAAGCCTCTCCGTTTGCGAGCACCGTTTCATGAAACGTCAGCAGGCCCTTAGGATCTTTCGCGCGCCGCGCCGCAAAGCGCTGGCCGGGGAAATTGGGCGTTCCACCAAACGAATAGCCGACGCCGATGTCGCCCTTCCGGTCCATGTCAATGCTTGGAATCGAGCGATAAAACTGATCCGGAGCGTACGTGCCCTGTTGGTAGAGGTAAGGATTGCGCTGCTTGTCGAGGCGAAACTCGTACCAGCGCACCCCTCCGCCACCCGCGCTCGTGTCGATCGAGTGTGCGCCGACGATGGATTCGCGATTTCCGATGCGGCGATAGACGAGGCGCTGCATCAGCTTGTCGCCCTGAACATCGAGCCGGACGTCCGTGCCCGGCTGCGGCACGCAGTGCGACAACTGCCCGTCGCACAAATAGTGATATGGAGCCACCGGAATTTTCACTGGACCGTCGGCCTTCGTGTTCGCCGGGTTATTCCAGTCAACGTGCACCTTCCATGCATAGATCCCGTCATCCTCGAAATTTTTCTTCAACTGCGTTCCGCCCGCCGCCATCATGATGTTCGGCGCGCCCGGCGGCGGCAGCTTTCGGCCGTCAATATCAGCGTTATTGAGGAAGTTCACGCCGTCGATGATCACGCACTGCTCCATGGCAGGTTGTCCCGCGAGCATCTTGTTGCGATCCGCGATGCAGTCGTGCTTCTGGATGACCGTGTCGCCTGTGCTCGTCGGAACGTAGTAACCGTCGGGCCACACGGCCGGACGCGGATAATCCGGAAACAGCTTGCGTTCAAACGCATAGCGGTAATACGTGCCGAGCGGGTCGGAAGTCGTGCTGACCGCATAGCACATGGCGAATGTCCCTCTAGGCGTATCGACTGCTTCACCTGGCTTATATCCGGGCGGCCTGTGAAA
>Ga0070733_10000858_pt1 | contig 23424 bp, 21 predicted proteins | sample Coa_R1_9_FD_66450 | JGI IMG/M metagenome (GOLD analysis project Ga0070733, IMG submission 66450) | Surface soil microbial communities from Centralia Pennsylvania, which are recovering from an underground coalmine fire - Coalmine... | ecosystem: Environmental > Terrestrial > Soil > Unclassified ...
CGGCGGTGCGGCGGATCCCGTCCGGAGTCATGGCCGAGGACGGCCCTTGCCAGAGTTGCCAGCCGCGCGAGGCGTACAGGCGGCTGCCTTCGGGGCTGGCGCCGAGCGCGCCGAGTTCGTAGGCACCGCGCACGATCCGTTCCATCACGGCCATCAGGGCGGCGCCGTGGCCTTGGCGGCGGTGATCCGCCCGGACCGCGACGCCTTCGACGTAGCCGGTGCGCAGTGCCCGGCCGTTGTGCAGCAGGCGGCGCTGCAGGACGCTGGCGTGGCCGATCAGCTCATCGCCGGAGAACAGCAGGGCGTGCCACGATCGCCGCATCCTTTCCTCTGGCTGATGAAATTCACCAGATCGACGTGTGTGATGCTGTCGCTATTTGATTATCGTACTGATATCTGACAAGCAGCGATGAGACTTTGTAGCGCCGAGCGATGGCATCCAGAGCGTTATCGCTATGGCTTCCTATGACATCCAACATCTGCCGGATTCCCTCAGCCGGTGCCAGAAGCTCTGCAGCAAAAGCACCAGCAATACGCTCTTCTCTGCCCCGCGCTGCCGATAGAATAAATTGCTTTTGTTGTGGGCGAATTAGAACCCGGCCCAAAGCCCGTGCTTGGCCGAAGCGGTTAGCCGGGGCTCCGACCCGCTGGTTGTCAAGCACGAGCCCGCACCGATGATTTCTGATAGCTACGAGCCCCTGGAGTCCATTCGACGGTACGTTGACATCACCAAGGCCAACCCAGGGAGATATATCAAATTGATCGGTCTCCTTAAGATTCAGGCTGTGCCTGATATTCCGGGCCATATTATACCCAATAGCCCATGGTTCGATGTCTTGTTCATCCGCATGGCTATCCAGGCTGCCCTGTATCGCGCTATGCAGCGGCTGGAGTACTTTAGCCTTCATCGTGGCTCTATCAGCGACTGGGCTTGCCCGGCGAATCCAGCTTACGGCGGCAGTGAGAGCTTCCACGTCTGCGCTATCGAAAAAATCATCAGCTATTTCGTCGGGCAAACTGTCGGCCACACTAATCACTTCGGCGGATGTCTGATCACTCAGCGAGTAAGGATCCAGGCCCATACGTGCAGTAGTTCTGCAGAAGTTCCGCTCGTCATCGTGGGCTCTCGCTATGGACGTCCACTCCTCAGCGAGCTGGGTCTTCGGAAGCCCTTCCTCGGCCAATCGCTCCAGGACATCATTGACGATAGCCGCGAGGCCAGCGCGCATGTCCTCTGTGCGAACCAGGTCATAACCACTGGTGGCGAATCGCACAGGAGTGAAATTCTCATTTTTATGCTGATCTTGCGCCCATACAATATGGCTGACGGCGCCTTCTGTCACGATCGTAAGATCGGGCCATGGCATGCCATCACTGGCGCCACGCAAATTGTGTTGGGCAAGCCAAGGGTACCTGTCAACGTTTCGCCATGTCCAATAACGTGTCTCAACTTCTGTCGGTCGGATGTGGGAGGTGAGAACCCACCAGTTCGATGCTACCCAGTAAGCGAGTGGATACAGTGATCCATAAATTCCGCGGCGGAAGTTTCCATCGTTGGCCTCCACCTGTGTGACGCATCTATTTCCAACCCAAATCTCATACCTGGCCCAAGTTGCCGCTAGCTCAGGCGTGGTAACCCCAGGTGCTTCCAGCCATTCAATCCGAGTGTCAAGCGAAACGTTCACCGCAGCCACCGTGGCGCTTGCCGGTCTTCGATCGGATACCCTTTATACTGGCCAAGTCCGGAATTACTGAGGCGGGCTTCATATGCTTGGCCTTGGATTCGCCGCCATGCGTATCTGGGGAAGTCGCCCTCGATGTCAGCGCTGACCGACCCGTCTCGAAACGCCGCCTTTAGCCACGTCTCGACCTCCTCGAAATCCAAACCTCGTGGGCACGCGGATGCATCGCTTCTTAGATTACCTGGCCCGGCGCTAGTTAGATAGTCTTTATGCTCGGTACTTATTATGTAAGTCACCTTTTCGGCCATTGCGTCGAGATCGGTCTCTGGCCCGGGAAGAAGTCGGTCTTCTTTGCGCGGGCGTCGACGATGAGGCGCCCTCATCGTGCCCTCCCTTCAAGTGGAGCAGCCGCGTCCAGGACCGTCATGATCCTAGAGTGACCATCACGACGCTGGTCAGTGCTCAGGCCTAAGTCAATCCATCTTCCCGCATGGCTGCATGGGCTGTCTGCAAATATAAGTGACCTCGGCCGATGTGACCGCTACGAGTCGCGTGGCGCGTTCACCAACGACGAGGTGACCCCGGCCAACGCGGGACTCATCGCCCTGCGCACATGATGACACTCATAGGGTGCGGCGGAAGACCATGTAGTCATGGCCGGGGCCGTTGTGGCCGGCTACCGGGCCGGTCACCGTGAAGCCCATGGACCGGTGGAAGGCGACCGATCCGGTGTTGCGCGGGGACGTGATCGAGCTGACCTCCCGCCGGCCGTCGCCGCGGGCCATGGCGAAGAATGATTCGTACAGCATCCGGCCCAGGCCACGCTGGCGGGCGGCCGGGGACACCCCGACGAAGTGGATGTAGGCCTGCGCCGGGTCGGAGGGGGAGAGGATGCCGACGAGAAAGGCGTCCGGCCCGTCCGGGCCATCGACCACCAGGCTGGTCCGGTGGAACAGGTCGAAGAACAGCCGGGGCAAGGCCGGCAGCACCGGCCGGCCCCACCATTGGTCAATGACTGCGGCGATGGCGTCGTAGTCAGCCGGCTCGGCCAGCCGTGCGAGACCGTTGTCTGAGCTCATACGGTTCATGCTGCCGGACCAGCACCCCGCCCGCGGGCACCGGTCTGTTCATGCTTCCCGGACCGCGGGGCCGGGGCGGGGGGTTTGGGCCTAACGCCACGCACGTGAGACAGGGCTGAACGGCCGGTGGCGTCGGGTGTAGTGTGGCCGCCAAGGCGGGTTTCCATGATCACCGAAGAGTCTCAGCATGGCCGCACGTAGATGTCTTCGTAAATTTTGACAGAGTGCAGACATAGACGTCACATGCGAAGTTCGGTGGCGCATAGGCCACTCAGAACCGGCTTCTCCAGGCGTCATGTCATACAATTGTGTTATGTCACAGCCGTATGATATTGAAGAGCTGCCGTCCCCATCTGCGGCGCTCCTGCAACTCGCCCGGCTGAAGGCCGATATGAGCCAGCGGGAACTGGCCGAGCGGGCTGACGTCCCGGTCACAATGATCTCGGCTTATGAGCGCGACCTGCGGCAGCCAACGCTGTCCACCCTGCTCAAGCTGCTGCGCGCGGCCGGGTTCGACCTCCGCCTGTATCTCTCCCCGCACGATGCGCACGATGACGTACTCGCCGGGCTTGAGGCTGGCCGCTCCGAAGCCGAGCGACGGTTCCGTGACAGCCAGCTTCAGGCGTGGCGCCAGGCGACACCTGCCGAGGATGTTGCATGAGTGACCAGGGAGACCTCGGTGAGCCAGAGCCGAATGCGGCGGCCATCGTCGCCGCGCTGAACCGGCACCAGGTGCGTTATGTCATCATCGGCGCCTTCGCTGCTATCGCACAGCAAGCCCCGATACCGGCGACAAGAGACATCGATCTGACGCCAGATACAAGCCACGAGAACCTGGCTCGCCTGTCGCAAGCGCTGACGGAGCTTGACGCAAGGATCCGGACCGAAGCAGTCCCGGGTGGGCTTGCGTTCAGTCACGATGCCGCGTCTTTGGCGGCCGCCGATGTGTGGAAGCTGATCTGCACCCACGGCGAATTTGACATCTCCTTCCACCCGTCAGGCTTCACTGATGGCTACGCACAGCTTGCCGTCAACGCGCATCGCCTTCGCGTGGGGGACGTGGAGGTAGTCGTAGCAGACCTCGCCGATGTGATCCGGTCCAAGGAGTCGGCCGGCCGCCCTAAGGATCTACGTGTGCTGCCACTGCTCTACCGGCACCAATCCGCACGCCGTCTGGGCTGAGGGCGCGGCCAATCTGATCATCTGGTTTCGATGGCCGGGGCTTCCCCGGCAGCCGTCGCGCGGCCAGTATGGTTTGCGGACAAGCCGGACAAGGGAGTCTTGGGGACCGTGGGTCGCAGGAGAGCCAATGCCCAGCCGGGGGAGGTGTCGCTGCGGCATCACAGCGACTTCAACAAGCTGTGGTTCGGCCAGGCCGTTTCCTCGGTGGGCAGTCAGGTTACGCTGCTGGCGCTGCCGCTGACCGCCGTGCTCTACCTGCACGCGAGCGCGGGTGCGGTCGGGCTGCTGACCGCCGCCGGGCTGGCCGCTTACTGTGGGCCCAGCCTGTTCTTCGGGGTGATGGCCGACCGGATCCGCAGGCGGTCGCTGATGATCGCCGCCGACCTCGGCCGGACCTTCTTCATCGGGCTCGTCCCGGTGCTGGCCTGGCTGCACTCGCTGAGCATGCCGGTGATGTACGCGGTCGCGCTCATCGAGGGCGGGCTGACCGTCATCTTCGAGGTTGCCTACCGGTCCTACCTGCCGAGCCTGGTCGGCGGTGCGGCGCTGCTGTCCGGTAACAGCCGCTTGCAGTCGACGGCCTCGGTGGCGCAGGTCGGCGGGCCGGGGCTCAGCGGGGCCCTGGTCGGCCTGCTGGGGGCGCCGTTCGCGCTGCTGACCGACGCCGGGTCGTTCGTGGTCTCGGTGCTGTCGCTGCTCTGGATCCGGGCCAGGGAGCCCGCGCCGGACCGCAGCCGGCCGTCCAGGGCCAGCGTGTTCGGCGAGATCCGGGCCGGGCTGAGCTTCATCTACCGTAGCCCGGTGCTCCAGTCGCTGGCCGGCTCGGCCGCGCTGTTCAACTTCTTCTCCCAGCTTCAGCTCACCCTGTACGTCCTGTACGCGGCCAAGGTGATGCGGATGAGCCCGGGGGAGATCGGGATCATCGTGGCCTGCTTCGGCATCGGCGGGGTGGCTGCCTCGGCCACCGCCAAGCCGGTGGTGACCCGGATCGGCTACGGGCGCACCCTGCTGACCGGGTACGGGCTGGGGGCACTGGGGATTCTGGGCATCCCGCTGGTCCCCGGGCCGCCGGAACTGAGCACCGGGCTGTTCACCATGGTGTACTTCACGGCCGGATACGGGATCGTCACGGCGAACATCTCGATGACCACGCTGCGCCAGATCGCCACGCCCGATTCGCTGCAGGGCCGGGTGAACGCCAGCTTCCGGTTCGCGATCGGCGCTTTGATGCCCTTTTCCGCCCTGCTGGCCGGGCTGCTCGGCGAGAAGCTGGGGCTGCGGGCCACCCTGTTCATCACGGCCGGCGGCATGCCGCTGTCCGTCGTGTGGATCGCGCTGTCGCCAACCCGCAAGGTGGGTGCCGCCGAGGAACTCGCCCCGGCCGATCCGGCCGGCGGCCTGAAGCCGAGCCGCGAACCCGGGCCGGAGGTGACCGAGCCGGCCTGACCGGGCTTACCGGCCGGTCCCCCAGCCGGCCACCAGGGTGGAGCCGTAGAGCAGGCCGGTGCCCGCCCTGGTCACCTCGCGGCCGGAGCTGACCGGGAAGGCACGTGCCCACCCCCCGCCGTAGCCGGTGGGGAAGGTGAAGACCCCCCAGGTGACGATCCACGGGATGAGCTCGCCGTTTTCGCCGGGGCACAGCTCGGGATCCGGGACCACCCGCCGCTGCAGCACGTACGGGCCACCCATCGCCTTGCCGAGTTCGTCGCGCCACACCTGCTCTGTGGTGTCGGGATGCCAGCCGGGGAGCACGCCGACGCCGCCGTGCAGCAGGGTCGGCTTGAGCACCAGGTCGGCGGCGTGGCTGGTGGCGTAGTCGAACAGGTCGACGGTGCTGCCGTCCTCCAGGGTGACCGGGCCGGGGCGGACCATCCGGGTCCACGGCAGCACCCGGTCGATCGCTTCGAGTTCCGCCGGGCTGAACAGGTGCCGGTTGCGCTGCTCGGAGATCATCGCAAGCGGTGCCTTGCTGCCGAACAGTTCGGAGTCGAACGGGGTGAACATGGCCACCTGGCCCCGGGCCACCGCGTCCAGGATCGGGTCCATCAGGGCCGGCCCCTCCGGCAGCAGCATCTGCTCGATGATGAAGATCCGGAAGATGATGTCCACCTGACGGCCGCGCAGCATCACCTTGCCGTTACGGACCTTGAGCTGGCCGATGTGGCAGGCGTGCGCGTCGAGTCCCTTGGCCCGCCAGCGGCGGGCCATCTTGTGCAGGGTGGAGCCGTAGACCTTGTAGAGGTTGGACCAGGCCACCATGGCGACCATCGGATAGGAGTCCCGGGCGAACCCGGTCTCGCCGAAGATCAGATCGATCTCCGCGCTCATGGTGTCGACGTAGCCGAGCCGGTGGGTGCGGGCGAACTCGCGCAACAGGGGGTAGCGCAGCATCGCCCGGCACAGGTCGGCGTTGTCGATGCCGGCGATCGCGCTGCCCATGTTGAACTCAAGGAGGCGCAGGCCGGATGGCTGCGGATACAGGTCACCCCGGGCGAGCTGGGTCACCTCGGTGACCGGGCGGCCGGCCCGGCTGCGCAGCACGGCGGAGATCTGGCTGTCGGTCAGCCCCGAGTCCCTGGCGAACGCGGTCAGGTCGCCGTCGTAGAGCTTGGCCGGCAGGCTGGCCAGGGCGGCCCGGACGTGCTGCAGATCGGAGTTGAGCTGCTCGGCCTCGGCGCGGCCGAGGAAAAGCGGCCTGGACAGGTGTGGGTCTGTGTCGAGTAACCCGGTCGAGGGGATGACGCTCAGCAGATCGGCTCCGGTGGCTCCGTGCCGCGCCACCTCGTCCAGGTAACCGGCGGTCAGGGCGGCCCGGTCCGTCGTCATTGAGTGCTCCCGGTGGTCAGGCAGCAGCCCATGTGAGCGCCGCCGGCGACATTGAGCACGGCCGCCCCGGAGGCAGCCGTGACGCCCCTGCTGATGATGCCGCCGAAGCCGCTCGACGTGGTGTACACGCCCCAGGCGACCACCCAGGGCTCCGGCTCGCCGCCGGCGGGGAACAGCTCGGTCACCGGGTGGATCCGCCGCTGGATGACGTACGGGCCGCCCATCGCCTTGGTGAGCTGGTCGCGCCACAGCTCCGGTGTGGTGCCGGGATGCCAGCCGGCCAGCACGCCCTGGCCGCCGTAGCGCAGGGTGGGCTTGAGCACCAGCTCACCGGCGTGGCCGATGGCGTAGTCGAGCAGGCCGGCCGCCCCGCCGTCCTCCAGCGTCACAGGCCCGGATCTGACGGCCCTGGTCCAGGGCAGGATCGCGTCGATGGTGGCCAGTTCATCCGCGCTGAACAGGTGCCGGTTGTGCTCGTCGGAGAGCATGGCGAGCGTGCCCTTGCTGCCGAACAGCTCGGTGTCCAGTGGGGTGAACATCGCCACCTCGCCCCGGGCGACGGCGCCGAGCACCGGATCCAGCAGCTCGGCCGCGCCCGGTTCGAGCAAATACTCAAACAGCCACATGCGGGAGATGACGTCCACCGCCCGGTCCCGCAGCCAGACCCGGCCGCCGCGCACCTCCAGCTCGCCCATGTGGCAGCCGTGCGCGTCCAGGCCAAGCTCGCGCCAGCGCGCGGCGAGCTTGTGCATGTACGGGCCCAGCCGGGCGGCGTAGCTGCTCGGCCAGTCCGTGACCGCGACGACGGGGGAGGAACCGGGCGCGAACCCGGTGCCGTCCAGCAGGCCCGCCACCTGGGCGCGCATCGTGTCCACGAAACCGAGGCCGTGTTCGGCGGCGAAGGATGCCAGGACCGGGTGGCGCAGCATGTACCGGCACAGGTCGGCGTTCTCCATGCCGCCCAGCGCGCTGCCCATGTTGAACTCCATCAGCTTGAAGCCGGTGGCGTCCTCGTACAGGTCGGCGCGCCCCTGCGGGCTCGCCTGGTCGCTGCGGCTGGCCATGACGGCATCGAGCTGGTAGCCCTCGGCCCCCGCGTCCCGCGCGAACGCGGCGAAGTCCCCCCCGTACAGCCGGTCCGGCAGGGTGACGAGCATCCGGCGGATGGCTTCCACGGCGGCGTAGAGCTGGCTCCAGTCTGCCGCCGTGGCGAACACCGGCCGGGACAGGTAGCGCACGCCCGGGGCGAACGAGTTGAGCAGGATCTCCGCCGATTCCGCCATGTCGCCGGTCAGCTCGGCCGCGGTGGCTCCCGCCCGGCTGACCTCGTCGAGGTAGCTCGCGGTGAGGGCGGCTCTGTCCATCGAGGGGTCCCTTCGCCGTTCGGCCGCTGCGTGAGAGCGCTACTCGAAACGCTTTCGCAATTCCGTACGGAGCACCTTGCCCTGGGCGTTCCTCGGCAGCGCGTCGACGATCTCCAGCCGGTCCGGCCAGTCCCGGCGAGTCACCTGCTGCTCGTCCAGGTACTGGGTCAGCCCGGTCAGCGTCGGCGGCTCGCCGGCCGGCACCACCACGGCGCAGGCCTTGTCGGACCCGGTTCCGTCCGGGTCCGGGTACGGGATCATCACGACGTCGCTGATCTGCGGGTGCTGGCCGAGGATGGCCTCGATTTCGAGGGTGGGCACCATCAGGCCGTTGGCGCGGACGATCAGGTCGACCCGGCGGCCGGTGAGCCGGATGCCGCCGCGCCCGTCGTCGCGGGCGGTGTCGCCGGTGTCGAACCAGCCGTCGGCGTCCAGGCAGGCGGCGAAGGCGTCGGCCTGGTCGATGTAACCGAGGCAGAGGGATGCGCCACGGATCAGCAGCCGGCCCACCCGGTCACCCGGCGGGGCGTCGATCCGGACCTCGATCCAGTCCACCGGGGAGCCGTCGCTGTGCGCCGCCCAGCCCTCCGGGTCGCCGCTGCGGGTGATCGTGATCGCGCCGCATTCGCTCATCCCGAAGTTGGAGTCGAGCCGCACGTTGAGCACGTCGCGGACCTGCCCGACCAGCGGCGGCGGGACCGGCGCGGAGCCGGTGTTGAGGCAGCGCAGCGAGGAGATGTCGCGCGGCTTGTCGCGCTGCGCGGCGATCATGCCCATGATGTACATGGGCGCGCCGAAGACCAGCGTCACACGGTGCTCGGCGACCAGGTCGAGCAGCAGTTCCATGCTCCTGTTGTCCTGCATGACGCAGGTCGCGCCGAGCGCCACGGGCATCCAGACCGCATAGGCCGAGCCGGCCAGGTGGGTGAGGTAGTGCGGGATCAGGATGGCATCGTCCGGGCCGAGTTCGTAGATGTCGGAGAAGGCCCTGGTGGAGGCGTACATCGTGTTGTAGGAGTGGGCGACTCCCTTGGGCCTGCCGGTGGTGCCTGAGGTGAACACGATCTGGCAGACCTCGTCGGGGCCGGGCAGCGGGAGATCGCGCACCGGGTGCGTATCCTCCCAGGGCGTCGTCACGAAGAACTCGTTGAAGTCCACCGCGCCGGTGGCCGCCGCGTCGCCGGTCACGACCCGGTGCACAAGCGAATCGGGCGCGATCTGGCGGAGCCGTTCGGCGTAGCCGGTGCCCTCGTAGCTGTCGGGCACAATGGCGACCTTCGCCCGCGTCATCTCGAGCACCAGACGGAGTTCCCGGCCGCCGAACTGGGGAATCACGGTCGCGACCACGGCGCGCAGCCGCGCACAGGCCAGATAGAGCGCAGTGAGCATCCACCAGTTCGGCAAGTGGACCACCACGATGTCGCCCTGGCCGACACCAAGCTCGGTCAGCGCGGCGGCGAACCGGTCAACGGTGGCCGCGAGCTGGCTGTAGCTCAGCGTCCTGGCATGCACTCCGTCCTCGTAGGCGATCACCGCAGGCGCCTGTGGCCGCTCGCGAACGGCCCGGGCCAGATCGTCCAGGAAGGTTTCCCGCCGCCACCAGCCATGCTCATAGAACTCGGCCGAACGCGCCGGCCCGGCCGGTATCAAGCTGTCCCACATAGTCATGCCCCTTCGTAACTTGAGGGGATGATATCGGGGGAATTGTTCCCGGGGCAGGCGGGTGGCCGAGCCGCGTGTGCCCCGGCGCGCACCGCACGCGTCCGGGGGCACACGCACCGGCTGGCGCCGGCTCAGCTGTCGGCGGAGTCCTTCGCCACCTTCTCGGCCAGGTGCGCGGGCAGCGGCTCGTGGCGCAGGTACCTCCGGCTGAACGAGCCGGTGCCGTGCGACAGCGAGCGCAGGTCGATCGCGTACCTGATGATCTCCAGCTCCGGTATCTCGGCCTTGACCAGGGTGCGCCCGGAGCCGACCGGCTCGGTGCCGATCACCCGGCCGCGCCGCGACGACAGGTCGGACATGACGCCGCCCACGTAGTCGTCGGCGACCAGCACCGACACCTCATCCACCGGTTCGAGCAGGACACCCTTGCCCTTCTCCACGGCGTCCCTGAGCGCGGCGCGGCCGGCCTTCTGGAAGGCCATGTCCGAGGAGTCCACCGAGTGCGCCTTGCCGTCGTACAGGGTGACCCGGATGTCCACCATGGGATAGCCGGCAATGACCCCCTGCTCCATCTGGGACCGGATGCCCTTTTCCACCGAGGGGATGAACTGCCGGGGGACCACGCCGCCGACGATCTTGTCCACGAACTCGAAACCGCTGCCGGAGGGCAGCGGCTCGATCTCGATGTGGCAGATGCCGAACTCGCCGTGGCCACCGCTCTGCTTGACGTTGCGGCCCAGGCCGTTGGCCTTGCCCGCGACGGTCTCGCGCAGCGGCACCCGCAGGTCGACGGTCTCCACCGCGACCCCGTACCGGTTGGCCAGGCGGTCCAGCATCAGGTCGGAGTGGGCCTCACCCATGCACCAGAGCACGAGCTGGCGGGTGTCGGCGTTCATCTCCATCCGCAGCGTCGGGTCCTCGGCGACCAGCCGGCCGAGCGCCTGGGACATCTTGTCCTCGTCGGCCTTGGACTTGGCCGTGATCGCGACCGGCAGCAGCGGTTCGGGCATGGACCAGGGCTGCATGAGCAGCGGCTTGGCCGGGTCGGAGAGCGTGTCGCCGGCCTCGGCGGTGCCCAGCTTGGCCACGGCGCAGATGTCACCGGCCGGGCAGGCGGAGATCGGCCGCTGCTGCTTGCCCAGCGGTGAGGTGAGCGCGCCGACGCGCTCGTCGGTGTCATGGTCGGCGTGGCCGCGCTCGGCCATGCCGTGGCCGGACACGTGCACGCTGGCGTCGGGGCGCAGCGTGCCGGAGAACACCCGGACCAGGCTGACCCGTCCCACATACGGATCGGATGTGGTCTTGACCACCTCGGCCAGCAGCGGGCCCTTGGGGTCACTGGTCAGGCCGCTCACCGGCTTGCCGTCGAGGGTGGTCACGGCGGGCAGCGGGTGCTCGCTGGGCGACGGGAACGCCTGGGTCATGATTTCCAGCAGCTCGGTCAGGCCGATGCCGCGGGTGGAGGCGGTGGCAAGGACCGGGTAGAAACTGCCCAGCGCGACGGCCTTCTCCAGGTCCTCGATGAGCACCTTGGGGTCGATGTCCTCACCGGACAGGTACCTGTCCATGAGGCTCTCGTCCTCGCTCTCCTGGATGATGCCCTCGATCAGCGAGCCGCGCAGCGCCTCCATCCGGTCGGTGTAGCCGGGCTCGGGGTCGCGCTCGGTCCGCTCGCCGCCGGAGTAGTCGTAGAAGCGCTCGGAGAGCAGGCCGATCAGCCCGCGCGGGCCGTCGTCCCCGGTCACCGGCAGGTACAGCGGCGCCACCGAGTCGCCGAACGCCTCACGGCAGGCGGCCAGCGCCTCGTCGAAGTCGCCGCGCTGGTGGTCGAGCTTGGTGATGACGACGGCGCGCGGCATCCCGACGCTGGCGCACTCCTCCCACAGCATCCTGGTCAGGCCGTCCACGCCCTCGGCAGCCGAGACGGTGAACAGCGCGGCGTCCGCGGCCCGCAGGCCGGCCCGCAGATCGCCGGTGAAGTCGGCGTAACCGGGGGTGTCCAGGAGGTTGACCTTGATTCCCGCGTGAACGACCGGGGCCAGCGAGAGGTTGACCGACCGCTGCTGCCTGACCTCGACCTCGTCGTAGTCGCTGACCGTGCTGCCGTCTTCCACCCGGCCCGCCCGCTGGATGGTGCCGGTGAAGGCGAGCAGGGCCTCCACGAGAGTTGTCTTGCCCGCTCCCGAATGGCCGACCAGCGCGACGTTGCGCACGTCGCCTGAACCCGGCTGGCCGGCCGCCTGTGGGCCGCCCGCGGCTCCCACACCCATCTTGTCCGCCACTGGCGTCGCCTCCTGTTAAATTCCATCCGGCTTTCTGCACAACCACCTTTTACCTGTTGGCCGCCGGCCACAACCCCTGCGCCAACTCTGGTAGATCTATCGCAGCCTGCCGGAAGCCCGCGACCCCGTCCTGGCAGGCTTCCGGCCGTCCCGCCAGTAGTATTCGGACGCCATGCTGAACATGATCCGGCCCGTGCTCGACCGGGTGACGACCCCCGCCGGGCGGGCGCTTGCCCGCACGCCGATCACCCCGAACGCCATCACGGTGATCGGCGCCCTGGGCGTCTCGGCCGGGGCGCTCGCCCTGTTCCCGGCCGGCGAGCTGTTCGCGGGCACCATTGTCTGCACGTTCTTCGTGCTCGCCGATATGCTGGATGGTGCGCTGGCCAGGGTCAAGGGAACGAGCGGGCCGTGGGGCGCCTTCCTTGACTCCACCCTCGACCGGGTGGCGGACGCGTCGGTGTTCGGCGGGCTGATGCTGTGGTTCATGTTCGGCGGCCATAGCAGGCTGCTGGCCGGGGTGGCACTGTTCTGCCTGGTCTCCGGGATGCTGGTGTCGTATGCGAAGGCGCGCGCCGAGGGCCTGGGCTACCGCTGCGACGTCGGCATCGCCGAGCGCAGCGAGCGGCTGCTGATCGGGCTCGTCGCGGCCGGCCTGTCCGGTCTCGGCGTGCCTTATGTCCTGGCCATCGGGCTGTGGAGCCTGGCAGTGCTGAGCGCCGTGACGTTCGGGCAGCGGGTGGTCGCGGTCCGGCAGGCTTCGCGAGCGGGAAAAGGCGGGGAGGGCTGATGCCGACGATCAGCGAACGGCTGACCGATCTGGCGTACGGGCTCGGCTGGAAGCTGGTGTGCAAGGCGCCGGAGTCCTGGGCGGAGGGCGCGTTCATGTTCGCCGCCGACGTCGCCTGGCGCCGGCAGGGGCCGCGGGTGCAGGTGCTGGAGGGGAACCTGCGCCGGGTCCTCGGCCCGGACGCCGACGGCAAGCAGCTTCGCGCCCTGTCCCGGGATGCGATGCGTTCCTACGCGCGCTACTGGCTGGAAGTCTTCCGGCTGCCGGTGATCAGCCGCGAGCGGATCCTGGCGGACATGCGGTGCACCGGCGAGGAGCAGGCGGCCTTCGAGCACATGGCGGCCGGCCGCGGGGTGATCTTCGCGTTGCCGCACATGGGTAACTGGGAGCACGCCGGCGCCTGGATCGTGGCCCGCGGCGCGGACCGGCTGACCACGGTTGCCGAGCGGCTCAAGCCGGAGTCGGTGTACGACAAGTTCGTCGCGTTCCGGGAGAGCCTGGGCATGGAAGTGCTGCCCGCCACCGGCGGGGTGAGCCGGTTCGGCGTGCTCGCCCAGCGGCTGCGCGAGGGCCGCCTGGTCTGCCTGCTGGCCGACCGGGACGTCACCGGGGCCGGCATCGAGGTGGATTTCTTCGGTGAGAAGGCCAGGATGATGGGCGGTGCCGCGGCGCTGGCCGTGCAGACCGGCGCGGCGCTTATGCCTGTCACACTGTGGTATGAGGGTGCGTGCTGGGGGGCCCACATCCACAAGGAGCTTCCGGTGCCCGGTGCGGGAACGAGGCAAGAGCAGACAGCGGCGATGACCCAGCAGCTGGCCACCGTCTTCGAGGACGCCATCAGGGCGCACCCCGCGGACTGGCACATGCTGCAGCGGGTTTTCCTCAGCGACCTGGACCAGGCGCGGCTGGCCGCGTCGGTGGCCAAGGTGAAGGCCGCCGGGGGCGAGGCCGGGGACAGCGCATGAGGATCGGCCTCGTCTGCCCGTACACGTGGAACGTACCCGGCGGGGTACAGCAGCACATCAGGGACCTGGCCGAAGCGCTGATCGACCTGAACCACGAGGTGTCGGTGATCTCGCCCGCCGACGACGACGTCCCGCTGCCCGGCTACGTGGTGCCCGCCGGGCGGGCGGTGCCGGTCCCGTACAACGGCTCGGTGGCCAGGCTGTCGTTCGGCTTCCTGTCCGCCAGCCGGGTGCGCCGGTGGGTCAGGGACGGCGACTTCGACGTGCTGCACGTGCACGAGCCGGCCGCGCCGAGCCTGTCGCTGCTGGCCTGCTGGGTGGCGACCGGGCCGATCGTGGCAACCGTGCACACGGCCAATCCCCGGTCCAGGGTGATGCACGCCGCCGAGCCCATGCTGCAGTCGGCCCTGGAAAAGATAAGCGCGAGAATCGCCGTCTCCGAGGCGGCTCGCACGACGCTGGTTGAGCATCTCGGCGGTGACGCGGTTCTCATACCGAACGGCGTTGCCGTCAACCGTTATATCAAGGCGGATCCGCTGGCTGGCTGGCCAGGGCCGGGCGGGGCGATCGGCTTCCTGGGCCGGCTGGACGAGCCGCGCAAGGGCCTGGCGGTGCTGCTGCGCGCGTTCGAGTCGCTCGGCCCGCAGCGGCCGGGGCTGCGGCTGCTCGTCGCCGGCCCCGGCGACGCGCAGGAAGCACTCGCCAAGGTCAGCCCGCAGTTGCGGGACCGGATCGTGTTCCTCGGCCAGGTGAGCGAGGAGGACAAGGTCCGCGCGCTGCACTCGGTCGACGTGTTCTGCGCGCCCAACACCGGCGGCGAGAGCTTCGGGATTGTGCTGGCCGAGGCGATGGCGGCGGGGGCGCCGATCGTGGCGAGCAACCTGGAGGCATTCAACCGGGTGCTGCGCGGCGGCCAGGCGGGCGAACTGTTCGCCGTGGGCGACGCGGCCGATCTGGCCCGGGCCGCGGGCCGCCTCCTTGACGACCCGCGGCGGCAGGCCAGCCTGTCGGCGGCCGCGTCCGAGGCGGTCCGCGGCTATGACTGGCCGGTGGTGGCGCGCGACGTGGTCCGGGTGTACGAGACCGTGGTCTCAGGCACCAGCCTGGTACGGGTGGCGGCGGTGGCCGCTCGCGGCCGGTAGCCATGTTCGCGGACATCTTCCTGGTCATCGCGGCCGCGGTGCTGGTCGGCGTCTACGTGTCGTGGCGGGCGGGCAGGCTGGACCGGCTGCACGCGCGGGTCGAGGCGGCCAGGGCCGCGCTGGACGCGGCCCTGCTGCGGCGCAACTGCGTCGCGGTCGAGCTCGCCTCATCCGGGCTGCTGGACCCGGCCACCAGCGTGCTGCTCGCCGAGGCCGCGCACGACGCCAGGACCGGGACCAGGCCGCGTGAGCTGGCCGAGAGCGACCTGTCCCGGGCGCTGCGGGCGGCGTTCGGCCAGCCCGGGTTCCGGGTGGCGCTGAGCGGTTCCGGCGGTGCCGAGGAACTGCTGACCGAGCTGGAGGCCGCGGCCCACCAGGTCTTTCTGGCCAGGAAGTTCTACAACGACGCGGTGGCCGCTACCAACGCGGCACGGCGGCGGATTCTGGTCAGGGTACTGCGGCTGTCCGGCCGCGCGGCGGCCCCGGAGTTCTTCGACATCGACGATTCGCTGGTGGCCGCCGCCGAGGGCGACGGCGCCGACATGCCCCACCTGACGGGGTGATCGCGCCTCCCGTCAGATGGGGCATCCGTGCTAGCTCCCAGGTCCATAGCTAGCTCTGGCTGTTAGCGTGCGCAGGCGATGCGCGGGCTAGCTAGCTTAGAGCGGGGACTAAGTTGTGGCCGGCATTGCGCCCGGCTTCGAGCCGCTGATGAAGCAAGCAGAAATAACCCCCCTGGGTGTTATGTCTGCATTGCCCAAAACATTGCCAAAGCAATCGCTTGTTGGCAAGAGTGGCCGAGGCCAACTTCTGGGGTTATTTTTCACATGCCGCCGGGGCGTTCCGTGGCTGAGTGGTCTGGCCCGCCCAGAGCCCGGTCGTAGTGCTGCTGCCTGGACTAGCTAAGAGTGACGGTCAGAACCGACTTTGAGCCCTTGATGAAGAACTTGGCCTTGGCCCCCTTCGGGCCCGAGCCGCAGATCGCGGCCTTGGTGTGGGCCTTGACCACGCCGAGCTTCGTCTTGGGATTGGTGCCGACCTTGACCAGAATGGTCTCGGCCACGGACTCCTTGTTGGTGATGCTGAAGGTGAAGTTGGTCGCGGAGCAGGTGCCGCTGACCGGTGGGCCGGTCAGCGAGGTGGGGTGCCACGCCGCTGGCGTCCCCTTGATGGTGGTGTTCGGTCCGGTGACCGAGGGCGCGGCGGCCATGCGTGCGGTGAGCGGTGCCACGGATGCCGAGGCGGGCACTGCGAACCCGGCGGCAGCGGTCATCGTGAGCATGCCGATCGCCGCGACGCGGCCCAGTGAGTTCCTGATCGAGAGCAAGATGTTCCCCTTCGCTTCGTCTTGTCCTGCCGTGCCCACGGCGGGGCAGGTGTTGTGCACACTCCGGACGAGCGCAGACCGCAGACCAGTATCGCTCTCGGTGCCGGGACTTTGCCAGGGTGAAATCGCCGGCGGCCGGGCCGCGGCCCGCGCGGCGGCACCCCGAACCCGGAACTAACATGTGAAGACCAGCCACAAGGGATGCAAGCGAGGTTCTGACAGTGCCTGAGACCACATCCGACCAGAGGTTCCCCGGCGGCGCTGGGCGAAGCGCGCAGACGGGGACGGCGCGAGTCAAGCGGGGCATGGCCGAGATGCTCAAGGGCGGCGTGATCATGGACGTGGTCACCCCGGACCAGGCCAAGATCGCCGAGGACGCCGGAGCGGTCGCCGTGATGGCGCTGGAACGGGTGCCCGCCGACATCCGGGCGCAGGGCGGCGTGGCCAGGATGAGCGACCCGGACATGATCGAGCAGATCATCGGGGCGGTGTCCATCCCGGTGATGGCCAAGTGCCGGATCGGTCACTTCGTCGAGGCGCAGGTGCTCCAGTCCATCGGGGTGGACTACGTCGACGAGTCCGAGGTGCTCACCCCGGCCGATGAGGCGCACCACGTGGACAAGTGGAAGTTCACCGTGCCGTTCGTGTGCGGGGCCACCAACCTGGGCGAGGCGCTGCGCCGGATCGCCGAGGGCGCCGCGATGATCAGGTCGAAGGGCGAGGCGGGCACCGGCAACGTGATCGAGGCGACCAGGCACATGCGCCAGATCGGCGGCGAGATGCGCCGGCTGTCCGGGCTGTCGCCGGACGAGCTGTACACGGCCGCCAAGGAGCTGAGCGCGCCGTACGAGCTCGTCGCCGAGGTCGCCGCGGCGGGCAAGCTCCCGGTCGTGCTGTTCACCGCCGGCGGGATCGCCACCCCGGCCGACGCCGCGATGATGATGCAACTCGGAGCCGAGGGTGTGTTCGTCGGCTCGGGCATCTTCAAGTCCGGCGACCCGGCGACGCGGGCCGCCGCCATCGTCAAGGCCACCACGTTCTACGAGGATCCCGACGTGATCGCCAAGGTGTCCCGCGGACTCGGCGAGGCCATGGTCGGGATCAACCTGGACACCCTTCCGCCCGAGCAGCACTACGCAGGGCGTGGATGGTGACGCAGGGCGCGCCACTCATCGGCGTCCTCGCTCTGCAGGGCGACGTCGCCGAGCACATCAGGGCGCTGACCGAGGCCGGGGCCGCGGCGGTGGCCGTCCGCACGCCCGGGCAGCTCGACGAGGTCGGCGGCCTGGTCATCCCGGGCGGAGAGTCCACCACCATCTGGAAGCTGGCGGTGGCCTTCGACCTGATGGAGCCGGTCCGCAAGCGGATCGCGGGCGGGCTGCCCGCTTTCGGAAGCTGCGCCGGGATGATCATGCTGGCGGACGAGATGACCGGCCGGGCGGTCGGCCAGGAGACGTTCGGCGGGATCGACATGACCGTGCGGCGCAACGCGTTCGGCCGCCAGGTGGACTCGTTCGAGAGCGACATCAGCCTGCGGGGAATCAGCGGCCCCCCGTTGCGCGCTGTATTCATCAGGGCGCCGTGGGTTGAGCGGGCCGGGCCGGGTGTCGAGATACTCGGCGAGGACCCCCGCACCGGTAGGATCGTCGCGGTCCGCCAGGGGCCACTTCTCGCCACGGCGTTCCATCCCGAGCTGACGCCGGACAGGCGATTGCATCAGCTATTCGTGCAAATCGTGAGAGAACAGGAACATTCATGAGCGGCCACTCCAAGTGGGCGACCACAAAGCACAAGAAGGCGGTGATCGACGCCCGGCGTGGCAAGCTCTTCGCCAAGCTGGTCAAGAACGTCGAGGTAGCGGCGCGCAGTGGCGGCGGCGACCCGGCCGGGAATCCCACCCTGTTCGATGCGATCCAGAAGGCCAAGAAGAACTCGGTGCCCAACGAGAACATCGACCGGGCGGTCCGGCGCGGAGCCGGGCTGGAGAGCGGTGGCGCGGCCTACGAGGCGGTCACCTACGAGGGATACGCCCCCGGCGGGGTCGCGGTCCTCGTCCAGTGCCTGACCGACAACAGGAACCGGGCGGCCTCGGACGTGCGTACCGCACTGACCCGCAACGGCGGCTCGATGGCCGACCCCGGCTCGGTGTCGTACCTGTTCCACCGCAAGGGCGTGGTCATCGCGAACAAGGCCGGTGGCAACGGCGCCGAGGTGACCGAGGACGACGTGCTGACCGCGGTGCTCGACGCGGGCGCGGAAGAGGTCAACGACCTGGGCGAGACGTTCGAGGTGATCAGCGAGCCGACGGACCTGGTAGCCGTGCGCACCGCACTGCAGGAGGCCGGGATCGACTACGAGTCCGCGGAGGCGGCGTTCCTGCCGACCATGGAGGTCCCGCTGGACGAGGAGCACGCGCGCCGGGTGTTCCGGCTGATCGAGGTGCTCGAGGACTCCGACGACGTGCAGGACGTGTACGCCAACTACTCGGTCAGCGACGAGGTCATGGAGAAACTCGGCTGAACCGCCGCCAGCAGGAGCCGGCGATCCGCCTGGAATTACTTTCTGTAATCAGAGGCAGTTCCGTCTCTACAGTGAGATACGAAACTGTAACTGATCGTAGTAGCCGCTGGTTGCGATCGGTAACACTTGTGGCCGGTTGCTGATCGGCGGCATATTACCTGTGCGTGTGTGCATGTTCCGCACCTGTGAGCGTGACGGATGTGACATACGGGGACAAAGGGACTGGCGGTTCGGTGCCGAATGAAGTCCGAAGAGGCGAATTAGATCTTTTGGGGTTCCTTACGCAACCACCGAGAGTTACGCTCATCGAGAACAGGCGGCATTTGGAGTAGCTTCAACGAGGGAGCGGACACATATGTTCCGAAAGATCCGTACTTTCTGGTTGGTGGCCGTCCTCGCCATGCTGGCGGGCACATTAGCCACCACGGCGCCTGCTGTTGCCAACGCTGGCACCGCAACCGCGAACGCCAAGGAGATCGGCTACCTGGGCACGGCGTACGGGACGCGGGTCATGGTCGGCTCGACCGTGACATCCGGGCGCTCCGCGGTGTCCACGCTGGGCTGCACGTCGATGGCCGGCGTGACGCATTCCAACACCGTGGCCTCGGTCGGTGTGCCGGAACTCAGCACCGGCACGATCGACACCAGCGTCTCATCCGAGGAGACCAGCACCGGATTCGCGACCACCAGCAGCTCCACCATCCAGAACGTCAACGCGCTCAGCGGCCTGATAACGGCCACCGCGGTGCAGTCGGTCAGCACCACCAGCAAGGACAAGAAGACCGGCAAGTTCAGCACGAGCGCGGCGGGCACGCAGTTCATCGGCCTGACTGTGGCCGGGGTCCCGGTCAGCGCGACACCGCCGCCGAACACCAAGCTCTCGCTGCCCGGCGTCGGTTACGTGGAACTGAACCAGCAGGCCTCGCACGTCTCCACGACCAAGGCGAGCCTGCGGGTCATCGGGCTGCACATCGTGGTGACGCTGTCCACCCCGCTTGCGCCGCTCGGCACCCAGATCGACGTGGGCTTCGCCGCCAGTGGCCTCGGCGGCCCGGTGGCCGGCCTGCTGGACGGGCTCGCCTACGGCGCGAACGCCAACGTGGGCGGCGTGGTCATCGCCGGCAACGAGTTCCCGGAAACGCTGTCCTGCCTGGGCACCTCCGGCGCGACCAGGACCAACACCGGCGTCGCGCTGAGCATCCCCGGCGTCCTCACCAGCGGCACGGTGGCCGACACGGTGGAGGGCACGGCCGGCCACAAGAACGCGTCGGCGACGGTGACATCCACCATCCAGGGCCTCAACCTGCTGAGCGGCATCGTGGCAGCGACCGTCATCGAGGCCAACGTCACGGCGGCGGGCAACCCGCCGTCCTACACCGACAACTCCGACTTCCTGGGGCTGACCGTCGCCGGGTTCCCCGGGATCGGCGACAACGTGCCGCCGAACACCAAACTGTCCCTGGCCGGCATCGGCACGCTGTGGCTGCACCGCCGGTTCGAGTTCGCGCACCAGATCAAGGTGATCATGGTCCAGCTCATCGTGACCGTGCCGGACAACCCGACCGGCCTCGCACCGGGCACGACGGTCAACGTGGGTTACGCGCAGGCCAGCGTGGGCTAGGAGGCCTGAGCGCGCGGACGCCCCGCCGGCCGGTCACCGGCCGGCGGGGCGGTCCTTCTTCGGCGGCCCGCTGATCACAAAAATCTTGAAACTCCGCCAGGCTCATTGTCGATATGGCCGGAAGCGGTTCGTGTAGGCGGTGAGAGGCCGGCCAGGGGCGGCCGGCAACTGCCAAGGAGGAACTCAGATGAAGCAGTACCTGATCAGCATGTACCAGCCACACGGTGACCCGCCTCCGCCGGAGATCCTGAACCCGATCATGAGCAACCTCATGGCCCTGCAGCAGGAGCTGAAGGACGCCGGGCGATGGGTGTTTTCCGGCGCGCTGCACAGCCCGGACACGGCCACCGTGCTGCGGGCCGGCGACGGCGACGTGCTTGTCACCGACGGGCCCTACATCGAGGGCAAGGAGTTCATGGGCGGGTTCACGATCATCCAGGCGGAGGACCTCGACGAGGCGCTGGCCTGGGGCCGCAAGTACGCCGAGGCGATCGCCCTGCTGCCGATCGAGGTGCGGCCGTTCCAGGACCGCCCGCCGAGCTGAGGCGGCGGTGGCTCAAGCCGGGCCGGGCCGCTCGCGGCCCGGCCCGAGCGCAGGTGAACGCTCACGTTGGGGGAGGTAACGCCGGTGCGCCGCGGGCCGCGGCGTTGAGAGCCTCGCGCAGGCGGCCGCCGTATTTGTCCAGCAGGGCGGTGGCCTGGTCGGGGTCGAGCCGGCAGGAGGCGACGATGCAGGCCACCTTGGGCCGCCAGCTACTGACCATCAGCGCGCGGCGGGCCTCATGGTCGGGCAGGCCGGTGATCTCGGAGACGATCCGGATCGCCCGCTGGCGCAGCTTGTAGTTGGTCGGCCGCACGTCCACCATGAGGCTGCCGTAGGTCTTGCCCAGCCGGACCATCGCCGCCGTGGAGATCGTGTTCAGGACGATCTTCTGCACGGTGCCGGCGTTCATCCGGGTCGAGCCGGCGATCGCCTCCGGGCCGACCCGGATCTCGATCGGGTACTGGGCCAGCTTGCCCAGCGGGGTGCCCTCGTTGCAGGCCAGGCAGGCGGTCGGCGCGCCCAGCTCGTTGGCCCGGCGCATGGCGCCCAGCACGAACGGGGTGCGGCCGCTGGCCGAGATGCCCAGCACCGCGTCCCGTTCGGAGACACCCAGCCGGTCCAGCGCGTCCGCGCCCGCCCGCGGGTCGTCTTCCACGTTTTCCACCGACCGGCCGAAGGCCTGCTGCCCACCGGCCAGCACGGCGGCGATCGTGCCGTCGGGGACGCTGAAGGTGGGCGCGGCCTCAGCCGCGTCCAGCATGCCGATCCGCCCGGCCGTGCCCGCGCCCACGTAGATCAGCCGCCCGCCGATCGCCAGCCGCTTGACCACGGCCTCGACCACGCGCGCGATCTGCCCGGACGCCTCGGCTACCGCATCGCCCGCCCGTCTTGCCTGCGAGGTCAGAAGCTGCACAAGCTCGGGCACGGGCAGCCGGTCGAGGTCGCTGAACTCGGAGCCGGCCTGCTCGGTCCCGAGCCGGGCGAGATGAGCGGCGTCGCGGGTCGTCAAAACGTGCCTCCACGGGGAGGTAGGAACTCACCGCGTCTCCATGGCAGTACGGAACGTTCACAAGACGCCGGTGGTGACTTTGATACCTAAGCCTAGTGGCCAAGTGGGCCGATCGTTGAGGACCTTGGTCCCTGGTTTTCGGCGCGCCCAGCGCTGCATGCAAGCGATTGTGGAGGTGATCGCTGTAGGCTGATCGCCGAGTAACGCAAAGCGGCCATCTACCGATGGCTGGGGGAAGCCGGTTAAATTCTGGCGGGCCATGTGTAACTGGCACCGGGCGGCTGCCAGCCGCTAAGCCTGAGCACTGGACGGCCTGCCGAGGTTGCCGTCATGACGGTCCCGCGCCCGCCGAGGCGGGCGGAGGAAGAAAGTCACAGGCGGTCAACGGTGATTGGAGGTTGGGGGGAATGGCTGGGAGGCGATCCGCCACGGCGCGGCGCCCGGCGTCTTCTGCCGGACGGCACGGCGGTCAGGCGAACGAACCCGAGGGGCCTGCGGATGTCGTCGTACGCATCCGCGCGTTGATGCCGAGCCTGGCCCCGGCCGAGCAGCGCGTTGCCCGGCTGGCGGTCAGCGACCCCGGCAAGGCAGCGCGATGGACCATCTCCGAGTATGCCGAGCGCGCGCAGACGTCCGGCACCACGATCATCCGGTTCTGCCGGGCGATCGGGCTGGACGGGTACCCCGCCCTGCGGATCGCGCTGGCCGCCACCGCCGGGCACGGCGCCGCCGGGACGTGGCGTTCGGTGTCCGGTGACATCGCCCCGGACGACGACATCGCCACCGTGGTGCGGAAGGTGGGCCACGCGGACGCGCAGGCGGTCGAGGAGACAATAGGCCAGATCGACTTCGAACTGCTCGGCAAGGTGGTCGACGCGCTGATCGGCGCGCGGCGCATCGACATCTACGGCGTCGGCGCCAGCGGCCTGGTCGCCCGGGACCTGCAGCAGAAGCTGCACCGGCTCGGGAAGATCGTCTACGCCTGGACCGACACGCACATGGCACTCACCTCGGCCGCCATGCTGGGCGCCGAGGACGTGGTCATCGGCATCTCCTACACCGGCACCACGATGGACACCATCGACCCGATGAAGGTGGCCAAGGCCAACGGGGCGCTGGCGATCGCGCTGACCAACCATCCCCGCTCGGCGCTGGCCGGGGCGGCGGACCTGGTGCTGACCACGGCGGCCAGGGAGACCACGTTCAGGACCGGCGCGATGACCAGCAGGATCGCGCAGTTCACCGTGATCGACTGTGTCTTCGCCCTGGTGGCGCAGCGCAACTTCGAGGAAACGGTGGACGCCCTGGAGCGCACCTACGCCGCCATCGGCCGGCGCCGCACGGCTGGCAAGTAGTTCCGGCTAGAGCGGCGCGGCCGGCAACGGGGGAGCGCAGCGGTCGTGGATGTCTTCGCGGACGCGGCGGATGA
>Ga0070733_10000859_pt1 | contig 23418 bp, 21 predicted proteins | sample Coa_R1_9_FD_66450 | JGI IMG/M metagenome (GOLD analysis project Ga0070733, IMG submission 66450) | Surface soil microbial communities from Centralia Pennsylvania, which are recovering from an underground coalmine fire - Coalmine... | ecosystem: Environmental > Terrestrial > Soil > Unclassified ...
GAGCTGGCGGAGAGGGAGGGATTCGAACCCTCGGTACAGGTGTTAGCCCGTACAACGGTTTAGCAAACCGCCGCATTCGGCCACTCTGCCACCTCTCCGGCGCGCGGAGTTACAGTTTACCATGTTCGAAGTAAGGCGCTCACAGCTGCACTCGAAGGCGTACCTCCCACGTTTTACTTTCTAAGATCACCCTTGCCGGCCTTTTGCATTTTCTTCGCATCCCTTTCCGGGTAAATTCGATCTAAGTTTCCATCGCTCTGCACGAAAACGCTCGACCAAAAATGCTCTACAAAACATTTATCGCCGCAGTTCTGGCCTCGGCGGTTCTGACCGCGTGCCTCGCCGCCCAGCAAGCATCCTCGCGCGAACCCCTCACCGGCGCCTGGTGGACCGGCCCCATGCTCGCGCCTAATGCCAGCACCCTCCCGCGCGGGCACTTGCTGTTTGAGCCGTATCTCTACGACGTCAGCACGCAGGGCTTCTACAACTCCAGCGGAACCCGCGTCCGAGCTCCGCACGAAAACGGATTCGGCAACTTGAGCTATCTCAACTACGGCCTGTTCGACAAGTTTACTGTCGGCCTGATCCCCACCTTCGGCTACAACGAACCCAGCAACGGGCCGGGCAGCGCCGGCATCGGCGTCGGCGATCTCACCGTGCAGGCGCAGTACCGCCTGCACCTGTTCCATGAAGGCAGTTCGGTGCCGACCACGTCCATCAACGTGCAGGAAACTCTGCCGACCGGCCGCTACGACCAGCTCGGCTCGCGCCCGAGCGACGGCTTTGGCGCCGGCGCCTTCTCGACCACGATCGGCCTCTACACCCAGACCTTTTTCTGGATGCCAAACGGCCGCATCCTCCGCGTGCGATTCAACATCTCCCCCGCGTTTTCGCGGAGCGCGACCGTCAGGGATGTCAGCGTCTACGGCACCACCCAGGGTTTTCGCGGGCACGCCAAGCCCGGCGCTTCCATCCTGTTCGACGCCGCCTGCGAATACTCGCTCACCCAGCGCTGGGTGCTCGCCACCGACGTCACCTTTCGCGATCAGGCCAACACTTCGGTCAGCGGATACAACCTCGCATCCCCCACGACCGCGGTCCTGCTCAACTCCGGCTCCAGCCGCGCCTGGGCTGTCGCCCCAGCCATTGAATACAACGTCTCCAGCCGTCTCGGATTTCTCCTCGGCACCCGCCTGTTTCCCTCCGGACGCAACACTTCCTACAGCCTCACGCCCGCCCTCGCCATCAACTACGTGCATTGAAGTTCTGGATCGGCGGAATTATGCAGCGACAGCCGCACTCGTTAGCCTGCCCTGAGCGACTCCTCGCATGGCGAGGAGGAGTCGAACGGGTCGGGCCGGGAGCGGCCCGTCCGTCCCCGCAATAAACTGACGCCCCGTCCTTCGCGTTTTCTGTTCAGGGCACGTACCACGAAACGTTGGCCGTGGAGCGGTTATGCCACCAGAAATGGAAGTGACATTTCGATCAGTCCATGGGCAGACCGCCGCCCGCCCGCAGCTTGACTTCCGCCGCACCCGGTGGGATGATTCGCGCGCTCGAACAAGGAGGCTCCCATGCCGCATTATCTGCACCAGGTTGCCTATTCGACCGAAGGCTGGAGCGCCATTATCGCTCAGCCGCAGGACAGGTTGGACATTGTGCGCTCGGCGATTGAGAAGCTCGGCGGAAAGCTCGTAAACGGATGGTTCGCGTTTGGCGACTATGATGTGGTCGCGATCACGGAGATGCCGGATAACGTGACCGCCGCCGCGCTTGCCATCGCCTTTGCTGGCGGTGGCGCTTGCAAGAGCGTGCAAACCACGCCTCTGATGTCGCGGGAAGATGCACTACGGGCCCTTAAAATGGCAGGAGAGTCCGGCTATCGGCCAGCGAAGACGACCTCCAAAGCTGCGTAGCTCGACCGAAGTTACCAGGCGGCCGCTTCGGTCGCCTTTTTCTTTTGATCTCGCTCGTCTCCTCAACGAAGCGGGCTCCGCGCTTCGCATTCTCTGCGAGCGGCGCCGCACCTGAACGCTTTGCGGCTTACGCCCTACTTTAGCTGGGACAACGGAACGATCACGCTTCCCACCAGTGCCGTGCCGCCGTCCTCAACCACCAAGCGCACGGTGGTCGTATCCACACGCGGCTCCACGTACTTATGAAACCGGAATCCCGACTTCAGATAATCCGCGTATTGCTGGTCGGTTAGCTGCAGGTTGAGAGTGATGGGTGACTCCGCCAGGATCTTGCCGGATTCATCCTGCTCAATCGTGACGATGTTGAGCGTGCCCTTGCGCTGGCCGCCCTCCTGAATCAGGCGAAGGTTGTGAATATCAATCGTGCCGAAAATACTCAGCGAATGCGGTGAGGGTTTGTCCACCTTCTCCACGCTAACCTGAACCGGGATGGCGGATGATTCGATCGGACTCCACATTGCGGTCTGCAGACTGGTGCGATTCTCGTTTTTTGTCGCCGCCGTGTCCTCAAGCGCGAGATAAGCTTTGGGATAACGCACGGTCACGCCCTGGCGCTTGACCTGCACCTTGAGTTCGTGGAACTTTCCGTCAACCGAAGCGCTATCAATATAAAAACCAACCGTGTAGGTGACCGCTGAATCTTCCACTGCGCTGCGGATCGCCCCGGTGAGATCGTTGGTGTTAACAAACGCTTCCCCGCCCGTTTCCTCTCCCAGCTCCCGCATGGTCTCGATGCCGATGGGCTGGGGCGATTCCGGACGGGCAAAAGTCCCCAGCGCTTCGGCGTCCGCAGGTTCGGTGCCTTCCATGGATTCCAAAGACACCACCACCAGCAAGCCGCGCCCATCCACTGGATAGGCCGCAATTTGCGCCGGACTTAATATGCGCGCCATTTCGGTGCCGGAAAAAGGAAGATTCGCCGTCAGCCACACCAGATTTTTTCGTCCCGGAATATTCGCCACATGGTCGGCAATGGACTGCAGCGCCGCCATGGTGATCCCGGCCCGCCCTTGCCCCGCAATTCCGATGAATTGCGCATTGCCTTGATTGATCGCCCCATTGATTCTCGGGGGGCTGTTAGGCATATGGACTCCGCCATACTGCGTGGTCTGGCGGTTCGTAATCGAGGTCGTATCGTATTTCGTCAAAATCGCCAGGAGCCGCTCGCGGTCGCTGGTAAAGTCGCACAAGACGTGCAGAGAATCCCTGAGCCCATAGATGGCGACGCGATCCCGGGGATCAAGCTGCTTGATGAATTCGATGAGGTGCGCCTTGGCGTTGGCCAGAGCGAGATCTTCGAACCAGTGCGGCGTGATCTCATACGGTTCCGACGCGCTTCCGTAGAGTGTATTCAGGTTATCCAGCAGGACGATGGTGACGCTGCGCGGTGCGCTGTCACCGTATTGTGGGAGATCTGAAAAAGTATTTTGCGGCAGCTTCTGAGCCGGCTGGCTTGCAGTATGCCCGGACTCGACGGAGAAAAGGCTGATGCTCCGGGGTTTTCCTCGATCGAGCACGACGAAGTCGTCCTTCGTCAAATCCGCGACCGGGCCGTTCTTGTCCCGGACAATCACCCCGATCTGAACCAGCCGGGCCGCTGCGCTGATCTTCGGCGGCGCCGCGTCCTGCGCGGAAACGGCAAACGCGGCCAGCGCAACAGCCGGCAAAGCCAGCGCGGTTGAGACCCGGAGCATGAACCACGACGATACAGTATTCCGGGCGGATGGCCTTACATTTTTGATCTCGTCACCAGGAGCCCGGACAATTACCCGCATTGAGCGACTTTTGCTGTGACCACGGGTTTCAGATCACCAGCCGGCGGGTTTGATCAATTTCTAGATGGCGGAAATCTGGTTCGCGGAAAAGAGATACGGCAATGAATTTTTACTGGAGAACGATTCTTCGAGCTGCAGTTTTCACCCTGGTTGCACTGGGAATGTGCGATCTGTGGGCGCAGGACAACACCGGTTTCGGCTACGTCCTGCATATTCAGCATTCCGTGAGCACCGCGAAAACCGGCTTTCCGCAGTATCTCTACATGTATCACGAACTGGACGGGGCGCAGTCCCCGGCCGAAGCACAGGCGCTGAAGGGTTCCATCTCGATCGAGAACCACAGCCCGAATTTCAGCGAAGTCTTGTGGCTGTTGGCTTACTGGCAGGGCAAGTGCCCGGTGGATGACCAGAGTCTGACAGGAGCGAATTTTCTTTGGAGCGACATTCTGAAAAATCCTTCGCAGTCGCTTTCCAAGTTTCCGGTGGACCTGCAGTTCCCGCATCCCTTGCCCATGACCGGCTGCATCGGTCTCGTTTTCGGCGGAGGGCCGCTGGTGGAAGGCGAGGTGACGATGTCGGCCGATCTCGACCTGATGTACCAACCCTCGAGCCCCGGTGCGAACACGGTGGTGGATCTGTCGGGAGAATATTGCTTCGGCCAGAATTGGGGATGCCAGAACGCGACTGCCGACGACGAAAGGGGATTCGCGGTTCCAATCCCGATGCCGGCTGGGCGCCTGGTCGAGCTGTTTGGAAACATCAGCGACAGTACGTTTGACGGAACAACGAATTTCGGCCCGCTTCCGACCGGCTACGCGTGGGGCGCCAGCAACGATTTCTACCTGCTTCCCGGAGGCTGCGGGAAATTCGCCGATCACCTGAACGCCCAGGGCTACCCGAATCCGGTTTCGCTCGTCACGCTCTACAGTTGGCTTCCAGACGACGCCCTGCATCTTGAAAGCGTGCCCATGGAACATACGATATCGCCGGGCGAGACCGGCCGGGCAGCGCTTCAGAAACCGGTCGAGAGAATTTTCCCCGATCCCATAACCGTGAATTCCGGAGATTGCATGATTGTGATTTACGGCAGGAGCGGCAACGGAGCGTCCGACAACGAAACGCAAGTAAAAGCGGTGCTGGAGCCGTAAGCAAATTCGGGGCCGGGGCGCAGTGAAAAGCCCTTACCGCGCCGCCACTGCCGCCACCACATCGAACAATATCCGCGGGCCGCGCCGCACTTCTTCCACCCGGATCCGCTCGTCGTTGCCGTGCTCGGTGTTGCCCTCATCATCGGTCGCCGTGTACGGATCAAATCCATAGGCGATGATGCCCAGCGGCCGGTATCTCTGGTTCTCCGTGTAGCCGCTGGTAATGTGCGGCACCACCGGCGTTCCCGGAAAGTATTTTGACGAAACTTCGCGGATCGCGGCAAACAAAGGATTGTCCGTCCCGGAATAATTCGCGATCCGGAATTCGGCATTCTCCGGCTCGATGGTCACATCCGGATCGTTTACCACCCGCCGCAGCGCTTCCAGCAGCGCTTTCGGATCGCCCCCAGGCAGAATGCGGACATCCAGATTCGCCCACGCCTCGGCCGGAATCACGTTGGTCTGCTCCGACCCTCCCAGCATGGTGAGCGAAATCGTGTCGCGCAAAAGAAAGTTCAGCGAATCGTCCTTTTCGACTTGATCCTGGAATTTCTTGCTCTCCACCGCCTTGCGCACGTCCCGGTAATACGCCGCCCGGTCTGGCGGTTCATACGGGGCCATGTCGCGCAGGAATTCCTCGACCACCGGCAGCACTCGCAGCGGCGTGCGGTAGGCGATGATGCGGTTCAGCGCGCGCACCAGCCGGTCCGGCGCCGAGTCCGGATTCGGCCGCGAGCCGTGCCCCGGACGCCCATGCGCCACCACGTGCAGCCAGTACGTCGTCTTTTCCCCTACATCCACGCTGACGTATTTCACGCGGCCGTCTTCCAGCAGATTCTCTCCACCTTCATTGATCAGGAATTCCGCATCGCCCAGCAGGTCGCGCTGATTCTTGATGAACCAGTCCGTCCCCGTGCCCTCGGCTTCCTCGTCGGCCACGGCCAGAAAAATCACGTCGCGGTCCAGTTGTACCCGCTCGCGCTTCAACATCATCATCACCACCAGCTGCGCCAGGCCTTCATCTTTCATGTCCTGCGCGCCCCGGCCCCACAGATAGCCATCCTTGATCTCGCCGCTGAACGGAGGCACGGCCCAGTGCGACGCATCGCTGGTCACCACATCCATGTGGTTGAGCAGAACGAGCGGCCGCTTCGTCCCCGCCATTGACGAATGCGGAAGCCGCGCCCACAGGTCGGCGCGTCCCGGACTGTATTCGAAAACCCGGTTCTCGATGCCTTCCTGGTCGAGAATTTTCTTGAAGAACGTCGCCGTGCGCAGTTCGTTGCCCGGAGGGTTGGTTGTGTCAATGCGCAGATATTCCTGCAGCCAGCTCAACGCCAGATCGGAATACTGCTGCAGGTGATCGGAGGAGATGCGCGATGAGGCCATTGGCGCACCTTTGTCGTTTGCCGGTGTGGCCGCGCCACAGCAAATTGGTATGACCACTACGAATGCGGTCGCCAGCCACGCCCAGTAACGTGACAATAACTGTGAACTGTCTTCCCCCAAAACAGCCCTCCCCCTGTCATTTTCCCACGCAGTTTTTATATCAGGATTGCCAAAATTACCATCCAGGGCTGGCGCTTCCTGCCCCGGAAGGTTACAATATCCTTATAAATCAATCAGTTAGCTGACAAACACCCTCGCCAGGTTTGGCATCTGAACTGTAATAGCATGGTTGGATGCCGCTATGGCATCTTAAGTAATTGGGGCTTCGGCCGAGCGTCAGGGCCAGGCCGGCACTGCCAAACAGCGTGCCTTTCATGACCGAGTAGACGCAATCAAATTTCACGCACACAAACTAGAGAGTGTGCCGGGTGAAGCAATCGGGCAGGCGCAAGATTTAATAAATCAAGGCCAGCCCAAACGCTCCCCAACTTCTGGAGGAAGGTTATTATGAATAAGCGCCTGTTAGTAGCCCTGCCGTTAGCCGCCGTGCTCGCACTGCCGGCCGTCGCGCAGAACACTCCGTCTTCGTCTCCGAGCTCGACCGCGCCCGCCGCGACGACTTCCACCGATACCGCCACCGGCAAAGCGCCTCTGGCTCCGCCCTCCCGTGAAGGCTTCTGGGGACGCGTCAATCCCTTCGCCCGCAAGAAATACGTGCAGCGCCAGACCGAGCCGATCCGCGACCGCGTCAACGAACTCGATGACCTGACCGCCGCCAACAGCAAAGCGATCAAGGACACCGATTCTCGCGCCCAGGCCGGCATCAAGCTGGCTTCCGACAAGGCCGACGCCGCCGATCAGCACGCGATTGACGCCGGCAACAAGGCCACCGCTGCCCAGCAGTCCGCGCAGCAGGTCACCGCCCGCGTCCAGACCGTCGAGTCCGTGGTCAGCAACATTGACCAGTACAAGGCCTCGAACCAGACTGAAATCCGCTTCCGCCCCGGCCAGACCATCCTGAGCAAGAACGCCAAGGACGCCATTGACACCATGGCGACCTCGGTCAAGGGTCAGCGCGGTTACATCTTCGAAGTCCAGGGCTTCTCTTCCGGCAAGGGTCAGACCGCCATCACCACCTCGCAGAAAATGGCCGAGTCGGTGGTTCGCTACCTCGTGCTCAACCATGAGATCCCGGTCTACCGCATCTATCTCGTCGGCATGGGCAATGCCCCGGCTCCGGATGACAACGGCAAGCATGTCAGCGGTGGCCGCGTCGAAATCAGCCTGCTGAAGAACGACCTCGAGCAGCTCTCCGCCAACACCGGAGCGCCGGTCGCCACGGCCGATCAGCAGCAGCAGCCGAAATAATAGATCCTGAATCTCTCCCCTAACCCCTTCGCGCAAGCGAAGGGGTTTTTCTTTTCTCCAAATTTCGAGGGTGCCCCATGCAAGCCGCGTTCTTTGCGGCTTGAGTGGGGATTTTGACCTTGTCATCCCGAGAGCCCGTTCCCACGCGCTCATTACTGTTTTTCTTTTCCCGCGACGAATTTCCCGCGCGTCTTATGTCCGTTAGTAATTTGAAAATTCTCATCATCAAATCCAGAATGAAACTGCCACTACTCATAGTTCCAAAAAAGTTCCAAACTGGCTCTCGTCCGAAGCAAGCCCAAATTTTTCTCTGGCCGGATCGGAAGTGCTGTCATGTCGCGTACAACCTCCCCCGAGGCGATCCTTTCCCGCATCTCGCTTTCCCCGAAACCTCGTTTCGCATTCTTTCAGCGCTGGCTCGACGCCTGGAAGAATCAGAACCTCGCCGTGACCCAGGCCGGACCCATCCGGCAGGAGGCTGCGCGATGAACTTCCTCATGCAGCTTCTCGCCCGTGGTTGCAGCCACCGCTTCGCCTGGCCGCGCATCGGCTCCGACGGCCGCCACTACCAGATCTGCCTCGCCTGCGGCACCGCCTACGAATACGACTGGAGAAAGATGCAGCGCACCGACCGCCTGCTGCCGGTGGCGATTCAGCACGCCTGGCGCGCTGATTCGCTTTCGCACTAGCGCTCGCCGTCGTCGCTCCAGTTTCGCCAGCGGAGAGAATTTCAATGTCCCAGTTCATGCAAACCCGGCCCATCCGGCGCGCCCCGCGCGTGAACCTGCGCGGCAGCCTGTCCTGCAGCCTGCAGCTTGAAAATGGACGCCGTCTCATCGCCCGTATGCATCAGCTCTCCATCACTGGCGGCCTGCTCGAACTTCCGGCCTACGTCGAGGAGCGCACCTGGGTCGGCCTGACCATCTCTCTGGGCGACAGCCTGCTCTATCCCACGGTCGAAATGATGTTTCCCATGCGCGGCGGCGTCGGCTACCTGCAGCCCTTCCGCATTGCCCGCATGCGCGAGACCGAGCGCCATCAGCTTGACCGTGAAATCACGAAACTGCTCCAGCAGAACGTCAATCCCTCCAGCGCCGGCCACAGCGCCGGATTTCGCCCGCCCCGCTTCTACCTCGAAACCTGATTTGTGATAGTCCGATCAAGGAGGTCATCCCGAGAGCCCGCGCTTTTTTTCGCGGGCCGAGGGATCTCCTAGCAAACCGGCCCCGCGCGCGATCCCCGCAATCCCGGGTGCCCGATCCAAGCCGTGCCCTGTGCCGCTTGAATGGGGATTTTGACTGTTTTCTTGATTCCAACAGCCATTCATCCCTCGATGAATCCTGTCCACTTGTCATCCTGAGCGGCATCTTTTGCCGCGAAGGACCTCTGCAACTCGCGTGCAGCGGCGCGCTGCCGCCCAAGTGCATAGGTCCTTCGGCTCGCATAAAACGCGGCCTCAGGATGACAAGGTCATAGGCAGGCAAGAGGAGTGTGCGATCGAGGAATCTGCATCCCATTTCTCCACCCTGCAAGAAAGCGTCTATACTTCTCCGCGCGAAGGAGCCCCGACGCGAGTGGACCTCTATCATCTGTTGCCGCCGGAAGCCCTGAAGATCGTGCTCGTCCTGTTTCTCTCGTTCCTGGTCGGGGTGGAGCGCGAGGAGCACAAAACCGCCGCCGGTTTTTATTCCTTCGGCGGAGTCCGCACCTTCCCGCTGATCGGACTGATCGGCTACTCGATCGCCCTGCTCTCCGGCGCGCAGCTTCTTCCTGTCGCTCTCGGTTTCATCGTCGTCGGAGCGTTTCTGCTGCTTTCCTACTGGCACAAGCTCGCCCAGGCGCAGACCGCGGGCGTCACCTCGGAAATGTCGGGCCTCGCCACCTATCTCGTTGGCGCGCTCGTCTACTACGACCACATCTGGATCGCGACTGCTCTCAGCGTCGCCAGCCTGCTCCTGCTCGAACTGAAATCCGTTCTCGAGCGCATGGCCAGCCGCACCGCGCCCCAGGAGATTCTCACCTTCGCCAAGTTCCTCCTGCTCACCATCGTCATTCTGCCCATCCTGCCCAATCAGGACTTCACTCCGTTTCGCCTCAATCCTTTCAAGACCTGGCTGGTCGTGATCGCGGTCAGCGCGATTTCCTACGGCAGTTACATCCTGCAGAAAGTCACCAAGGAGCACGGCGGTGTCATCTTGGCCGCCTTTCTCGGCGGAGCCTATTCCTCTACCGTGGCCACCGTCGCCATGTCGCGCCGTGCCGCACGCGAACAGCGCCCACATCTTTTCGCCGGCGGAATCCTGATCGCTTCCGGCATGATGTACCTCCGCCTGGTCGCGCTGTTGATGCTCTTCAATCGCACCCTGGGAAAGATGCTGGCGCCGTCGTTTCTCGTGCTCGCCGCGGCCGCCATCATCGTCGGGTTCTTGTGGTCGCGCCGCCCCGACGCCGTTTCCTCCGACCTCAAGCGCGAATTTGAACCGGGCAACCCACTCGAACTCGGTGCCGCTTTCCTGTTCGCCTTCTTCTTTCTGGCGATGATCGTCGTGACCAAACTGGTCGTCACCTATCTTGGCGGAGCCGGCGTGCACATCCTTGCCGCCATCATGGGCGTCACCGACGTGGATCCTTTCATCATGGGCCTGACCCAGGCCGCGGGCACGCTGACTCCCTACCACACCGCCGCCGGATCGGTGCTCATCGCCGCCTCCAGCAACAACGTCATCAAAGGCATCTACTCGTACTCGCTCGCCGACCGCACCACCGGCCGCCAGAGCCTGCCTCTGCTGGTCGCCCTCGCCGTCGCCGGCCTCATCCCGCTCCTCTGGATTTGAACGCCTTACCCAACTATGTCTGTCATTCCGAGAGCGATCCATCGCCCAACTTGCCCTTGCCATCGCGAGTGTTGCCCCCAAAAGACGGGGAGGTCATCCCGAGAGCCCGCGCTTTTCTTCGCGGGCTGAGGGATCTCCCGGCACACCAACCCCGCGCGGGAGCCCCACTAAGAGTCCCAGGGTGCCCCATTCAAGCCCGCTGTTGACTTGAGTGGGGATTGTGACCTTGTCATTCCGAGCGCAGCCCCTCAAATGCTAGGAGGTCATCCCGAGCGAAGCCGCTCTTCAGCGGAGCGAGAGCCCGCCCTGAGCGATCCCGAGCGTAGCGAGGAAGAGTCGAATGGGGATCTCCCAGCAAACCGGCCCCGCGCGTGAGCTCCTGAGTGGGGATTTTGACTTTGTCATGCGCGGGAGCCCCACTAAGAGTCCCCGGGTGCCCCATTCAAGCCCGCTGTTGGCTTGAGTGGGGATTGTGACCTTGTCATTCCGAGCGCAGCGAATCTGCTTTTCGCTTTCCTTCCCGTTTGACCCTCCGCGCGCGCGGAGCCTAGAATCGCGTGAATCGGGGTTCCCATGAAAATTCTTGCCTCTCTCCTCATCGTCTCCCTTGTCCTCAGCTTCTCCGCCTTCGCCGCGGCCGACGACGACAAAGAGCCGCACCATCACGAAGATCTGGATGAAGCCCACCTGGGCACCGTCCACTTCGCGACTTCCTGTTCCCCATTGGTGCAGAAGCGCTTCGAGCGCGGGGTCGCCCTGCTGCATTCGTTCTGGTACGAAGAGGCCGAGAAGGAATTTCTCAGCATCGCCAAGAGCGATCCCACCTGCGCCATGGCGCACTGGGGCGTCGCCATGAGCCTGTGGCATCAGTTGTGGAATGAACCCGACTCCAAAGTCATCGCCCGTGGACTCGACGAGTCCACCACCGCGAAAAGACTCGCCGACAAGGCGACTCAGCGCGAGAACCAGTACATTGACGCGATCACCGCTTTTTACAGCCACTCCGACACGCTCGACCACGCCGCCCGCGCCAGGGCTTATTGCGACAAGATGCGCATCGTCTTCCGCACCAGCTATGGCGATCACGAAGCCGCGGCGTTCTATGCGCTGTCCTTGCTCGCTTCCGAACCGCACGACGACGACAAATTTGAAAACCGCAAGGAAGCCGCCGCGCTGCTGCAGAGCCTGTTCGAGCTCGATCCCACGCATCCCGGCGTGGCCCACTATCTGATTCACGCCTGCGACAAGCCGCAGATGGCCAAGCTCGGACTCGCCGCCGCCCGCCGCTACGCCCAGATCGCCCCCGCCGCGCCTCACGCCCTGCACATGCCGTCGCACATCTTCGCCCGCCTCGGCCTCTGGCAGGATGACATCAATTCGAATCTCGCCAGCATCGCGGCCACACGCAAGACCGCGGCCATGCACATGGGCGGCGAGGGCCACCAGTACCACGCCATGGATTTCCTGGTCTACGCCTACCTGCAAAGCGGCCGCGAAACCGACGCCGCCAAAGTGATTGAAGAGGCCAGGGCTCTGCCTTCCATGCCCGACATGTACGGCATGGGCTTCGATCCCCGCACCTACGCGTTGAGTGAATTTCCCGCGGTCTATGAACTCGAGATGCGCCACTGGAACGAGGCGGCCGCGCTCAAGCTCGTAGACGGCGGCAAGCCCGGCGATTGGGTCATCACCTACTGGGCCCGTTCGATCGGCGCCGCGCGCAGCGGTAATCTCTCCGAGGCCCACGAGGATCTACGTCAGATGGACTCCATCCGCCAGAAATTTCTTGCCGACAAGAAACCGGATATGGCTGAAGCGGTTGGAGAAAACTACGACGAAGCCGAAGCCTGGATCCTGCACGCCGAAGGCTCTGATGACAAGGCGATCGAACTGCTGCGCAAACTCGCCGACAAGAACGACAAGCTGGGCGATGAGCCCTCAGGCATCCCCGCGCGCGAAATGCTGGCCGATCTTCTGCTCGACGCCAAGCGCCCCAAACAGGCGCTCCAGGAATATGAGACCGATCTCGATCTCAATCCCAACCGCTTCAACGGCGTCTACGGCGCCGGCCGCGCCGCCGAACTCGCCGGCCAGCAGGAGGACGCCGACAAGTACTACGCGCTGCTGGTGCAGATCTGCGAAGGCGGCAACTCGACCCGCCCGGAATTGAGCCACGCCCGGGAATTGCTGGCAAAGAAATAAGCAGCACACTCTGTCATCTTGAGCGCGCTGCGGCCCAGAAAGCTCTGTCATCCTAGGCGCAGTTGCGGCCCAGAAAACTTTGTCATCCTGAGCGAGGACTTTGCTCCGGCGAGCCGGAGCAAAACCGCAGTCGAAGAGCCTGCCCTGAGCGAAGCCGAAGGGACCCCGTGTTCGCAGGCGCCACCACCGGCCTCGCCGGGAGTTTCCGCCACGGAAACTAGCGCATCGCGTGCTTCATCTTCGCGATCAGCGCTAAGACGATCACCGCGCTCCCCAGCAGCGCATTCCACTCCCGATGTTTGCGATACAGCTCAAACGAAAAGCCGCTCGATGCCTCGCCCGTCGCGCCGCGATAGGCCGTCAGCCTGGGAAACATGCGCGGCACCTGCCGCGCATATTGCGCAAAGTCGGGAAACTTCTGGCGCAAAAACGCTTCTTCATCGCGAATCACCGGCAGATAAATCGCGAAGAACATCACCACCAGCAGCCCGCCCACCCACCAACTTCGCGCCGCCACGGCGAATCCCACGCCGATCAAGAGCGACCCGAGGTACAGCGGATTTCGCGTGTACGCGTACGGACCCGTAGTCGCCAGCGCCTCATTTTTCCGCACATGCCCCGAGGCCAGCGCGCGAATCAGCAGCCCCGGCACGACCAGCGCGCCGCCCAGCGCCAGGAACGGCCATCTCGGATGCGCCAGCCAGAAATACAGCACGGCAAAAACGAAACCCAGCGGAACCCGCACGCGGCGGGCGATTTGCGACCACTCAGCCATGCAGCAGACTCCGCGCCGCGTTCACCACTGCCTCCGCGCCGATCTCAAGCAAACCTTCTTCCGGCTCGGCCAGCCGCGCGTGCGTGGTCGCGCTCGCCGGATTACGCAGCACCACGCTCTTCGTTCCATACGGTCCGTTACGCGCGGGATCAGTCGGACCAAAAATCGCCGCAACCGGAATCTTCAGCGCGGCCGCAAGATGCATCGGCCCGGTATCGCCGCCGACAAACAAGCGCGCCCGCCGCGTCAGCGCAATCAATTCGCTGATCGAGCATTTCATCGCCCGCGCCGCGCCCGCGCTCGCGTTCTCCACTTCGCGCGCCAACTCTTCCTCGCCCGGACCAAAATTCACCACGCTCTTCACACCCTCTTCGGCCAGCGCCCTGGCCACCAGCCCGTACCGCTCTGCCGGCCAGCGCTTCGCGCCCCACCCCGCTCCCGGATTCATGATGGCAAACTCACCCACGCCTGCCAGCCGTTGCGCGATTCGCTTCTCGGCTTCCGCATCGCGCGGAAATTCCACTTCCGCCGGCATCGGCAGTGGCCTTCCCGCAACCGCTTCCGCGAGCGAGAAATTCTGCTCCACCACGTGCGCGCCGCGCGTCACCACGCGCCGCGAGTACAACATGCTCGCCGCCGACTCCCGCGGATCGGCCACGCCATAAACGATTCTCGCACCCGACCAGCACCCGAGCACCGCCGACCGGATCGCGCCCTGCAGGTCCACGGCGACGTCATAGCCCGCGCTGCGCACATCGTTCCACACTTTCGCGATCTGCTGCGCGCCTGCGAACGTCCACAGCGATTTTTTCCACTCGCGCATCCTCACGGTATGCACCCAGTCCGCCAGCGGACGCCGCGCCGACCTCGCGCCCCTTCGCGGCGTCCCGGGCGCGCACACCAGTTCCGCCCAGCGCTCTTCGATCAGCCAGCCGATCATCGCATCGGGAAACGCCTCGCGCAGCGCCTGTGCCGCGGGCAGTGTGTGGATGATGTCTCCCATCGCGCTGAGGCGCACGATGAGCAGCCGCTGAATGCCGGCCGCTTGCGGACCGGACAGATGCGGGTCGCCCGGACGCGGGACCGCGCCCGCGGCTTCGCCGCTCAAGCTTTCCTCGGCGCCAGACGCGTGCGCAGAATTTCACTGGTCGAATGATTCTTGGCGTCGCCGACAATGGCCACGCGTCCGCCATACCCGGCCACGGCGTCGCGCTCCGGCACGCTGCCTTCGGTGTAGTCGGTGCCTTTCGCCTGGATATCGGGGCGAATCTCGCGAATGAGCGCGCGCACGTCGAGTTCGGGAAAGATCACGACCGCATCCACCACCGCTAGCGCAGCCACAATCTCGGCGCGCTCGTCCTCCGGCATCACCGGCCGGCCTTCGCCTTTCAGCGCGCGCACGGAACTGTCTGAGTTGAGCGCGACCACCAGTTTGCCGCCCAGTGCCTTTGCGCCCTCGAGATAGCGCACGTGCCCGACATGCAGCAGATCGAAATTTCCGTTGGCCAGCGTGATGCGCTCGCCGGCGCCACGCCACGCTTCCACGCGGCGGCGCAACGCCTCGCGGCTCAGAAGTTTTTCCCGAGTGTTGAACTGGTTGCTCAACTGATTGCTCAAGCTGCGTTCAAACTGATTCCTTTACCATCGCGCCTCAGTGCGGACGCGTCGCCGGAGGGGCCTGCTCCAGCGCCTGCAGCAGTTCCGCCCGCGATACCGTTGCCGTCCCCCGCTTCATCACCACGATGCCGCCGGCGTAATTCGCCAGCTGCGCCGCTTCTTCCGTGGTCGCGCCCGCCGCCGTAGCCGCGGTGAAGGTGGCAATCACCGTATCGCCCGCGCCGGTCACGTCGGCGATTTCATCAGACCCGAAAATCGGAATATCCACCGGCTTGTGCTTGCGGTCAAACGCGACCATGCCGTCGCGCCCGCGCGTGATCACCAGCGATTGCAGCTTCATTTGGGCCATCAGTTGTTCGCCCGCGGAGAGCAGTTGATTCCAATCCTGGCCGATGCGCACGCCCAGAGCTTCCTCCACTTCCGGCTCGTTCGGAGTCGCCGCCGTCACGCCCGCATACTGCAGCATGCGATAGCGCGAATCGAGAATGATCGGCACCGCGCCCAGCTTTCCTTTCTCGCGCAGCGCGTTCACCAGCGCCGGAGTCGCCGCGCCATATCCGTAATCCGAGACCAGCAGCGCGTCGGAAGCGTGCGCATAATTGCGCGCCGCCAGATACAACTCGCGCGTCAGGTGCGTGTTCGGGGACTTCTCCGGCTCGCGATCCACGCGCACAACCTGCTGCCGCCAGGTATGCGTCATGCCGGCGAGAATGCGCGTCTTGGTGACGGTGGTGTAGGACTTGTCCTTGAGCACGCCGCTCACCGCGATGCGCTTGTGGCGAAAATATTTGAGCAGCAACCGTCCCGGTTCGTCGTCGCCGACCACGCCCACGGGCAGCACGTTCACTCCGAGGTCCGCGAGATTGTTGGCCGCATTCGCGCCGCATCCCGGAATCACGGTGCGCTCGCGATGCTTCAGAATCAGCACCGGAGCCTCCCGCGACACGCGCGAGATTTCGCCGAAAATGAATTCGTCGGCGGCCATGTCTCCCAACACCGTCACCGTGAGGTTGGGAAAGGCCTCGACAATTTTCTTCAGCCGGTCCGCTTCCTTGGGATGTTTCGTCATTGCCAGGATTTAATCCGCCCCGATTCTCTCACGCCCCGCGTCTTCGTTCTTCGACCCGAGCCAGCATGGTATCCAGAGCGTTAGCCGCGTCGGCCAACTCCATCTTGACCGGCACCACGGCCAGAGGCTCGAGCGCGGAAAGCAGCCCGCCCAGGTTCACCGCGTCTTTTTCCGTGGTCACGAAGCCGCCGGCTTCGCTTTTTTCCCGGAGCGCCAGCAGTTCGCGCACATCCTTTTCGGAATAAGCGTGATGATCGCGATAAAAGGCCTCGGCCGTCGGCTCGATGTTAGCCGCGCGCAACTGCAACACGAAATTCTGTGGACGCGCAATCCCGCAGAACACTACCGGCCGCGGCGGAACGTTCTGCGGAACGATCCCGCGTCGGACTCGCCAGACGATCTTGTCGTTCAACGGGAACGACTCCGCCGAGGCCCCGCTGGCCAGCACAACCGCGTCAGCCCGCCTCAATGCCGTCAGCGGTTCGCGCAATCGCCCCGCCGGAAGCAACTTATCCTGCGCATCCTGCGGCGTGACTAGCACAATATCGAAATCCCGCGCCAGATCCCGGTGCTGAAAGCCGTCATCAAGCAGATGCAGTTGCTCACCAAACTTCGCTTCGGCGAATCGTCCCGCCGCATGGCGATCCTCGCCCACGACCACCGGAACCTGGAGCTTGCGTGCCAGCAGCAGCGGCTCATCGCCATACTCCTGCGGCAAACCCCCGGGATCCACCAGCCGCACGCCGCGCGAAGTGCGGCCGTAGCCGCGCGAGAGAATATCAAACTTCACGCCGCGCGCGCGCAGCATTTCGCCGAGCAGCATCACGAACGGAGTCTTGCCCGAGCCTCCCGCTGAAATATTTCCCACGCTGATCACGGCGCCGCGGAGCTGCCGTGCCCGCAGCGCACCGCGGTCGTAGAGCGTGTTGCGCGCTCCGACCACTGCGCCGTAGATGCCGGAGAGAGGATTCAATTTGTGTGGGCCGCAGGCGCAGCCGGTTCATCCCCGGCGAGCAACGGCCGAAGCGCTGCCAGCGTGCGAGAGGTCGCGCCCATCTGCGAGCGCAGCGTCTCCAGTGCGCGCCGGCCCAGCCCGCGCCGGTCTTTCTCGTCGGCGAGCAGATGCATCAGCATGAGCGGCAACTCGGCCAGGCCCACGATGCGCACCGCGTCGCGACTCTGAAACAGTCCGACGATGTCGCGAAAATTGTCCGTGTGGTTCCCGACCACGATGGCCACGCCATGCTGCGCGGGCTCGATGATGTTGTGGCCGCCGCGCGGCACCAGGCTGCCGCCGACAAAGGCCACGTCGGCCAATCCATAGAGCGCGGCCAGTTCGCCGATCGAATCCACCACAAAGACGCCTCCGGCAAGTTTCTCGCCCTGCCAGCGCGACCGCCGCAGCAGCGGAAGTTCCATCTGCTTGACCAGGATCGCGACTTCGTCAAAGCGCTCCGGCTTGCGTGGGGCCAGAATCATCACCAGCCGCGGATGCGCCACGCGAATATTCTCAAACGCCTTCAACAGCAGGCCTTCCTCATCTTCGACCGTGCTGCCGCACACCAGCACCGGACCCGCGCCTTCGCCGGCCAGCGCGCGCCGCAGACGGTCGGCGATGGCGGGCGCTTCCGGCACCGCCGCATCAAACTTGAGATTGCCCGTGACCTCGACCCGCGCGCTTTCCGCGCCAATCGCCTTGAGCCGCGCCGCATCTTCCTCGGTCTGCGCCAGAAATAAATCCACGCTCGCGAGCATCCGGCGCAAGGCCCAGCGAAAGCGCAGATAGCTCGGCCACGACCGGTCCGAGATGCGCCCGTTCACCACCGCGATGCGCGCCCCGCTCGCCCGCGCCAGCCGCAGAAAGTTCGGCCAGAATTCGGTTTCGGCCAGGATAATCAGTTCCGGCTCGAGCGCCCGGAGATAAGGCCGGATCGCAAATGCGAAGTCCATCGGGAAATAGAAGACATTCTCCTCGCCGAAGCGCTTCCGCGCGAGTGCCTGGCCCGTATCGGTGGTCGTACTCACCACCATGCGATGATCCGGAAATTGCCGCCGCAATTCTTCCACCAGGCCGCTGACCGCCATCACTTCCCCAACCGAAACCGCGTGCACCCAGATTGTCCGGCGGCCCGCTCCGCCCGTCCCAAGCCGCGCCGGAACCCGCCCCGTGCGCTCGGCGAATCCCGCGCGATATTTTCCATGCCGCAGGATCTGGTAAATCCAGTAGGGCAGGCTCACCAGCATCGCGACGGCCAACAGCAGGCTGTAGAGAAAATAGATCAAGTGCCGCCATTCTAAACCGGGCGTTGCGTCGCAGCTTAATCCGCGCTCATCGCCTCGGCCCGAACGGCTGTTTTTGAGGCAGCGCAAGCAACGCGCGCCCGATCCCTGCGCATCCACCCTCTATAATTGCGCCATGCCCACTCCACGCTTATTGCGATGCGCGGCTTTCGTGCTCATGACCCTGTCGCCGCTCGCGCTGTGGGCCAAGGGCAAGGGCTTTGAGAAGCCGGTGGCGCAGCCCGCGCGCTCCTATCCGGCGCACGACATTCATACCGACGAGAAAGTCGGCATGGCAGCCGATCCTTACGACGTTGCGCCCAAGAGCGATCTTTTCCCCAAGAATCTGATTGACGCCGGCTTTCTGCCCGTCTTTTTCGTGATCAGCAATGATGGCGATCAGCCGGTGTCCATCGCCAACGTGGAAATCACACTCATCACCCGCCACGGATCGAAGCTGACGCCGATCGCGCCTGACGATATCTACCGCCGTCTCTCGAATCCGCAGGCCAACACGCATCCGGCGCCTTCGCCGATTCCACTGCCGCGCCGGAAAGTGAAAGACACGGTCAGCAAGAAAGAAATGGACGACATCGAATCGGCCCTGTTCGCCGCGCGCGCCGTCGAGCCGCACAATACGCAGTCAGGATTTCTCTTCTTCGATGCCGGCGGCATCGAGCAGCCGCTCTCCGGAGCCAGCATCGAGATCACCCGCGTCGCCGACTCGAACGGCCACGAACTGCTCTACTTCGAACTCCCGATGGACAAATATCTGAACGCGAAATGAGTTAGGGAACGATTCGCATGGGTGCCCCATTCAAGCTGCGTTCTTTGCGGCTTGAGTGGGGTTTTCCTGACCCGACTTATAATCATCTGTTCATGGCCACGACCGTCGAAACCTCCATCGCCGCGCACGCCCGCTTCGAGCCCGTCATCGGCCTGGAAGTGCACGTTCAGTTGCTGACGGCGAGCAAGATTTTTTGCTCCTGCTCGACCCGCTTCGGAGCTCCGCCCAACTCGAACGTCTGCCCGGTCTGCCTGGGCATGCCCGGCGCGCTGCCCGTGCTCAACAAAAAAGCGGTTGAGTTCGCCACGCTCGCTGCCATGGCGCTGAATTGCCGCATCAACGAAACTTCTATCTTCGCCCGCAAGAATTATTTCTATCCCGACCTGCCCAAGGGATACCAGATTTCGCAGTACGACAAGCCGCTGGCCGAACACGGCTCCATTGAAATTCCCGCAGGCGCGGGAAAGAAAAAAATCGGCATCACCCGCGTCCACATGGAGGAAGATGCCGGCAAGAGCCTGCACGAAGGCTTTCCCGACTCCGACGAAAAAACGGCGATTGACCTGAACCGCACCGGCACGCCGCTGATCGAGATCGTCAGCGACCCCGACATCGCATCGCCCGACGAAGCTTACGAATATCTCACGCGCCTGAAAGAGATCATCCTCTACACCGGCGTCAGCGACTGCAACATGGAGGAAGGCTCGTTGCGCGCCGACGCCAACGTGAGCGTGCGTCCGCGCGGCGAAAAGAAATTCGGTACCAAGGCCGAAATCAAAAACGTCAACTCGTTCCGCTTCATCCGCGAGGCCATCGCATACGAAATCGGCCGCCAGATTGACGTGATCGAATCCGGCGGCACGATCTCGCAGGAAACGCGCCTCTACAACGCGCACGAAGGCAAGACCTACAGCATGCGCTCGAAGGAGCAGGCGCACGATTACCGCTATTTCCCCGAGCCCGACCTGCTTCCGCTCGTGGTGGACGAAACCTGGCGCGCCGTCATCGCCCGCTCGCTGCCCGAACTGCCCGAAGCCCGCCGCGCCCGCATGGTCAAGGACTACGGCATCACCGAATACGATGCGCAGGTGCTCACGGTTTCAAAGTCGCTCGCCGATCAGTTCGAGTCCGCCGCGAAGGCCGCAAAAAATCCCAAGCGCGTCGCCAATCTCGTGCAGAGCGAACTCATGGGACGCCTCAAGGCCAAAGCCATCTCGATCGAGCAGTCGCCCATCACCATGGCCGGAGTCGCCGCCTCGGCCGATCTGGTCGAGTCGGGCGCGATCTCCGGCAAAATGCTGAAGGAGCTTTACGACCTCAGCTTCGAGCGCGGCAAAGACTTTCCCGCCGTCTACGAGGAAGAAGGCCGCCCGCAGCAGTCCACCGACACTTCCGCGCTCGAAAAGATCGTTGACGAAATTCTCGCCGCCAATCCCAAGCAGCTCGAGCAATACCGCGCCGGCAAGAAAACCATGCTTGGCTTCTTCGTCGGCCAGGTGATGAAAGCCTCCAAAGGCCAGGCCAGCCCACAACTCGTGAACGAACTGCTGACCAAGAAGCTGGAGAGCTGACCGGGATGCGTCTCTGGAATCTTTTTCCCTCGGGACGCAATCAAAGAAAACATCATGCCGAAGATGCCCGTCCTGTTCGTCGGCCACGGATCGCCGATGAACGCGATCGAACACAACGCGTTCACTGAAGCGCTGGCGCGGATTCGCGAGCAACTCCCGCGTCCGAAAGCGGTCTGCGTCGTTTCCGCCCACTGGGTCACGGACGGCGCCCGCGTGATGACGTCCGAGCAGCCCCGCACCATTCACGATTTCTACGGGTTCCCCCGCGCGCTCTACGAGGTGCAGTATCCCGCGCCCGGAGCGTCCGCCGAAGCCGAGAAGCTGGCGGCCGATCCGGAAATTTCAGCCGATCCATCCTGGGGACTCGATCACGGCTCCTGGAGCGTGCTGCGCCATCTCTATCCCCAGGCTGACGTGCCCGCGTTCCAGCTCAGCCTCGACCAGCGCCGCAGTTTCAAGGAACATCTGGCGCTCGGCCGCGAGATCGCATCTCTCCGCGAGCGGGGAGTGCTCATTCTCGGCAGCGGCAACCTCGTGCATAACCTGGGCCGCATGGACTGGGAGCATCCGCACTCCGCCTACGACTGGGCCATCGAATTCGATACCCGCGTCAAGAACGCCGTGAACGCGCACGACGCGGCCGCGCTCGCTGCGCCCGAGAAGTGGGGCGAGACTTTGCTGGAGACCGCGCATCCCACGGTCGAACACTACCTGCCGCTGCTCTATTGCATGGGTTCGACCGGCGAAGGCGACGAAGTGTCTTATCCCTACGAGGGATTCGATTTCGGCAGCGTCTCCATGCGCATGATCCGGTTCGACGAGAGCGGCGCGCGCTGATCGCGAGAAAACTTTACCCGCGCTGATTTTCTTGTCGGGGAATCTGCTTTTTCGCCGCGCGCCCAAAATCTTGTCAATAGGCAGAAACTACACGAACGCATCTAACTCGCTGAAAGCAAGCGCACTATATTTCCGCGCAAATGTCCACTTTACCCCGCCCAATTTGATATTCTGAATATAGAGAGACAATTTCTGAAAGAAGAAGGCGCGGCCACCGGTCGCGCCTTTTCTTTTGTCCGGGGGGATAACGAGCCGCTGCGGGGTGCCCCACGTCTCGATTTTGAGACGTGGGGATTTTGTCAGGCAGCCGCTCTTCAGGTCCAGAACGGGAAACGCTGTCGAAAAATCTCGCGGTGCCGGCAAGAATGCAGGCAGGATGTTTGTACTCTTGGCCACATGCCATGGGGATTGCGTCGCTACTACGAAACCGGCGGCCTGCATTTCGTCACCTGGAGCTGCATCCGCCGGGAGCCGATTCTGGGAACTCCGTCGCGGCGGGATCTCCTGCTGGAAGTGCTGGAGCGCATGCGGCAACGTTATCGTTTTGGGGTCGTAGGGTACGTAGTCATGCCGGAGCATGTCCATTTGCTGATGTCGGAGCCGCAGGTTGGCACTCCGTCAACCGTGGTGCAGGCAGTCAAGTTGGGGTTCGTTCGGAGAGTGCTGGGTGGTTCGGGCGAAAATCCCCACTTCTCCCAACCCCGGGGAGAAGTGGGGCACCCGCAGCGTTTCTGGATCAAACGGTTTTACGATTTCAATGTGTGGAGTCAACGCAAGGAAACCGAAAAGCTGCATTACATGCACCAGAATCCGGTGGCTCGTGGATTGATACAGCGCCCGGAAGACTGGAAGTGGAGCAGCTTTGCGGCCTACGCCTCGGGTGCGGTCGGTCCGGTGAGAATCAACGACTGGTCGTGGTGGGAGTTGAGAAAAACTCCCACTTCTGCCAACACCGGGCAGAAGTGGGGCGTCCGGACACGATAACGATCGGTCCGCCGGGTGCCCCACGTCTCGATTTTGAGACGTGGGGATTTTCAGGCTCCGGTTTCTATACTCCCACCGCCTGCGGTTTCGCCGCCAGCAGCTGGCGCAGCACGTACTGCAGGATGCCGCCGTTGGCGTAGTAGAGCGCTTCCTGCGGCGTATCAATGCGGACTAGGGCGGCGAACTCGGTCTTTCGTTCTCCGGAAACCGCGCGGACCTTCACGGTGCGGCCGGCGGCGAAGTGTTCGACTACATCGCGGACGCCGGAGATCTCGAACACTTCTTCTCCGGTCAGCTTGAGCGATTCGACATTCTGTCCCGCCGCGAATTGCAGCGGGAGAACGCCCATGCCGACCAGGTTCGAGCGGTGAATGCGCTCGTAGCTTTCGGCGATCACGGCGCGGACGCCGAGCAGCGCCGGGCCTTTCGCGGCCCAGTCGCGCGACGATCCGGAGCCATATTCTTTTCCCGCTAACACGACGAGCGGGATACCGGCGGCGCGATATTTTTCCGACGCGTCGAAAATGGACATCTCGGTATTGGTGGGCAGGTGGCGGGTGAATCCGCCTTCGGTCTGCACCAGCTTGTTGCGCAGGCGGACGTTGGCGAAGGTGCCCCGCACCATGACTTCGTGATTGCCGCGGCGCGAGCCATAGGAGTTGAAATCGGCGGGCTTCACGCCGTGCTCCTGCAGATACTTTCCGGCGGGGCCGTCTTTCTTGATCGAGCCGGCGGGCGAGATGTGGTCGGTGGTGACGCTGTCGCCGAGCACGGCCAGCACGCGAGCGCCGTTGATTTCCTCGACC